>Ga0190274_10000438_pt1 | contig 25441 bp, 18 predicted proteins | sample Popmic531T_FD_133002 | JGI IMG/M metagenome (GOLD analysis project Ga0190274, IMG submission 133002) | Populus adjacent soil microbial communities from riparian zone of Yellowstone River, Montana, USA - 531 T | ecosystem: Environmental > Terrestrial > Soil > Riparian zone | place: USA: Montana... | reverse complement strand
GCCGCCGCGGGAGGGCTCGCCGTCCGCACCCTCGGCACGATTGATCACCTCACGTATCACGAGGCTCGAAGGAATCGGTAACGTCCCGCGAGCTCCGGAACGACGACGGGCAGGCTGCTACTATTGCGCGGCGTGTCCCTCTGGCCGGCGGCTCTCGGTCTTTCGGTACTAGGCAGCGCGGGCGGTCTTCTGCTCGCCTCCGTCATTCTCTTCTTCCATCAAGACCTCCGCACGCGCGTCGTGCCGTGGCTCGTCTCGTATGCAGTCGGCACGCTCCTCGGCGCTGCGCTGCTCGGCCTCGCCCCCGAAGCGCTCCACTCACTCGAGCCGTCACGTGCGCTCGGTACTCTGCTCGCCGGTATTCTGACCTTCTTCATTCTCGAGAAGCTTGTGCTCTGGCGGCATTGCCACGACGATCACGAGTGCAGCGTGCACCCGGCAACGGCGACGCTCGTCATCGTTGGCGATGCGGTGCACACCTTCGTCGATGGCGTGGTGATTGCGGCGGCGGTACTAATCTCGATGCCGCTCGGCATCACGACGGCGCTCGCCATCATCGCGCACGAAGTTCCGCAGGAGGCCGGCGACTTTGCAATCCTGCTCGCGGCTGGCTATTCGCGATCCAAAGCCCTCATTCTGAACCTGACGTCGGCGATTGGCGGACTGGTGGGCGCCGCCGCCATGCTCCTGTTTGGATCCGAAGCGCCGTCCCTCGTGCCATACGTTCTCGCGTTCGCCGCCGGCAACTTCATGTATGTCGCCATGTCGGATCTGATTCCGACCCTCCACCGGGGGGCCGTGGACAGCAGCGCTCTCCGCCAGGTGGTGCTGATCGCCCTCGGAGTGCTGACCATCGCGGGGCTGTGAACAAACCGCAGCCTACTAGACCGAGTCTCAACCTAGACACTTGGCACTGCCATTGCTGCGGCGTACGCGCGTCAGCCTGCGCCGGGAGACGCACCTAATTGTGAAGAGAGTTTGAAGGTCGAACTTCACTTGGGAAAGAGCCGTAAGCTTTGATGGAACCGGCGGAAACTTGGTCCGTTCGTGGATTTCAGTTGAGTCCTTTATGTCACAACGCTGGCCGATTCGCGTCTCAGTTCTGACGGTGGCAGCCGTCGCCTTTTGGATGGTCACCGCCGCCGCGCAGGGCGGGGGCGGACGCGGCGGCGGCCTTGGCGGTGCCCAGGGACCCGGCGGAGGCGGCGGAGGCCGAGGTGCCGGGGCCGACCCAACGGGAGGGGGGCGAGGCGGGCCGGGAGGACCGGGCGGTCGCGGCGGCCAGCAGAACACGGCAGTCGGTACCGGCAGCATCACGGGACTCGTGGTGGTGGACAGCAGCGGTTCTCCGGTTAGGCGCGCCCGAGTGTCGCTCGCGGGCACGGAACTGCGCGGCACACGAACGGTGACGACCGACGACACCGGGCGATTCACGTTCCCGGCGCTGCCAGCCGGCCGGTTCACGATGACGGCGTCCAAACCCGGATACGTCGACAACGCCTACGGCGCTAAACGGCCGGGCCGGCCAGGAACCCCAATCCAATTAGCCGACGGACAGAAGATCGAAAAGACCGTCATCAATCTGCCCAAAGGCGGCGTCGTTACCGGCACCGTCGTGGACGAACACGGCGAGCCCTCGGCAGGCACGCAGGTACGGGCGCTCCGGTACGTGATGCGGACGGGAGAAAAAACCCTCCAGCAGGCTGGACAGGACACGACCGATGACCGGGGCATCTACCGCATCTATCAACTCCAACCCGGCGACTACGTCGTGAATGCGCTGCCGCGCAATCAGGACATGGGCGACCTCGGACAGGCCATCAACGCTCAGATCTCGGCGCTCGTCCAGCAGGTGCAGACCGCGAGAGGGGGTGGGGCGGGTGCCGCGGCTCCAGGCAATCTTGCCGGACTTGCCAGCCTCATGGGCAACGTCGATTCACAGCAGTTGAACGAGCGGATTGCGCAGCTCCAGAGCCAGCTCGCTCGGCAAGGCCAGGGACAAGGCCAGGCTGCAGCCTATGCACCGGTGTATTACCCAGGCACCACCTCAGCATCGGGCGCAACCACGGTCACGCTCGGCGTTGGCGAAGAGCGTCCGGGAGTCGACTTCCAACTGCAGCTCGTCCAAACGTCGAAGATCGAAGGCACAGTCACAAGTGCCGACGGCATCGTGCCGCAGGGCACTCAGGTGTCGCTTGTTGCGGTGGATCGTGGACCCGGGGGCGGGCTCGGCGCCAACATCTCGCGCGTGGCGGCCGGCGGTCGGTTTACCTTTTCCAACGTGACGCCCGGCGAGTACACGCTGCAGGCCCGCGCAGCGATTCGCGACCAGACCGGCGCGGCGGCTGACACCCAATTGGGCCGGGGCGGACGCGGCGGGCCAGGTGGACCAGGTGGCGCCATTCTGCAGGTCTTGTGGGCGTCAACGACAGTTTCCGCGTCGGGCCAGGACGTTTCCGGGGTCAACTTGAATCTGCAGCCCGGCATGACCATCAGCGGCCGCGTGGAATTCCAGGGGGCACAGCCTCCGGCCGACCTGGCGCGGGTGCGAGTCTCCGTTACGGCTCGCGGCTCGCAGGGCTTTGAAATGGGCGCGACGCCGCCCGCCCAGTCTGACGCAAGCGGACGCTTTACTTTGACGGGTGTCGCGCCCGGTCAGTACACGCTGTCGGCGGCGTTTCTGAACGCGGCGCCGGCGCTGGCGGCCGGAACGGCCGGCAGAGGAGCGATCGGAGGCGTTGCCGCTGGAGGCCGAGGCGCCGCAGCCGGTGGCTCAGGGGCGGCGGGCGCCGCGACAACCGCGGGCCGGGGCGCGACCACTGCAGGCCGGGGCGCTGCGGCGACGGCCCAGAGCACCGGACAGTGGACGCTCAAGTCCGCCATGGTAAATGGCCGCGACGTTCTCGATTTCCCACTGGATGTGGCACCCAGTCAGGACCTCACCGGCGTACTGCTCACCTTCTCTGACAAGTCGCAGGAATTGCGAGGCACGATTCAGGACACGACCGGCCGTCCCACGGCCGACTACACGATCATCATTTTTCCGTCGGACAAGCGATTCTGGGTGCCGCAAGCTCGTCGCATTGTCTCAACCCGGCCTGGAACCGACGGCACGTTCTCGTTCCGTTCCTTACCGGCCGGTGATTATCGCCTTACGGCCGTCACCGACGTCGAACCGGGCGAGTGGTACGACCCCGATTTCCTCGGCCAGCTCAGCGGCGCATCGATTCCTATCGCGATCGCTGAAGGCGAGAAGAAGCAGCAGGACATCAGGCTCGCAGGACAGTGACGGAGACAACCAAGGACGTGTCAGTTCTTTAGGCCCTTAGGGTCCTGTAGGTCCTTAGGGTCCTGTAGGTCCTGTAGGGTGGCCTCGGTCCTAGAGGTCCTGGTCCGCCTTCGGTCGTCCTGTGAGTCTGCCCGTCGGATCGGCGCGCTCGCCAGGTTGTACAAGTCCTCTGCGAACAGCAACTCGCGGCGAATGCCACGGCAATGGTTCCGAAGGACCTCAGGACCTCAACGATCGAACCGAACCTTTAGAACCTGAGGCGGACCCACAGGACCTAGAGGACCTATAGAACCCACAGGACCAACTCGTAACGTGACGTCATCAAATAGAAAGGGCCTCCCGATCTTTCGACCAGGAGGCCCTCTGTTGTTATCGAACGCCGGTTCTACTTCGCTGCTGGCGCTTCGTAGACTCGCAGATTCGTGATGGACCAGTTCGGCGCTGGTGTCTCAGTCACCGTGTCGGTCTGGGTGACGCGGACGTACTTGGCACGAGTCGGCGTCAGCACGATGTCGGTGCGCGTGCCGGTGCCCTTGCCGGTCGCAACCGGCTTGCTCCACGTCTTGCCGTCGGTCGAAACCGTCACGCTGTACCCGCGCGGATAGGCACCGGCTGGTGCCGGGCCGCCTGCGCCACCGCCGAAGGCCCCGCGCCCCCCCGCAGCAGCACCAACACCGCCTGCGGCCGGAGCCGCAGCCTGTGCTCCTGGGGCCGGAGCGGCCGTCGCCGGCGCACCGGCCGCCGGGGCACCCGCGGCACCGCGGCCAGCGGCCGCACCCGGAGCACCTGGCGCTCCAGCTGCCCCGCGACCACCACCGCCGCCGCCACGCCCGCCGCCGGCCGAGTCAAAGATGACTTCGGAGACGACGGCCGGCTGGGCCAGTTCGACCTGGAACCACATACCCGGGACCTGCGCCGTGCCCGAATTCCAGCCGCGCAGTCCATTCGCATTGGCGGCCTGCTCGGTGTTGTGGCTCGCAGTGAGGCTCATCTGCGTGGTCTCGACAAGACGCGGCAACGTTGCTTCGAGTTCCGTCAACGTCCACTGCGTTTTACGTTTGGACGTCTCCGCTCTCACCCGCGCGACATCAGCCGGCGACACTTGGCCGGCGTTGTTGCCGAAGCTACTGCGCACGTATGAGGCGACTCCGGCAATCCACTCGTCCTTATTGGCAGCCTGCGGCACCATGACTTCCGAGTAGGTCTTGTCGCCGAGCGGACCACTGATGCCGTTGAGCAGGACCTTGATGATGTAATCGCGGTGCCCCGTCACGCGCGGCGAGCCCGCGAGTGGCGGCGCCATCATCGTGCCATCGGGCGCCCCGGCAAGCGGTTGGCCGCGACCGTCGGTACCGTGGCAGGAGAAGCAGACGGCACTGAAGACCTCACCTCCCTGCTGCATCCGCTGTTGTTGTTCGGGGGTCAGGCCACCGCCGCCACCGCCGCGGCCGCCACCTCCGCCGATCGCTGGCGCTGTCGCTACCCAGTTACCGACGATCATCACTCCCTTGACGGGATTGGCTGCTTGCGCTGCCTTCACGACATCGGTAGTGCCGGCCACCTTGAAGAGGTTCAGCGTCAGCATGGCCTGGATCGAGACATTCGGATCCTTGTCCATAGCGAGGGCCTTGTAGTCCTCCGCAAACGTCTTGTTGCCGGCCTTGTAGAGGGTTTCACTTGCGCGTAGCGCCTGGATGCGCATCCGCGGGTTCGTGTCCTTCATCTCTTCGCGCACGAACGCGGCATCGAGCGAGCCGAGACCTTCGAGCGTCCACAGCGCGTTGAAGCGACCGACGAGATTGGTGTTGCTCGCCCGAGCCAATTGCTGCACGGCAGGAACCACTGACTTGTCCTGCTTGAGGATCAACTGGCGCTGGGCCATGTCGCGGTACCAGCCGTTGGCGTGGTTCAGGTGCGCAACAATCTGCGCGGGCGTCTGGCTGTACATCCGCGGCAACGCGAAGTCAGGCTCGATGGCCGGAATCGCGGGTTGGCCTCGATTGGTTGCCGTTTCCGCCACGGCCGGACGGCCGTCGTACCGCAGTCGCCAGATGCGACCGTAGGCCGCCACCTTGTCAAGCTGGTACTGCTCGATCTTTGCGCGCAGGTACGTGCCCGGGCCGGACCACTGCCGCTCCTGAATGATGCCGTGGTACATGTCCACGATATAGACGGTGCCGTCCGGCGCGTTGTGAATGTTTACGGGCCGGAAGAGCTGGTCCTCGCTTGTGATGAATTCCGCGGCGGGATAGGCATTGTGCAGGAGCGTCAGACCTTCGATATTTTCGATCTTCGCCCGGCGGATTAAACGTCCGACCGGCTCGGTGAAGAGGAAGTCGCTCTTGAGGTCGGCAGGCACACGATCACCGCGCACGATCGCCGGTCCGGTCGACGCTGTGAAGTGATTCAAGTTGCCTGCCGGCATGCGGATGCGGCCGAGGCCGCCCTGCATGTCCGAAATGCCGGGCGCCGGCCACACGGTTGCGAAGTCAGGCTCAAAGCCGCCTTCGAAGTTGGCCGGGCAATTGGGATCGCGGGCAGGAGGAGCCGGAGCGGGGGCCGGGGCCGCGGGTGCCGCGCCGGGAGCGGCCGCACCAGGCGCCGCCGCACCAGGCGCCGCACCACGTCCTCCGCCGCCACGCCCGCCGCCTGCGCAGGGCGTGAACGCGCCGTAGTGGATCGGGAACTGAAAGTTCATCGGTCCACGCTCGCCGCCGGCGTCCACAAACCACGGCTTGCCGTCGTCGTCGGTCCCAAGTCCCCACTGTCCACCGTTTGGGCCGGTCGCTTCGCGCTGGAATCCGCTCGGCGTCCAGCGGATGCGGAAGGCGTTATAGGTCGTGTAGATCCAGTTGTCCATGTTCCACACGAGCCCGGCCTTCTGGTGCTCGATGTTCGCGTCGCCGCTCTGGCCGATGCCGGTGTAGACGACTTCGCGCCTGTCAGCAACGCCGTCGCCGTTCGTATCGGTCAGCTTGATGATGTCGTCCGAGTCGGTCTCGCTCGTGAGGATCGCGCCGTCGGTCAGCGCGAGAATCATGCGGGGCGCAACAAGCTTGTCGGCAAAGATCGTGTGCTTGTCGTACTTGCCGTCGCCGCGGGTGCTTTCCCAGCGGCTGATGCGGCTCACCGGGTCGTGCTCGCGCGTCGCCTCGGCGTCCATCATGTAGCCGACCAGTTCGGCCACATACATGCGGCCGTTGCCGTCGAATTCAATCGCGCCGGGGCTGATGAGATCCGGGTCTGATGCCACGATCTCGAGACGATACCCGGGTGGCAGCCGGAATCCCTTGGCCTCCTCTTCCGGCGTGCGCGGAAGATAGGGACTCCTCGGGCCGAAATCAGACAAGCCATTGTCTACCGTGCCGCGGCCACCACCTCGGCCTCCGGCGGCCGGAGCGCCGGCACCCTGGGCCGCGCCGCCGGCGGTTGGCGCCGCCGCGGGAGCCTGAGCGCCCTGCGTGCGAACCGCCGCAGTCCAACCAAACACCATTAACGCCGCTGCGCCCGCAAGCGTGAACCACACACGCCGGGCGGATGAGTGCGATTGCCGTCTCATACCGAGAGCCTTCCTGGACGCCCTTTACAGGCGCCATCTAGTGAGCGATCACAGGCAAAAAGAAAATTGATAGAGCGAACCGATCATGGAGCAGGACGGCCACGCACTGCAAGGGCAGAGCCTGGACCAATACCCCAGGGGAGATACGCCTGAACAGCCTATCGCGTTGACAGGCCCGGGGGGGTGGACACGATCTGCCGCCGTTTCGCCCGCCGCACCGTTATCCAGACGAGCCCGAGCAGCACGGCCACCGCCGAGAGAAACGCGCCACCAAAGAGCCAGAGCGTCCGATACAGGATCGACTCCCCGGAAATTCGCACTTCCATCCGCAACGGCTGGCCCGAACGCCGATCGGCAAGCCGCTGTTCCCACGTAAGGATATTGCCGCGTTCGGCCTCGCCGTTCGACCCGTCCTCGAGTCGTTTCACATTGTGAAAGAGGATCCGGCTCGGCAGATGCAGCTTGAAGGCGACCAGTTCCGTGCCGTCCCAGTTCACTTTTCCCGGGTCGCCCTGGGTCGGGGACGCGACTGCTTGTTCGAACTGCAGCGCTCCCTCTTCTCGCCTGAGCGCATAGGTCGACCAACCGAGCGGGCCACACCCCTGCAGCTGGCGCACGTCGGCGACCGCGATCCGAATCTGTACGAAGCGACGCCCGCTGCGGATCCACGGCTGGCCCACCCGGACGTCCTCGCACTGTGCTGACAGAAAGAGCTTACGCACGTCCTCACGATCGAGCCGCGCACGAGGCGACGGATCGAGAGGCAGATCATGCAGCGCCACCAGCGCCGGCACTGACGCGTCGATAGCCATCGTGGCTGCGCCGTTGACGCTGAGGTACAGCTGCTCCTCGTATTCGTACTGTCTGCGGAGCGGATTACTGCACGACGCCGCGAGGCCGAGCGCCAGCATCACCGCAGCGCCTCCGACGACCCGACGACGCATTGAGCGAATGATATACTGCGGGTCCCGCAGCCACTTGCTGGGACCAAGCCTTCCCGCCCGAGCACCAATCGTGCCTCGCCTGTTTCTGATCGACGGCAGCTCGCAGATGTATCGCGCCTATCATGCGATCCGTGGCCTGACCGGGCCCGACGGCCGCTCGACCAACGCCGTCTACGGCTTCACGACGATGTTGCGCAAGCTCCTGGCGGATCACGGGCCGGAGTACATCGCCGCGTCGTTCGATCTCGCGGGCCCGACGTTCCGCGACGACCTTGTGGCCGACTACAAGGCGAACCGTGCTCCGATGCCCTCCGACCTTGCCGAGCAGATTCCGCTCGTCCACGAGGCCTGCGAAGCGCTCGGCGTGCCGATTCTCACCTCGGAACGGTTCGAAGCTGATGACGTGATCGGCACGCTCGCGATGCAGGCGCAGGGCGCCGGTTTCGATGTCGCCATCGTGACGGGCGACAAGGATTTCTTTCAGCTCGTCGGAGACGGCGTTCGCATCTTCAACCCTCGCGACGAAGGCACGTGGTACGACGCAGCTGGTGTCGTCGCGAAGATGGGCGTGCGCCCGGATCAAATCGTCGACGTGATGGCGCTGATGGGCGACAGTATCGACAACATCAAGGGGGTGCCCGGCATCGGTGAGAAGGGCGCGCGCGAGTTGATTGCGGTGCATGGCTCGCTCGACGCGCTCCTCGAGGCGGCACCTTCAATTCCTCAGAAACGCTATCGAGAGGCACTGCTCGCCAATGTCGAATCCGCGCGGTCGAGCCGCGAACTCGCGCGCATCCGTACCGACGTGCCCGTCGCGCTCGATCCGGCAGCGCTGCGATATCAAGGCCCGTCACGCGAGCGTTGTTACGCGCTGTTCTCGCTGCTCGGGTTTCGTGCGCTTACGCAGGAGTTCGCGCCAACGGCCGAGTCGGTTGCACATGACTACTCAGTGCTGAGCTCGCTGGACGAAGTCGACACGCTCGTGGCGGAGCTGAAGTCCGCGGGCCGCCTGGGCATTGCATTCATCGCCCAGGGCGATTCGGCCGTCAGTTCCGAGTTGATCGGGATGGCCCTCGCTTCGGAACCCGGCCGGGCGGCCTACATTCCGATCGGCCACTCCGGCCTGAGCGGCCAACCGAATTTGCCGGAACGTGATGTCTTTGCCCGGCTCGGTCCGGTGCTGTGCGACGCGAGCATCGCGAAAGTGGGTCACGACCTGAAAGCCGCGCTGGTTCATTGCGGCAGACGGTCGGTCGAACTCGCGGGCGACGATCTCGACACGATGATTGCCAGCTACCTGGTCGACGCGACCCGGCCCAGCCACGCAATCGAAGGGCTGGCGCTCGAGCGCGCAGGCTACAAGGCACAGACCGATGACGAAGTCCTGGGCAAAGGGATCAAGGCACTCAAACTCGCGGCAGTCCCCCCCGAGTCGATACTGATCATGGCCGCTGAGCGCGCCGACCTGCCGCTCACACTGGCGCCCGGCCTGATCGCGGAGTTGCGCAAGGAGGGACTCGAAGAGGTCTATCGCGCGATCGAACAGCCGCTCGTGCCAATTCTCGCCGACATCGAGCGCGCCGGCGTGAAAGTCGATGTGCCCGCGCTTGCCGCGCTCGGTCGAACGATGGAGTCACAACTCGACGACCTGACGGGCCGCATCTTCGCCCAGGCGGGTGGCGAGTTCAACATCAACTCACCGAAGCAGCTCTCCGAGGTGCTCTTCGAGCGGCTGAGCCTCCAGGCAGGCAAGAAGACCGGCAAGACCCGCGTCGTCTCGACCGCGCGCGATGTGCTGGAGGAACTGGCGCTCACGCATGAATTGCCCGGGCTTGTTCTCAAGTGGCGCGAAATCCAGAAGCTCAAGGGCACCTACGTGGACGCGCTGCCGGAGATGCTCAATCCCGCAACCGGACGTGTGCATACGACCTTTAATCAGGCCGTCGCCGCGACGGGTCGGCTCAGCAGCAGCGACCCTAATCTGCAGAACATTCCGATTCGCACTCCGCTCGGACGCGAGATTCGCGCGGCGTTCATTGCCGAGCCAGGTTACGTTCTCATCTCGGCGGATTACTCGCAGATTGAACTGCGCGTACTTGCGCATTTGTCGGGCGACGAAGCGCTCTGCGACGCCTTCAGACAAGGCCTGGACATTCACGACCGCACTGCGGAGCGCGTATTCGGCGGACCGGGTGGTCCGCTTGGTCTTGACGCACACGAACTCAGGCGGCGCGCCAAAATCATCAACTACGCGCTGCTCTACGGAAAGACGGCGTTCACGCTCGCCAAGGACATCGGCGTTCCGCAGCAGGCCGCGCAGGAGTTCATCGACGCCTACTTTGCTGGATTCCCCGGTGTGCGGGGATACATCGACAGGACACTGTCCGAGGCGCGCGCCTCAGGCGTCGTGCGCACGGCGACGGGTCGCAGGCGACTCGTGCCCGAGTTGTCGAGCCGGAACGGTCAGATTCGCGCGGCGGCCGAACGCGAGACCGTGAACATGCCCATTCAGGGCACGGCGGCCGACATCCTCAAGAAGGCCATGATCGGCATTCGGCCCGCGCTCGCCGACTGGAACGCCGGCAGGCCCCAGACGGCCCGCATGATCCTGACGGTTCACGACGAGTTGCTGTTCGAGGCGCCGGAAACCGAGGCCGGCGAAGTCGCAGCGCTTGTCCGCGATGTGATGGAGCGCGCATTTCCGCTCGGCGTGCCGCTCACCGTGGACGTAGGCATCGGGTCGAACTGGAAGGAAGCAAAACCCTAGGAAAAGAGGAATTACGAGGTACGAGGTACGAAGTACGAGGTACGAAGTACGAAGTACGGAGCGCGTGCGGCGCACGCCATATAATCCCCTTCCGTGCCCGTTCCCGTTATCCTGCCTCGCGCGGAACACAAGATTTCGCGGCGGGATATCGATCCAGAGGCCCTCAAGGTCCTTTACCGGCTTCACGAGAACCACCATGTCGCCTACCTGGTTGGCGGTAGCGTCCGCGACTTGCTTCTTGGCCGTCGGCCCAAAGACTTCGATATCGGGACGTCCGCACATCCTTATCAAATCAAAAAGCTTTTTCGGAACTGTTGGATTATTGGACGGCGTTTCCGGCTCGCCCACATCAAATTCGGCCCAAAAACAATAGAGGTTGCCACCTTCCGGCGGGTGGTCCCAGATCTGCCCCCAGAAGAGTTGGCTGGGGAACTGGGTCCGGGCAACGCCGTTGTCGTTGCGTCCTCCCCGGAGCCGATCCCGGGACCAGACGCTGGGATGATCCATCGCGACAACACTTTCGGGACACCGGAGGAGGATGCGTTCCGGCGCGATTTCACGATTAACGGCCTCTTTTACGACATCGGGACGTTCTCGGTCATCGACTACGTCGGCGGCCTCGAGGACCTTCAGAAGCGCGTCGTCCGGTCGATAGGCGATCCACGTGTCCGTTTTGTCGAGGATCCGGTCCGAATGCTGCGCGCGGTCGTGATGGCTAGCCGCCTCGATTTCGAACTCGACCCGCTCGTGGCCGAAGCCATCGCAGAGTATCGAGGTCTCATCGCCGAAGCGTCGCCGGCAAGGCTGCTCGAGGAGTACTACAAGATTCTGCGGTCGGGATACGCGGAAGCGACCTTTCGAGGGCTCGCCGAAACTCGGCTGCTCGAGCTCATCACGCCGGAACTCAAGAACCCATCCGAGGCGCTGTGGGATGCACTCGACCGTCTCGACACCTACCGTCGTCGGTTTCCTTCGGCGCCGCCCGAACTGACCAACACGATTCTCATTGGATCGCTTCTCGTCCCGACCGGCGCACTCGATCGACGGTCCCCACCGTCGGTTCGAGATCCGCATGGTGACCGCCTCAACTTCGGCATCCTTCAGATCGCGCGTCGCGATATGGAGAGACTGCGACACATCAGGCAGCTGACGCCGCGCATGGCGGACCCCGAGCTGCCCCCCCGCGTCGCCCGCGGCATCGTTGGCCGCCCCGCCTTTCCGGACGCGCTCGTGTGGCTGGAACTCTTTCGCGACGAGCCCGAGCGTGTGGAATTCTGGAAGCAGCTCCGGACGACGCAGGCACCTGCCACAGGCGAGCCCGGAGAGCCCGCTTCACCCTCCGAGACGCTCGCCGCCGGCAAGCCCCGCCGCCGCAGACGCCGTCGGCGTCGCGGTGGCAACAGGCAACCCGAAGGCGCGTAACCCTAGAGCACCTCTGCCCAACGCGGTGCGGCCGCGAAGGCCGCGCGGATGAGACCGACATGTGAATACGCTTGCGGATAGTTGCCCGCGAGCAAGCGTGTTGTCATGTCGTAGTCCTCCGACAGCAATCCCAGTGGCGAGACGATGGCCTGGGTCGCATCCATGAGCGTGCGCGCCTCCGCCATCCGACCAATTACGGTCAGCGCCTCGATCAGCCAGAAGGTGCAGAGAATGAAAGCCACCTTTGGCTTGCCGAAGCCGTCGTCATCTCGATAGCGCAGGAGCCATCCGCCCTCGGACAGTCCCTGCCAGATCGCATCGACGGTGCTCGAAAGCCGCGAATCGTCGGACGGAAACAGACGTAGGGGCGCCATTTGCAAAAGCGACGCGTCGAGCTCGTCTCCGCCGTAGGTACTGACATACGCGCCGCGCGACGCACTCCACGCGCGAGCAGCGATCTCGTCACGAATGCGCCCGGCAGCGGCCGCGAACTCGGCGGCGGCCGACGGCGCGAATCGCCGGGCTATCGCCGAAGCCCGATCGGCGGCCGCCCAGCACATCAGCGTCGAAAACGTCTGCGGCCTGGGCGTCGTTCGAAACTCCCAGATGCCGGTGTCCGGAGTACCGGCAACGGTCACTGCCCGGCGCGCAAGGCCCAGTAGCAGTTCCAACGTCGCGGGCGATCGTTCCGCGGTGAATCGCTCGTCATGAAACACCGGCGCCAGGGCCAGGACGAGTTCGCCAAAGATGTCGTGCTGCTCGTGAAGCGCGGCGCCGTTGCCGATGCGGACCGGTCCATCGCCGTTGAAGCCTGCCCATCCGGGCGCCATCCGCTCGGGAAGATCGCGGCTGCCAGCCACTGAATAGAGCGGCGCAAGTGACAGATCAGAACTGCCGCCGGCGACATTCAGCACATAGTTCACGAACTGCTCGCGCTCATCGAAGTGTCCGAGCAACCGGAACGCGTCGATCGTGTAGTACGCATCGCGGAGCCAGCAGTAGCGGTAGTCCCAGTTGCGGGTGCTCGCCGGCGACTCTGGAATCGACGTCGTCATCGCCGCGACGATCGCCCCGGTGTCTTCGTAGCAGTGCAACTTGAGGGCAAGGGCCGAGCGAATGACTTCACGCTGGTAGCGCGGGGGCACGTCGCAGTGCTTCACCCAACGCTGCCAGTGACGGGTCGTCTCGCTGAGGAACCGGTCGCACAATTCCGGCAAGGGCTCCTCGATCGGCGCCCCCCATGTCAGGACGAGATGATGACGTCTCGTGAGTGTGAATGGCTGGCCTTCGAGGTACGCGAGTGGAATATTGGTCGTGAGTCGAAGCTCGTTCGCGAAGCCCTCGTACCGAATATGGTTGGACCCCGGCGTCGCGACGGGGCGGTTCTTCGACCAGCCGAGGACCGGGGCACACCGGACGACCACGCGCGGCGATCCCTCAATGGGCTCGACGATGCGGTAGATCTGCGTCGGCCTGAAGGTGCGATCGTGGCGTTCGAATCGCGGAGCGAAATCGATGACCCGAAAACGGCCACCTGGCGCGTCAAAGACCGTCTCGAGAATGTTAGTGTTGTCGACGTAGCGGAGCGTTCCGGTCGAGCCGTCGGCTGGACCCACGAGAAACTGGCCCCCATCGGGATCGAGCAGTGACCCGAATACCGGTTCCGAGTCGAACCGCGGCAGACAACACCACACGATGGCGCCTGTGTGCTCGATGAGGGCCGCGCACTGGCAGTTGCCGATGAGTCCGACGTGCTCGAGCTGCACGTCAACGATCCTATGCCGGCTTTTCACATCCGTGGACGGTCATCGATCGCTTTTTGCGCGAGTAGCGCGACAGCCACGCGTGGGTCGGGGCCGGGCAGTCCTTGCACCGCTGGCGGTGCGTGTCTCGCGCGGGAGCAGCGCCCGCGGGCGCGTCGGGCGCCTGAGTCTTTGGCAGCCTTCTTGAAAGATGGTCCGGACGCATTCCCGGCAACCGATGGAGGTGTGTACCGTGCGGCTCGCTCACCGCGGGATTAAATGGCTGGTCGTCGGCGTGGCCGTCGTTTCGACGCTCGTCCTGCAAGGCGACGTGCGCGAAGGCGAGGGGCAGGAGCACGCCGACCGGATCCGCGCGGCCGTCAGCGACACTTCCGCGGCCGGACAAACCTCGATTCCAGCGGCCACGGACGGCGCCTTCGAGCAAGTGGGCACGGCTCGGGAGCCTTGGCAGGCGCGGCTGACTCGAATGGTGATCGAAGTTGTCGTCGTCACCGTCGTCACGCTGCTCCTCGTGCGGCGGACTTTCATTGGACCAATGGCAAAGACGGCGAGGTGGCTCGAGGAACTGCGGTTGGGCCGGCCGCGCGGCACGCCTATGGTGGAGGGCGGTTTCATCAGCCCTCTCATTCGCGAGGTGACCCATCTGGTCAAGAGCCTGGAAACGGCTCAGGCTTCGGCCGAACACGAGGCTCGACTTCGCGATGCCGGCGAGTCGGTGTGGACTGCGGAACGGCTGCGCGCGCACGTTCGCCACAGGATTCAGGACGCGCCGCTGTTCGTCGTCTCGAACCGTGAGCCGTACATGCACGTCCGGCGCGGCAGCGCGGTCGACGTCCTCGTGCCAGCGAGCGGACTGGTGACGGCGCTCGAACCCGTGCTGCGCGCGTGCAACGGCACATGGATCGCGCACGGCTCAGGTTCCGCAGACCGCGAGCGCGTCGATCTCCAGGATCGCGTGCGCGTGCCTCCCGACCGGCCTGAGTACACGCTGCGGCGGGTCTGGCTCTCACAGGAAGAAGAAGATGGCTACTACTATGGCTTCTCGAACGAGGGACTCTGGCCGCTCTGTCACATCGCCCACACTCGTCCGCTCTTCCGCGAGCCGGACTGGACTTGCTACCAGGAGGTCAACCGCCGTTTCGCTGAAGCTGTGGTCCGAGAGATAGACGGTGCGAGAGGCGCCATGGTGCTCGTGCAGGACTATCACTTCGCTCTCGTCCCCAGGTTGATCAAGATGCAGCGTCCCGACGTAAGAGTCGGGGTCTTCTGGCACATCCCGTGGCCGAACCCCGAGGCATTCGGGATCTGCCCATGGCAGACTGATCTGCTCGACGGCCTGCTCGGCGCCGATCTGATCGGCTTCCACACCCAGGCTCACTGCAACAACTTTCTCGAAACTGTGGATGGCGCATTCGAGTCACAGATCGACTGGGAGCGCTTCACGGCCCGGCGGCATGACCACGTGACCCACGTGCGCCCGTTTCCCATCAGCGTCGCTGGCGAGACTGGCCCCGCCCGTCCGCGTGAGAACGTGTCCGCCGATGCGCTGCGGTCAAATCTGTTGAAGCCACTCGGCCTCTCCGCCAATGCGCTCGGCATTGGCGTAGACCGAGTGGATTACACCAAAGGCATTCTCGAGCGCTTTCGCGGCCTCGAACGGCTGTTCGAAAAATGGAATCGCTACATCGGCGAGTTCACCTTCGTGCAGATCGGGGCGCCAAGCCGCACGCACATCAAGCGCTATCACGACCTCCTCGAGGAGGTCACGGCCGAGGCCGCACGCATCAACGGCAGGTTCCGGACGGGAAACTGGCAGCCCATCGTCTTTCTTCCACGCCATCACGGCCACGACGAAATCACGCCATACTTCCGGGCTGCAGACTTCTGTCTCGTGACATCCCTCCATGACGGCATGAACCTGGTTGCCAAGGAGTTCGTCACCGCGCGCGACGACGAGGATGGCGTGCTGATTCTGAGCAAGTTCGCGGGGGCAGCGGGCGAGCTGGGCGACGCTCTGATCGTCAACCCTTACGACACAGAGCAGCTGGCCGACGCCATGCGGCGCGCTCTCGAAATGAATCCCGAGGAGCGCCGGCAGCGCATGGGACGGATGCGCCACCATGTGCGCGAATTCAACGTCTATCGCTGGGCCGCGACACTCATCGGCGATCTGGCAGACGTCCGGCTCGGTGGCGCCCCGCGCGCGCAAGAATCCACGTTGAGGGGTTGGTCGAGGACAGCAGGGCGAGCTTCATGACCGCAGGCGGCACGCGCGCCGCTGACGGCAGGTCGGGCCCGAGCGCGCCGCGCTACCTCTTCGCGTCCTGGGACGAGGTCGAACGGCGCGTGGCCCACGCGACGCGACTCGCGATCTTCACGGATTTTGACGGCACGCTCGTCCCGATCCACCGGCGGGCCGAAGACGTGCGTCTGCCATCGAACACGCGGCGCCTGCTCGCCGATCTGGCCGAGCGTGGACACGTTCTCGGCATCGTCAGCGGGCGCGCGCGCGACGACGTCGAGCGTCTCGTCGCGCTGCGGGGCCTGTGGTACGTCGGAGACCACGGCTTCCTGCTGAGGGCACCAGGCGGGCGGTCGGCGATCCTCGCCAGTCATCGACAGCGCACCGAGATCGGCACCGTCACACGAGAGCTCGATCGCGAGCTTCGATCCGTAGCCGGTATCCGCCTCGAGTGCAAGGACGCTACGCTCGCCGTTCACTACCGCGGTGCCTCGACGAGAAGCCGTGCCATTGCCGCGCGAGCCGTATCGGCCGTCATCAGGCGCCATCCTCGTTTGCGGCTCATGGACGGCAAGAAAGTGTGGGAACTGCTACCCGCCGCCGACGTGAACAAGGCCCGCGTGGTCCGATTCATCCTGCGATGGGAGCGCCGCCGGGCGCCAGCCGCGCGCTGGCTGGCAATCTACATCGGCGACGACATCGCCGACGAGCGCGTATTTGCCGGGTGGCGCGGAGTTTCGGTAGCGGTTGGGCGTCTGCGGCCGACCGGCGCACGCTACTACGTGCGCTCCCCGGCCGAGGTGTACGCATTCCTTTCGAGGTTGAAAATCTCGGGACGCGACCCCTCGCGTGCTGTGCCTCGAAGCCGAGGATGAAGACCTTGATCATCTCGTTTGCGCGTCGTTATGTCGCGGTGCTAGCGTCGCTAGCATGCCATCACACCGCATCGTCGCCATCATCGGCACGAGCCGACCGGGCAATTACACCTCGCACGCGCTGGCCGTCACGGTTGACGAACTCCGGACAGCCGGCCACGACGTCGAAGTCATCGATGCAGCTGAACTGACGCTCGCCTTTCCCGGCGCTCCGGTCACCGACGATGCCCGTCGACTGCAGGCGTTAATCCGCACGGCACACGGCGTGGTGCTCGCGACACCCGAGTATCACGGAACGTTTTCTGCCCTGACCAAGCTCATCATCGAGAATCTTGGCTTCCCGTCGGCCCTCGCCGATAAGCCCGTGGCACTTATTGGTGTCGCTTCAGGTCGAATTGGTGCGATCAAGTCCGTCGAGCAGCTGAAGAGCGTGCTCGGGCACATCGGAGCGCTTGTTGTACCTGGCGGCGTCTCGGTGGCCGGCGTACAGGCGGCATTCGACGCCGACACAGGCGCCTGCACGGACAAGAACACCGAAGCGGCTCTCCGCGGCGTCGCGAAGTCGCTCCTTACGTTCATGCAGCACTATGTGTGCCCGCGGTACATCCTCGAGCAGCAAGTGCGGGAGAATCCCGGAGCCGCAGCCGTGATGCCAGCGTGATTGCAGGGCGCGTTGTCGGCTGCCACGGTCTTTTCACGTCGCGCCGGGGGCGAAGTCCCCGAAAATAGAAGAAGCCATGCCTCAGCTACCTCGTCTCTCTCTCGCAGTCACCTGTGCGGTAGTTTTCTGTCTGTGGACCGCTAGCAGCTCGGCCCAGTTCGGTCCGCAAGGCGGTCGTCGAGGCGGTGGCCCAGGTGGAGGCCCAGGGGGGCCGGGCGGCAGCCAGGACCGCCCGATCGTGGCGCAGTTTGACGTCGACAAAGACGGCCGTCTCAACACGGCCGAGCGCAAAGCCGCACTTGAGTTCCTCTCGCAGTCTGGCGGCGGTGGTGGCCGCGGCGGGTTCGGCGGTGGTCGAGGCGGCGGGAGCCGCCCGCCATTCAGCGAAGGTTCCCACCTGACTCCCGCTGACGTGAAGAACTTCCCCAGCGCCCCGGTTTACGACGCGGGAACGCTTCGCACATTCTTCATCGAGCTCGAGAATCCACAGTGGGAGGCGGAACTGGTCGCCTTCAACAACACCGACGTCGACGTCCCGGCGCGCGTCGTCGTGGACGGCAAGGCGTACCGCGACGTCGGCATTCATTTCCGCGGCAACTCGTCGTTCGGCGTGGGGAACGGCTACAAGCGATCGCTCAACCTGGCGTTCGACTTCGCCGACGAGGACCAGGCGATCGGAGGCTATCGGACGTTGAACTTCCTCAACGCCAACGACGACCCCACGTACATGCACACGGTGCTGTCGATGCACGTCGCGCGACAGTACATCCCGGCGCCGAAGGCCAATTTCGTGCGCGTCGTCATCAACGGCGAGAACTGGGGCATTTATGCCAACGCCCAGCAGTTCAACAAGGAATTCGTGCAGGATAACTTCAAGACCACGAAGGGCACGCGCTGGAAGATCCCTCAGGGGGGCGGAGGCGGTATCGGGGGCTTCACTTATGTCGGCGACAACCCGGCCAGCTACCGGAATGTATTTCAGATCAAATCCAAGGACGAGCCGGCCGCCTGGACGGCGCTCATCACGCTTGCGCGGACGCTGCAAGAGACGCCGGCCGATCGACTCGAATCCGCCCTCGCGCCGATGCTCGACATCGACGGCTACTTGAAGTTCCTGGCGCTCGACAACGTGATGTCGAGCGGTGATGGTTTCTACACCCGTGCCGCGGATTACTCGCTCTATCTCGATGAGCGGGGCCGCTTCCACTTCGTCTTCCACGACGCAAACGAGATGTTCAGCGCCGGCGGCGGACGCGGTGGCGGGCCCGCAGGCGGGGGCGGAGCATCACTCAATCCGTTCTTCAGTCTGAACGACGGGAGCAAGCCCATCATCTCCAAGATCCTGGGTGTGCCGGCGCTGCGAGCCAAGTACGTCAGCTTCGTCAAGGAGATCGCCCAGAAATCCCTGGACTGGAACGCGCTCGGTCCCGTCGTGAAGCAGTACCGCGAGCTCATCTCAGCCGACGTCGAACGCGAGACGCACAAGCTCTTCTCTACCGAGGAGTTCCTGCGCGCCACGGCCGAGAGCGGGACTCTGCGGGGGTTCATCGAGCAGCGGCGCGCGTTCCTCCTGAATTGGATGCCTCAATAGGGCTGACCGGCGCTCGACGCTAGGACCGTACAGACGGACAGCCGCGCGTGCCGGCCACCAGCGGCGTGAGGGGTCACGCCTGCTGGCGTACCGGCACTAAATCGATCCCGTGCAAGCCTATGGCTGACAGCGTTCCTCGAGGCGCTTGATCGAGACGATCCGCAGCTGCGGCCAATCCTTCTGTGGGACCTTTTCCTTCACCTGAATCTCCTGGTCCGGCTGGCCCTTCACTTCGGTCTTGGTCTTCGTTTCAATCGTCGTGCGATCGTCGCCGCGCGGGATCTCCACCGCGGTCACTTCCACTTTCCGACCCACGTTCGGTGAAAGATCGAATTTGTCATCCGGCACCAGCACGTACGACGTCGTGGTCGTGGTCGTCGTCGTGGTCGACCCCGAACCGGATCGCGTGGTCTCGGTCGTGGTCTGCTTCAGCGGCATTGCGCTTTCGAGTACGAAGCCCCTGGCTTCCGCAGCGGGCCGGACGCAGCCTGAATAGACCACTGTCTTCGCGTCGTCCGCTTTGACCGTGGTCGTGGACTTGACCTCCTGAGCCTGCGCGAAGGCCGAGCCGGCCAAGACCATGCCCAACGCTACGATGAGTTTCTTCATAGCAACCTCGCTTTCATGTTTCCCTTCCTCGGCGGGAGGTTGCAGGACTCAGGCCAGGCCGTGGGGGATCTGCAGGTCTCAAACTGGGCAAATCGCGCAACAAGATGGGAGAGGAATGGCGAAAGGGCGGCACCGCCGGGACGGCCTTGGGCCGTCGCTCGATGACAGCCCGAGGGAATTCGCCGGGAGAAGAACGAAAAGAGCGGGAGCTCTAGCTTTGCTCGTGGGCCTGGCTGTAAAACGCGTGCATTAGTGTATTATGTCGCTAATGCACTTCGCCGCGGCGGGCCTCGCATGTTGATCGTCTTCGATGCGCACAGCGGCGTGCCGGTGTATCGCCAGCTCATGGATCAGATCAAGTTTCACATCGCCACCGGTTTGCTCCGTGCGGGCGACGAACTGCCCTCCACGCGCACGCTTTCGGCCGACATGAAGGTGAACCCCATGACCGTGAGCAAGGCCTACAACCTTCTCGAGCGCGAGGGGGTCGTGGAACGGCGTCCGGGCCTGCCGGTACTCGTGGCGCAAGCCCCCGCCGCGCAGGCATCGGCGCGCAAGCTGGATCGGCTCCGCTATGCGCTCAAACCCATCGTCGTCACCATTCGCCAGCTCGACATCGATCCCGAGGACGCGCTCACTATCCTCGAGGAGTTGCTCGACGCGGCGCCCAAACGCAAAGGACTCCGCCGATGAGACCCATCGTCGAAACCCATGACCTCAGCAAGGAATTCGGCAGCATCACTGCCCTCGATCGGGTGACCACATCGCTTTCCGCCGGATCGGTGGTCGGTCTTGTCGGCCGCAACGGAAGTGGCAAGAGCACGCTGCTCCATCACATGACGGGCCTGGCGCTGCCGTCGGCAGGCCGGTGCCTGACATTTGGCGTGCCGGCCGCCGACCTGGGAGCTGCGGAACTATCGCGACTCGGCGTGGTGCATCAGGATGCGAGGCTCCTGACGTGGATGACCGTACGACAGCAGCTGCGTTACGTGGCGTCTTTCTATGCACGGTGGGATCGCCATCGCGAGGAGCGGTTACTCCACGCGCTCGACCTCGACGCCGAAGCCATCGTCGCCACGCTGTCGCCGGGCAATCTGCAGAAGCTAGCGGTGATCCTGGCAATCGGCCACCACCCCGATCTCCTGTTGCTCGACGAGCCAGCCTCAGGGCTGGACCCGATCGCGCGCGAGGCCCTGCTCGAGCTCCTGCTCGATCTCGCACGCGAGGACGGCACGACCATCGTGGTCTCCTCTCACCAGTTGCACGACATCGAGCGCATCGTGGATTGGGTGGTTTGTCTCGAGAAGGGCCAGCTGAAGGCAAACGCACCACTCGACGAATTGAAAGAGCAGTTCGGGGAGTGGATCGTGACGTCAGCCGGACGGCCGCTTCCGGAGCAGTTTGCGGAGCGGTTCATCCTCAAGCAGGACGTGGCGGCGCGTCAAGCGAGGCTGGTCGTCCGCGACGCTGGCGACCAGGTCGAGTCGTTCGCGACGCGCCACCAGGTCTCCGTTGAGTCGCGGCCGATGAATCTGGAGTCGATGTTCCCGTTCCTTATCATCGGAGATGGCGCGTGACCACTCTGCTTCGAGGCCGGACGTTCCGCGCGCTTCTGGCTCGCCCTGCGGTTTTCGCATTTGCGGTCACGTGGATTGGGGCGACGTTCGCGCTTTCCGAACAGGCGCGCCGCAGCGGTTCGTGGACGCTCATCGCCCTGCTGTCGCCGATTCCAACCGGCCTTATCGCGGGCCAACTGCTGCTTGAAGTGCAGCACACGACGTTCGCATGGACTCTGCCGCGTCTCAGCCGGTCGATGTTCGTACCGCTCGGCATCATGAGCATCCTGTGGGGCGCTGCGATCGCCGCGTCTGCCACAGCGGCTCGTACGCCGATTGATGTCGCCCTCGCATATGCCGCATTGGCCGTTCTCGGATTCTGGTGCGGCACTGGCCTGTTCGATCCGATCCAGGGATGGCGCGGGGCCGGGACTCTGGCGGCCACCGCACTCGTCGGTCTATTAGCGCACGTCACGCGCGGCGCAGGGCCACTGGCGAGCATCGCGGTGGTGGTAGCCGCGGTCGCAGTCGCCGTCTGGTGCGTCGATCGTTTCCTTTCACGAAACGTCCTCCGGCGGCGCCCGTCGACGCCGACCCTGACGTTTGCGAACAGCCATCTGCGCGATGTCGTCGAGCGTTATCGACTCGAGAAACTGGCGGCCGGCCCCAGGCGAGACCCTGGAGCCTGGCGGTACTCGCTGAGCGGCGCACCAGCACACGTCTGGGGCTTAGCCGCGTTTTATGAACGAAACCTGTTTGGAAGCCAGGGACTGAAGCTCCTCGTGGGCCATTGCCTCATGACTGGCGTCGGCCTGCTCGGATTCGTTTCTCATCGCTCGTCTGGGAGACGATCGCCAGCCAGATGTTTCGCACGCTGGTGACGGGACCCCATTATGTGGCCCTGGCGTTTGTCGTTACGTGTCTCGTATGCGGTCCGTTCGGCTCGTTGCCCATTCCGAGAGTGGGTCTCGCGCCATCTCTCACGCGTCCGTTGTCACGCGAGGAGCGTGGCCGCGTGATGTGGCTCACTCAGTGGGCCGTCACGGCGGTGATGGCGCTGGCGGCCGGCGTGGTGCTGGCGTCTTTCGCATGGCTGGCCGCGGCGACTGATGGAAGATCTGTAGCCGTCCAGCGATTGCCCGCCTTCATTCCGGCGCTGATGTTCACGGTGTCAACCGTGCCGTTTCTGCAGTGGCGGGCGTCGCGCGCCGAGTGGCAATCCGGTCGCGATACTTCGCCTGCGCTCTGGACCGTCAGCAGCATCTTTCTCGCACTGGCAATTCTGGCGGCAACCACGACCGTGAGTGCGCTGTCGGCCAACCCGCCGCTGGGCGCCTCACCGATGATCCAACTGGCCAGTTGGACCGCGTGGCTGAGCGGCGCCTTGGCCCTTCATCGTTGGCTAGTCATCAGCCAGTTTCGAAGAGCCGATCTCGTTTAGGAAACGGCTAGCCGTTCTTGCGCTCGAATTCCTTCATGAACTCGACCAGCGCCGTGACGCCGGCTTCGGGGAACGCGTTGTAAATTGACGCGCGCATGCCACCGACTGACCGGTGGCCCTTGAGACCGTCGAACCCCGCGGCGGTCGCTTCCTTCGCAAAGGTCTTCTCGAGATCCTCGCTCGGGAGCCGGAAGGTGACGTTCATCTGCGACCGGCTGTCCTTGTCGGCGTGCGGCCTCCAGAAACCCGTGCGATCGAGCTCGGCGTAGAGCACGCCGGCCTTGCGCGTGTTCACTTTCGCAATCCCGTCGAGCCCGCCGTTGGCGAGCAGCCACTTCAGTACAAGGCCGAGGATGTAGATGCCGAAGACCGGAGGTGTGTTGTAGAGGGAACCGTTCTCCGCCTGGATCTTGTAATTGAGCATGCTCGGCAGCGAGTCCGCTGAACGCGCGAGCAGGTCCTCGCGCACGATGACGACCGTCAGGCCCGAGGGCCCGAGGTTCTTCTGCGCGCCACAGTAAATGACGCCGTACTTCGCGACGTCGATCGGCTTCGAGAAAATGTCGGACGAGGCGTCGCACACGAGCGGCGCGCCGCCGCTGTCCGGCACACTGGTCCACTGCGTGCCCACAATGGTGTTGTTCGACGTCATGTGCACATAGGCCGCCCCAGGCGTCAGCTTCAGGTCCGCCTGCTTTGGCACGCGCTTGAAACCGCCTTCCTCAGTGGAGGCCGCGACGGTCGTCGCGCCCACCTTCTTCGCCTCCTTGAGAGCCTTCTTGGACCAGTCGCCCGTGATGACGTAGTCCGCCGTCGAACCCGCTGTCAGCAGGTTCAAGGGGACCATCGAGAACTGCAGACTGGCGCCGCCCTGCAGGAACAGCACCTTGTAGTTGGCCGGAATGCCAGCCAGCTTTCGCATGTCGGCTTCGGCGGCCTGGATGATTGCGTCAAACGGCTTCGACCGATGGCTAATCTCCATCACGGACATCCCGACGCCCGGGAGTTCAATCAGGTCGCGCTGTGCTTCTTCAAGGACCGGCAACGGCAATACTGCCGGACCGGCTGAAAAGTTATAGATACGGGACATAAACGATGAATCCTCTAGAAGAAAGAATGAGTCGGTCCTATTGGTCCTTCAGGTCCTCTAGGTCCTTTTGGTGCGCCTCGGTCCTGTTGGTGCGCCTTCGGTCCTGGGCCCGCCAGTGCGCGAGGTCCTTCGCGCCGCTGAAGGCCTGATCATTTCACGAACGGTAGACCTGGCGCGAGGATGGACCTAGAGGATGCAACGGGCCTCAGGACTGGAGGCGAACCTAAAGGACCTAGAGGGCCCAGAGGACCCTGAAGGACTGACTAGATCAAGTGCACTATCAACCCGTCCCTGAGTTTCGGTTCGAACCAGGTCGACTTGGGTGGCATGATGCCGCCGGCATCCGCAATGCTCATGAGGTCCGCCACGCTGACCGGGTGCATGGCGAAAGCGACCGCCGCGGCGCCTGAGTCCACGAGTCGCTCGAGTTCCTGAGAACCACGAATGCCGCCGACGAAGTCAATGCGCTTGTCGCTGCGCGGGTCGCCCACCTTCAAAAGCGGCTCGAGCACGCGCTGCTGCAGCACTTCGACATCGAGCGCATCGGCGCGCGACACGCCGGCTGCTGGCTTCGGCAGCTTCACCGCGTACCACTTGCCTGACAGATACATCGACACCTGGCCGTGCCCTGCCGGCACCGGACCGCCATCTCGGACCTCGGCCACGGCCCTGAGTGCTTCGAGGAACTCGGCGGCCGACTGCCCCGCCAGGTCCTTGACGACGCGGTTGTACGGGAGGATCTGCATCTGATCGTCGGGGAATGCGACGGCGACGAACTGAGTCGCGTCTGCGGCACGGCCGCCCCCCGCCGCAATCGACTGCCGCGCGCGAGCGGCGCTCGCGGCACGATGATGCCCGTCCGCGATGTACAAAGCGTCGAGCTGCGCGAACGCCGTAACGAGTGCATCGCAGTCGCCTCCGGTCACCTGCCAGACCGTATGCGACACCTCATCAGGTGCCACAAAGTCATAGATCGGATCGCCCTCACAGACGCGACCCACAATCGCATTGACAGTGGGCGCGGCGCGATAGGTCAGGAACACGAGCCCGGTCTGCGCACGCAGCTCCGTGATGTGACGCGTACGATCGTCTTCCTTGTCGCGCCGCGTCTTTTCGTGCTTCTTGACCAGCCCGGCTTCGTACTCGTCGACCGAGAAACAGCCGGCCAATCCGGTTTGTTCGTGTGTGCCCATCCGTAGCCGGTAGACGTACAGCGACGGCTCGCTATCGATCACCATCGGCGCCGAACGCTTGATCTCCTCGAAGTTGGCCACGGCTTGATCGTAGACTGACGCGTCATACGGGTTGGTTCCCGCCGGCAGGTCAATCTCCGATCGCGTCACGTGCAGAAAGCTCAGCGGATTGCCGGCGGCGAATCCGCGGGCCTCTTCTGTGTTGACGACGTCGTACGGCACGGAGGCGACGCGCGGCGCCACAGCTGGATCTGGACGGAGAGCCCGAAAGGGAAACAGTGCTGACATGATCGAGAGCCGCGCGCGGTTCAGCGCGAGAACGAAGGAGACGACGAAAGACTGACGCTGGAAACGAGGCGCGCGGCGAGATCAGTCAATGCCTTGTCGCGCTCGATGCGGAACTGCTGCAGGTCGACCGCGGCAATCGGATCGCCCGCGG
>Ga0190274_10000437_pt1 | contig 25453 bp, 17 predicted proteins | sample Popmic531T_FD_133002 | JGI IMG/M metagenome (GOLD analysis project Ga0190274, IMG submission 133002) | Populus adjacent soil microbial communities from riparian zone of Yellowstone River, Montana, USA - 531 T | ecosystem: Environmental > Terrestrial > Soil > Riparian zone | place: USA: Montana... | reverse complement strand
GCCGTAGTACTTGATGCCGGTGCGCGCCAGCGCCTCGCGGCCGTTCTTGATGTCGAGCCCCACCGACTGGGTGAAGAAGTCGCGGATCTTCCCCTCCTTGTCGGCCACGTAGGCGTAGAGCTCCAGGTTGAGCTTGTCCCCCTTGTGCCCGGCGAGGAGGCCCTGGCCGCCGATCTCGATGATCACCGGCACGTAGGCCTGGGCCTCGTTGGCGCGGAACGGCGCCGCGAGGACCCCCAGCTCCACGTCGCGCTGCGACGCGGCGTTGACGATGCCGTCGGACGCCAGCAGGTTCTTCTCCAGCGGGTTGAGCTCCTGGTAGGGGCGCGGCGCGTAGTAGCCGGACCGGTACGAGACCCGGGCGCCCTGGGCCTGCGGCGCCTTCACCTTGACCCGCAGGCGGCGGTAGTCGCCGTCGTGCTTGAGGTCGCTCCTCTGGAAGGTCAGCAGATAGGTGACGCTGGTGCGGGTGAGCACGCGGTCGAGCTGGCCTCCGAGGTCGTTGGCGTCCTTGAACAGCTCGCCGCCGGTCTCGTTGGCCATGTAGAAGAGCGATTCCTGGCCGCTCGCCCGCGTCTGGCCGGCCGCGTCGCCGCTGCCGCGCAGGCCGCCCACGTCCACCGCCTGGATGACGCAATCGGCGCGCCGGAACTCCTCCAGCATGCGGGAGATGTCGTTCTGCAGCCCGGAGTTGCCGTAGCGCGCGTCGTTGTCGGCTTCCATGCGTCCCCGGGTCGTGAAGTCGGCGTTCGGCTCGGCCTGCTGCTCGCTCAGCCCGGCGCCGACGAGCAGCCGGCTGTCGAACCCTTCGGAGAAAAAGAGGATGTGCTTGCGCCCCTGGACCGCGTTGAGCGCCCGCGCCATCTCGCCGAGCGCGCGCGAGTAGGAGGTGACGCGGCCCACCTCGAACGCGCGCTGGCTCTGGTCGGCCGAGCGGGTGAGCGCCTTGATCTGCTCGCTGAGCGCCTGGTCGCGTTGCTCCCGCACCTCGGCCGTCCCGCCGCCGCGCGTGCCGCTCGACGCCCCCGCGGCCATCATCTCGTCCTGCGAGGTGATGAGGAAGCGGAGAGGGTCGCGCTCGCGGGCGTCGAAGGCGTTGTGCATGCCCAGGGTGTCGATCGCACGCGCGAGCTGCGCCCTGTCCGGGGTGAAGGTCAGCACCAGCTTGGGACCGGTCTCCAGAGAATAGGTCGCCACGGCGGCCAGGTCGGCCGGATGCAGCGCGGTCAGCAGGAAGTCGCGGGCCGCCAGCCGGGCCTTGAGGATGGCCGTCGGCGACGAGAACGACAGGTCGAACAGCAGAAGGAAATGGCGCCGGGCGGCGGCTCCGAGATTCTCGATCCGCTGCGCGTCCATGCGCCGGGTCTCGGCTTCGGTCGAGGACAGGTCGATCACCTCGAAGTCGGTGATCGTCTGGCGGTCCCCTCCGTCAAAGACCTCGAAGTCGGCGGCGGCCAGGCCGCGGACCGGCTGGCCGTCGCGGCTGACCACGTTGACCGGCACCTCCACGGCGACGACCTCGGAGGTCTCCTCGAAAGCGTCCGCGGCACCCGGCTTCTGTGCCGGGAGCGGCACGGCAAGCATCGCGAGGAGCGGCAGCAGGGTGAAGCGGCGGACGGCGGAAAGCGGATACATCGGAGCCTCCTTCATCGTCCCACATGGACCAACCATGGTACTACCACCCCACCCTTCAACGTCCGAGCATGCTCGCGAGCTGGAGGGCGTCCTGATTGGTGGCGTCGAGCTTCAAGGCCCGCTCGAGGTGGTGCCGGGCCTTGTCCATCTCGCCCAGGGCGAGATAGACCTTGACGAATCCGACGTGGACCTCCGGCGCTTCGGTGTCGAGCCGCAACGCCTTGACCATATAGTCGAGCGCCTTCTGGTTCTCTCCCCGGCTCAGCGCCATCTCCCCCTGATACACGAAGAAGAACGGGTTCGAGGTATTGGACGCCTCGATGCGGGCGAGCAGGTCGTCGGCATCCTTGGCCCGGCCGAGCTGCTGGTAGGCCCGCGTCATGTTGGTCAGGATCATGGCGTCGTCGGGGACGATCTCGAGGCCCTTCTGATAGAGCTCCAGGGCACCGGCCAGGTCGCCGCTGCGCGCCTTCACCACGCCCAGGTTGTTGATCGCCTTCTCGAAGCGGGGCTGGATGCGGGAGGCGATGGCGAGCAGCTCGCTGGCGCGCGGGAGGTCGCCGTCCATCAGCGCCTCGGCGCCGAGGTTGTTGTAGTAGTGGGCCGCCGCCGTCAGGTCGTCGATCGGGTTGAACTCCTTGTACGCCTTGGGCCGGTAGGGCAGGAAGTCGTAGGTCTTGAGCTCGCCGTCGAGGTACATGCCGGCGACGATGTGCCCCTGGCTCACCACCATGCCGGCGCGGTGGTTCCATCTCTGATAGTCTGTCACTTCCACATAGAACGGGTTCAGCCCCCGCTCCCGGGCGAGCCCCACGAACAGGTTGACGAACGACAGGCAGTTGCCGCGCTGGTCGTGGAAGGTCTGGACGGCGGTCCGCGTAGGGTTGAGCGCGTAGTGGAGGTCCAGGTCCTCGAAGATGAAGTTGAGGACCGAGTTGAGCGTCCGCAGCTCCGAAGGAGCCGGGCGCAGCTTCTTCTCGATGCCGGCGCGGACCGCGCCATCGATCTCGAAGGGAACAACCAAATGCGCCGCGGCCGGGGAGCCCACGTGCTGGGCGTATTGCTCGCGCAGGTGGCCGACGGAGTCGAACGGCTGGTACTGAGCACAGCCGGCGGCGAGGCCGGCCATGAGGAGGACGTGAAACGCGTGTGCCTGGGTCCGCATCGTTTCCCCTATGAGTCAGATGAATATAACAGGATGGCCGCACGGAGGCTTCCCGTCAGACACCTCCGGCGCTGCATCCATTTATTTGGAGAGCTCCCGTTCAAGCTTCTGGATCGCAGCCTGCCGACGCGGCATCCAGCGCGTTGAACGTGCCCCTAAGTCGTTTGATATGAGGGTCTTGCCAAATCGGCATGAAGCGCGCCGGGATGGCACCTGGCTTGCTTGACCCAGCTTTGGAATGTTGAGTAGAGTTCCGAAGCTCAGTCCAGAGAACTTTTCCGAGATCCGTGAAGGAGGTGATGTGAGGCAACCCGACGCAAAGTGCTCTCAAATGTCGAATGGAGCCGCGATGTTCCATCGCGCGGCTCACCTAATCAACCAATGGGAGGTTTATTGATATGAAGAGCTCCAATTTGTGGGGACGGATCGTGGCGGTCGCCGCCATGCTTCTGGTGCTGGGCGGCGGCGCCGCTTTCGCCCAGTTGCAGACCGGCAACCTCTACGGCACCGTCATGGACGAGCAGGGCAGCCCGCTGCCAGGGGTCACCGTGACCCTGACGGGGCAGGCGGCTCCGCAGGTCCAGGTCACCAACGCCCAGGGCGAGTTCCGCTTCCTGGGTCTTTCGCCCGCTTCCTACCAGCTCAAGGCCGAGCTGGAGGGCTTCTCGACGATCGAGTATCCGAACATCTCGATCAACATCGGTCGCAACACGACGATCGAGGTCACGCTGTCCTCGGCGGTCGAGGACGTGATCACGGTGACGGCTGAGAGCCCGCTGCTCGACGAGCGGCGCATCTCGACCGGCGCCACGGTCAGCCAGACCGAGCTCGAGAAGATCCCGACTGCCCGCGACCCCTGGGCGATCCTTCAGTCGACCCCGGGCGTTCTCACCGACCGGATCAACGTCGGTGGCAACGAGAGCGGCCAGCAGTCCCAGTACGTCGGTCCCGGCTCCACCGGCGACCAGGCGATCTGGGCGGTTGACGGCGTGGTGATCACCGACATGGCGGCTCTCGGCTCGTCGCCGGCCTACTACGACTTCGACTCCTTCGAGGAGATGCAGGTCACGACCGGCGGCTCCGACTCGACGATCGCCACGGGCGGCGTCGTTCTCAACATGGTGACGAAGCGCGGCACGAACGAGTGGCGCGGCAGCGGCCGTTATTTCAAGGTCGACAACGACTGGCAGTCCGATCTCGATTTCGACAAGGGCGAGCTCGGCCAGGCGTTCCCGGGCAACTTCAACCGTGCGCAGCCCGCCTTCAAGGCCGGCAACCGCATCGTCTCCACCGAGGACTACGGCGCCGAGCTCGGCGGTCCGATCGTCAAGGATCGTCTCTGGGTGTGGGGCTCCTACGGCATGCAGCAGGTCGACCTGCTGACGGTCGCTGACGTCAGCGACTTCACCGAGCTGGAGACCATGAACCTCAAGTTCAACGCCCAGATCGCTCCGAGCAACTCCGCCACCTTCTTCGCCCTCAACAGCGACAAGGTGAAGATCGGGCGCAACGCCGGCCCGTTCCGTCCCCAGGAAACCACCTGGAACCAGGCCAAGTTCGGTGACGACCCGACGGCGTACAAGCTCGAGGACACGCACATCTTCTCCTCGAACTTCTACCTGACGGGCCTGTACTCCGTGGTCAACGGCGGCTTCGAGCTCGTCCCCCAGGGCGGTCTCGCGCTGTCCACCGGCCTCGACACCTCGCTGGTCTGGCACAACACCTTCCAGCTCGCTCAGACCGAGCGTCCGCAGGAGCAGCTCAAGGCGGATGCCTCCACCTTCTTCAACACCGGCAACCTGGCTCACGAGCTGAAGTTCGGCGCCGGCTACCGGACCGCCGAAACCACCTCGCTGTCCACCTGGGGCGGCATGGGCTACTACCTGGGCAACGAGTGGGGCTTCGGTCCCGAGGGCGGCCAGGGCATCCTGTACGCCAGCCGCGAGGGCATCGCCCACTCGGAGCAGACCTACACCAACGCCTACCTGCAGGACACCCTGTCGGCCGGCAACCTGACCGTCAACCTCGGTCTGCGTTACGACCTCCAGGAGTCCGAGAACATCGGTGTGACGCTCCAGGCGAGCCCGTACTTCCCGACGGTGCTGCCGTCCGTCCGCTATGACGGCGGCGACGCGGGCTTCGAATGGAAGTCCATCTCTCCGCGCCTCGGCCTCACCTACTCGCTGGGCGCCGAGCGGAAGACCCTTCTGCGGGCCAGCTATTCGCGCTTCGCGGATCAGCTCGGCACCGGCGTCGCGACCTGGCTCAACCCGGTCGTGTCGTACCAGTACGCCCAGTTCTACGTCAACGCTCCTTCGGTCGGTGGCAACATCGGCCTCGGGCAGGTCTTCGACCTGAACGGCGACGGCGTGCTCAACTCGGACGACATCATCTGCTCGAGCTGCTTCAGCGCGAACTACAACCCGGTCACCCGGGGCGTGGCGCAGTCGAACGCGGTCGACCCCGACCTCGAGCCGCAGAAGACCGACGAGCTGCTGTTCAGCGTCGAGCACGCGCTCCTGCCGGAGTTCGTGGTCGGCGTCAACCTCACCTACCGCAAGATCTTCGACATCCTCGAGTCCGACTACCTGGTGTTCGACGATCCCACCGGGATCGGCAGCGCCTGGGATGCGGCTTTCATCAACCAGACCGGCCGTGAGCACCGGCGCAGCGACTACGAGCTGGTCACCGTCAACCGTCCGGGCGGTCTCCCGAACGGCGACGACTACGTCCTCAACTGGTACCGCCTGAAGAGCGGCGTCATCAGCCGTGGCGGCCAGCTCCTGCACAACGGTGACACCGAGCAGGAGTACCAGGGCGCTTCGCTCACCTTCAACAAGCGTCTGGCCAACCGCTGGATGTTCCGCGGCAACTTCACCATCTCCAACTGGGAGTGGAGCAAGTTCCCCGAGAGCGGCATCGCCGACCCGACCTTCTTCCTGGGTGCGGGCAACCGCGAAGGTGACGCAGTGCTCCAGGGCTCGGGCACGGGCTCGGGCTCGAAGGGCGCCGTCTACATCAACAGCAACTGGTCGTACAGCTTGAACGGCCTCTACCAGATCGCTCCCGACCGTCCGTGGGGCTTCAACACGGCGTTGAGCGTCACCGGCCGCGAGGGCTATCCGCTGCCGTACTTCGAGCGGATCGGCTTCGGCGCCCGTGGATTCCCGAGCTTCACCCGGGTCATGGCTGTCGAGGATCCCGAGGAGTTCCGTCTGGATGACATCCACATCGTGGATGCGCGCGTTGAGAAGGAGCTCACGTTCTCCGACTTCGGGATCACTCTCGGCGTCGACGTGTTCAACGTCTTCAACGAGGCGTACACCCTCCAGCGGAGCCACCGTCTGCGGGCTCCCCTCAATGCCGAAACCATTCGCCTGAACCCGTTCACTCCGTACGCCGACTACGTGACGGAGACCGTCAGCCCGCGCATCTTCCGCCTGGGCGCCCGGCTCAGCTTCCGCTGATCCGAGACTCAACGTGAGATGAGACGCCGGGGGGCGACCCCCGGCGTTTTTTTTTGTCCGCCCTGGCGCTATGCTCCACCTCGCGGGAGGCGCCCACCAGAGGCAGAATAATGGAGGCCATCCCTCTGTTACGTCCCTCTGAACACGAGAGGAGCACCTCCCAAGGAGAACTTCATGCGTCAGAGACAGCTCTTCGTCTTCTTTGTCATCGCCGCCCTCTTCACTGCGGCGCTGCCTCTGTCGGCGCAGTCCTGGGCCGGCCGGGGCCGCCTGCAGGGCGAGATCCGCGACGAGCAGGGCAAGCCCATCGAAGGGGCCAAGATCACCCTGCGCAAGGGCACCGAACGGGTCGATCCCAACGCGGACGGCCCCAAGTCCGTCACCACGACCAAGAACGGCAAATGGTCGATTCTCGGCCTCGCCCAGGGCCCGTGGGGGATCCTCATCGAGAAGCCGGGATACATGCCCTCCGAGGGTCAGGTCCCGGTCAACGAGTTCGCCGTGGCCCAGCCGCTCAACATCACCTTGAAGGTGGTCCCCAAGGAGGTCCAGCAGAAGGCGGCGGAGGCCTCCGGCAACGCCAAGGCCAAGGCGGCCATCGAGCAGGCCAACGCGCTCCTCGGCCAGTCCAAGTACGCCGAGGCCCGCGCCCAGTACGAGCAGGCCCTGAGCGTCCTTGAGACGGATGACCCGGTCCTCAAGGCGTCCATCCAGCGCACCATCGCACGCACCTGGTTCGAGGAGGGCAAGACGGACCAGGCGATCGACACCATCAAGAAGTCGCTGGAGGTCAAACCGGACGACGTGGAGACCATGCAGCTCCTCTCGACACTCCTGGTCTCCGCGGGTCGCGAGAAAGAGGCCGAGGCCTACATCGCGAAGCTGCCCGCCGGCACCAAGGTCGACCCGAACTCGCTGCTGAACCTCGGGATCAAGCTCTACAATGAGAAGGATCTGACCGGGGCTCTCGACAAGTTCGACCGCGTCGTCAAGGACAACCCGGATCTGGCGACCGCCTACTACTACCGCGGGCTGACCTACCTCGGGCTGAACAAGTCGGCGGAGGCCAAGGCCGACTTCCAGAAAATGCTGGAGCTCGAGCCGAATCACCCGAACGCGGAAGAGGTCCGCGAGTACATCAAGGCCCTGTAAGGGACTCCCATGCGCCGGCGGCTCCCGGGCCTCGCGGCCCTCGCGATTCTCGGGATCTGGACCGGCGCGTGCGCTCCGGCCCCCAAGGCGAACGCCAAGGGGGCCGACGTGCTTCTGGTCACCATCGACACCCTGCGCGCCGACGCCGTCGGCTTCTCAGGCGGTTTTGCTGGAACCGGCCGCAGAGCCGAGACGCCGGTCCTCGACCGGCTGGCGGCCGCGGGCCGCGTCTATACCGACACGCATGCCCACAATGTGGTCACGCTCCCCTCGCACACCAACATCCTGACCGGGCGCTACCCCTGGCAGCACGGGGTGCGCGACAACAGCGGCTTCGCGCTGCCGCCCTCGGTGCCGACGCTCGCTTCTCTCCTCAAGAAGGCCGGTTACGCGACGGGCGCGTTCGTGGCCGCCTACCCCCTGGACGCCGGTTTCGGGCTGAGCCAGGGGTTCGACGTGTATGACGACCAGTTTCCGCGCGGATCACGGCCCGACGACTTCGCCATGGCCGAACGGCGCGGCGACCAGGTCGTGGCGCCGGCGCTCGCCTGGTGGAACGCCCATCGCGGCCAGCGCCGCTTCCTCTGGGTCCATCTGTACGATCCGCACTCTCCGTACGATCCGCCGGATCCGTTCCGCAGCCGCTTCCGGGACAACCCGTATCTGGGGGATGTCGCGGCGGCCGACTCGTATCTCGCGCCGCTCCTCGGTGCTTTCCTCGACGGCGGGCAGCCGCCGGCCCTGGTCGTGGTCACCGCCGACCACGGCGAGGCGCTGGGCGATCACGGCGAGCTGACGCACGGCCTGTTCGCCTACGAGGCCACACTCAAGGTGCCGCTGGTGGTCTGGGGGCCCGGGGTCCAGGCCGGGAAGGACGACCGCCCGGCGCGGCACGTGGACATCGTTCCGACGCTGCTCGGCGCGCTCGGAGTCGAGCTTCCGGAGGGGCTGCCGGGCCGCTCGCTGCTCGCTCCGGCGGCCCCGGCCTCGGACCCGGGCCAGATTGCGTACTTCGAGTCGCTGACCACCAATCTCAACCGCGGCTGGGCGCCGCTGCGCGGCGTTCTGCGCGAGCGGAAGAAGTATGTCGACCTGCCGCTGCCGGAGCTCTACGATCTCGGCCGGGACCCCGAGGAGAAGGTCAATCTGTTCGCCGGCGAGCGGCGCACGGCCCGCGCCCTCGCCGCGGAGCTCCCCGAGGAGTCGGCCTGGCCGCCGCCCAAGGGGACGGTCACGCCCGAGGAGGAGGCGCGGCTCCGCAGCCTCGGCTACTCCGTGGGCTCGGCCGGGGGCAAGGCGTCCTGGACGGCCGCCGACGATCCCAAGAACCTGGTCGATCTCGACCGCAAGATCCACCGGTCGATCGAGCTCTACTCCCTGCGGCGCTACGAAGAGGCGGTGACGCTGGGACGTGAAATCATCGCAGCGCGGCCGGACCTGACCGAGGCGGCGGAGCATCTCGCCCTTTCGCTGCGCCAGCTCGAGCGCCACGACGAGGCGATCGCGGTGCTGCGCGCCACCCTGGCCCGCGCTCCACAGCGGGAGTCGCTGCGCCGGCAGCTCGGCATGGCGCTCGCCGAGGCCGGCCGCCCCGCCGAGGCCGTGGAGGTGCTGCAACCGCTCACCGGAGCCGGCGACTCTGCCACGCTCAACGCGCTCGGCGTCGCGCTCTCCGACTCCGGACGGCACGGCGAGGCCCTGCCGGTGCTCCAGGAGGCTGCCCGGAAGTATCCGCACGACCCCAAGGCGTTCGAAAACCTGGGGATCGTCTCCCTGCGCCTGAACCGTCCCGGCGAGGCCCGCGACCACCTGCGCCATGCTCTCGAGCTGAATCCGAGCCTCCCCATCGCCTGGAACACGCTGGGCGTGGCGCTCTATCAACTGGAAGGGCCGGCCGCCGCCCTCGATGCCTGGCAGCGCTCCGTGACGCTCGATCCCGGGCAGTTCGACGCCCTCTACAACCTTGGGTTGGTGGCCGCCGAGGCGGGACGTCCCGCGCAGGCGCGCCAGGCCCTGGGGCAGTTCGTGGCCACGGCGCCGCCGCAGCGGTTCGCGGGCGAGATCCAACGGGCGCGCCAGATTCTGGATCAGATGGGACCGGGCGCAGATGGGAGGTTGAGGTGAGCGCGCGCCAAGCCGTCGCCCTCCTCCTGCTCGCCGGAACCGCCCTCGGTCTGGCTGGCTGCGGCGGGGACCGGGACACGTTCGAGCAGGCGCCGATCATCCTGATCTCGATCGACACGCTGCGCTCCGACCACCTGCCCGCCTACGGCTTCAAGGGCGTGGAGACGCCGGCCATCGACGCCCTGCGGCGGGACGCGGTTCTGTTCGAGCGGGCCTACAGCCACGTGCCGCTGACGCTCCCCTCTCACGCCTCGATCCTGACCGGCCTGCTCCCGCCGGAGCACGGGGTCCGCGACAACGGCGGCTACCCGTTCGATGCCGCGAAGCATCCATACCTGCCGCGGCTCTTCGCCGACGCGGGATATGACACGGCGGCGTTCGTCTCCAGCTTCGTGCTGCACAGCCAGACCGGACTGGGCGCCGGGTTCGGCGTCTACGACCAGGGGCACCCGGGAGAGGAGGCGCGGGCCGAGCTGATCGAGCGCCCCGGGGCGGAGACGGTCCGCGCGGCGATCGAGTGGCTGGACGGCCGCTCCAAGGGGGGCCAGGCGGACGAGCGCCCGTTCTTCCTGTTCGTCCACCTCTACGATCCACACACGCCCTACAAGCCAGCCGAGCCGTTCGCCTCGCGCTACCCGGACCGGCCGTACGACGGCGAGATCGCGGCGTCCGACGCGGCCGTCGGCACGCTGCTCGACGCGCTGAAACGCGAGGGGATCTACGACAAGGCGATCGTCGTGCTCCTCTCGGATCATGGCGAGGGGCTCGGGGACCATGGCGAGGACGGGCACGGCATCCTCCTCTACCGCGAAGCGCTGCAGGTGCCGCTCCTGTTGAAGCTCCCGGGGGGCCAGCGGGCGGGCACGACCGTGGCGGCCCCGGCGCAGCTCGCCGACGTGGCGCCCACGCTGCTGCACCTGACCGGCCGGCCGGTCCCCGGAGCGATGCACGGCCAGAGCCTGGTTGCGCTGGCCGATCGGTCGGATGCAAAACAAAATCGCCGGATCTACTCCGAGACCTTCTACCCCCGGCTGCACCTGGGGTGGAGCGAGCTCGCCTCGCTGATCGAGGATCACCACCACTACATCCACGGCCCTACGCCTGAGCTGTTCGACCTGGCGGCGGACCCGGGCGAGACGCGCAACGTCCTGGAGCGGGAGCGGCGGATCTACGGAACGCTGCGCCAGGCGCTCGACGCGATTCCCCGGGAGATCGCGCCGCCCGGCCAGGTGGACGCGGAGACCGCGCAAAAGCTCGCCGCGCTGGGCTACGCCGGCCGCGCCCGGATGACCTCCGGGCCGCTCCCGGACCCGCGGACCCAACGCGACGTGCTGAAGGGGATGCAGGATGCCAAGACCGCGGTCGCCGACAACCGGTTCGCTGAAGCGGCGGCGATCCTGGAGCGGCTGGTGGAGCGCAAGCCCGACCTGCTGGACGGCTGGGTCTTCCTGGCGACCTGCCGGGAGCATCTCGACCAGCCCGAAGAGACGCTCGCGGCCTACCAACGCGCCCTGGAGCTGGCGGACGGGGCCCCGGAGTACGCCTTCTACGTGGCGCGCCAGCTCTACAAGATGGGCCGCTTCGACGAGGCCCGCCAGCACGCCGAGCTGATGCTGACGAGCGATCCCGACAGCCGGGACGCGCACGAGATGCTCGCCGCCGTGGCACTGAACCGCGGCGACCTCGACGAGGCGCTGGCGCAGTCGCGCCGCGCCGGCCGGGCGAGCGAGGCGTTCCGCCGCGACCTGGGGCGCGCCCTGGCCGCGCGCGGGCGGACGGCCGAGGCCCTGGAGCTGCTCCATGGGAGCGGTGGGCCGGAAGCTTCGGCCGATCCGGCGACCCTGAACACGCTGGCCACGACCCTCCTGGACGCGGGCCGCCCCGCCGACGCGGCCGAGATCCTGGGCCGCGTGCTGGCGGCGCACCCGGACAATGCCCGCGCCTACGAGCTGCTCGGCGTGGCCTCGATGCGTCTGGGGCAGCCGCGGCAGGCCCGCGCCCACCTGGAGAAGGCGCTCCAGCTCGACCGGCGGCTGCCCGGCGCCTGGACCACCCTGGGGGTCGCGCTCTACGACCTCGAAGGGCCGGACGCGGCGCTCTCCGCCTGGCGCCAGGCGCTGGCCCTGGATGGCACGCAGTACGACGCCCTGTTGAACGTCGGGCTGGTGGCCGCGCAGACCGGCCGGCGCGACGAGGCCCGCCAGGCCCTGCGGCAGTTCGTCTCCACGGCGCCGCCGCAGCGCTTCGGCCCGGACATCGCGAAAGCGCAGCAACTGCTGCGGGAGATCGGCGGATGAGACGTCTGGCTTTCTGGTCCCTCTTGGTGTTTGCCTTGACCGGTTGCCGGCGAGGCGGCGATACGGGCCCCTTCCCGGGAGCACCGATCGTGGTGATCTCGATCGACACCCTGCGCTCCGACCACCTGCCGGCCTATGGCTACAAGGGCGTGGAGACGCCGGCCATCGATGCCTTCCGCCGCGACGCGGTCCTCTTCGAGCGAGCCTACAGCCACACGCCGCTGACCCTGCCGTCCCACGTGTCGCTGCTGACCGGCGTGCTCCCGAACCACCACGGGGTGCGGGACAACATCGGATATCTGTTCGATCCCGCGAAGCATCCGCACCTGCCGCGCCTCTTGAAGACGGCGGGCTACGCCACCGGCGCCGCCGTGTCGGCCTTCGTGCTGCGCGGCGACACCGGCCTGGGAACGGACTTCGACCTCTACGAGGACGGCGTGACGCGCCGGCCGACCGAGGCCATGGGCAACAGCCAGCGGTCGGGCCGCGCAACGGAGAGCGCCGCGCTCGACTGGATCGGCTCGGTCGAGGGCAAGCCGTTCTTCCTCTTTCTCCATCTCTATGAGCCGCACACACCCTACACGCCGCCCGAGCCGTTCGCCGCGCGCTACCGGTCCAACCCGTACGACGGCGAGATCGCCGAGGCCGACGCGATCGTCGGAGATCTCCTCCAGGGGCTCAAGGACCGGGGGATCTACGACAAGGCGGTCATCGTCCTGCTCTCCGACCATGGCGAGGGGCTCGGCGAGCACGGGGAGGCGGAGCATGGGATCTTCCTCTATCGCGAGGCCCTCCAAGTGCCGCTCCTCCTCAAGCTCCCGGGATCGAGCCTCGGCGGCACCTCGGTCGCCGCGCCGGCCCAGCTCGTGGACGTGGCGCCCACGCTGCTCGCCCTGGCCGGCCAGCCGGTCCCCGCGGGGCTCGACGGCGGCTCGCTGCTCGACCTGCGGCGCGAGGACGCGCCCGTGCGCGACGTCTACGCGGAGACCTACTACCCGCGCCTGCATTTCGGCTGGAGCGAGCTGACCTCGCTGATCCGCGGTGGGTCGCATCTCATCCAGGCGCCGCGGCCCGAGCTCTTCGATCTGGCGGCCGATCCGGGAGAAAAGCAGAACATACTGGAGCGGGAGCGCCGGACCTACGCGGCGCTGCACCAGGCTCTCGCGCGGCACGAGACGCCGCTCGCGGCGCCGGCGCAGGTCGACGCCGAGACGGCGAGCCGCCTCGCCTCTCTGGGATACCTGGCCGGTGGCTCCACCGGAGGCGATGGGCCGCTGCCCGATCCAAAAGACGGCATCCACACCCTGCGAGACCTCGGGCAGGCGACGAGCCTGTTCGCCACGCAGCGGTTCGCGGAGGCGGTCCCCCTCTTCCAGCGGCTGGTCGCCGAAAATCCCAAAATGGTGGACGCGTGGGAAAACCTGGCGGAGTCGCTCCAAAAAACCGGACGCCAGGAGGAGGCGCTCGCTGCCTACAAACAGGCCATGGCGGTCTCGGGCGGGGCGGCGCACATCGCGGTCGCCACCGGCACGCTCCTCCTGGAGATGAAGCGGTACGGCGAGGCGCGCGAGCATGCGCAGATCGCCTTGAAGACCAGCCCGGCCGGGGCGCGCAGCCTGCTCGCGCAGATCGCCATGGCGGAGGGGGATTTCGCGGCGGCCGAGCGCGAGGCGCGCGCCGCGGTGGAGGCCGAGAGCTTCAGCGGCCGGATCGGCCCCAAGATCGTCCTCGCCCAGACGCTGCAGGAGCAGGGGCGGCTGGAGGACGCGCTGAAGGTGATCCAGCAGGCGGTCGACGAGGTCTCCCGCATGGAGGGGCGGCCCAAATTCTCCGGCCTCTTCTTCCAGCACGGCGACCTCCTGGCGCGCCTCGGCCGTGACGCCGAGGCCGAGAAGGCGTTCCAGCGGGAGATCGAGGACTTCCCCTCGAACCCCTATCCCTACACGCGGCTCTCGGTGCTCTACGCCGCCCAGGGACGGGGGCAGGAGGCGGTGGGCATCCTGAAGACCATGGTCGACCGCAACGACACACCGCTCGCCTACGCCGAGGCGATCCGCACGCTGCGCACCCTCGGCGACCCACAGGGGGCCGCGGCGCTGCTGCGCTTCGCGCAGCAGAAGCACCCGGAGAGCCGCGAGCTGCGGGCGATGTAGCTTTTCACTGCTCCGCCTGCCGCTTCAGCGCCTCCAGCATCGCCCACGTCTCCGCCACCAGCGGGTGGCTCCGCCCGATCAGCGCGTCGACCCGCTGCAACGCGGACTCGGCGGTCGCCGCGTCCCGCGCGTCGATCGCCAGGCGCGCCAGGACCAGCCAGGCCTCCGGGTTCTCCGGCGCCAGCTCCACGGCCCGGCGAGCCGCGGGCAATCCTTGAGCGGACCGGTTGCGCGCTCCTTCCAGACGGGCGAGGGCGAGCTGCACCGCGGCGTCGTTCGGGTCGATGGCGGCGATGCGCGCGTAGAGGTCCGCTGCTGCGTCGATCTCTCCGCGGGCGACCAGCAGGGGGGCGAGGGCCTGGAGGGTCGGCAGGTCGTTCGGCGCCAGGGCGAGGGAGGCGCGCAGCTCGCCGGTCGCCTCGTCCGTGCGGCCGGTCTGCTGCAGGACCACTCCGAGATAGTAATGTGCTCGCTGCGAGTCGGGCTCGATCCGCAAAGCCCGGCGCAACACCTCCTCGGCCCCGCGGAAATCGCTCTGCTTGATCCTCGTACGGCCGATTCCTTCCAGGGCCGTCACGTAGTTGGGGTCCGCCTCCAGCGACTTCTCATAGCTCGCGAGAGCTCCGGCCCAGTCCTCCCGCTTTTCCAGCGAAGCGCCGCTCATGGCGTGCTCTTCGGAGAAGTTCAGGCTCGGCGGGTAGGAGCGGACGTGGGCGATCCCCCAGGCCGCGATGAAAACGGCGGCGAGCACCCCGAGATCGCGGAGGCGCCGCGCCTTCCCCGCCTCCAGGGTGAAGACCACGCCCGGTCCGGCGAGGATTGCCAGGAATGGAACGAGGGGAATGCGGTAGCGGGTCCCCACCATGGTGAGGACGATCACCGCGGCGAAGCCCGCGAGGCCGAGGAGGACCGGCGCCGGCGGCCAGCGCCGCCGCAGGACCGCCGCGGCGCAACCGCAGGCTGCCAGAGGAAAGAGGAGGCCGAAGCCGGGGAGGAATCGCAACAACCCGGAGCGCGACCGGAAGAACTCGAAGCTGTGGGAGTCGCGTACCTCGGCGGCCTGCACCAGCCAGAGGGTCTTGCTGGCGAAGAGCCCCGCGGAAGCGGCCGGCTGTGCGCGCATCGCCGACAGCGCCTTGGCCCGGTAGTACCGGTCCTGCGCGGCGGGGTCCTGGATGCCGGCCCGCAGGGCTTCGGTCTCGATCTGCTCCCAGCCGCGCCCCAGCCGCGGCGACGGCAGACCGTCGCCGCCCGGGTGGTTGCCGATGTAGAACGCGAAGCCGCCATGACCCTGCACGGGCACGAAGGCACCGTTGACCCGCGAGATCTTCCAGACCACCGGGGCGACCGCGAGGAAGAACGTGGCGAGCAGCAGACCGGCGGCCACCCATCGTTCGCGGTCGATCCGGCGGGGGCGCGCCACCACCAGGCCCGCCAGGAGGCCGGGGAGGAGGGCCACGGCCGTGGGGCGCACCAGCGCCGCGGCGGCGAGGACCAGGCCGGCGGCCACCGCCCGCCAGACCGGTCTACCCTCGCGGGAGACGATCCAGAGCGCCAGGACAAGCAGGAAGAGCAGCAGCCCTTCGGCCAGGAGCGACAGGTCGATCCAGACCAGCGGACCGTAGAGGGCCAGGAGCACCCCGGAGACGATCCCGGCACGCCGGCCGAAGCCGCGGCTGGCCACGGCGGCAGCGAGCGCGCAGGTGCCTGCGCCCAGCAGAGACTGCACCAGGCGCACGGCGCCGAGCGATCCGTCGAGGAGGGTGAGGAGCGCACCCAGGAAGACCGGATAGCCAAGGCCGTGCGGCGGCGGCACCGGCCACAGGAAGTTGCCCGCGGCGATCTGCTGGGCCCAGATGTAGTACTCCAGGGAGTCGAGCTGCGGCGACTGGAAGAGCGGCTCGTCCGCGAGCTGGGCGCCGGCCACCAGGCGCACGAGGAGCGCCAGGGCGAAGACCGCGGCGGCGCCGGCCCACCCGAGGAGCGCCGGCTCTCCCGGAGGCGGCGGCGCGGCAGGCGCGGGCGCTTCGGGCCGGCTCTGGGCGGCGCGCTGAGTGCTGGAGCGGGAGGACCGGCGGCGCTGGCTCATCGGGACCGGATCGTACCGCACCCGCGGCCCGGCCGACCCGGGTAGACTAGCCGCCTCGCGGGAACAGCCTCGGCCCGGGGCGTGTTTCTTCCAGAAGAGCGAACCATCGCGACGAGGAACCCGTGCTCATGACCATTCAGAGATCGAAGAGATCCGCCCCTGCCCTCCTGATCATCCTCCTGATCCTCCTGGCGCTGCCCCTCTCCGCCCAGGCTCCGGCCAAGCCCCAGCCCGCCCGGCCGCCGCAGTCCACGGTGGACCCGCTGACGCAGGACGCCATCAAAAGAGTGGAATCCGGCGACGCGGCCGGCGCCATCCGGGAGCTCGAAGCGCAGCGCGCGGCGAAGACCGCCTCGCCGCAGGGCCTGGCCCTGCTCGGCACCCTGTATCTCCAGCAGGGGAAAGCCCAGGAGGCCCTGGCGGTCCTGAAGCCGCTGGCCGACGCCCAGAACGCCGATCCCGCCGTGCTCTACAACGCGGCCCGGGCGGCGCTCACCCTGAAGCAGACCGAGGCCGGCCTTGGGTACCTGAAGCGGGGAGCCCAGGCGGCGCCGGACTCCCCGGCCGCGCGGGACTTCGGCCTCCTGGCGATGCGCCAGGGCCAGCTCGTCGAGGCCTACTCGCTGATCTATCCATGGGCCGCGGCCCATCCGATGGACACGGAGGCGCGCCTCGCCGCGGCCTCTCTCGCCGTGCAGCTCGAGCGCCCGCAGGAGGCCGAGGAGTTCCTCTCGGCCGGCGGCGTGTCGAAGGATGATCCGGCGATCCAGCTTCTGCGGGGCCGCGTCCTGACCCAGAAGGGAGACGGCGCCGCCGCCGTGGCTCTGCTGGAGCCCCTGGGCAAGAACCATCCGCCGGCGATGGATCTGGAGATCCGCCGCGCCCTGGCCGAGGCCTATCTGGTGGCGAACCGGCCGGCGGATGCCGTGAAGCAGCTCGAAGGGCGCGCCGGCCAACATCCCGGCCTGGCGCTCCTGCTCGGCCGCGCCCAGCGCAAGGCGGGGAACAAGGCCGCCGCTCTCGCCACCCTGAAGCCGTTCGCCGACAAGCTCCCGGCCGATGCGGCGTCGGTCGGCGATCCGCGGCCGGTGTTGGGCATCGCCCTCGAAACCGGCTCTCTGCTGACCGAGACCGGGCGCGCCGCCGAGGCGGTGCCGATCCTGGAGAAGGCGACCACGCTCTATCCGCAGAGCCCACCGGCCTGGGAGGCTCTGGCCAAGGCGCTGGAGGCCGTCGGCCGCAAGGACGACGCCGCCAAGGCGCGGACCCGGATGGACGAGATCTTCCGGTCCGCCGAAGCCTCGAGACCCGAGGAGACCTCCGCCAACCTGCGCGAGGCCGGGATCGCCATGGCCGCGGGCCAGGCGGAGAAGGCCTTGACGGCGGTGCGCCGCGAGCTCGAAGCCAATCCCGGCAATCTCCGGGCGCGAGCCTTGGAGACGCGCCTGCTCCTCACTCTCAAGCGCAAGGAAGAGGCGTTGCGGATCATCCAGGAGGCCGTCCGGCAAGACCCGGACAATCCCGAGCTGCTCTATCTGCGGGGTGCCGTGCAGATGTCGTTCTACAACTGGGAATCGGCCGAGAAGGACCTGCGCCGGACGCTCCAGCTCGCGCCGCAGCACACGGCGGCCATGAACGAGCTCGCGGTGGTGCTGATGACCCGGAACGAGAGAGGCGAGGCACAGGCGCTCCTCGAAGAGATCCTGCAGATCAATCCCAAGGACCAGGTCGCCCGCGCCAGCCTCCAGACGCTCAAGGCGGCACCGGCGCCACCGCAGCCGTGATCTCACCCCCTAACCCCCTCTCCCATCGCCCCCCCGACCACCGGGAGAGGGGGAATTTCTACCTCTCTCGCCTGTTCGTCGTCCTGGTGCTCGCCTTGCTCCCCTCTCCCGCTTGCGGGAGAGGGGCCGGGGGTGAGGGCCTCAGGAGCGCCGCGGAGGGCACGCCGCGGCAGAGCGCCGACCGGCGGGTGCCCTACGCGCCCGGCCTACGCTTCACGGACGACGCGGAGCTCCCGCTCGCCGCCTCGGTCTACTCGCTCCCGTCCTTCTTCTTCGACGCCGCCGCCGCGGACGCCTTCCTCTCCGCGGTCCGCAAAGCCGCCCCGGACCGCGAGCTCCTCGTGCTCACCGACCCGCCGCTCTACCGGGCGCTGGAGCCGCGCGCCGCGGCCCTCCGGCTGCGGCTCCTCGAAACCCAGGGCCGCTCCTACTCCCCCTGGCCGCGCGACCCGTTCTCGCTGGTGCGCTCCGCCGAAGGCGGCGTGGTCGTGGTGGTCCGCCCAAACCTCCAGGCGGGGCGCGAGGACGACTCTCATATGGGTGCCGAGCTGGTGCAGGACCTGCCGGAGGACCTCGACCGCGCCTGGGGGCGGATCACCTGGACCGAGGCGCCGGTGCCGTTCCACAACGGCCAGATCCTACCGGCCGAGGGCTCCGCCTGGATCACTCTGCATAGTCTGGAGCCGCGCATCCTGGCCCTCCTCGACCTCTCCCGGGTGCCGGTGGAGACCTTCGGGACCGCGGCGGGGATCGCGCGCTACGTCGAAGCCGCCGGACGGGCCGCCCGGGAGCTCTCCGACCTCTGGAGGCGGCCGGTCCGCTTCGTCCACCCCTTGCCCATGCCGGGAGGAGACGCCGCCGCGGGCTCGGATCTCCTGCGCCGCATCGGCGGCGGCGCCGGCTACGATTTGGACTCCCTGGTCACCCTGCTCCCGGGCCGCAAAGCTCCCCCCACCGCCCTCGTGGCGGACGTCACGGCCGGCCGCGAGCTCCTGGCGCGCTTGCCGGCGGCCGAGTGGAGCGCGCTCCGCTCGGGCTGGGGGCTGGCGCCGGAGGGGGACAAGCTCGCCGCGGCCATCACCGCGGCGCAGAAAACCTCACGCGCCGGCCAGCTCGACTCCTTTCTGGACCTCACGGCAGAGCACCTGGGCACCCAGGGGTTCCGCGTCCGCCGCCTCCCGTTGCTGAGCATCCCCTTCGAGCTGCTCCGGGATCCCGGAGGCCTCCAGGGAGAATTCCTGCTGACCTGGAACAACGTCGTCGCCGAGACCCGGGGCGGCATCCTCCGCGCCGAGGGCTTCTCGTCGCTCCTGCCGAGCGGCGACCGGGCGGCTCTCGATGCCTTCTCCGCCGCCGGCGTCCGCCTCGACCTCTTCCCGCCGCTCGTGCGGAGCGTGATCTTGAACGGCGGCTACCGCTGCGCCTCGAATCACGTCCGCGCCGCGAATCGGCGATAATCGGTCCAACGACCCCGCGCTCGAGGGCCTCCGCGGCCGCTCTCCGGCCGGTTGCCGGAGGATCTCGCAACCCGGACGGCCCTCCTGCGTATCAGGTCTTGACCGACCCCATGTCACCACAGGTGAAAAATCCATGTTCGAATCGTTGAAGAAGACTCCCCGGTTCGGTGTGCAATCTCCGTTTCTCCAGCAGGTGCGAGGACGGTTTGGCAAGCTCTTTCTTCGGCTTCTCCTCGTCCTGGTGCCTCTCTTCCTGCTGCGCTCCTGCATGTTCACCTACGTGGCCCCCGGCGAGATCGGCGTGCGGCAGATCTCCTATGGGCCGGGCAAGGGCCTGCAGAAGAAGCCTGTGGGCTCCGGCTATCGCCGGGAGGTCACCAGCTTCGAGAAGATCCATGTTTTTCCACGCGACATCCAGGCCGTGGAGTTCACCAACCATCCGGCCGAGCGCGGAGCGGGGCAGGTGCAGAGGCCGGCCATCAAGATTCCGACAGTGGATGGCTATCCCGTCGACGTGGACGTGACGGTGCTCTATCGCGTCGCCGACCCGTACAAGCTGGCCTCGCAGTTCGGCTTCGGCCGGGCGTACGAGGAGTCGGTGGTCGTCCGGTTCACCGACCCTCTCGTCAAGCGCTATCTGGGTGAGCTGCGCGCCGAGCAGTTCTACCACGAGCAGCGGCTGGTCCAGGTGAACGCGCTCAAACGGGACCTGGCGCAGCGCTTCACAGCCAACGGCCTGTTCCTGACCGACGTGCTGATCCGCCAGTACGACTATCCGGAGACCTTCCAGACGCTGACCGAGCAGAAGAAGATCCAGGACCAGTCCGTCTTGGCCAACCGGGAGTTCACCAAGCAGGCGGAGGTGCAGACCCGCCTCAACCAGATGACGGCCGAAGGGCAGAACCTGATCAACGTGCGGACGTCCGAGTTCAACGCGCAGATCACCGAGATCCGCGCCAAGAAGGAGCTCTACGAGCGCCAGAGGCGGGCGGAGGCCGACCTCCTCGTCCGCAGCGCCGAGGCCGAGGGAACCGAAATGATCAACCGCGCGCTGGAGGGAGCCGGCTCAGCCAAGCTCCTGCGGCTGCGCCGCGGCCTCGCCCTGCTCAACGCGATCAAGGGTCCGATCTACATCAGCGAAGACCCCACGGACCTCGGACGCATCGTCAACGATTAGGAGCGATGACCATGAAAATGATGACGCTTCTCCGCTCCACCGCCCTGCTGCTCCTCCCGCTGGCCGGCCTGACCGGGTGCGTCCCGCACACGACCGCGGCGACCGAGATCGGCGTGAAGTTCAACAAGGTCACCAGCTCCTACGAGACCAAGGAGCCCGGCGCAACCCACTTCTTCCTGCCGATCCTCAACGACTGGAAGACCTACGACATCTCGCTGCGCAACCTGGTGATGATCGCGGAGTCCACCTCCGACGGCCGCGAGGGCAAGGACGACCTGCGCTTCAAGACGCGGGACGGCAACGACATCGAGACCGACGTGACGGTGCGTTGGCGGATCGACCCCACCAAGGTCTCCCAGCTCTGGAAAACGGTGGCGCCGGACACCGACGCGGTCGAGGAGCGGCTGGTGCGGCCGCAGGCGCGCTCCTACATCCGCGACGTGCTGAACCGCCTGAACTCCGAGGACTACTACAACCCGCAGCTCCGTTTCGCGGCGGCCAACGACGCGACGAAGCTCCTGGCCGCGCACCTGAGCCCCTACGGCATCGTGGTCGAGCAGGTGCTCTTGGGCGACTTCTCGTTCAAGCCCGAGTACCAGAACCTGATCAACTCGCGCAAGGAGGCCGAGAAGACGGCCGAGAAGCTGGAGGCCGAGATCCTCGCCACGGTGGAGTCGAACCAGGCGAACCTTCAGGCCAAGGTGGCCGAGCTGAGCCAGGCGCTCACCAGCGCGCAGGGTGACTTCGAGCAGGCGAAGCGCAACGCCGACGCCTATCTCGTCCAGCGCCAGCAGCAGGCGCAGGCGACTCTGGCCGAAAAATCCGCCCAGGCCGAAGGCATCCGCAAGGAACGGTCCGCGCTCAACAGCAGCGCGGGCGACGCCTACGTCAACCTGCAGCTCATCGAGGCCTTGCAGAAGAAGGAGATCCGCCAGATCCCCAAGCTGCCGGGCGGCAACATGATCATCGATGGCAACCGCCTCCTGGAGCAGCTCGGCGTGATGCAGTACCGCCAACAGATCCTCAACAACACCGAGGGGCAGCAGTAGGAGGCCGCCCGGTCGATGGCTCGCCGGGCTTCAGGAGAAAATTCATGTTGAATGTTGCCGGTTCGTCCTTCGACTTCGGGAACGTCCTGTTCGCGGTGCTCCAGGAGTGCGAGCACGTGCGGCGCGCCCTGCTGCCCAACGAGGCGCAAGGCCGCCTGATGGAGGCGGCGCGCCGCAAGCTCGCCGAGATCCGGGAGAGCTACGTCGAGAACGGCGGCACTCCAGGATACTGGGAGGAGCTGGAGAGGGAGGTGCTGGAGACCTCGCTGCCGGCCTACATTCCGGAGGCGATCGAACAGACCCGGCTGGAGAAGTCCGGCTACGGCGTCTGGCGGCGGGGAGATGCCTCCGCCCGGGTGGTGTTCGCCTTGGCCGGCCTCATCCTGGGCGGCCTGATCGTCGCCGCGCCGTTCATCCCCATCTGGGAGGACGCCTTCGCGTTCGTCCTGGCCGTGTGCGGCCTTCTCTATCCCGAGGTCAAGCAGCTCGTGGCCGACTTCCGCCACTCGCGCCTGCTCAACCGGATGATCGCGCAAGCGGAGAGCTACCAGAAAAACTCCCGCATCCACTATGTGTCGGAGGCCCGCCTGGAGAAGGAGCTGGACGCGGTCGGCAGGGTCGAGCAGACGCCGGAGACGGGGACAGGAGAGGAAGTGCCCTCCCACCAGCCGCCCCATCGGGAGAAGGGGAGGAGGTAGAGCTCACTCCTCCCGCGGCCAGGGCCGGGAGATCACGCAGGCGTTGATCCCGCCGATCCCCATCGACAGCTTGCCGGCCGGGCCGGCCGGAAAGCCGCACGGCTCGTCGTAGGCGAAGAGATCGTGGACCTCGCCGATGTGCGCGTTGAGCTCGCCGCGGCTGATCGAGGTCGGATAGACCTTCCCCTGCTCACAGCCCAGGTACTGGGCCGTCAGCTCCCATCCACCGCCGGCGGACATGCCGTGGCCGAAGGTCCCCTTGCGGGCCGTGACCAGCACCGAGCCGGAGACCAGGCCGCGCATCGTGGCGACCTCCTTGTAGTCACCCGGCGTGGCCGTGGCGTGGAGGTCCCAGGTGCCGATCTCGTCCGGGCGGACTCCCGCGGCCACGAACGCCTGCTCGATCGCCGCCGTGGGCCCTTCGGTCGACGGCGTAATGATGTGGTCCGCGTCGGAGCTCACTCCGACGGCGAGAGGCTCCATCCCTAAGGGCTTGAAGCCGAGCGACCGCATGTGCTCCAGATCGCCCAGGATCCAGACCACCGAGCCGCCGGCCACGTGGGTGCCACGCATCCCGGTGAGCGGCAACGACACGGCGGCGTCCGAGGAGATCACCCGCGCCCCATAGAACGCTCCGACGCTGAGCGGATGGGGCGGCGGATCGCTGGCTCCGACGATCACCGCTTTGGCCTCGCCCCGCTCGATCGCGTCCATGGCAAGCTTCAGGGACACACCGAACGTGGAGCAGGCCGCTACGGGAGCGAATGCCAGGCCGGTGATCTTGCCGAGCATGGAGATCTGCGCCGCCGGCGTGTTCTGGATGTTCCACACCAGGTTGGCCGAGACCGCCTGCCAGGGCGGCGTCGGAAAGCCCCACTTCTTCTGGAGCTGCATCTGCCGCCGCTGCTTCTCCTTGAGCACGCTCAGCTTGGCGGTCTCGACGTCCCCCTCGACCGAGATGTGCTCGATCTCGGCGAGCTCGCGCAGATAGGTGCCGAGATCGGCGCAGCGGCCGGCCCAGTAGTGCCACCAGGCCGTCTCGGCGTCGAGTCGATCCTCCGGGTCCGTCACCGACTCCGGCGGCGGCGGCGCATCGGGCCAGACGGCGACGCGCTCGTCCGGGACGCGGGCCCGGAACTCGATGATCTCGGGATTGCGCTCCGCCCAGAAGCGGTCCCACCGGCGCTGCGCCTTGGCGAGCCGGACCGCCTGCGCGCCGATGGTGTCGATACTGCCGAGGCCCGTGCCCACGTAGACGTGGGTGGAGGTGCCGAGGCGGGCCAGCTCCTGCTCGATCCCGGGGTTCTGCTCCAGCGATTGGATGAAGGCACCGATCGCATAGAGAGACGGCAGATCCATCTTCTCCTGGAGCTGCTTGAAGCGATTGGGTGGAAACCGCTCGGCGAGCCAGCCGCGGTAGTCCTCGAACGAGAACTCGGGCCAGCCGACCAGGAAGTTGTCCGGCCCGTAGCCGTTGAACGGCGCCAGCCAGCTCTCCGCCGCATCGAGGTTTTTCTCGAAAGCCTGAATGTTGGGTGACCTGGGCGCCACGAGACCCCAGCCGAAAACTCCGACTCTGCGCAGAGCTCGTCCCTCCTTTCCGGAGGTTGGATTCTTTCACAAGAGAACCCCTGGACGCGATCTGCTTCCCTCCAGCGTTGTGTACTCGGAGCAGGTTCGGGGCCGGCCCAGGACGTCGACCAGCTCGTTCAGGGTCGCTTCGGAATAGAGAAAAACATAGCGGCCATCGCGAAGGAAGTCGACGACGGGCCCGACGGAACCCTCGGGTTTCAGCATCGCCCGTACCAGGATGTTGGTGTCGATGACTGCGCGCATCAGTCGGGAAGCTCAGCGCGAGCCGCAGCTACATCGGCAGCGATTTCTTCCTCGCTGAAGCCAGCGGTGCGCTCCCGAATCCGGGCTCGAACCTCATCGAAACGTCGCAGCATCTCGTCATCAGAGCTCTTCAAAAGGTGCTGGAACTCGGCGTATGGCACGACGACGGCCTCAGGTTCCTGACCGCGAGTTACGATGTAGGGAACGTGGTCTTCGGTGACCTCGTCGAAGACAGCACGAAAGCGCTCACCTAGATCTGCGATGGCAACGGTCTTCTGCATTGGCTTCTCCTGCGGTCGACAATCCGACAAGCGCAGGTCGATTCTACACCTCGACGTCGTAGCGACGGCGGTGCGCCAGGGCGAAGCCGGCGGCGGTGAGGGTGAGCATGACGGCGCTGCCCGTAGCCTCGTTCAGCCGGATCCCGGCGACGCGCGGGATCAGCTCCGGGAACTCCGACTCCATCCCGGCGGCTCCCGGGAAGAGGTGGCTTCCGGCCTGGCCGGCCCAGTAGAGAGCCGGCAACCCCGCGCCCAGGGCCAGCTCCAGCTCCGGGTCCGCGCCCCGGCGCCAGAGGAGGTAGGCCGCGACGCTGCCCAATCCGGTCCCCAGGAGGATGCTCCAGCCATCATGGAACTTGGCATGCCGCGGCCAGCGAGGGTTGAACAGGTGAGTGCGATTCCAGTCGGCCAGAAAACCACCGGCCGCGGTAAGCACGGCAACCCCGGACAGCAGCCAGCGGCCTCGATCGCGTCGCCCCATGAGCGCCAAGGGCTGCGAAAGTTGTGCCGGTCGGAGATGCCCAAGCCTTCCGGTCCGGGATCTGCTGGTTTCCCCGGCCTCGGGCTCCGGCCTTTGCCTCGCGGGCTCGGCCCCGCGCCTCTCGGACTCCGGCCTTTGCCTCGTGGGCTCGCCCCCGCGCCTCTCGAGCTCCAGCCTTTGCCTCGCGGGCTCGGCCCCCGCGCCTCTCGGGCTCCGTCCTTTGCCTCGCAGGCTCGCCCCCGCGCCTCTCGGGCTTCAGTCTTTGCCTCGCCGACTCGGCCCCGCGCCTCTCGGGGTCCGTCCTTTACCTCGCCGGCTCGGCCCCATGCTTCTCGGGCTCCGGCCTTTGCCTCGTGGGCTCGGTCCCGCGGCTCTCGGGCTCGGGCCTTTTCCTCGCGGGCTCGCCCCCGCACCTCTCGGGCTCCGGCCTTTGCCTCGCCGGCTCGGCCCCGTGCTTGGTGGGCACCGGCCTTTGCCTCGCGGGTTCGGCCCCGCGCCTCTCGGGCTCCGGCTTTTGCCTCGTGGGCATTTGCCCGAGCCTCGCGGGCTCTTTCCCGCGGCTCTCGGGCTCTTACCCTTTGAACATGTACTCTTACCCGCGGCTCTCG
>Ga0190274_10000436_pt1 | contig 25476 bp, 29 predicted proteins | sample Popmic531T_FD_133002 | JGI IMG/M metagenome (GOLD analysis project Ga0190274, IMG submission 133002) | Populus adjacent soil microbial communities from riparian zone of Yellowstone River, Montana, USA - 531 T | ecosystem: Environmental > Terrestrial > Soil > Riparian zone | place: USA: Montana... | reverse complement strand
TTGAGGCAGCGGTTGCGGGCGATCCGGTAGAGCCACGGGCGCAGGTTGATCTCGCGCTCGTCGGCGAGCATCGCCCGGTAGGCGTTGACGAAGACCTCCTGCAAGACGTCCTCGGCGTCCTCGGTGGAGCCGAGCATCTGGCGGCAGAAGCCGAGCAGGCGGCCCTGGTAGCGGTCGACGATGGCCTCGAAGGCGCCGGGGTTGCCGGCACGGGCCATCGCGATGAGGCGATCGTCGCCCTGCAGCTTGAGCAGCGGGGAACGCCGGGCGAGGAGTCCGCGGCGACTGGCGTGTGTGAGAGCTGAAGCCTCCAAGCGAATCCTCCATGACCAGGGAAGGCGTTTGTCTTCTAGCTCAAGGACACCGTAGCACCGGCATAGTTGCGCTACCTCGGCACTTTTTAGTGCAACTTTAGAAATCCGGAATCAATGCCCGGGGCGGGATTCGAACCCGCAAGCCCCCCAGTGGGGCAACGCCTTTTAAGGGCGCCGCTTTTACCAATTTCGCCACCCGGGCACGGCGATGGTAGCCAGGAACTAGCTATAGGCTCGCGATATGGAGGCTCATGGAGGGCGGATTGTCGCCAGGGCGCTGAAGTCACGCGGGGTCAGCCACCTCTTCACGCTGTCGGGTGGGCACCTCTTCTCCATCTATGACGGCTGCAAGGCCGAGGGGATCGAGATCGTCGACGTGCGGCACGAGCAGTCGGCCGTATTCGCGGCCGAGGGTTTCGCCAAGGCGACCCGCGAGCTCGGCGTCGCGGCGCTGACGGCGGGGCCGGGGGTGACGAATGGGATCAGCGCGATCGCCGGGGCACAGGCGAACTGCTCGCCGGTCTGCGTGCTCGGCGGCCGGGCGCCGGAGCTGCGCTGGGGCTCTGGCTCCCTTCAGGAGATCGACCACCTGCCCTTCGTCTCGCCGCTGGTCAAGTCGGCGGAGACGGTTAAGGAGCCGGGGCAGATCGCGGCGCGCACGGCGGAGGCACTCGACTTCGCCCGGGCCGCCCCCGGCGGGCCGACCTTCGTCGACTATCCGCTCGACGTCGTCTTCACCGAGGCGGAGCTGGAGGTCCCGGCCGCGGCGCAGAGCGAGGCGCGGCCAGCGGAGGGGGCCGAGGAGGCCGCGGCGCTGCTCGCCGGCGCCGAGCGTCCGGCGATCATGGCCGGCAGCGGGCTCTACTGGGGCAGGGGGGAGGACGAGCTGCGAGCGCTAGCGGAGGCGCTGGGCATTCCGGTTTTCCTCAACGGCCTCGGCCGCGGCTGCCTGCCCGCCGACCACGAGCTTGCCTTCAGCCGCGCCCGTGGCGCCGGGCTCGGCGGCGCCGACGTGGCGCTGGTGATCGGCGTCCCGCTCGACTTTCGCCTCGGCTTTGGCGCCTCGATCGCCGAGGGGGCGAAGCTGATCCGCCTCGACGCCGCCCCGAACGCGCTCACGGCCAATCGGGCGCTGCAGGTCGACCTGGTCGGTGACATCGCCACCAGCCTGGCCGCGATTCGGGAGGCGGCCAGCGCGGGGAGCGGGCGCACCGTGCCCTGGCTGGCCCAGCTGCGTGAGGTCGAGGGCGAGAAGCGCGCGGCCGAGCAGGAGGAGCTGAACGACTCGCGCTCGCCGTTGCATCCCGTCCGCGTCTACAAGGAGCTGGGCGAAGTGCTGGACCGCGACGCGATCGTCGTCGGCGACGGCGGTGACTTCGTCTCCTACGCAGGTCGCTTCATCGAGACCTATCAGCCTGGGTGCTGGATGGACCCGGGTCCGTTCGGTTGCCTCGGCGCCGGCCCGGGTCAGGCGATCGGCGCCAAGCTGGCCCACCCGGAGCGCCAGGTCTGCCTGCTGCTCGGCGACGGCGCCTTCGGCTTCGCCGGGATCGAGTTCGACACGATGGCCCGCCACGGCCTGCCCGTGGTCGGCGTGATGGGCAACAACGGCATCTGGGCGCTCGAGCACCACCCGATGAAGTTCCTCTACGGCTACTCCGTGGCGGCTGAGCTGCGCCCGGAGACCCGCTACGAGCAGATGGTCGAAGCGCTCGGTTGCGACGGGGTGCTGGTGCGCGAGCCGGGCGAGCTGCGCCCGGCCTTGGAGCGGGCCTTCGAGTCCGGCCGGCCGACCCTGGTCAACGTCCTCACCGACCCCGAGGTCGTCTACCCGCGCAAGTCGAACCTGGCCTGAGCCAAGTCTCGGTGGGCTGGAAGTCCGCTCCCGCCCCAGACGAGAATCGGCCACCATCACTGGTGGCCGATTCAAGTTGGTCCCTCAGGACGGGCAGGGGTACGTCTTCAGGGACCAGTTCTTATTTGGTGGACTCAGACGGCGGGAGGCGCCATGATGCGGCAATCGTCCGAGCCCTGTACCGGGTCTGTGGTGGTTTGCCCCACCTCTTTCCCGATGTGCGGATTATCTGCCTGACTGTCCGAGACGTCTAGTTGCCTGTCAGGCTGCTACTCGTAATTCGCGGCAAGAGCCTACCAACTTTTATGGGTTCGAGGATGATCTTCACCCATATGTAGCGCTTGGCGAACCCCAACTGTCCAACTGGGAACAGGTGATTACCCCGGAGTGGGAATACGGGGTTATCCGCAGTCCAGAGCCGCTACGGCCGAGATCGCGGTGCCATAGAGGATGTCGTGCTCGGACACGGCGATGCGGTCCAGGTCAAATGCGCGCATCGTCTCGATCAAGATCACGACCCCTGCCACGATGTTAGGCGCGCGGTCGGGGTGCAGGCCGGCGATCTCGACCCGGTTGGCCAGAGGGGCAGAGGCCAATTGCGAGAGAAGGCGCTGGATCGAGGAAAGCGCGAGTGTATGCCCGTGTACTTGCTTGGGATCGTAGGGCTCGAGGCCTAACTCGATCGACGCCAGGGAGGTGGGTGTGCCGGCGACGGCGATCCCGGCTGTGGCGTTTGCGCCTGGCTGATCTGCGGTAACGCTCTCTATAAGGGCGCGGACGTCGGCGGCGAGCGCCTCGAGCTCGACCGTGGCCGGTGGGTCGTTCGAGATGTGCCGCTCGCTGTGACGAACGACGCCGGCCTGCAGCGAGGCATGGAAGGCGATCTCCTCGCCGGTGCCGACGATCAGCTCGGTCGAGCCCCCGCCGATGTCGACGACCAGTGTCGGCTCGCTCGGCCGCTGCTCGCTGGTGGCGCCGAGGTAGGTGAGGCGAGCCTCCTCCTCGCCGTCGAGCACCCGGGCGGAGAGGGCGAAGCGCTCGCGCAGCTCGGCGACAAAGGCGCTGCCGTTGGAGGCGTCGCGGACGGCACTGGTGGCGATCGCTTCGATCGTCTCGACCCCGGCATCCCGGCAGATCGCCATGTAGTCGGCGATCGCCTCACAGGCCGCCTCGATTGCCTCGGCCGAGAGCTGCCCCGAAAGGTCGACCCCGCGCCCAAGCCGCGTCACCCGGCTCTGCCGCTCGACCTCGCTCACCCGCCCGCGATCGACCTCCGCGATCAGCAGCCGCGTCGAGTTGGAGCCGATGTCGACCACCGCCACCCTCTGGGAGTCCCGTGCCATGCCGGCGGCACTCTATGAGACAACGGCCCCGACGTTGCTAGCATGGCCAAACCGCCGCGGGGTGGAGCAGCCAGGTAGCTCGTCGGGCTCATAACCCGAAGGTCGCAGGTTCGAATCCTGCCCCCGCTATTTCACTGAAGCCCTGCAAATCGCAGGGTTTTCGTGTTTCTGGGGAGCAGACAAAAGGGTGCAAAAAGGGCCATGGGGCAAGCCCTGGGGCAAGGTGAGGTCAAAGTGAGGTCGATTTAGGCCTTGCGCGGGCACTCCGGTCCACCTACGTTCGGCCGCGAGAAACGCGAAATAAGTGGCCCCGGCGACGTTAGAGCGCCCCGGGGCCCGGCACCGAAGAACCAACCTTCGATGCGGGAGAGACGGTACCCGTCTCAGCTTCGATTGACGCCGCCAAGGCGGCGGTTCTAGGTGCCCTCACCGAAAGGGGGGCACATGGCCCGATCAGCAATCAAGCTCACCCGCGACCAGCGGGAGGCGATCTACCAGGCGGTTCGCACTCACCTGGTTGGTCTGAGCGATGTCTTTACCCTGTTGGAGCGTCAGGACGACGTTCCTGCCGCTGAAAAGCTGGCGAGAGAGTTTGCCGACGACTTCCGGCTACTGGAGGACATCGGCTGGCATAAGGACGGGAGCAGCGGCCAGGTCGAGTTGACGATGCCGCACCCCGCGCTCTCGGTGCTGATGAAGCGCATCCGCGAGGAAACCGAGGGCGGGTTCCACGACGCAGTCAGGGAACGCGACTCGGTCGCGCCTGTCGAGGGCCTTGTCGCGACGATGCGGGCCTGTGAAGCCGTCCTCGTCTACACCGACGCCGAGCAGGTCGCGTCCTGATGGCCGCGGGCCGCAACGGAGGCGCGAATCCGGGACGCGGCAGGGTGCGGCTGCTCGTCGCCCTCGACCTGCCCGAGATGGTGCGCCGCGAGGCCGAGGCGTGGCAGCAGGAGGCGCTGACCGACCCCGCGCTGCGTCACAACACCGGGCTGCGCATAGTCCTGATGTTCCTCGGCCACCGTCCCCAGCGGGAGGTTGGCCGCTATCTGGAGGCGATCCGGGAGCTGTGCGCAGCTGCCCCCGCGCCCTTGGTCGAGCTGGGCGATGTCGTGGCGAAAGGGCCGACGCCGGAGCTTCCTCGCGTGTTCGCCCTGCCGGCCAAGTCGCCGGAGACGGAAGTCCTCCAGATCGGATTGCGCTCGGTCTTCACGAACCAGGGGCTCTACATCTACGAACCCAGGGAGCGGACGTTCTGGCCGCACCTGACCGTCGCCAGGGCGCGGACCGCCGATCACAAGTCACGCCGCCCGGAGGTGGTCCGCGACCTCCCGGACCGTCCGATCCCGGCGGGTCTGCGAGGTCCCTTCGAGGGGCGACGCGTTGGTCTCTATCGGTCCGAAATGCGACCGGACGGAGCGCGCTACTCGCTGATGGGCAAGGCCGATCTGCCGGGGTCGACCTACGCGACTCTCCACCAGGGAGAACGTTGATGGACGGCAGAGGAAGGACGAAGCGACCGCGCTCGCGTTTAGGCAAGAACCTGGTCAAGGCCCGCCGTCGAACGTAGTTGGCAGACTGCGGGCATCGTGGCTTCACCCGGCGACCTCACATACGACATCTGGACCGATGGCGCCTGTGCCCACAAGACCACTGGCGCCGGTGGGTACGCGGCAGTACTGGTCGCCCGCCGTTCCGATGGCAGCATCGCGAAGCAGTGGGAGCGGTCCGACGGCGACTTCGAAACCACGAACAACCGGATGGAGCTGATGGCGGTCATCACCGGATTGCGCGCCTTGCCCGCGCTCGCGCGCGTGTGCATCCATACCGACTCCACCTACGTGATGAAGAACTTCCGGGGCTCGCTTGAGCGCTGGCAAGGCAATGGCTGGCGGACGGCGGACAGGAAGCCGGTGAAGAACCGCGACCTATGGGAGGAGCTGTCCACCGAGGTTGCCCGTCGCGACGTGGAATGGTGAAGGTCGCCGGTCACACCGGGGTCGAGTTGAACGAGCGCGCGGACCAACTCGCCTGCGCCCAACGGGACGCCTACGCTGAGCGGAGCCGTCGGCGCCCCGTGGAGTAGCGGGGCTCTCCTGGGGCAAGCATGAACGCACCGATCGACTGTCGGCGTCTGCACTTCGGGCACTGCTTCTCCCGTCGCTTCACGAATCCAGTGTTGCGGAGCAGTCGGGATGAATGGGGCAGGCTCGAACCTGCGTACGATCTGGTTGGCCGCGGAGGCGATGCTGCCGCAGGTCGAGGTGGGCCATTGAGGATCACGTCGGCGGGTAAGGAGGAGCTATGAAGATCAAGCTGGGGCGCCCTTCACCAGCGATGGCCGTCGCGCTGCTAGCCCTCTTCCTCGCGGTTGGCGGCAACGTCTTCGCCTACGGGCTGGGCCGGAACTCAGTCCACTCCCGCGACATCGCGCCGAGAGCCGTGAAGGCTTCCGAGCTCGGCCACTTCAAGCTGCGGAGGTCGGGTCCCATCCTCGACCCGGACCCCACCGCCCATGACGGCATCTACACCGGCGCTGGCGGGCGCGCGAAATGCCAGCGGGGTGAGCGGCTGATGCCCTGGAGTACGGGAACCTTCTCCGTCGGCATTTGAAGCCGGTCGTGGAGGAGGTCAATGCCTCGTGGGCGGGCTTCCACACGTTCCGCCACACGTTCGCCTCTCTGCATCTGAGCCGGGGCACGAACATCGTCCAGCTCAGCCACGCGCTCGGGCACCACTCGCCCGCTTTCACGCTCTCTCGCTACACGCACCTACTGCCCGGCGACGAGGCGCCGCCGCTCGATCTCGACCCCGTTCTGCCACCTGAGCCGGACGGCGCGGAGGCATTCGACCGAGCCCTCGCAACGTCTACCGACCTCGCGGCGGTGAGCGTCAAATGATCGACATCGCGGCGCAGTTCGGCGACAACCTCGTGCGGCAGCGCAAGCTCGCCGACATAGCCCAGGAGGAGCTGGCCGTTCGCGCGTCAGTTCACCGCACCGAGATCAGCCAGTTGGAGCGGGGGCTGCGAATCCCCCGGATCGACACCGTCGTCAAGCTGGCGAAGTCGCTTGAAGTGTCTGTCCTCGACCTACTGGTCGGGATTGACTGGGAGCCAGGCAGCACCCGCTACGGGCAATTCAGGGAGCGTGAGGGCGGTTGAGCCGTCCGTGGGGTTGGTCAAGATGCCGTTCAGATTCGGCTGTCACGGCTCGGGACGAGCCGTGCGTCATAGGCTGGACGTAACGTGTCGCCGCGAGCCAGCAACATGCCTCGATCAACCCTGTCGCCGCTTCCCTATCCGGTGCCTCGGGACGCAGTCCGAAGCGCCACGATGAAAGCGGTTCCCAAGGCCGACACCGGCCCCGAGGTGGCGGTCCGCTCGGCTCTCCATCGCCTTGGCTACCGCTTTCGCAAGGAGTACAAGGTTCGTGCGGCTGGACGCAAACGCAGCATCGACATCGCTTTTCCCTCAGAGGAACTAGCTGTCTTCATCGACGGATGCTTTTGGCATCAGTGTCCTGACCACGGAACCGTCCCGAAGACCAATCGCGGGTACTGGGGTCCGAAGCTGAAGCGGAACGTCAAACGGGACGAGCTGGTGAACGCTTCGCTGCGCCGGTTGGGCTGGACCGTCATTCGCGTTTGGGAGCACACTCCAGTTGACGAGGCTGTTGCGGTCGTTGTCGATGCCGTCGAGCGCCTCCGCTTCCGAGAGGGGTTGAGGGCCAGGAGCGGAGACTGGATTGCCGCGGACCTGTTTGCCGGGGCTGGCGGCTCTACGCAGGGTTTGAAGCAAGCCGGTTACAGAGTCCTTGGCGCGGTCGAGTACGACGCCGCGTGCGCGAAGACCTACCGCAGGAATCACAAGGGCACCGAGCTCGTGGAGGACGACATCAGGAATGTCACGCCGGCAGCCTTGATGGAGGCGATGGGCGTCGAGCCCGGCGAGCTGGACTTGCTCAGCGCATGTCCTCCGTGCCAGGGTTTTTCAAGTCTCGGTCCGATGGATGCCGAGGACGAGCGGAACGACCTTGTCTCCGCGGTCTTCCCATTTATCGAGAAGATGCAGCCGAGAGCGTTCGTCCTCGAGAACGTTCCAGGGCTAGCTCGCGACAGCCGAATGAAGGTGCTGCTCGCGAAGGCGAAATCGGCGGGTTACGGCGTCAAGACCTACACCCTTAACGCGACGGACTTCGGGGTTCCGCAGAACCGCCGCCGGCTCATCGCGATTGGTGTCAAGGGGCTCGAAGGCGACGATCTTCCCGAGCATCCCGCCGAACTTCTCCCGGTCTCTTTTAGGCGGGAGCCCGAGCGGATCGTCAAGGTGCTCTCGCAGGCCGGTCCGCTAAAGGGCACGAGTGACGCGATCCACCGAGGGCGCAAAGCGACCCCCGAGGTCGCGGAGCGGATACGGCTGATCCCGAAGAACGGAGGGCGGTTTGACCTGCCCGACAGCCATCAGCTCGATTGCCACAAGTCCCTGGGCTCGACGCGGAGCGCCGCTGCGGCTTACGGGAGGATGCGACTAGACGAGCCGGCGCCGACGTTGACGACGCGCTGCACGACGCCGGCCTGTGGGCGGTTCCTGCATCCGACGAAGCACCGTGGAATCACTCTCCGCGAGGCGGCGCTGATCCAGACGTTCCCTGGCCGCTACTTGTTCGACGGCAGCTACCAGGCGATAGAGGGCCAGATCGGGAATGCGGTCCCCGTACGGATGGCGCAGGGGCTTGCGATGTGCGCGGGCGAGCTGCTTCAGGCAGCGGAGGCGTCGAGTTGTGAAGCTGTGCCCGGACGAGACGCAGCCGTTCCCGCTTAGGTATCCCGCGGGCTCTCTCGGTATCGTCGCCTTCGCATGTCCACCGCCGTAGAGCCGACCGCGCCGCCCCAGCCGCCCCATGAGCTGACGCTTGCGTTCCACGGCCGGGTAATCGACCACCTCGGCATCCAGATGTACCAGAGCCCGATCGCCGCGGTTGCCGAGCTCGTGTCGAACGCCTGGGATGCCGATGCGGAGCACCTGTCGATCACCTATCCCGAATCCCTCGGAGCCAACGCCACGCTGGTGATCGAGGACGACGGTTCGGGCATGACCTTCGATCAGGTCCAAGCCCATTATCTCGAGGTCGGCCGAAATCGCCGTGGCGACAATCCCGACGCGACGACGTCCGAAAAGGGACGCCCGGTCCTCGGTCGCAAGGGCATCGGCAAGTTCGCTGGCTTTGGCATCGCCGAGATCATCGAGGTTCGGACGATCAGCGCCGAGAACGGCGAGTTGACCTGTTTCCATTTGGACCTCACCAAGTTGCGTGGCGAGAGCTACAGCGAGAAAGACCCCGCGCCCGTACAGGTGATCGAGTACAGCCCCCCGGACGACGACCGCCGGAATCAGCACGGCAGCACCGTCACGCTCCGCAACCTGACGCTGAAGCAGACTCCCAGTAAGGAGGTGCAGGCGGCCGGCCTCGCTCGGCGGTTCCTGCTCAATCAGCGGGTCAACGACTTCGAGGTCAAAGTCAACGGCGAGCCCCTTCCCGCCGACAAGGACGAGAAGGACATCGAGTTCGACTTCCCCCGCAGCTACCGCGACGGAGAGGGGCCCGACGGGCTGAAGGTCGGCGACGACGGGTTCGGAGAGGAGAAGCTGCCAAACGGAGACTTTGTGCGCTGGCGGATCGTCTTCTACGAAGACACGATCGACGAGCAGGACCTCCAGGGCATCGCCGTGTTCGCGGGGGGCAAGCTTGCGCAGGCGCCCTTCTGGTTCGAGCTGGTGGGCGGAACCACCGCCCAGGCGGGTCAGCCTTATATGTCGGGCCGCGTTGAGGCCGACTTTCTCGACCACAAGGACGAGGACCTGATCGCGACTGAGCGCCAGCGGGTCAACTGGCAGCACGAAGACACCCAAGAGTTGCTGGTCTGGGGCAAGAAACGGATGCGGGACCTTCTCGCCCTTTGGGGGCGCCGACGGAAAGAGCACAAGGAAAAAATCCTCGACAAGAAGCTCGCGCCGTTCGCCGACCGACTCAGCCGCTTCCAGCCCAGCGAGCAGAAAATCGTCAGGGCCGCTCTGCTCAAGATCGGGGCCGTCTCGCAAATCAACGTCGAGCAGTTCACGACCTTGGCAGAATCCGTAATCGTCGCCTGGGAGAACGGCCGCCTCAAAGAGCTGATCCATTCGGTGGCCGAGGCTCGCGACATGCCCGACGAGAACCTGATCGAGGTTTTGGTCGAAGCAAATGTCTTGACGGCGCTCGCGACGGCCGAGGCCGTGAAGACGAAGCTGCTCGTGGTCGAGGGACTGAAGCAGCGGATCGAGAAAACAGAACTAGAGAACTCTCTTCGCGATTACATCGCCGAGCATCCCTGGCTGCTAGGACCTGAGTGGGAAACGTACAAGAAGGAGACGTCGCCGACGAACCTGCTTAAAGAGGCCCGCAAGCAGGCGGGCCTGGACGATCCGGAGAGTTGGCCGGGTCGGCTCGATCTCGCCCTAGTCGCCGGCAAGACGCTGCTCATCGTTGAGTTCATGCGCCCGGAGACCACCATCGACATGGATCATCTACAGCGATGGGAGAACTACGTCCGGATGGTGAAGATCGAGACCAAGGCAAACAACGCCCTGGGCTTCGAAGGCGTCCAGGGGATCATCGTGGCCGACAAACTGGCAAAAAAAGCGCATGTGGCCGACAAGATCAACGCCCTAAACAACGAAGGTATGCGCGCATTGGACTGGCCGAATCTGCTTAGCCGAGCTGGCGCGGAGTGGAAGGAGTATTTCGCGCTGCTCGTCGGTCGCGGACCGGACGACGAACGCCTGCGGAAATTGGCAGAGGAGATCGGGATCGACATCCCGAAGCCGGTCGAGGATTCCGATGAAGGATTGGTGGCCGCACCTTCATCGTCGTAGTTGTACAACGGTTCCTCATCCAAAGGGAGGCAGTTTCGTGAAGCGTCTTGGTGGCCTGGGCATCCTGTTTTTGGTTTTTGTCGCTGTTGGATTCGGATGTGGAGATTCCGAACCGACGAGCCAGAATGAGAAAGCCGTGTCTGAACTTGAAGATGCTGGTCAGTCCCCCGAGCAAGCACGGGAAGAAGTTCAGAGGATCAACAAAAGAGTGGCGAGTAAGGCTCGGCGCGAAGAAGCCGCCCTTGAAAGGGAACTTCGAGAGGAAGCTCAAGGCGCCGCGACTGAAAGGCGTGAAAAGGCGAAGCAGCCTGGGGGGACCATGAAGGCATCCTGCACCCTCAAGGGCCAGCGCAAGGCCGACGTTACGCTCGAATACACGGACGACGGATTTGACCTCACCTTCACCGGCCAGCCAGTCCCGCCGAGCGGTACTGCGCTTTACTCGGCCACCATCTTCGACAAGACCGGCGAATACGGCGTTCAACTCGGAGTTAAGTATCTCGATGGCGAACAGATCGCCTACTTCGTCTTTTCGGAAGACATGGTCGAACAGGCCAATCTCGATGGCGAAGCAATCGTTGACGGCGACACCGTGTCTGGCAGCTTCCCAGCAGACACCCTCGGCTCGCTTGCCGACGCTGGTCCAGCGTCCTGGTCCGCAGCGATCAACATCGAAGGCAACGATGTTGGCCTATGTCCGGGCGGATACAACTCGATGCCCTTTCCCGGCTGACGCTTGACATTCCCGGACATCTTGCATGGGCCTTAAGCGACTGGCACGCGCCTGGCAAAGGTGAACGGCCGAAATAGACTTGTCGAAGTGCCGCCTGTAGCGATCCGGAAAGCGCGAGCCGCAGACGTGCCGGGCATCGCCGAGGTTCACGTCAGTTCCTGGCAGGCCGCCTACCGCGGCGTTCTTCCGGACGATCTGCTCGATGGCCAGTCGTTGCCTGAGCGCGAGCAAAGCTGGTAAGCGCTCCTGGGGGGAGACGACGAATCCTCGTTGACGCTGGTGGCCGAACGCAACGGGGTGCTCATGGGCTTTTGCGCGCTGGCTATGCCGAGTCGCGACGCGGACGCGGGGGAGAGGACGGCAGAGATCGGAGCCCTCTACGTTGGCCCGGGGTTCTGGCGCAGTGGTATCGGGACCGCCCTGGTGGAGGCTGTATTTGATGAGTTGCGCGAACAGGACTGGCGGCAAGCGATCCTCTGGGTGCTACCCGAGAACAACCGAGCTCTGAGCTTCTACGCCCGTTTTGGCTTCGAGGTCGAGGACGAAATCGAAAAGCGCGAGGAGCGAAGCGGACGAGCAGTCATTCGGCTGCGTGCGAGGTTGTAGCGGTCATTGGGTCGCTGGGGCAAGAAATGGGGCAAGAAGCCCCACAGAGTCCAGCCGATCCCAGCCGATCTCGATCTCGCGAAAACCGCCTGAAACCGTGCCCCACGTAGTCCAGCGGTCCTCTGGGTCGGGCTCATAACCCGAAGGTCGCGGGTTCGAATCCCGCCCCCGCTATGGCCTTGGTGGAGCAGGAATTCCTCGCTCCACCAAGAGCGAATCCCTCCCCCGCTACTCCGCCATTAGCGACCAAGGACTTCAGGTCGCGAGCTTGACTGAAGGCGCTCGATACGAGCGCCTTCAGTCGTAGTTGGCCGCTGTTTCGGTCGATCTCGACCGAGAGCCGGAAGGCGTCGAAGACGGCGCGGCGCTGTTGGGGATCGGCTTCGGCAAGCAGCTCGCCAAGGTCGGGAATGCCGTCGAGAACCGCGCAGGCTTCCTCGGGATCGACAGTGCCGTTCTGGCGGTCGTCGGCTTCAAGTTCGGCGAGCGCCGCCTCGGCTACCTCGCGCTTGTTTTTCAGCGCCCGGATGCGCTCGCCGACGAGGACCGGATCGACGCCGCTCTCGATTGCCGCTAGCTGGCGCCCGATTCGCTGCTCAACGTCGCTGACCTCGCGGGCGATTCGCTGGCGCTCCTCACCGTTGTCGGTATGCACCTCTTTGGCGAGCGCCGCCTGCTGGTCGCGGAAGTGGGCGAGGCGCTTCGGGCCGAATACGCGGGTGGCGAAGAGGCGTCGATCACCTTGACCAGCGCGTCCTCACGGATGTACTGCCATTTGCCGTGACCGAGCGCTTCGGCGGCTTTGTCGCCGTAGCTGATCCGGTAGCAACAGGCGTAGTAGGTGTTGTCCTTGCGGGTCTTGCCGTGCATCCGAAGCGGGTTGTGCCCGGTGGCGCAGTGGACGATCCCGCGCAGCAGGTAGAAGCGTTTCTGCTGGCTGCGCCGCCGCGACCCCTCGCTTCGGCCGCGCTTGCCGATCTCGGCCTGGACGCGCTCGAATATTTCGTCGGTGACGAGCGCTTCGTGACGCCGCTCGGCTTCGACCCATTCCTCGGGCTTGCGACGAACCAGCGGACCCTCGCCCTGCTTGACGGCGCGGAAGTCGAGCCGGTTCCAGCAGAGGCGGCCGGTGTAGACGGGGTTTTGGAGGATCGCCCGCAGGGTGTTCTTCGACCACTTGCCAGCGGTGTTTCGCTTGGAATCGACGTGGCTCGGTGGGGGAGGGCCGCCCGGCCGGTTGAGGTGGTTGGTGATCTCCTTGTAGCCGGACCCGGCGAGGAAGCGGTCGAAGACTTCGGCGATCACAGGCGCCCGCTCAGGGTCGGGCACCAGGCGGGACTTCTTATCGCCAGCCCGCGCCCGCGCCGGGTCGGGGTGCGGCTCATGCCGGAGCCGGTAGCCGTAGGGCGCGCGGCCGCCGTTGCGATAGCCCTGCCGCGTGTTCTCGGTCTGCCCGCGCCGCACCTCGCGGCCCAGCTTCTCGACCTCGAACTGGTCGAGCGCCTGGAACATGTGGCGGATCAGCCGCCCCTCGGGGCTGGTCTGGTCGCCGGCGGTGAGCGCGTAGAGGACCTCGATCCCGGCGCGCTTCATCTCGCGCTCATAAGTGAGCGCATGGAGTAGGTCGCGGCTGAGGCGCGAGGTTGAGTAGACGATCACCGCGTCGAAGCGGCGGGCGTCAGGCTCTTTGGCCTCGCGGACCAGCTCGCCCCACCCAGCTCGGTCGTCGCGGCGACCGGCCTCCTGGTCGGTGAACTCGCAGACGATCCGCCCACCCAGCTCGGCGGCTTTGGTCGCGCAAGCCTCCCGCTGGGATGGAAAGGAAAGCGTCGGGTCCTGCTTGTCCTTCGTTGAGAGCCGTCCATACCAGGCGAAGTTGCGCATCGGGATCTCCTTCCGGTTTCAGTGGGTGCGGGCGGTACGATCCGCCCATGACCAAGGCTGAGCTGCATGACCAGATCGAGTCGATGACCGAGGAGGAAGCGGCGGAGGTGAAGCTCATCTTCGCCCCGGATTGGCCCTCCAAGGCAACCTCGATTGAGGAGATCCGCAAGCGGACCGGGACCACCCCGATGAGCCGCGAGGACTTTGATCGGCACTTCGGATCGTTGCCCACTGACGGCGAGGGTTAGGCGGTCGTGAGCGCGGGCGGGGGTCCGCGCTTTAAGGTTCGCGTGGTCGAGGAGGTTCTCACGGAGGATCTCGCCCGCTGCACGTCGGCGGCGCGGGCGGCGATTGAGTCGATGCTGGCCACGCTGCGCGAGGAGGGCGCTCCCCGCGAGTGGCTTTTGCGCTGCGAAGAGGAAGGTCAGGACGGAACCCGCCTCGGGGGTTGCGTGAAGCTCTATATCCCGCGACCGGCTGGCCAGTGGGGAGCGGTTCTCGCCGGTGACGAGGAGGCCGCGAAGCCTGCCCTGGTGTTGGTCGCGGTGGGCGAGCGCCACCCGGCGCGACGGTGGAAGCCGAGCGTGTACGAGATCGCGCATCGCCGACTCAATCGCTGACTTCTGCTCCCCGGTCGCGCTCATCGCTTGCTTTTGTCCCGCGCGGTGGCCAGCAGGTCGAAAATCGCCTTGGCCTGCGCGCGGCGAAGCTGATCGTCCAGCGCTGATCCGGGCTCGGTGTGTTCGATCGACATGGTGGGCTCGAGTTCGCCCGCCGCCGTTTTGTGTCGCCTGCCTTCGTGATCGCGGCGGCGCCGGGCTGCGATCCGCCCACTAGGTGTAGCTCCGTCGCGCCCGGATCTCAAGTCGATCTCACCGGCTCGGTTGGCAGCTCGCTCAGCATCCCCGCCCCGCAGAAATGGCAGCGCCCGGCAACGTGGCGCCGACCGCCAGGGCGGGGCTTGCGCTCGGGGTCGGGATAGGCGATCTCCTCACAGCGCGAGCAGCGCCGCAGTGCGCCCCGGTCGACCTCGGCGAGGAAGGCATCGTGGCCGGTGCGGTGGCGGGCGATGAAGCCCTGCAACCTGGCGAGCCGCTTGGCCTCCCGCTCGCGCCAGTGCAGGTAGTCCCCCCGCAGGCGCTCTTGCTCGACCGCGCCCTCGCGGTCTTGCTCGCCGTCGCGGAGCAGCCCGTCCAGGCTGTCAGCGCTCAGCAGCTCGCCGCTCTCCAGCCAGCGGCGCCTCTGGCGCACCTTCGGCCCTTCCCCGAATCGCCCCGCCACCTCCTCCAGGCGCGCGAGCTGGACCGCGCGGTGGTGCGCGACCAAGGCCGCCAGCGCCTCGCGCTCAGAGGGCGTCGGCTCGCGGTCGGCGAGGCGGGCGTCAATCGGTTCGGCCAGCATCCCGGCGACCGCTTCCAGCGCAGCGCGCTCAGTCTCGTTGAGGGCGCTGCGCTCGCCTTCGAGCGAGAGGCGAAGGGCATCCGTCGCCGGTTGCCCGAGCTGGTTGCTCCCCCAGCCGTAGCGAAGCTCCCCCCGCAGGCGCTCGGCGAGGGCCTCGGGGTCAGAGCGCAGCCGGTCCCGTTCGGCCTCTTCCTCGCGGCGCTGGGCATCCTCGCGCGCCTCCTCTTCGTCGTAGGGACGCCGCGCGGCGCGGAGGATGCCGAGCAGGTCGGTGGTCTGCTCGCCGTCGCCGACCATCCACTCCGGCGCGACGACGCAGCGCCGGAGGTCGCGCGCCAGCCCGACGCAGGCGACCAGCATCCGGGCGCCGATCTCCCTGTCGCTGGCGGCGAGGAAGGACCGAGCCCGCTTCTCGCTGGTGGTGATGAACAGCAGCGCCGGGCAAAACGGGTTGCGGTGGCGCCAGGCTTCGAGCCGGGCGTACTCGCCGTAGCCCGCTGCCTTGGCTTTGAGCTGGCGGTGCGACATCGTGCCGAGGTCCAGCTCGACGAAGCCGAACAGCCTCCGGCCGTCAGCCTCGGCGACGTCGATGCAGGCGTCGGGGGCAATTGCCCGCTCCTCGCGGGCGTAGGTGGTGAACGTCTCGCGCGCCTCGGCCTCCCGGTCGAAGGCGGCAAGCCGGGTGCCCTCGGGCAGCCCGGTCTTCAGCACCACGTACAGCTCGCTAAGGCCAGCGGCGTGAGCGAGGAACAGCGGGTTCGGCTCGCGCCGCTCGCCGCCGCGCGGCGGCGCTTCACCCTTGGCGATCGCCTCGCCCTTCCGCGTCGGCCATAGATGATGCGGCGCTGAGCCGCGTTCGCGGTATGGCCGTGATCGCCCGACGAAGCCATGCTTGGCGAGGCGGGCGGTTCGATAGCGCAAGGTACGTGAGGGGATCTCGGGCGAGATAGTGGCGAGCTGAGGCAGGGTCAGAACCCGGAGAGAGGAGAGCAGGTCGAGGATGCGGTAGTCGAGATCGGAGAGCGAGGGGTTCCCCGCCGAGGAACGCGCCCCGGCACGGCGCCCGGTGCCAGAGGAAGAACGACCAGCCATCACCGAGCGCCGAACATGGTGGTAGAGACTCGGGCGCGGGGGAGGGGCACGGATTCGGCACCACGGCGCGCAATGAGCGCCGCCCCACCTTGCCAGTCGGGTTGAGGGCGATTGGCAAGGCCGGGCGGGCGCAAACAGGTTCTCGGCAGGCTCATCATTTACATACCTGTCGAACGAGCCAGCGAAATCCGGCAACTTTCAGTGCGGGTTCGGCGAGCCGAACCCGCGATGCGTTCGGTGGAAGTCCTAGTGCCATCTACTTATACGGAGGCACGAGCAAGGAAAGTGGACTCCTTTATGTGACGAATCCGCCCTTTGTGTCGCTGCTCTTTTGCGACCAGCTGACCTGCTTGACTCGGCGAGCGCCATGAATTGTTTCTCGCCATCGATGAGGGGTTGAAATGTCTATGGGTGATAGCGAGCCGGATGACATAGAGGGTCTGCCAGCTAATTTCCGGCGTTCACTTGAGCTTGGCGCGAAGGTGATCGGATCGCTTGGAAGGGACGCCGACCTTGAGCAAGAGATCGCTTCAAGACGAAAGGCGCTGCGAGAGGTCCTTGATCGCCATGATGCGATCCACCTAATGGGCCAACTCTGCATGGCGGAGTCGTTCATCGACCCGAACACCTACGCGGAGAGCGAGCACCCAGGGTCGGCCTACGTGATCGAGATGGTGGCCGCTGAGCTGCTGAGGCGGGGCGATCGGGCTGGCTCGCGTGAGGCCAGCGCGATCGACGCAAATGTGCTCGGACCGATTCGAGACTTGGCGGCCGAAGCAGCGATCCTTGAGTCCCTCCGGCGACAAATAAAAGCTGGCTTCTGGGATGGACCCGAAGGCGCCGCTCGCGGGCGCGCCGCCGCCCATCACCTCTATTTGCGAAATCCAGGGTGGTGGTGGCAAGAGCACGAGACGCTGCGCGGCCTCTTCGGCGAAGAGCGCTTCGCGTCCCGCCTCCGCGAAAAGCTCGGATTCGATTGCGAGGCGGCCATCCGGATCTCCGACGCTGTTCCCGACCTTACCCGCGACCAAATGCGGAATTGGATGGAGTCTGCTCGTGACGACTCACGAGACTTCGCTGCCGGGCATCCAGCGTACGATTGGGCGGAAGAGGTTTTCGACGGGAAATGGAAGTCGGACCCGACCAATGCGGCAAGGTTCATGCCGGTTGTTTGGGCGTTGAACAATGTCGGAGACGCATGCCTGCTTTCTCCGTCAGGGGTGGCCGCAGCCGCGGGTGTAGAGATCGAGGTTGCCGCTGCCTATCTCGATCGAATGTCGCTTCCGTTTGACCAAGACGAGGACGACTGGTTCGCGCTCGCAGAGGCGGCGCGGTGGCGTCCTTACATCAAGGTCACTGACGACGCCTACCTTCTCACCATCCCGGGCGCAGACCTCTGGGCGTTGCGCGGCGCATTCGAGAGCGTTTTGAAGGAGGACTCTGGCTACCGAGCCCATCGGGGTCGCTGGCTGGAGCGCCGTGCCGCCGACATTCTTGCGCCCGTGCTGAAGCCTGACGAGCTACATCACTCAGTGCGTTTTCATGACTCGGATCGTCAGGGTGAGATCGATGTGTTGTTGCGGTGTGGCTCTACGGCTGTTCTCATCGAGGCAAAGAGCGCCACCATGCGGCCCGGTGCGAGGCGCGGTGGAGCAGCGCTCCTCAAGCACCTACGGGAAAACCTGACGAAGGCAGCAGATCAGGGCAAGCGGGCGAAGGACGCGCTGTTTGGATCGATCCCGCTCACCGACCCGAAGGGGACCGAGGTCAAACTGACGGAGCAGATTTCCGAGGTCCAGACCATCATGGTGACCCTGGACGATCTTTCGTCGGTGGCGCCGGTGCTGTGGGAACTTGAGGGCACGCGGACGCTGCCAGATGACGCAACTGCGCCGTGGGTCGTCACTCTGCACGAGCTTGAGCAGGTTGCCGCAACGACGCAATGGCCGGTCCAGTTCATCCACTTCCTGCGCCGACGCTCCCGTCTCAATGAATTTGGCCGTTTCGTGGCGAGTGATGAGCTGGACTGGTGGATGCATTACTTGACACTCGGCCTCTACTTCGAGGAGGAGACTGGAGAGGAGCGGGTTCGATACACCTCACTGACCGATCCACTCGACCAATGGGTGCTCTACGAGCAGGGCGTCCGAACTGAGCCGGCGCCGAAGCCAGAAATGAAGATCCCTTCTGGCTCGGCCCGCTTCCTCGACCTTCTTTGTTCGGAGCGACCTAGCGCTTGGGTTCAGGCTGGCTGCGCATTGCTCGACGCGAGCAGTGATGCGCAGGCGGAATTCTGGAAGGCCCTCAAGAAATTGCGCAAGCGTGCGCGCAAACGCAAGCGGGTTCAGCGGGTGGCGCTCAGCTTCAAAGAGCCCACGCCGCTGCTCTTCTGCGCGATTGCGGCCGTGGGGGACTCGGGGGACGCCCTTCTTGAATCGGTGAAAGCCCAGGTCGCCGAACGTTTCGAGGAACTCGGGGCTCAGCGGACCTTGGCAATCGGTAGCGGGGTCTCAAGCAAGCGCCCGTACGATGCCCTCGTCGTTGTTGATCGGCCCCAAGAGTAGTTGGCAGAGGAATTCTCCTAGCCAGCGCTTCTCGCCGGGCTGACCCAAGCAGGGTCGGCCATTGGCCTAGCTGTCGGCGATTGTGTAGTCCTGCGGGTCAGACTCCACGATCTCGCCCGGCTTCCAGGTGATCCCCTCGGCCAGCACGCTCGGCGTGGTCGAAAGCGCGGCCGCCATCCTGATTACGACATCGAAGTAGGGCAGGATTTTCCCGTTCTCCACCCTGCCGATCATGGCGGTGCTGACCGCCGAGCGGTCGGCCATGACCTCCTGAGAGAAACCGGCCTCCCGCCGAAGCCGCATGACGTTGCTGGCAAAGCGAGCGCTGGCGGCGTCGGTGAACGTCATGGCTGCTCGGCTACCTCAAACCCGCCCTCCACGACCACGGTGTAGCCGGGGTTCCAGTCGATGCCGATAGCCAGCTCGTCCAGGGACACCGAGAGGCATCCGGCCAGCTTGACGGCGGTGTCGATGCGGGGGAGGCGCTTGCCCCGCTCCAGCAGGCTGATCTCGGTTCGGTGAAGGGAGGCTTGATAGCCCAGCTCCGCCTGCGTCAGCCCGGCCCGCTCGCGGCAGCGCTCCAGATTCTCTCCGAAGCGGACCTTCATCTCGGGGGTCGGGGGCGCGATTGAGGTCACAGTCCGACCTCCCACTCGGCGAGGCGCTTGTCGCCGATCACGAAGAAGCCCGGCACCGGGCAGACGGGCCGCTCGGGTAGATGCTCCCGTGGGGGTTGGTCTTCGACCTCGGCGAGCAGGTAGCGGCCCGGAGTCAGCTCGGTGGGCCTCCACCTCATGCCTTTCAAGAGCTCGCGCATGGGGATCTCCAGCGCGGCGGCAACCTTGAGCAGCGCCGCCGCCTTTGGCATTCGCTCGGCGCGCTCGAAGTGACCGGCATCGTTTCGGTGCAGGTCGCCGCGCCACCCCATCTCTTCCTGAGAGATTCCAAGCCTCAGCCGGTGGTGCCTCACGGTGTCCCCGAAGCGCCGCAGGATGATGAAGCTCTCGATCATTAGTGCTGTACCTCCGCGTCGGGTTCGTCGGTTACTTCGTAGCGGCCCGGCTTGAATCCGCCCGGCCGATACCTGATGCCGTCGAGCAGCTCGCTCGGCTCGATTTCAAGGCCACCCGCGAGCCTCACGATTGAGTCAAGGAGCGGCAGCCTGTCGCCGCGCTCAAGGTGCGAGACCGCGGTTTTGTGCATGCCGCCGAGGAACGCAAGCTCTTCTTGGGAGAGGTCGGCCCGCAGGCGCTGGCGGCGCAAGACCAGGGCGAAGTGTTTGCTCAGCTCAGACACGGCGCCCCTGTCCGTCGCCGGGGCTTCACGAGGGGCCGAGGAAAGGAGGGGAGAACCCCAGCGGAGAGGGGATTCTCCGAACCTCCCTGTGGCCTACGCCTCGGCCCCTCGTGAAGCCCCGGCGAAAGCGGTGCCGTGCCTTTCTGGGTCATGGGGAAACTCCTTTGGCCCTTTTCTCGTATGCCGACCAGTCCGGGGCGCCGCGCCGCCCTCGCCTTCCGCGCGGGGGCGTTGTCTCTGTCGGCGCGGGCGTCGTCAGGCTCGGGCCACTCAGTGAGGCAATGGGTCGCCGAACCCATCAGCCAGAAGATCGCGGCGAGGCGGTCGCCCATCGCAAACCACGTCTCCGAGCCGGGGCCGTCGGCGGGTTCGGCAACCGCCTCGGCGGCGTCGAGCGTTTGGTAGGTCAGCGTGCGGAAGTCGTCAATCCGCCGCTCGACCTCTTCCCGAGCATGGCGCCAGCGCCGATGCTGGGGCGACTCCGGCAGCTCCCCGACCCGCCCGGCGCGGCGAGCCGTCGCTAGCCGTCTTCTCCCTTTCGGGGTGAGGGCCCATTGATACTGGCCGTGCTTGCGAGCGCGTTCGAGCGACCCGGCGACCCGGAGAGATTCGAGCTGCGGGCGAAGCCGTCGAGTCGTCGCCGAGTTGTGGACGAACCCGAGGTGTTCGGCTACCTGCCAGCGCGCGACCTGTTTGTAGCCGTGGCGCTGCGCTCGCTGGATCGCGGCCAAGACCAGCGCATCGGGAACCGGGGTGAACGGTCCCAACTCGCAGCCCTCCGCATCCATCGCGCTCTCCTTTCGGTAGGGCACCGAAGGGGCCAGGGATGCCGCCCCGAGAGGGGCTAGGGCGAGTACGGTTTCGCTTGCATCGAAGGCTCTTTCTTCGGTGCCAGGCCCCGGGGCGTTTGCGCGTCGCCGGGGCCACTTTTGTCTTTGGCGTCGGCGAAGGTAGCTCCGTCGCCGCCGAAGTCAAGGCGACTTTTTCGGGACGTCTCTCCGGGGCACCCTGATCGGCTCGTAGGAGCGAGGCTTCTTTTTCGCCTGGGGAGCCAAATCTGCGGCCCATCCAATCGGCACGATCAGGTCGCTATTGGAGCCAAATCGTTCCCCCGCTTTCGTTTGCTCACGGCTGAAGACAAGAAGTGCGAATCGGCCGTGGGCGAGCACTGGGCAAGATGAGGGCTGAGAGGGCTTTGAAATGTGGCCCGATAGTCAGTTGGGAGACTGTCCCTTGAAAGGTGTTACTTCGGCTGTGCACTCGCGGGAAGCACCGCAAGGCTCTTCGAGACCAGGTCGCGTTCGTCGCAGCTGACAAGGCGATGACCGCCTTCGTCGGCGGCGGCTGCGTAGGCGGCGTCGTAGACGGAGATCGTGTGGCGCTCGGCGATCTCGGCCGCTCTCGCTAGGAGGGTGGCTGTGGATGCGAGGACGCCTCCATCGTCGACGAACCTCTCGACCGCGGCGAGCAGTGGTGCTACGGAGTCCGGCGAGCGCCAGGCCCGCACCGCTACGTTGGCGACCTCATAACGGGCGAGGTCGAGGGTGGCGAGGGTAGTCTCCTCGCCTTCCAGCAGGGCTCGAGCAGGCTCGTGGTGGTCGTCCTCGGGATCGAAAGCAGCGAGAAGGACGCTCGCGTCGAGAAGCAGCGTCGTCACGGACCGGGCCGCGTTGCCTTCACCTGCTTTGCGGCACGCCCGCCATGGGGCGAGAGGTCGCTGAGCAGCGATCGCATCGCCCCCGCTCGGCTTTCTCGACGTTGGCGCAGTGCCGCGTCGGCAAACCCTCGCATGACGGCACTGCGGGTGGTGCCACCACGCCGCGCCTCGGCGTCCACTTCGGAAAGCAGATCGTCTGGAAGGGAGACCATGACCTTTGCCATGGAGCCAGTATACCCAGGTATACCCGCGCTTCGCTGGGGCAAGGTGCTCCACAGATTCCAGCCGATCTCACGTAGCTCGATTCGCGAAAACCGCTCTGGAACGGGCTCCAAACCCTCAGCGCCGGGCATGAGGACGAGCTCGTGGCCGATCGCCTGTCGAAGGCGCCAGAGGTAGGAGCCTCGGTAGGTCACGTTCAGCCTGGCTGGTCGAGTTCGGAGACGACCAGCCGCAGCCCGACATCGAGCTCATCGGTTTCGCGAAGGTGTCCATACCGCTCGTCCCAGGCTCCGCTCTCGAGGTCGTTTCCCAACCTGGCGATTGCTGCCCGCTCCTGCGTAGCGTGCATCCGCGCAAAGCCGGAAGTAGAGGCCCGAATCTCATCCGAGAGAACCAGCTCAGGTCGAGCCCATAGTGCTCCTAGGAAGAGGTCGGTGCAGTCCGCGGGAACCTCAACGGTCTCCACCGCTCCACCGCCGAGCCAGCCGAGCAGGCTGTCAAGTGACGGGAAGCGCTCGGCATCGTCTGCGGCGATCTGAGGCGCGTAGTCGCCGAGCCACCAACGCAGGACGTAATCAGGGTCATACGTCAGCACGACGATGCGCCGGCGGGCGACGCGGCGCATCTCGGCAACCCCGCTTGCGGGATCGTCCCAATGATGGATCGAGAGGACAGTCATGGCTGCGTCCGCGACGTAGTCCGGCAGCGGCAGCCGCTCGGCGGAGCCACGGATCGCCCGCGCTGCACCGGGGGGCCGCTGGGCGATCATCTCCTGCGATGGCTCGACCGCAATGACATCGCGGTCTACGGGCTCATAGGAGCCGGCCCCGGCACCGACATTGACGACGCTCTCGGCCGTTCCGAGGGCGAGCTCGATGCGAGCCGCGATGCGGGGATCGGCCCGCCTCGTCGCCGCATAGCCGCGCCCGATCCGGTCGTAGGCGGTCTCGCTCATCTGAGGTCGTGAGGCTACTCGCAACGTAACGACCGGGTGCTCACGCACGTCCGTGGGGGATGGCCCATACGGGGTTGCCGAGAAGGCCGTCGGCTCGCCACGGTTCACTATGTCCTCGTGATCTTCTATTCCATGAGCCTGTCGGCCGACGGCTACATCGCCGGACCCGATGGAAGCTTCGACTGGGCGGTGCCCAGCCAGGAGCTGCACCGGTTCCACAACGAACGGGTCGCCGCGATCGACGCCCAACTGCTCGGCCGGCGCCTCTACGAGACGATGCTCGTGTGGGACACCGAGGAGTTCTCCGACCCCGTGATGGCGGAGTTCGCCGAAATCTGGCGCCCGCTCGAGAAGATCGTGTTCTCGACCACGCTGACGAGCGTCGAGGGCAGCAACCGCCTGGCCACGGGAACGCTCGAGGAGGAGATCGCCGCGCTCGGGAACCGGAGGATCGCGGTCGGCGGTGCCGGCCTTGCGGCGGACTGCATGCGGCGCGGGCTGATCGACGAGTTCGAGCTATTCGTCATCCCGATCGTGGTCGGTGGCGGCACGCCGTACTTCCCGCCGGACGTGCACATCGACCTCGAGTTGGTCGAGACCCGCACGTTCGGCGCGACTGTGTACTTGCACTACCGCCGGCGCGGCTAGAGGTCAAGTAGCCGCACGGTTGCTTCTCCCTCGCCCACCGTGCGCGGCTATGGCTGAAGGTCGAGTTCGACGGATGCACCGCCGGCGGTGATGTGGAGGACGCGGGCGTTGGGGGGCGGTGCAGGCACGAAGCCGCGGCTCGAATGGGAGACGCGAACGCCGCCACCACACCCACCACCGCTTTCGAAATACTCGGTGCCGAGGTCGTCCTCGACGGTGATCTCAGGATCTTTCTCGCGGGCGAGGAACTGCTCGGTGGTCATCTCGTCGAGGTCAAAGGTCGGGGGCTCCGTGTCGTAGGTGAACTCGACGTAGAAGCCGTCTTCGAAAAGCTCGATCGCGAGGATCGGCACCGTCGCGCTCGGCTGCGAGGGAGCGGCGACGGATCGCACGAACCCGGAGGCGGTGAACCGCAGTCGACGTTCCTGCTCGGCTCGCCCCTTCGCTTGCCGGCGCTCGAGGTCGGCGCGCTCCTCGGGGTTCATCTCTTTCGGCTCGACCTGCTTGGACGTGACGCCGAATGCGGTCCCGCCGTCGAAGAGGATGCCGTCGAGGCCGAGGCTCTCGACGATGGAGCCGCCCTCCCCGAAGGGGGCAGAGAGGGAGATGCGATCGGGGCGAAGAAGGCTGCCCTCGATCGGCGGGCGCTTCGGGTACGGCGAGGGGACGCCACCGTCGAACTCGGCGGCTAGAGCCGTGGCTTGCTCGGCGAGCTCCGCGTCGTCACCGAAGTTCCCGCGCAATCGCGCTTCGCCGAGCAGCGCGAGCGCCACCCGCAGGAGCAGGATGCCCGCGGCCTCCTGCGCGTCGTCGAGCTCGTTTTCGAAGGGCGGGCTCACGACGCCCCAAGCTCGATCTCGACCACCGTCGTCGCGAAGCTGATCCATAGGCTGCGAGCGGTTGTTGGGACCGCCGGCGCGAAGCTCACCCGCGCCCGCAGTGGCGAGCTGTTCGCATCCACGTAGTCGATGTCGACGCTCCTGAAGTCGGTGCCGAGCCCGTCCTTGATCTCCAGCCTCGGGAAAATCGCTTCCGTCAGCGGTTCTGCGAAGGGGTCGTCGGGCTCAAGTTCCTCCTGGGACGGCCGCGGCACCAGGTAGTTGATCATCACCCCCGTCTTGTAGAGGGCGACGTAGGCGACGATCGGACCGGTGGGCACCTGGCCCGGCGGCGCGGCGACGGCGCGGATCAGATTCCCGGTACGGAACCGCGTCTGCTCCTCCTCGAGCTGCTGCTCGCGCTCCGGCTCCTGTTCGGCCACTTCGCGCGCGTGCCGCTCATGCGCCGCGTGGTCGGCGAGGGCCTGGTCGGTCAACTCCGAGTCGGGAACGCCGAAGCCGTCGATCGATTCGAACTCGCCGATCCGCCCGTCGGGATGGAGGACGACGGCCTCAGAAGTGAGGTCCCATGGGTGTTCCTGGCGGACGCGCAGAGCACCGTCGCCGGCCGGCGAGAGCCAGGTCGTCCATTTGCCGTCGTAGCGCGGTAGCTGACCGTGGTCCTCGTAGGCAAAGCGCTTCGGTTCGCTGGGGCGACCTTCCGCCAGCCGCCCGATCAGCGCCTCGATCCCTGCCTCATCCTGCGGGAACTCAGCGCCGGCGCCGAGCGCGCCGAGTGGCCGCAGGGCCATCTCCAGCAATTCGCGGCGCTCGATGGAGGCAAGGGCCATTTCACTTGTTATAGCCAAGCGTGCGCCCGTCTAGAGAGAATGAGAGCCCTATGCCCGACCTGGATTTCGGAAAACGGCTTTAAACCGTGCCCCACGTAGTCCAGCGGGGACCGTGCCCCGAATCACGATCACCCGTCGGCCCGGACGCGGGCGGCCTGGCGGACCAGGTGGTCGCGCTCGGCGACGTTCGTGGCCCGGCGGGCGGCCTCGGCGTAGGCCGTGGCGGCGGCGGCTAGTTGTCCTGCCTCAAGACATCCCGAACGCGACTGACCGGAGGCCGGTTGCCGATTGAGCTGTGGCGTCGGGTGTGGTTGTAGTGGCGAA
>Ga0190274_10000435_pt1 | contig 25513 bp, 29 predicted proteins | sample Popmic531T_FD_133002 | JGI IMG/M metagenome (GOLD analysis project Ga0190274, IMG submission 133002) | Populus adjacent soil microbial communities from riparian zone of Yellowstone River, Montana, USA - 531 T | ecosystem: Environmental > Terrestrial > Soil > Riparian zone | place: USA: Montana... | reverse complement strand
CTCCAAGAATCGTGCGTGGTCGAGAGGCCCGCCCGATCGCATGGGCGGCACTGACGATGGCCGCCTCGCCCGCGGGCACTAGACCTCCCCCGCGATCCGGTCAGCCATGATCTCGAGGTGGTGGACGTAGTTCGGCCCCTGGGCTCGGCTGATCTCGATCACCAGCCACCGCTCGGTGGGGTACGTCAGGGGTCGGATCTCGTCGTCCAGGACGATGTCCGCGTTGGTCGGGGCAAAGATGATGGCAAAGTTCTGGTGGGTCGCGGTCATCGCGCCCCGGAAGGCCAAGTCAGACCGCCTGGACCGGATGGAGTCGATCCGGCAGTCGATCTCGTTCACCTTCACCCGCTCACGAACGGGGGTGCCCTCATCCCTCCCGATGTCCTGGAAGCGCCAGACCTCCACACGGTCCATGCTGAACGGGTCACCAGGTACGAACCGCTGGCCCCCACTCCAGGCTGGGATGGTACTCATAAACCGCCTCGGTACTCGACCTTAGCTGACTTGCCACTCCCGGGGACTCGCCCCTTCGAGGGGAGTAGCACCTCTGCGAGTGTACACCGTTGGCTACTGGACGGGAACGCTCGGATCGAAGATGGGTTCGGTGAGCGGCTGACGCCAGTCGGGGAAGACGATGTCGATGTCGGAGGACATCCCGCAACCGTGGACGAGCCACTGGAGGTAGCCGATCATCGCGTCGATGTTCGGGATGCCCGTGGCCCCGCCGGTCTGCTGGCGAGTGCTCATCACGTTGGTCTCCTTCATCTCGTACGAATAGGAACCGAACGTCTCCTTCTTGTACGGACCGAAGACCACCAGCGGGTTGGTCGTGTACTCCCGGGCTGCCAGGGAAGCCTCAAGCATCTTGGCGATCTGGATGCCCTGCGGGTCCAAGACCAGCCCCGGGCACTTCCACATCTCCCCGTAGGTGTAGGTCAGCATCCGGCCCCGGTCGATCGAGGCGATCAGCCGGGCCGAGTCCAGGGAGCTGACGGGAACGCCCATGATCACCGCGACATCCTCACCCGAGATCATGGGCAGCATCGGGTAGGACTGGTCGATGCCGGCAAAGTCGTTGCTCAGCACCTCGATCTCGACCAGGGGTGGGTTGGTCAGCGAGTACCTGGCGTCCGGGTTTCCCTCAGGCGAGAGCTGGATGATTGCCCGGTAGAACCCCTGAAGGTTCAGGTCACCGTCCACCCAAACGTAGTTGGCAATCCCCTGGGAAGGATCGGGTCCAACCACTGCCTGGCGCTCGGGAATCTCAGTCCCGTCCGGCTTCTGCCACCGGACAAAGACGTCTAGGGTCTCGAGGTTCTGGACCTGGCCACCGTCCACGACCTGGATGCCCAGCTGGGGAAGAATGTCGTCGACTCGGTAAGTGATCATCGGAGTAGCATCCTATCACGGGGAGGCGGTAACGATCTTAGTCAAATCTCCAACAGTGGTATCTTCCGATGTAACCGCATTGCTCGTGGAGGCGGTTACTAAGTGCGTGGAGCTACTCATCACGACTAGGCTAGGACTGCCCGAGACCACCAGCGTGTGGCCCGAGCTCGAGACGACCACTTCCTTCGGGGGTGGCGGGATGTACAGGAAGGAGTAAGCAAAGGTGTCACTGGTGCCCGAGGAGCTGACACTCGGCAGCCGGATCTGGAAGGGCTGGGCCGTCGCGGTCGAGCTACCGCTACTCGTGACGATGTACCCGAGCCTGAGCTGCACCGCGGTGGCGGTGGAGATGCCGCCCGAGGTCCTGCTTGGAAGTCTGATCTGGAACTGCTGAGCCGTCGCAGTGCTAAGGGAGTGAGAGCCCACTGAGGGAAGGCGAACCGTGAGCCCTCTCGCCGTGGCGGTGGATGAGCCACTGCTCACCAGCCCTGGGAGGCGATCTCTCAGCCCACCCTGAGCGGTGGAGGTGGAGGTACCGGCCGAGGTGCGGCTAGGAAGCTTGATCTTGAAGGCGCTGGCGGTGGCGGTAGAGGTGCCCTGGCTCTTGCTGAGGGGGAAGCCGCCCACCAAGCTCTGAACAGTGGTCGAGGAGGTACCGGCAACCGTCCTGGCCGGCAGTCGGATCCTCAGTGCTTGAGCAGTAGCGGTAGAGGTGCCCGCGCAGATCTGGCTAGGAAGCCGCTGCTTGAGGGTCGTGGCAGTAGCAGTGGAAGCTCCCGCTGAGCTTCGGGTAGGGAGCCTGATCTTGAGCCCCGCCTGGGTAACGGTACTCGCGCCCGCCGAGCTCCGGTTGGGAAGCTTGATCCTTAGTGCTGCCGTGGTAGCCGACGAGCCTGCCGAGGAGCGGCTGGGAAGCCGAATCTTGAGGTTGTTCGCGGTAGCGGTCGACGAGCCGGCACTGGTGACCGACTGGAGGTTACTGATCGCGCCAGCGAGGTTGGTGACCGTCGTAGTCGCGACACCGGCAGAGGTCCGGTTGGGGAGCCGGATCTTGAGGGCGGTGGCAGTGGCCGTCGAGCTACCGGCACTCGTCCGGTTTGGAAGTCGATCCCTCAGCGTGCCAGCGATCGCGGTACTGCTACCGGCACTGGTCCGGCTTGGGAGCTTGATCTTCAGTGCAGAGGCGACGGCAGTGCTCGACCCAGCACTGGTCCTGCCAGGAAGCCTAATCCTAAGAGCGGAGGCCCCCGCTGCCCCCGTACCAGCGCTAGACCTAGAGGGAAGGGAAATCCTTAGAGCTACCGCGGACGCGCTAGAGGAGCCACTAGAGGTCTCGGTGGGTAGCGTGACAGGGCCACCCGTCGCCACCAGGTTGACGGCCGAGGTGTTAGAGCTACCCGAGCTAGCTACGGCAGGCAACCTGATCCTCAGCGCCGTGGCGACCGCGGTGGATGAGCCGGCACTGGTGAGCGCCGGGAGCCGATCCTTCAACCCGCCCTGGGCCACCGCGGTGGACGTACCCGCCGAGCTCCTCGCTGGAAGCCGAATCTTAAACGCAGTGGCTACTGTGCCCGTCGCGCTACCTGCCGAGGTCCTAGCAGGGAGGGTCACCCTAACGTTGGTGGTGGCTGCTCCTACACCCGCGCTGGTCCTACTCGGAAGCCGGATCTTAACGTTGTTCCCGGAGGCAGTAGCCTGCCCCGCGGTGGAGCGGTTGGGGAGCCGGATCTTGACGTTGTTAGCTACCGCGGTAGCAGCGCCCACACTGGTCCGATTGGGAAGTCGGATCTTAAGTGCCGCTGCGGTAGCAGTAGAGGTACCGCCACTCGTCAGGTTGCCGAGCTTGGTCCGCAGAGATTGAGCCGTGGCAGTAGAGGTACCAGCGGTGGTTCGACTGGGGAGCCGGATCTTGAGAGCCGTCGCGGTGGCAGTGGAGGAGCCGGCGCTGGAGCAGCTCGGTAGCTTGATCCTCAGTCCCGTGGCGGTCGCTACCGACGAGCCGTCACTGGTCTCCACCGGCAGCGAGATGGCGTTGAAGGTGCCGCCACCAAAGTCGTCGTATGTACTCCCGAACTCATTCGACCAGATGCCAATGACACTGCCGGACGAGTACGTCGCGTCAGTTGCCACCAGGAGCCTGGTCCAAGCTCCCGCCCCGTACTTGACCCACGCCTCGATGGTGGTACCCCGGACCCGGATCCCCAGCTTATCGCCCGTGTTCAGATCGGTTCCTACCGTCATAGACGCTAGGGTGGTAACACCGCCTCCCGAGTTTGTCCGGAAGATATAAAGATCAGCATTTGCGACCGGCCCAGTGTCCGCGTCGTAGTTCACCATGTAGCTCGTAAAGGTCGAGCCACCTGGGTTGTTGCCCCGAACGTGAAGCTGGAAACTAGCGGTAGTAAGCAGGGCACCTACCGTGACGTATGCCTCTTGATCATTTCCTACCGCGGAGCCGATCCAATAGGCGTCCGCGTTGTTGGCCGAGTGGGTGAGCTGGTTGCTCACGACCTTCATCTGGGTCGTGGTACTCGACCGCATGAAGGAGTGCCAGTTCGCCGACGGGGGTGGTCCCACGTCGGCCCGGTTGAAGGTATCCAGTACCGGCGTAGAGGGGAACGGGACCGCGAACACCAGGGCGGTGGCCGTGGAAGTACCCGCACTGGTTCGACTGGGGAGCTTGATCCTCGGCGCGGCCGCTAGGGCCGTACCACTACCGGCTGAGCTTCGGCTAGGGAGTCTGATCCTCAGCGCCGAGGCAGTGGCCGTGCTCGTCCCGGCACTCGTTCGGGCAGGGAGGCGGCTCTTGAGGGCCGTGGCAGTAGCGGTAGCGGCTCCCGCACTCGTTCGATTAGGAAGCTTGATCTGAAGAGCGGTGCCCGCAAAGATCTCGGCATCGTCGAAATAGAGGTCAAACAGCCCCGAGCCACCGGTCAGCCGCGGGCCAAACACCCACTCTGCCTGGTCCTCAGCCGCCATGGCCCAGGACACTTCAACGGGCGTGTCTGTGCCGACCGCCACTCGCCCCCGAGCCGTGCCGGTCGAGGTGTCAAACCACCACGTCACCCGCTGCCAGGAACCCGTGGTAATGCTCGTCGCGCTTGCCGACGAGAACGCCGCGCCACCCTGCTTGGCCGCCTTCACCTGACCGGTCGTGGTCAGGTAGATCTCGAAGTTGCTCCCGACATTACAGAGGATCTGGGCGATCGGCACGTCGCCGGTCGGCATCGAGTCGACCCACAGCCAGAACCGACCACTGTTAACGCGCTTCCCCGAACCCCAGGGGGCGACGTCACTGGCGTTCAGCTGTGCCGCTGAGGTGCGGTTCAGCCTCAGGGACTTCGTGCCGCTGCGAGCGTGGTTGGTGCTGTAGGCGACCGTGCCACCCGTCGTTACCACGCTACCAAAATCTGCTACCGCCGAGGCGCCCTCAAACGGATAGTTCTTGACCGCGTTAACCGCCGAGGTTCCCCGGCTAGTAACGGCTGGCAGGGCAAACGGTCCAGGACCAGCGGGTGCCTTGAACGAGGGGTTCCGCCGGAGCTGGTTGTGGATGGGAAAGCTGCGACCGGTACGGGCCATTACCGAACCGTCGCTCTCATGACCGCCTGGCGTGCCACTGCCGGGCGGTTACGCACGTACGTGGAGGCAACGGCGGGAACCAGGGTGCCCGCGCCATAGTCGTCGTACGTCAGGTTCGAGTCATACAAGGCGATCCCCGTGCGGGTACCAGTAGCCAGCTTGGCGTCGTGCTGTCGAGCCAGCACCGTCCAGGAGCCAGCGGGCGGCTTCACCCAGCACGTCAGCTCCGTCCCCCGGATCCGGAAGCCAACTCCCCAGTCAACGTCGAGGACGTGAGTGATGGTGCCAGTAAGAGCGGTGTAGGCACTGCTCTCGTATCGCTGGAAGTTAAACCCGCCGTGGAACAGGTTCAGCACGTAGGCCGTAACGCCGCTCGCGCCCGCGTTCGTCGCCCTGCCCCACAGCTGGAAGTTGGTGAAGTCACCGCCCACCTTCTGGGTGATGAAGACGTCCTCATCGGCGCCGAACGAGGTGGCGTTCCACCAGGTGCTGCACTCAGCCGGGCCACCCGCGCTGGCAGCCAGCTGGTTACTCACTACCCTCATACCCGGCTTCGCTTGCCCGCGGATGTCAGTCGACCAGCTCGCGCTCGGGGGCGGCCCCACGTCGGCGCGGTTGAAGGTGTCGATCACTCCTACCGACGGGAACGCCGTCGGGTCAGGAGCGGGATCTGCCGGCAGAATTGACCCGATGTAGGTGTAAGCATCGTCGAAGTAGATGTCGTACAGCGAGGCGGTGGCGAACGACCGTGACCCGAAACAAAGGCCGGCTGGTGTCTCGGCTGTCGTCGCCCAGGTATAGCTCACCGGCGTGTCGGCTCCTACCGCTGCCTTGATCTCGAAGGTGCTGGTGGAGCTATTGCCCCACCACGAGATCTGAGTCCAGGTGTTGAGCGGCACCAACGTCGCCGAGGCCGCCGCGGACTGGCCGCTGTTCTGGCGACCGGCGAACACTTGCCCGGTGGGTGACAGCCGCACCTCAAAGTTGTCGGCCGTCCCGAAGAACTGGATGATGATCGGGCAGGTCGCGGTCGGGTAGGAAGCCACCCGAATCCAGGCCGAGCCACAGGTCCGCCGGTTGCCGTCCCAGTTGTAGTCCCACTGCGCCCGGACGTCCGCGTTCGAGGTCCGGTTGATGCGTAGGCTCTGGGTACCGCTGTGGGCCTGGGCCGAGGTAAGGGCGACCGTGCCACCGGTCGTGTTGATGGTACCGTACTCGCTGATCAGCTGGTTCTCGTGCGTCCACGAGTGCGATGGACCTACCGGTGCCACCGGCATGGCGTACGTGACCGCCACCCGCACGTAGTCGAGCAGCATCGCGACCTGCGCCGACGTGGAGGAACCGGTGTTCGGCTTCACACCGATCCGCAGCTTGATCGGCGTATTGGAGTCGTCCGACAGGCCCGTCTGGTTCGTACCCGTCCGGGCCGCCCAGGCTGACGTGGCCGTAACCGCCGTCGGCGCGGTACTGATCGTGTTCCGTAGCGTCCCCGCGTTGTCGCGAAGCTCGGCTGGACCAACCGACGAGCTAGCTCCCGTCGAGTAGAGCACACACTGCCAGTCGTAGTCAAGGTTAACGGCCGACACGATCGCCCCTACCGGGACGCCCAGGTCCTCCCACGTGCCCGTCCACTCCCAGTACGACGCCGCACCAGTCAGGCTCTTACCGTCCCGCCGCGCGTACAACACCCCCGCCTGGAGCGATGAGTCGTTCGTGCTGTCCGCGAAGTTGGTGGAGGCAAGCCCAGTTAGACCCGTACCACCAGCCGCGTTGAACACCCACCCCTCCGTGCCGTTGGAGAAGGTAAACGGTGACCCGAGCGCCTGAACGGACGACGAGAATCCCGAGGCGTTGGCGATCGACGGAACCCCGAGTTGCAGTACGGTGACATTCAGGACGGCCGGGGCAACGATGACCGCCAGCTTTTCCCCCGGCACGACGGCGACGGCAGTCGCTTTCGAGTACGCCCCGCCGCCGCCCGCATGACCAGTCTGAATCGCGCTCATGCTGCCTGTGCCGCCGCCGCCCCAGCACTCAATATCAATGCTCGTCTTGCCTGCCGCGACGGTATGGACGAAGGTCCCGGGAGTCGAGTACGTCGTACCGTCTACGATCACCTTTCCAGCACCACCAGCACCGCCGAGCACCGAGCCGCCAGAACCCGGACCACCACCACCACCGCCAGGAGCACTACCCGGGTTCCCGTTGCCCGTGGAGACACCCGCCCCGCCCGCGCCACCACCAGTCGGAGCCGCACCGCCCGTACCGACCCCACTCGCCCCGCCCGTGTTGCCGTTCGTGGCCGTGCCCGCGCTCGACCCACCACCGGAAGCAGGCGATGAGCCGGTCGTCGTGCCGCCCGCTCCGCCCGAGAACTTCGTCGTGCCGACGCTGTTCGCCGCCGTGCCGCCTACCGATCCGGTCGGGCCACCCGCACCCACCGAGCCGCCACCCGCCGCGAGACACAGGACCCCGCCGGTCGTGACGCTCACCGGAGCACCGGCGGAGCCCGCGGCAGCACTAGCGCCACCGCCCGCCGCGGCAGCCCCGATGTTGATGGTCAGCACGTCTCCGGGCGTGACCGCGACGGTGGACTTCAGGTAGGCTCCGCCGCCGCCACCCGCCCCGGCACTCACGTTCGTGGACCCGGCCTGACCACCGCCGCCCCCGCCCCAGCACTCAATCACGATCGACGTCTTGCCAGCCGCGACCACGTGCGTGCCGCTCGCGGTGTAGTTGACGCCGTCCACCAGCGCCCTGCCGCCCAGCGCACTGCCGCCCGCCGCACCCGCGCCGGAGGTAGAGCCACCACCGGCACCGCCGCCGCCGTTGAAGCCAGCACCACCCGCCGCGCCGCTAGCGCCACTGCCACCCGCCGAGCCACCAGTCGGAGCCGCGCCTCCCGCGCCGCCGGCCAACGAGGTCGCCCCCACGTTGCCGTTCGCGGCCGTACCGCCGCTCGACCCGCCGCCCGCGCCCGTGGTCGTACCGGTCGCGGCCCGGCCCGCTCCGCCCGCTGCCCCGTTGAATCCCGAGTCGCCGAAGCCGATCGCGAACGCGCCGCCACTACCCCCGGTCAGCGAGGCACCGCCGCCACCTCCTGGCGCCAGACACAGGATCTTGTAGCCAGCGGTAGCCATCAGTCGGCCTCGAGCCCAGCGCCTAGCCCGTCAGCGCGCTTCCCCGGCCGGTAGTTGATCGCCAACTCGGTACTCCAGATCGGGTTCACTCCCACGCTGACGATCCCAAAGGCCCAGTGGAGGTCCAGGTAGGGGCCAAACTTGATCCCCTCCCGGGCCGTCTGCCGCCGATGCCAGTCCAGGTGCAGTCCCGGCAGGATCGTGAAGCCCTGGGAGAGACACCAGTGCACCGCCCACCACGAGCCGTGCCGGGAATGCCATCCCGACATTAGGGGCTACTCCTCCCAGACCATGGTGACCGTGGCATTTACCGCGGCCGGGGCGTTACACCGGACGGCCATGCCCTTCGCGATCACCGTTTCCGGCTCCCTCCCCAGCGGGAACTGCAGGTGAAGCAGGCCCCCGTTGGGGGTGACGTACCAGCGGTAGCTCGCCAGGAGTACCGTCGGCTCCACCGTGTAGGTGTGATAGAAGGCACTCGCGACGGCTGACCGCTGGCCATGCATCTGGACGGGCGTGCCCGTGGTACGGGTTCCCGGAGCCGCTACGTCGTAGTCACAGAGGTCCACCGTCACCGGAACGGCCGAGGCGGTCACCCCGTCGAAGGAGACCACCAGCTCGACCAGAAAGATCTGATCTCCCGCCGCGGACACCATCGCCGCGCAGGTCTTCGCTACTCCCGCGCTGAGCGCGACAGCTGGCGTGACCCCACTATAGATCTGGGGCATTTACAGCCCCGCGTCCGAGCCACCCTCGGAGGTGCCCGCCTCGAGCTCCATGATCTCGAGGTCGGTGATCTCCTCCGGCTCATCATCCGGGTCGATGAGCTCAAAGTGCCCACCCGGATCCTCGGGATCGTCGTTGTCCGCGATCCACCTGGCCTTCTGGCCGCCCTCCCGGGGATCGAACTCCTTGTCGCGAACGTCCTCCGGGATGGCGTAGTAGCACAGATCCTCGGACGACCAGCAGATCTTGCCGGTGTACTCCTCAGCCATGATCTAGTCCTCCGTAACGGTGATGCCGGCAGCCGACCACGAGGCGGTCTGGCCGTTGGAAACGGTCTGCGTCGCCGCGAAGGCGCCGTAGTACAGGATGTTACCTCCGGACGAGGCGTCCAGGACAGCCCAGTCCGTGATGGAGTTCCAGTTCGCGGTCGCGGTCGGGAACGTGATGGTGCCGGTGTTGGTCTTGGAACCGGCAGCCGCGTTCGCCCAGGTGGCGAAGTTATTGGTCACCGAGGCCCGGGCGTAGGAGCCGCCGGTCATCTCGGTGCCGGTCGAGCCGGTGGAGGCGTCCGTGAGAGTCGTCGTCCAGAGGCCGAAGTAGTTGGTGATGCCCGCGTCGAGCATCTTCTTGACCGTGCCGGTGTTGCCCCCGGCGCCGCCGTTCAGCGTCGAGCCGGTCAGCGTGATGGTCGAGGCCCCCACCGAGCCGGGCAGCCACTCCCCGTTCGCGCCCAGCTGGACCAGGTGACCAAAGACACTCACCCGGTCTCCCACCTGTACCGAGTGGGGAACAGTCGTGGTGATGACCACCGGGGTGGCGGCGGTGGACGAGAGGATCGCGTGCTGGTAGCCGAAGATCACATCCAGGACCTTGAGCTCCAGATAATCAGACTTACCGGGCATGATGCTCCTTCGAGGCTACTGCTCGAGTCTACCCTACGCCAGCTGGAGATGGGCGGTAAGGGACCAAACATTTGGGTTGACCTTGGTACCGAGGGCTTGTACCCGGCGCGAGACCATGAGGTTGGTCGGCGCGGCGCAGAACAGCGCCCACTCGGCCCAAGCAAAATTGGCTTCCGTAGCGCCAAAGGAACCTTGGAAGTTGAGGGTGAAGGTGGTACGGCTGGGAAAGCCTCCTACCATGGGTCGTCTTACCCGGTTTCCGGTAGCTATCGTCCCACCCGAGGTGTACGCTCCGTTCCCGGTCGACCCGTTTAGGGTCAAGGTGTTGGCGTCCAGGACCGTCACCGACCAGCTCCCGTTGGCAGCCGTGTTCCCTCCCACCCCAGAGATGGTCACCGAGGCCCCCGTAGCTAGGCCGTGCGCGGCCGCGGTGAGCTGGATGGGGGAGGCGTTGGTAGCGGCCGTGATCGCGGTAGAGCCAGCCACCGCGGCCTGGAGGTCCGTGTGAGCCGCGGAGAAGGCAGTGGACGAGCTTCCAACCGCGACCTGACACAGCGCCGCGTTGAGCGGGGTCAAGGTCGATCCCCGAATGACATCCAGGAGGTACTGGACTCCCACGGTGGTCATCTCGTTACGGCCGAGCAGAACGTACTCCGGCTCAGCCAGCGCATGTTCCCGCTTCTCGAGCTCCCACCAGATGAAGGTCTCGAGCTGGCTCACTAGATGACCCGCATCTGAACGTGGAGGCCAGACCGAGAGAAGGCACCTGCCGACCCACCGACTCGGTTAGAGTTGATATGGGGAAGCATGAGCCCACTGGCACCCGGCGCATTCTGCCACCCCGTGTCAAATCCAATCAGCCCGGTGCTAGCTCCGAAGGAAGAAGTACCGCCCGGCATGATCGTCAGGGAACCTGCCGCCCCGCCCTCGTTAATGTTCAGGTACTTCAAGACCAAGTTCCGGCTCGAGGAGCCCGCCACCGCGACGGTACACAGCAGATAGCCGAGCCAGCGCCACTGCACCGTGCCGCCCACGGCTGCCCAGGAAGCAAAGTCATAGTTAATGCTCTGCCAAACTGCTTGACTCGTGTCCTCGATCCAACCAAAGTCCGTGGCAGCCCGATAATGGAGGCCGTCCCCGAGAATGCCACCCCAACCCTCACCAAAGGCAAAGATGGATACCGTGTTGAGCCGGGAAGGAGTACCACTAGGGTTCCAGATCCCGTACTCGAGGGCGTGGCGGTGGTCGGCCCGGGCATATCTTGCCGAGCTGCCACCCGTCGCTGCCGGCGAACCGACCGGGACGGTCGCTGCTCCGGCCTGACCCAGGACGAAGGCGGTCGTGGCCACGGTGGTGGTGTTGGTGTCCACTCCCGCCGTAGGAGCCGTGAGTGCAGACGAGACTGCCAGGGTGGGAATGGAAGCCGAGGAGCCAACCACCAGGGTGGGGATGCTCAAGGTACCGGTCACCGTCATGGTGCCGGCCGAGGTCCGAGTAAAGCCCGTATCCTGGGCACTCGCGCCACCCGGACCCATCCCGATCACCGCTCGGCCAGAGGCGTCCACTCCCATCGAGACTCGGGACTGGGTATCACCTGCCACAAAGACCCGCTCTGCCACTGCCGTGGCAGCTGGCCCGTACAGGTCGATGTTCCTGGCTGCCGCCGCGGTATCTCCCCGGACGGAGATGGAGTCATCCGTCCTGAGCTCGTCCGTGCCGCCCCGGTAGAGATTGGTGTCCTGGGTTGCCGAGCCAGATCCCCAGGTCATCTTGCCCGAGGAGTCCATGATGTACCGGGCGTTAGGCTCCCCGTTGATGGTGCTGTTCAGGAGGATGGTCGTCCCGAGGGTCTGGGCCAAGAAGGACAGCGAGTTGCTGGTGGGGAACTGCAGCAGACCTGCCGAGCTCACCCGGAACTTGATGCTCGCGGAGCCGTCCTTGATGTCCAGGATGGGGCCAGACTGGGAGGCGTTCGCGTTGATGGCGAGCCCCGTGTCCGCCGCGTTGGCGACGTTGATGATCTGAGAGCCACTCAGGGTCAGCGTACGGGTGCCAGACCGTACCAACGTGACGTCCGTAGCTGCCGTACCCGAGCCCCACCGGTGATCACCCGAGCCGGTGATCTGGAACCTGGGCTGGGTGTCACCCGTCAACTGCCTCGACTGGAAGACAACTGAACCGGCCGTGGTGGGCCGGAGGTCCATGAAGAAGCTACCGGCGCCCGCCCCCATCAACTCCGACTGCATGGAGATGGTCTCGTCCCACAACGACGAGACGTGGGCTGCCAAGATCTGGAGCCCATCGGTAATGTTGCTCGGCTTGGTCGCAACGCCTGTGGGGAAGGTCGTCACAGTTCCTCATTCCTACGGAAAGGGCCGCCCCGCCTCGGGGGCAGAGCGGCCCATGATCCGTCGATGGGAGTTGAGCTAGACGCCCGCACCCTTGAAGATGCCCTGCCACATCGCGACCGCGATGCCCCAGTCGTAGCGGACGGCGTAGCGCAGCTCGTCGAACTCGCCGTGCATGTACTCGTCCTCGCCACCGCCGACGACGAAGCGGTACTCGGGCTTCTGCACCAGCAGGTCGGGCTGCTGCCGGCCGGGCAGGAACGCGACGTCGATCGCCGGCGCCTCGGCCGGGTCGGCCGCGACGTACCAGGCGGTAGCCGAGGTGAGCCACTGGTCCACGATCAGCTCGAGGCTGTTCTGGAACGGGTTGATGTTACCGATGCCGGTACCCGGAGCCGGGATCCAGTCGGAGTTCAACAGCGTTCGTGCCGTGACCTCGAGCTCGGGCGGAACGATCAGGTACTTCGGCTGAAGTCCCGTGAACTCGCCCTCGAACCGCGACTTCTGGATCGCGATCCGGGCGGTGTTCAGGTTCGCCGCCGTGAGGGACGAGGCCGGCGCCGCGCCGGTGAGCAGGTTGCCGTGGTTGACGTGGAAGAGGGCCTGGCCGTCGTAGGCCGGCAGGTTGCCCTCGAGGACCGTGTTCACGACCTCCTTGGTGAGGGTCCTGGCAGCGGCACGACCGAACCGAGCCGGCTGGTCCCGGAGGTAGTTCAGGTCGTCGTTGATGAGGGCGTGCCGAGTGATGCTGAACGCCCGGCCCTTGGTGCTGGCCCGGATGCTGTACTTCTGCTCGGTCAGGCGGGAGTCCTGGTACGGACCCGCGCCGCCGGGACCGAGAGGAAGCAGATCCTCGGCCTCGGAACCCATGATGCGATCGTTGGTCCTGAAGTCGTTCACCTCGGACTGCTTGGTGTACTGACGCCAGGGCTGGTTGACGCCCCGGTACGCGTTGAGCAGCGTCCGGTTCATCTGGGAGCCGAGGATGTTTGCAAAGTCATCGACTCCGGCCGACTCAGCCAGGAACGCGTTGTCGATGTCCTGCTTCTTGGCCTCGACGATCTCGTAGAGGCTCTCCATCAAACGCATGTGCTGTACTCCTCCTCTCGACCTCCGTCGAGGGCTAGTAGGTGATGTCGAGCAGGAGGCAGTCGGCCTTGTTGCTCGCGTCCGCGACCTTCAGCGTCTTGCAGAACAGGCTGTTCGACGTCGAGGTGGCCGTGAGGACGAGCCCGTTGCCCGCGGTGGGCGTGACGCCCGGGACGTACAGCTTGATACCGGCAGCCGTAGCAGCCGGGACCGGGAGGTTGAAGACGCCGCGAACGGCGACCCAATACTTCTCGCCGGTGACCGCGGATGCCTGACAGACACCCGCCGCGCAAGTACCGCCGGCATCGAGAATGTCGGCCGTGATGTTCCCGGAGGTGCGGGCACCAGCTGCAGTCACCTGAAGACGGTCGCCGTAGTGCTTGTAGTTGACGGGCATGGAGTGCTCCTTGACTGCCTGGCCGGCAACTAGGACCGGCGGGAGTTACGGGATGGTGGTGACTAGGCCGACTGGATGGTGTAGTTCGGGCTGACGAGAGAGGTGGCCGCCTTGGCCTCCTTCTTCGTCACGGGGGTGGGGATGCCGTCCTCGAGCACGAGCGAGTCCTCGACGTCGTCGACCACGATGGTGACGGTGAGGTACTGCCCCGGGTAGGGCTGGTTCCGGATCGGCTTGTAGACGACGAAGGTGTCCTTGGGATCGGGCTCCTCCTCGGGCTCGGGCTCTGCCTCCGGCTCAGGGGTGTTCTCCTTTGCCGACTTGGCGATCTCCTTCGCCTGCTTCTCAGCGGCGGCCGTCGCGGCCTCCTGCTGCTGCTGCTCAGCCTTGGCGAGTGCCTCAGCGGCAGCCTCCTCCGCCGAGCTCGGCTGGGTCTCATCGGACATTGTGTGATTCTCCTGTCAGCTCTGTCGGGTAGGGAAGTGGCTAGGAGGCGGGGGTCTCGACGTGGCCGAACCGCTTGGCGATGTCGGCGTTGACCTTGTCGTGGACCGACTTCGGCCCGCTCTCCTGGAGGGCCTCGTCACCGCCGGCCGACTCGCCGAGGCCGGTGATGCCCTTGCCGCCAGTCTTGGCCGCCTTGAGGATCTCGGCCATGTAGTCCTCCTCGGCCTTGACGGCCGAGACGATGGACTCCTTGATCTTGGCGTCGTCGAGCGTCTTGCCGTCCTCCTTGACGACAACCTCGCTCAGGTTGCGAAGGATCCGATCCTTCGCGAGCTGGGGGAGCTGGGCGCTGGCCAGCGACTCGGCGACGAGCGCGGTCTGCTCAGCCTTGAGCCGGGCGGCGACCTCTGCCTCCGACTCCTTGTCCTTCTCCTCCAGCTTGCTGGTGAGCTCGAGGACCTTGTCCTCGAGGCTCTTGGTGTGCGCCTGCGCCTCGCGGATCTGCTCCTCCGTCTGCTGGTTCTCCTGGATCTCGTCCACGAGCGCCTTGAGAACGTCGGGCCGAGACTCGCGCAGCTCCTTCAGCGCCTCGTCGACCTTCATCGAGTTGAGCATGTTCAGCTCCTGCTCCTTCTGCATCTGCGGCTGGTAGGACTCCCAGATGGCGTCGACCCGCCCGCCAGCACCGGGCTCGGTCACCCAGTCGACGCTCATCGCGCGCCGGAACTGCTCGACCACGTTGGTCATCTTCCCCTCGCGCCGCTCGGCCTTGACCTTGCCCTGCGCGAAGATAGAAAGACCGATCTCCTCGAGCGCCCCGGACTCCTGGAGGTCCTTGAGGAAGCTCTTGAACCAGCCCTGCACGACCTTGATCTTGGCCTTGCCGGCGCCGGTCTCGGAATCGACCCACGTCTCCTTGATGGTAGACACCCAGTCCACGAGCGACCGCTCGGGCCGCTGGGCGAGCTCCTGGGGAGAGGCGTGGTTGAGGTACATCTTCAGGCCATTGAACATGCCCTGATCGACGGCCTCCTTGATGGTCTCCTTCGGGTAGAACCGAGCGCCCGAGCGGTTCAGCCCAGGCTTGATGAAGGTGGCGACCAGCTCACCAGAGGCCAGATCCAGCTTGGCCTCGGTCAGCGTCAGGAGCTCGAGTTCGTCCATGCCACCAATCGTAGCATCAACGGCCTCCGAAATGGGATCTTCCACGTGGTCCGCCTCCTTAACCTTCTTCGAGGGGCTCGTGCCGAGGACTCGGTAGGCCCTTGCCTTGACCTTTGCCTTCTCTGCCGGCGTAAGATCGGATTGATCGAGCCGAGCGAGGGCTGCCCGGGCGTGAGCCTTGTCGGGGATCGGGAACTTGTACTCCTTGCCCCCGTCCTTCTTGGAGCGTACCACCGTCGCGTGCCGGCGCCTCATGGCCGCGTTCAGCGGAGCTGCCTCGGGGAGTTCCTGAAGCGCTCCGGCCTCGTCAGCCGTCGCCATGCCCTCGTCCTGGTAGGTCTGCATCGCCGACTGGTGGGCCTGCTCGTCCTCGTACTCCATCTTGAGCTGGTCCCGGACGTAGCTGTTGAGCCCGTCCAGGATCGACTGGAGCTCGCCCACCCGGTCAGACTGGTCGCCCATGGCGACCTCGTTGTCGATGACCGTGAGAACTGCGTTGCGGGCTTCCTTGCTCGCCCACATCGTGTTCATCATGCAGTCCTCGGCGAGGTCCTGCTCCTCGAGCTGCTTCAAATACTGCTCGCTGACCTCGTGAAGACGTTGAAAGGCGCCCACCAAGGTGGGCCAGTCCTTGGTTTCCGCCAGGGAAACCAACAGCTTCATCGGGTCGATGTCCAGTACAGGAGGCATCCGTCCCTCCGATCCTACCTAGTTCGAGCCCCCGCTACCAGCCGCAGATGGTGCGTCCCCTGAAGTTGGGGTCCCGGCAGGCTTCTTCTCGCCGCTGGGATTGTTCACGTTCCCTGGTCCGTCCGGGTGCTGGTTCGCCGTGAGAGCCAGCTTGGCCATCTCCTCGGCAGCAGCGTCCTCCTTGGCCCACTGCGCCTCCAGCTTGACCAGCTCCTCCTCGATGTTCTCGAGGTCCATGGCCTTCATGGTGTACCGGGCCGCGTCCTCCCGGAGGAGCAGGCTGTTCTCCACCAGCGGCACCATGGCCTGGGCCACCTCCGCCATGTTCCGGGTGAGGATGGGCGGGGCCTGGACGATTACCTGGTCGTCCTCATTCTTCTTGACGATCCGCTTGGAAACGACGAGACCCCGGGCGTTGTGCCCGAGGTCAATGGTTCCCTGAAGTCTCCCGGCTTCCATGCCAGAGATGATGACGTACTGCATGATGTTCTTGTAGATGTCCTCCCAGAACCGCTGGCGGGCCGCGAACTTCTTCAGCATCGGCAGTTCCATGGCCTGGGCGGTGGCGAGGTTGGCGTTCCCCGCATCCCCGAAGTAGTGCTCCATGATCCCGAGTCCCGCGCCGGCCATCAGCCGGATCTGCCGGGAGTCACTGGGATCAGTAGCCATGCCGGCCGTCTTCATGGGGGTGAGGGAGACCGCGTCGTTGTCAAACGCGATGCCAGCGGTGCCCGCCGGCTGCCTCAGCTGGCCAGACTGGGGATCGAAGGCGGGGAGGACGGTCATCAGCTTGTCTCTAACCCGCTGAATGTCCCGCTGATCCTCACCCTTGATCTTCGCCTTCCAAGCCAGGGTCGAGTACGCCTTGACGATCGTCACCCAGTCCTGGAGCATCTGCCGGTGGGCCTTGGCCCAGTCCAGCGCCGGGTAGGTCTCGGTGTTGCCCCGCTTCTGGCGGGCCAACCGGTTCACGGCAACGTGGTAGATGACCCCGTCCCGGACGGCCGGCATCTTCTGCTCGAACCCGTACTCCCCGGGCGAGTAGTTGTGCCAGTCCGCGTAGTAGACCCGAGACATCTCGGAGGCGGTGATGAAGGTGCCCTCGACGAAGTTGTACTGCTGAGCTCGGTACTTGCGCTCGTAGTACAGCTGCCTTCGGTAGTCATCCGGGTGGGAGATGATCTGGGTGATCTCCTCGGGCGGAAGGGTTCTCACCTTCACCCGGCCATCCGGCTCGTTGAACAGAATGAAGAAGATCTCGCCGTCGATGATCAGCTCGACGCTCTTAGACTCCTGAGCCTGCTGGCTCGTGAGCTCGATGAGGTTGTCCTCGTCGCCCCACCAGTCATCCAGCTCTTGCTTCCACTCCTCGTTGTTGCAGGAGTAGCGGAGCCCATCCCCGAACGTGTAGTTCGTGATCAGGCTCGCGGCCTGGTGGATGAGCGGATCCTTGAGGTAGTACAGGCGAGCGGCCCGAAGGAGCTTGCAGCGCTCCGCCCAGTCTAGCTCGGGTGAAGTGCTACTTACCGGGTCATCAGTGAGGCTCACCCACCTGGATTGCTCCAAAGTTGACTCAATCGTCCCCAAAGACGACTCCACGAGCCGCTGAAACTCTTCCCAAGTCTTGGCCTTATCCAGAGCGCTGTCCACCGACTCCAACATCTCATCGGCAGCGTGCTCGAGAACGGCGAGGTCTCGACTCTCCACCCCCGTAGCATACAGTGCTAGATGTCGAATGAGCCAGGGAAGTCGAAATCGAGATCTGGCTGGATGTGGGACTTCTCGGGCGTCCAGGTCATCATCGTCTCGATCTTGGTCGGGATCGGCATGAAGATCCCGTTCATGAGGTAGCGCAGGGCGTCCGGGCCGTGGTCATCCCCGGGCGCGGGAATGTCAGTCCCCTCCTTGAGATGATACTGGTTCATCTCCCGCCTCAGTTCCTTGCACCGCTGGTGGATGAACAGCTTGGGGTTCTGGTCTCCTGGGGGCTTCAAGAAGCGGCGAACGATGCTGATGCCCTCTTGGATCTGGTAGGGCCTCGAGACCATGAGCATGTTCCGGAAGCCGAACTCCCTGGACTGCGCCGGGTCAGAGGGGTCCGCGTAGACCGGGGCAACCTCGTGCTCGGTCCAGTCATCGTCATGGAGTCGAGCCACCAGCATGGGATAGCGCCTTGCTACCCGGTCTGCCCACTCGGACGGGCTGAGGTGCTTCATGTAGAGCTCATCCAAGACGAAGACGTCGTCGTTCCTGGTCTTGGCTACCAGCAGTGCCACTGCCGGATCCTCGTAGCCCCAGTCGATCGCCCCGTACCAGTCGAAGTCGTTGTTCCAAGCTGGCCTGATCCGGGGATCTGACCGGATGTCCCCTCCTGGCAGCTTCAAGTCATCTAGCCGGAGGTGGGGCGGGAGCATGTCGTCATCCACGATGTGGTGCTCGCCGAGCATGTCGTAGACCAGGCCGTAGCGGGAGGGCTTCTGGACCATCCACTGGGTCTGCCAGGTCTCGACGTCCATGCTCAAAAACTTGGCGTAGACGTCATCGATCTCGTAGTAACCCTGGGCCTTCTTGCACCACTTCCCGTCGCAGAAGCCCTCGCACTTCTTCATCGGGCAAACCTCGTAGCGGTAGGGGCACCGCTTGAGGATCTCCCGGATGCACCAGGCGCGGACCGCGATCCCCCGATCTGGGGCTTCCTCCACCAGGGTGAACATCATCCCGTACGCCTTGAACCGGGTCGAGGTCATCGCGATCCCCGACTTCACTCCATGCTGGGAGATGGGGATGGAGAGGGCGCCCTGGTAGATCTCGGATTGAACCAGGTCCACCTCGTCGATCCTCAGCTTGGGCACATGAGGGGAGTGGACCGAGCGCTCTGAGGCGGTCAAGATCTCGAGGTGGGAGCCGTTCTTCAGGTCGGTACGGCGGATCAAGGGCGGCCCGGACAGCTTCGACTGCAGCCCTGGGTCCTCCCGGAACATCTCCACCACGTAGCCGTAACCCCTCTTGGCCTGCTCGAAGTTCCCCGCCAGGGAGACGATCCCGCACCGGGGCTTCAGGGCCATCTCCGCGACGTTGAGGCCGGCCACCCCCAGCGACTTCCCACCGGTCCGGCAAGCCATCCCGATGATCTGGGGGTAGCGCTCGTAGAAGACGTCGGCAAAGAACTCCCACGGGGCGTGGTGGTGCTCACACACCGCGTGGGTCGGTATGACGAGACGGAGACGTTGCCGGAACCAGTCGTGGAGCTTCTTGTCCCGGGTGTTGACCAGCCTGGAGGTGATCACAGCTCTTCGCGAGCGCGATCTGTCTCGAGCTGCTGAACGTCCTTCTCCTCGGAGAGCATCTGGGCGATCGCGTCGTCCAGCGAGTCCTCGAGAGCGGTCTTGTTCTTGTGCGGCTGGACCTTGTCGAGGGCCTTGAGCAGCTTCTCGATGTACTGGGGCATCACCTGCATGGGAACGCGCCAGTTCTGAGAGTCGTCTGCCATCACGTGGCCGAAGCAGCGATGAATCATCACCCGAATCATCGCGACCTCAGTCGTGAGGTCCTCGTACTTGGTGTCCGACTTGAGGGCGTCGAAGAGTTCCTGCTCCTCGCCGGTGAGGTGCTTGCGGTACAAGCCCTGCTTCACGGCGGGATTGACTGGCCCCGTGGAGAGGCCACCGTGGATTCGGCACCTTCCGTTGTCCAGGGCGGGCATGCCACAAGGGTTGCCCGATCGGTTCGCTGCGCCACAAAGTTGCATCATCTCGGTTGGCCTCCTAGCTCGAAGCGTACCCTAGAACGGCAAAGGGCGACCAGAAAAGGTCGCCCAGTGCCCCGAGCCGAGAGATGACGTACCCATCCTACGCCCTGAGGTGCCCCGCGCCACAATACTCGATCTATCAACCTATTGGTCCAGGCCGAGGTAGATCTCGCCGCACTCGTCAGAGCAGAAGATCGTGGTCTTGGCCACCTTCTCGCCCTGCTCCGTCAGCCGGACCGGAGCCGGCTCGTTTCTGAAGAGGTGGGGCGAGGCGGGAGCGGTGAAGACGACCACCGGGGTCCCGGCCTTGAGGTAGCGCCGGCAGGTAGAGCAGAGTCGAGCCCGAGTGTGCAGCGTGGTGTCGGTGAGGCCATTCATCCGCTTGAGGGGTCGCTTGAGAACCGCGTTCTTCATACCTGACTCACCTCCCTGAACCGGTTGTGGACCTTGTTGTACTCGTTGAGGGCGTACTGGAGTAGCTGGCAAACCACGACTGAGCGGGTAGTGTCCCGGTCCTTAGCGATCTCGTCGAGCTGGAGGACCACTTCGTCCGGGACCGAGGACGAGATGATGGGTTGGGATGCCATAGGATCGAGTATAGAGGTTGGGCTATAGTGTGTCCAGCGTGTCTATCCTCCAACTTTACCGCGGCCGATCAGAAGAACTGTGGGAGTACCTGGCAGAGCGCCAGCGGATCTGGGTCAGGCGGGAAAAGGGAATGAACTGGCCGTGGACCCTGGATAGGGTTCTCCAGCAGTGGCAGTTCCCAAACGTCTACCGAGAACTTGATACTGGGACCAAGTACCTGAGGGAGGAGCTGCTCCCGCAGCTGGAGCCGGGGAACATCCTGCTCAACCTGGTAGCCTACCGGCACTTCAACACCATCTCGGCTGCCGAGCGGTTGATGCCCCTCACGGGGCCACTCCCCAACGACCTGAAGCTCCGGGTGGCCGGGGTGAACCCCTACACCCGGGCGTACCGCACGAGCCCCTTCATGCATCTCGGTGGGATGAACCCGATCGAGAACAGCTTGCTAGCCTCCCAGCAGTGGGCCAGGTGGCTCCCCGAGGTGGAGCAATGCCTGTACGGGGAGACGATGGGGGCCACCTACCAGATGCTCGCCGAGATTCAGGGAGTCGGGCCGTTCGTGGCCTACGTGATCTGCTGTGACCTCACCTACACCGACCTAGTGAGCTTCACCGAGGACTCGGACGTCTTTCCCCACACCGGCTCGCTGGAGTGCCTCAGTTGGATGCTCGGCCATCCCGTTCAGCGGGGAGTGGCCCGAATGCTCATCCGGGGACTCCAGGAGAAAAGCGTCGAGGCCCTGGAGGCGAGGGACTTCCACTTCCTGGAGGGCCGGCCACTCTCCTTGAGGGGAATTGAGGACGGGCTCTGCGAGCTCCACCGCTACCGGGCCATCAAGGGTGGCTCATCGTCTGGTCGCCGCTACTATCCCCAGGCCGAGATCAGGATATAATCCACCCATGCCTCTCCTCGTCACCTCATCCCAACTGACCACCTGGTTGATCATCGGTGCCCTGGCCATCGCCATCCTCGTGGGACTGGTCTGGCTCAACAACAACCGCCGCCGGTAATAGACCGGGACCGACCCAGGAGGAAGGGAAGGTCGGTCCCGGGAGCCGCAACATCCATCATCCAGGATCCGAGCTCTGAGTGGCGTGGGCCGCTCTGCCTCGAAGGCTAGCAGACGCGGTTCTTAACCACCTTCACGTAGTTGTAGGCGGTTGCAGTCCGGGGCCGACCAGCCCGGTCCCAGCGGCGGGCGCCACCCCAACCGACGTTGTAGGAGGCCAGCGCCAGGTCCCAGTCCTTCTGTCCGTCGACCGTCCGGATGCCGTCGTAGGCACTCCGGAGGTACTGGCCCGCCCAGAGGAAGCAGAAGGACGGGTTGTAGCAGTCCTTGTCGCTCACCTGGGGGTGGGAGAGGTCGTTGATCTGTACCGGCCCGCGATCATGCTTGTCGTCCGAGAGCGCTGCCGGGTCGTCCGAGGACTCGAGGCTCTTGAGCTTGCAGAGCATCCCCTGAGGGAGGGCCAGCTTCTTCTCGACCTCAAGGACCCGCTTCCGGAACAGCCGGTGGGCCGTCCAGGGGCCGATGATCCCGTCGACGTCCAGACCCGCCTGGCTGGCCTGGAACTCCCGGACCTTCTCGTCGGTCCCCTTACCGAAGGTCGGGTCAGTGGTGTCCATCCCGCCCTGGGGGATGCCGTTGTAGACGATCTCGGTCTTGATCGCCAGCATCGCCCATGCCTCGGGGGTCTTCTCGGGCGGGTCAAACCCTAGCTGGTAGTACGTCTTCCAGACAGCCACGAGCGGGTCCTCCTTCGAGGTACAAAAATGGGGCCGCTGTCGCGGCCCCATCAGTGTAGCGCAAGGGGTGAAGGGTCAGGCGACCGTGTTCCCCGCCTCGCCCTCGGGAGGAGCGCTGGCCGGCGGCTGATCGCCCGTCTCGCCCTCGGCGGGCGGCTGCTCGGCCGGGTCGTCCAGCTGCGTGGCGGACTCGAGCGACTCCCGCAGCGCGCTCAGCCGGTCCGCGGCCTCGTTGATGCCCGCCGCGATGGCCGGGTCCTCGGAAGTGGGCAGGTTGGCCAGCACGTTCGAGATCTCCCCGACCTCGCTCGTCAGGTTGTCGACGTTCTGCGAGAGTCGCGCGAGCGCCTCGGAAGCATCGGTCATCACTTGCTCCATTCGTATGGCCCAGTCGGGCTGTGCTGTGGACCCCTCGAGTGCCGCCGCGACTGCCAGCAGTGAGTTCCCGATGTGAAAGAGCCCCATCGCGATGAGCTCTTGACCTCGGAGCCTTGCCTGCTGCTCTCGGCCCAGGTTTCGGTGAAGATCGTCGTGCTCTTCGGTCCGGCGGTACTCGTGGTGTCCCATGTCGTTGGGAGTCTACCCCGGAGGGGCGGTAGTAACCACCTCGGGGTTCGTGTTGGGAAAGTCAGTTCGGGTAATGGTGACGGGTTGCTCTGTCGTGGTTGAGGCCGGCGGCATTTCCCGATGAGGAACACCACAACCGGCCAAGACCAAGGGGAGAAGCAACCATCTAGTCCTCATTCACCTCAAGCGTAGGTTGGACCGGAGGGTTGTCCATCTCCGATACGTTGGGGGTTTCTGTCTCGGGCTGCTTGGCCTCGGCCTGATCCCTGAGCGAGCTCGACCGGCGCCAGGAGTCCAGCTGCTCCAGGATCCAGTCGGGCTCTGCCTTGTTGCCGGCACCGGCCTCGAAGCCCCACCTGACCCCCTCGGTGAACGCCTCCATCCGGGCCTGCTCGATGGGGGTGATCTGCTTCCTCGTCTTGAGCTGGGCCACCATGTCCTTGAGGCTCTTGTTGGGGTCCGGGGTGTGGGGCATCCCTGCGTCCGCGGCCTTCTTCCTCGCCCGGCTGAGGGTCAGCGCCTCGGTGACCGTGACCTCCTCCGCCTGGTACGCCTGGAGGATGTCGGAGCAGTCGGGCCGAGTGACCAGCTTGGCGAACTCGATCCGCCGGTAGAAGGTCCGCTCCGTCTGGCCGGCCTCCCGGGCAACGTCACTTACCGTCACCCCGTTGAGACCCTTCCGGCCCCGGGTGATGCCCCTCAGCTCCAGCAGCCTCATGTTGATCAGACCGGCCGAGAGCTCGTCCAGCTGCCTCCTCTGGACGTTGAGACCCAGTGCCATGGTCTCCTCCTCGTCCACCGACTGAAACAGCTCGAAGGAGACGGGGCAACTCATCCCGAGCTGCTGGCAGATCTCCCACCGGTTGAACCCGTCAATGATCCGGCCCCTCGTGGGGCCAAGGCTGATCATGATCGGGATCTTGACCCCGTGGACCTGGATCGACTCCTGGAGCGCGATCTTCTCGGGCTCCCTGAGTGGGCTGACCAGGTTCAGCTGGTTTGGCAGTACCGCGATCGGCTGCCCGTCAGGAGCCATCATCGGCTCGCTGACCTTGACGTTGATCGAGTCAATCGTACTCATGTACCCTCCTCCTCGGCGGTGGGCAGTCCCAGAGTGAGAATCACATGCAGGGCATGCTCCTCACAGAGGTGAATGCCCGTGCCCTTGCCGTCCGGGTCCGTAACCTCAAAGACCCAGAGCGGTCCATCACTTTGACAGAAGTAGCAGACCCAGGGGATGCCCTCGTGGTCCCGACCAGTGTCGTCAGGGTCCGGGAGGGCATCCCAGTGGGGTTCTGCCTCGCTATCGATCGCTCCTTCCAGCTCTACGTCGTCCGGAAGGGGCAATTCGCTGTCGTGCATCGCTGTCCTTCGCTGCTCATCGCTACTGGCCGCTCTACGCGGCCCCGAGTCGCTGTGAGTCGCTCAAAAGGGCAGAAATGGGGCTGTTTTCACTTGATATAGCCGGGAATGTCCTCCTCGATGACCTTGACTCGCTTCTCGAGCTCGCGGCGCTCAAACCGCTCTCTGGTGGCCAGTTCGAACCATCTTTGCTCGAACACCTGCTGCCGCTTCTCCAAGTAGGTCTGAATCTCGTCCAGTCGCTCGTGGACGTAGTAGAAGACGGCTGCCGTGGCCAAGATCAAGACCCCCACCGCCACGATCAGGATGAAGACGGGGCCGATCATCCCTTCCGGTCAGCCCGCCGGCCCTGCGGGAGGTCCCCAATCTTGACCGGCTGCTCGTGAAGCCCCCGGGTGGAGCGGGCAATGCTCTCCTTGCGGCGCTCCTCCTCTGCCTGCCGGTCAGCCTCAGCCTGGCGGTTGTGAACGACCTGCTGCTCCTCGGGCGTGAGCATCATCCCCGCCCCGAGCTTGGCCTCGAGCAGCTCGTAGCCCATGAGCACCCGGATCTCGTAGGCGGCCACCTGGATCTCGTGGGCCACCTCCGCGATGCCCACCCGGTTCTTCTCGGTCAGGTGGGCGGTCTGGAAGACGAAGTGCTGCCACTGGGTCAGCTTGAGCGCCAGCTGCTCCAGGTACTCCTCGCTGGGAACGAGGGGCTCGTCTGCCCTCCTCGTCTTCAGAGGGGTAGAGGGAGGAGGAGCGTCCTGGGGCGCGTCCTGGGCCTGCGGGGTGGTCTTGCTGGTCTTGCTGGTGGTCACTTACTCTCCTTCGGTTTCGGTTGGAGCTGGGCAGCTCTCTTGGCCATGTGGCCGAGTTCCCAGGCAGTACAGAGCTTGTCGGTCTTGGACCGGCGGCTGATGCCCTCGAGCGCTGCTCGGAGTTCTCTGATCAGCTCGTTGGCCTCCTTCAGGTTGGTGGCTTCAGGTGGGTTGGGTGGTGCTTTCGGCTTCGCCAAGTCGAAGACCCTCCTTCGTCTTGAGGTACTCGAGCGCGTGCTCTTGGTTGAGCCGGAAGGTAACCGACTCAGTGGTGACCGAGTTAATGAACTGCCAGTGCTCCAGCTGGCCCTGGATGGTATCGGGCGTCATCCCCGCCTCGATCACGCTGTCGACCTTGTCCCGGATGATGGCCTTCTGTGCCGAGCTGAACTGACTCCCGAGACTGTTCCGGAGCTCGTTCATGAGATGGCTCAGGTGGAGCATCCCGTGAACCTCTTCGTTCATGGTCGGCTTTGGCTTGTCAGTCATTTCTCCTTACAGCTCCTCGTGGTCGGTAGGCGGCTCGTGCTTGAGGCCGCAGCCGGGAACCCAGCACTCGTCCATGTGGTGCTGGCGCTCCGGCCACTGTTGGATCTCCTCCCTGGCCCAGCCAGTGAGCGAGTCGAAGATCGGCTTGATGGGTCTCATCTGGCGCTTCTCACAGAGCCAGACCAGCCGGCCCCGGTAGGCACACTTGCCGTCCTCTTCCAGCTCCTTGTCGCCCCGCTTGAGCAACTCCTCGAGCCGGTTGAAGTCCTTCATCTCGATCTCCTCGGCGTCTGCCGAGGCCCAGTAGAAGGTGTCGTTGCAGAGGATGTACGCCTTG
>Ga0190274_10000434_pt1 | contig 25527 bp, 28 predicted proteins | sample Popmic531T_FD_133002 | JGI IMG/M metagenome (GOLD analysis project Ga0190274, IMG submission 133002) | Populus adjacent soil microbial communities from riparian zone of Yellowstone River, Montana, USA - 531 T | ecosystem: Environmental > Terrestrial > Soil > Riparian zone | place: USA: Montana... | reverse complement strand
CCATCAAGTGTGAAAATGGCAAGGTGGTAGAGGAGAATGTGCTTGTTAATGGATGATGCCTAACGTTTGCCAGCTATTGGCTTTTAGCTATTGGCCACTCAATATTCCATTTATGATTTGTATTGTTAGTTAATAGGAAATAGAAAATGGCCAAGAGCTAAAGGCTAAGGGCCAATTAGAACAACACTTTATAAAGTTTCCTGGCATTCTCTTCATTCGAGAAATTTTTTAAAAGAATCTCTTCCCGTTTTTTGTGATCACGTTCAGTAAATTCTTTTTGAAAAACAGCTTTCACTTTATCCTTCATTATCTCCGGCGAGTTTGCCATGACGCACAACGATTCCAGTCCAGTATTTTCGACCATTGGTTTATTCACAATGCAGAAGCGTCCGGCAAAAAGTGCAGACAATAATTTTAATTTGATCCCGGTAGATTGAAATGTTGGGAGGATATTGCACTGAGCTTCAGAAATATATTCCTGGATCTGGTTATGCGTCATGTCATCGTGCAAAGAGATATTTGAATTTGCCCTCACCGCTTTTTTCAAATCATCGGAAGGTTTACTGCCGGCGATCACAAGCTGGTATTCGAGATCATTGAATACTTTGTTCACCAGGTAAAGCGCCGCTTCGTTGTTTTCACCTACGGCAAGATTTCCATGGTAGAAAGCATAATCGCCTTTACCGGGAATGCATGTCACCTTCTCATGAGGATGAAATGCCGTAATATAATTTACATGCTTGTACTTCCCGGAAAAATAGGAAGTGTCGTTGGGCGAAATGGCCAGGATTCCTGAAGCATTTTTTAAAACCGGTTCATATTTGAGAAGCTTGCCGGCTTCATTGTAAAAGTAATAGCGTTTGAAAATATTGCCTTCAACCTTTGCGAGGTTTTCATAATAGTCATGCTCAACATTATGTGTCCTCACGAACATTTTCCGTTTTGCAAAATCGGGATCACCTAGCAGTCTTGTTGAATGCAATCCTTCCATGAGAATGGGATAATTGTCCTTCAACAGATTTTCTTTCAGCTCTTCCGATTCACGGCTCAATACGATATAAGGATAGGTATTGAAGAGATTGCTCCGAGAAGTTCTCCGGGAATAATAATTTACCGACGCGCAAATACTACTGAGCTCATCAGATTTTTTTCGGCCATACTCGAAGCAATGAAGGTGAACCTTTACTCCCAGGGCATGAAGCGATTTGATTTTATAGAATACATCAATCACTCCACCATAATCAGGAGGATACGGAACATCAAAGGAAATTAAATGGATATTTTTTTCAGAGGACGTCACGGAAGATCTGCAATAGCTTTACTTCTTCTTTTTCCCAGCAAAGCTCTGCGGCTGCAAGTTTCAGATTTTCCTTCCACGAGTCAAATCTTTTTTCATCAGAAAGCATTTCCCTTATCCGTTCGGCAATAATTGCAGGATCATGACTTTCTGCAATCATGCCAATATTGTAATCCTCAATGATTTTGCGAAGTTCCGTGAGGTTAGAAGATAGAACAGGCAATCCTGCATGGATATAGTCGAAAATCTTATTCGGAAGAGAGTAGCGGTAGTTGATGTTCGTATCCTTGTCGAGAGACAGACCAATGTCGGCAACTGCAGTATAGGCGCGGAGTTCGTCGAAAGGGAGCTTCGGTATAAAACGCACGCGCGATTCCACCTTCAGGCTCTTTGCCAGCTCTTTGAGGACATCAATTACGTCACCGCTGCCGATGAAAAGCAGCATGCAATCATCCAGGAATTGAATCGCCTGCACTGCCTCTTCCCCGCCCCTGTCGATATTAATGCCTGCCCCCTGGAATAGCAGGATTTTTTTGTCAGATGGCAGGTTCAACTCAGCCCGCGTCCTTCGATTGAATGTCGTTGAACTGATAGGAACATTCCTCACAACGCCGACCTCAATCCTATATTCATCCCTGTATAATTTTGCAATAGATTCATTTACAGTCCACATGTGCCTGATCTTCGGCAATATGAACTGCTCAATCAGCTTCCAGGTTTTCTGCACCTGCGGACGGTTAGCCAGTTCAGGAACTTCAGTAAAATATTCGTGGGAATCGTAATAAAGCTTTGACTTTTTAAAAATGGATATCATGTAATTGGGAAGAAGCGTATCCAGGTCGTTGGAAACCAACACTTCAGCCTTTGTAAAAAGAAGATACCAGAACAACCTCAGGTTATAGGAGGCATAAAACATCGCACCTTTCTCCCACCATAAATTGAAACGCACCGTTTTATATGGCCTGTTAATTTCCAGGCTGTCCTTTTTTCTTCGTCCAACCACAATTACCTCATGACCCTTATTGAACAGCGTAATGGCAGTACGGTGCACGCGTTGGTCGGTAACAAGGTCACTCACGGCGGAAATAACAATTCTCATAGCAGATAAAGGAGCAATTAACTGAAAATTACGTCCCATAACGGACTTACAAATACTTTATTGTTCAGGGCAGAATGTCTATTTTTGTTCAAAGAACCTATCTTCAATTTCTTAAAAGTCATCTGTTATTAGGTGACTTTAGTCATATTTGCCGGAACTGTCACCACTTATTTTTGTTACCAGATTATGAGCTTAACAAACCTTTCAGAAGAAGAACTCGAAAAGCATTTCAACGACCGCATCTCCCGGGGTGAAGTAATTGAACCAAAGGATTGGATGCCGGAGCGATATAGAAAACAGCTCATCAGGATGATGAGTCAGCATGCACATAGCGAGGTTGTTGGCATGCTGCCTGAAGGAAACTGGATCACACGGGCCCCAAGTTTAAGGCGCAAAGCGGTGCTTCTTGCAAAAGTGCAGGATGAAGCCGGTCATGGACTTTATATTTATTGCGGCACAGAAACATTGGGGATTTCCCGCGAAGAAATGCTGGATGGATTTCTCACCGGAAAAGCAAAATACTCTTCCATCTTCAACTACCCCACGCTGAACTGGGCCGACATGGGTGCAATTGGATGGCTTGTTGACGGAGCTGCAATAGTAAACCAGACAGTGCTTGCAAGATGCTCTTATGGTCCTTATGCCAGGGCAATGGTGCGCATCTGCAAAGAAGAAAACTTCCATCACAAGCAGGGTTATGAAATTCTGGCAACGATGATGAAAGGAAGCGAAGAGCAAAGAAATATGGCGCAGGATGCGGTGAACCGTTTCTGGTGGCCTTCACTGATGATGTTTGGTCCGGCCGATAAAGATTCTCCCAACAGCGGCGATCTTTTGAAATGGAAAGTGAAGCTTCATTCAAATGATGATCTCCGCCAGCGCTTTATAGACCGTACCGTTCCACAGGCAGAAAAAATCGGACTCACCATACCGGATCCAAAACTGAAATGGGTTGAAGAAACAAAGCACTATGAATTTGGTGAGATCAACTGGGAAGAATTTTACAATGTGATCAATGGCCGCGGCCCTTGTAACAAGCAGCGGATGAAACAACGTCGTGATGCGCACGTGAATGGAGGATGGGTAAGAGATGCTGTAACCGCATATGCAGAAAAGAAAAAGTTGAACAGGGAAGCTGCCTGAACTAACGGATTTCAAACTACGATGACAAAAGATACTCAATGGCCTTTGTGGGAAGTATTCACACAAAAAAAACAGGGCGCTCCACATGAGCATGCCGGCAGTGTTCATGCTGCAGATAAAGAACTGGCTTTGCAAAATGCGCGCGATGTTTATTCAAGAAGGAATGAAGCCATCAGCATTTGGGTTGTTCCGACTGAAGCAATCATTGCCAGCACTCCGGAAGATGTGGGATCATTCTTCGATCCGGCAAATGACAAAGCATACAGGCATCCGAATTTCTATAAAACTCCTGAAGGGGTGAATTTATAGGAAGTAAAAAGTATTGAGTATTGAGTACTGAGTACTAAGAGTAACGAATTATAAATTACGAATATTGATTCAATGAAAAATTACGTAATAGAATATTGCCTCCGTCTTGCAGACACATCGTTGATCCTGGGTCAGCGGCTGGGTGAATGGTGCGGACATGGTCCCATCCTCGAGGAAGACATTGCACTTACCAATATTTCACTGGATAGTATCGGCCAGGCACGCGGATTTTATACATATGCAGCGGAGCTCGAGGGAAAAGAAAAAACAGAGGATGACTACGCATATCTCCGTGATGAGAGAGAATTCAGAAACCTGCTCATCGTCGAACAGCCCAATGTTGACTTTGCGCAAACGATCATGCGTCAATTCCTTGTGAGTACATTCCAGTTCTATTTCTTTGATGCGCTGAAAAATTCTTCTGATCAAACATTGGCTGCATTGGCAGCAAAGTCTCTGAAGGAAGTTACTTATCATCTCCGTCATTCTTCTGCATGGGTAATACGCCTGGGCGACGGCACTGAAGAAAGCAAACGAAAAATTGAAAGTTCCATTGACGAACTTTGGCCTTATACCGGCGATATGTTTGACATGGATGAGACAGAACTGGTGCTCGCTGAAAAATCCATTGCAGTCGACAGTAAAAAACTGAAACCGTTATGGGAAAAGAAAGTGCAGGAAATTTTTTCCGAAGCTACATTGAATGTACCTCAGAATATATTCATGATGAGCGGAAGCAGGGAAGGAAAACATACTGAAAACCTTGGATTCATTCTCGCTGAAATGCAATCGCTCCACCGCGCCCACCCAGGTGTACAATGGTAAAAATTAAGATGATCCTCGATGATATAAATATTGAAGCCGTGAAGGCTTTACTATCAGAAATTCCAGATCCGGAAATTCCTGTCATCACCATTGCCGATTTGGGAATACTCCGTGAAGTGAAAGAGCATGATGGAAAAATAATTGTCACCATCACGCCTACTTACAGCGGCTGTCCGGCAATGAAGGCGATTGAAAATGAAATTGGATCGGTGCTGAAGGAAAATTCTATAGATGATTTTGAAGTCAAATACACATATGCCCCGGCATGGACAACTGACTGGATGAATGACAGTGCCAAAGAAAAACTTCGTGCTTATGGCATTGCACCTCCGGAAAAATCAACTTCTGATAAAAACGTTTTAATGCCCCATCAGAAAATGAGAAATTGTCCCCGCTGCGGATCAGGAAATACGGAAATGATTTCAGCGTTTGGCTCTACAGCATGCAAGGCACTTTACCGCTGCAAAAATTGCGGTGAACCGTTTGACTATTTTAAATGTCATTGAAATGAGCGAGCCAATACTTTATACCACGGAAAATTCAGTTGCAAAAATTATCCTGAACAGACCTGATAAATTCAACAGCTTCAACCGTGCGATGGCATTGCAGATGCAGGAAGCACTTGACAAAGCTGCAGCCGATAAAAAAATTCGCGCCGTGTATATTACCGGCGAAGGAAAAGCATTTTCTGCCGGACAGGATTTAAGCGAAGCCATTGATCCTTCAGGACCGGGGATCAAAAAAATTGTAGAAGAACATTACAACCCTATCATCAGGAAAATCAGGAACCTCGAAAAGCCAATAGTTTGCGGAGTGAATGGTGTTGCCGCAGGTGCAGGTGCCAATATCGCTTTGTCGTGCGACGTTGTGATTGCCGCAGCATCAGCATCCTTTCTCCAGGCATTTTCTAAAATCGGATTGATACCCGACAGCAGCGGAACATTCTTGCTGCCGCGACTTATCGGATGGAACCGCGCATCTGCATTGATGATGCTTGGCGATAAAATACCTGCTTCAGATGCATTGCAAATGGGAATGATATATAAGGTTGTCGAAGATGAAAAGCTCCAGGAATTTGCAATCGGTATTGCAAAAACGCTTTCTTCTATGCCAACAAAAGGAATTGCGCTTACAAAAAAACTTTTGAATGAATCTTTTGGAAATACCCTGGACAAGCAATTGGAGAGAGAACGAGACCTGCAGATAGAAGCTGCAAACAGCTTCGACTATAATGAAGGTGTTCGCGCTTTCCTGGAAAAACGAAAGCCTGAATTCAAAGGGGAATAGCATGATCATTTTTTTACCCCTGCTTACTTCCTTCATTATTTGCTTAATGATGACGCCGGTCCTGATCAGGATTGCTTCAGAAAAAAATATTTTTGACGAACCGGGAGAACGCAAACTGCATACTTCCAGGACTCCCCTGCTTGGTGGTGTGGCAATTTTCTCCGGCACCATGATTTCATTTTTATTCTTCAGCGCAAATTATTTTGAAACAAATCAATTATACATTCTCACATCACTACTGATTTTATTTGCTGCAGGATTCATTGATGACCTGCATCCCTTGCGACCGGTTGTCAAACTGTTTCTCCAGGTAGTTGCAACCATCATCACCGTTTTATTTGCTGGCACCAGCATTTCCGGGCTGCATGGATTGGCAGGCATACATTTGTTACCGGGAATTTTTCCTGCAATTGTCACGACACTTTTTATTTTAGTAATGGTGAATGCCTTCAACTTTATTGACGGCATTGACGGATTGGCGGCCATGGTCGGAATTATAGCCTCTGCCCTGTTCGGCATCCTTTTTATTTCTGTCAACGACGGACTTTCAGCTTTGCTGGCCTTTGCTTTGTGCGGGTCGCTCATCGCCTTCCTGATTTTTAATTTCCCGCCTGCCAAAATTTTCATGGGTGATACAGGTACGCTTGTCTCCGGATTTATATTGTCGTTGCTCGCTATCAGGCTGACAGAAATAACAAGAACTACCGCTTCTGAATTTTCGTGGCTGAATTATCAATCTGCTCCCGTTTTTGTGCTGGCAGTATTGATCATTCCTGTCGTTGATTTTTTGCGCGTAACAGTGATTCGTTTGAAAAGAGGCTATTCCCCGATCAGGGCAGATAAAAATCACATTCACCACATGCTGGTTGCGCTTGGATTGAATTCGGCACAGACAACACTTATCCTTATCATGGTCAATCTCTGCTTTATTCTAATTGCGTATTTATTCCGGTTTGCAAATCCTTCATCGGTCTTCTTTGGAATCTTTGCCGGCGGAATCGCATTGAGCCAGCTGCCTTTTATTATTCAGCGGCTCAGAGAACAGAAAGTCACCGGCTGATTTGACAAAACCTTCATTGTTATTAGAGGCAATCTGAAAAATAAAAATATGTCACGCAAAGACGCCAAGAACGCAAAGCTGTATTCAATTTAATGATTTTTCTCTGCGAACTCTGCGCCTCTGCGTGCTACATTTTTTGAGAAAGCAAAAATATTAGTAGTATACCCGAATAGAAACCCCATGCCAGCATTTCATAAACTACTTTTTATTTTTGGCACCCGTCCGGAAGCAATCAAGCTTGCCCCGTTGATACTGGAGTTCAGGAAGCACGATCAATTTGACGTAAAGGTGTGTGTAACCGCCCAGCACAGGCAGATGCTGGACCAGGTTCTTGACTTTTTTGAAATTAAACCTGACTACGACCTCGACATTATGAAGCCAGATCAGACTTTATTCGAAGTCACTGCAGAAGGATTGAAAGCGCTTGAGAAAGTTTACAATGATTCCTCACCCGATCTTGTATTTGTGCAGGGAGATACAACTACATCATTCATTGGCGCACTTGCCGCCTATTATAGCAAGGTAAAAGTTGCACACATTGAAGCAGGACTTCGCAGCGGAAATAAATATTCTCCTTTTCCGGAAGAATTGAACCGCATCCTTGCAAGTCAATTGAGCGATTTTCATTTCACCCCTACTACAGGAAGCATCAATAACCTGAATAAAGAAAATATAAATGCAAATATTTATGCAGTTGGCAATACGGTGATCGATGCGCTTTTCCTGGGACTGGAACTTTTGAAGAAAAGAGGTGAAGATGAGTACTCCACTTTTTTCAAGAACATTGACCTCACAAAAAAAATTGTACTGATCACCGGTCACAGGAGAGAGAGCTTCGGCGAACCGTTTCAGAATATCTGCATGGCCATTAAAACCTGTGCTGAAAAATTTCCTTCAGTGGAGTTTGTCTACCCCGTTCATCTTAACCCGAATGTTCAGAAAACCGTACATGGTTTGTTGAGCGGAGTAAAAAATGTTCACCTGATGGAGCCGCTTGGGTATGCACATTTTACCTGGCTGATGAATAAAAGCTATGTTGTACTTACTGATTCAGGTGGATTGCAGGAAGAAGCCCCCGCTTTGGCTAAGCCTGTTCTTGTAATGCGGGATGTCACCGAACGGCAGGAAGGAATTGATGCCGGTACTGCTTTGCTTGTTGGTACAGACGAACAACGCATCATTGATTTGCTTTCACTTTTGCTGACTGATAAATCCGAATATGAAAAAATGGCGAAAGCAATTAGCCCTTATGGTGACGGTACAGCCTGCAGGAAAATTGTAGAAATCATAAAACAGCAGAGTATTGAGTATTGAGTTTTGAGTATTGAGAGAATTATAAACTACGAACTATAGAATGGTACGGCTCCTTTATGACTTTTTCTTCAGGCTTGCCGGATGGAAGATAGACGGCCGTATGCCGGAGGAAAAGAAGTTCATCATTATTGTAGCGCCACATACAAGCAACTGGGATTTTATGATTGGGTTGTGCGTAAGAGGCATCATGCGGTTTGATGCCAAGTTCCTGGGAAAAAAGGAATTGTTCCGATTCCCATTTGGATCATTGTTTAGATGGCTTGGTGGATTACCGGTTGACAGGAGCCGCAATGCTAACCTGGTGGATGAAGTTGTTGAACTTTTTAAGGAGCGGGAGAAATTAATACTTGCCATTGCACCTGAAGGCACCAGGAAATACGTGAAGAAATGGAAGACAGGATTTTACTTCATCGCGCTCAAAGCAAAAATCCCTATCGTGCTGGCATCATTCGACTATCCTTCGAAAACCGTTTTTGCGAGCAAGCCTTTTTATCCAACCGGAAATTTACAGGAGGATATGAAAGTGATTTATGAATTCTATAGAAACAAGCAGGGGAAATTTAAGAAAGCACTTCCGGAATTGGTTTAAGTCTTTCATTGCTTTTGTTTGTATTTCAGTTTAAGATTAACTAAAAAATCAGAACGCTGATTAGGCAGATTATCTTGATCATCGCAGATATAAATCATAATGAATCTTAAAGATCAGCGAAACCTGCGTTGTATGTTAGTTGTTAATTTCAAATTGAGACATCACATTGCCTTTTGTATCTCCCCAAAATTCATTGAATTAAGCATACATTTGTAAGTATGGCGCCCGAGAAATTAGAATTTAAAAATATTCAGGAGATCATCAATTCACTGGATGGAACGCAATGGAAAGATGATGACGGCCGGTTTCAAAACACATATAAGTTCTATAAACAACATGGCAGATTTTACTATCTCTGTAATCTGCTCCATCCTATTGAATTTTCTTGCAGAAATGAGAACGGCGTATTTGTCTGCGATGGCTACCAATGGGGCACGCGCATCATTAAAGATATTTACACCTTTCACATTCACAATGACTTCAAGAGAATGGATATGCATGTGAAGCAAAATAAAAAGCCGGGATTTCAGAAAAGACTTTTACTCAGGGTTGAACCCGTTCTGGAAGAAAAGTAAAGCTGTAAGTTTCTTGATTCTCGTTTTTTTTCCAACAGGATATTTTTCGTTTTGCAGATTTGCGATGGGCTGGCTTTTCAGCACAAAAGTTCATTCGGAGAACTGAACTTTCTATAAACACAAAACTTTCTACGGAGCACTAAACCCCGCCTATTGCAAATGTGTTGATAGTGGTAGTTTTTGTTCTACTATCTAGGAATAATCCCGAGTTGTTGCATAAATTCTAAATTGTCCAGAAAATCTTGTTCCTGTGCAATTTTCCCGTCTTTCATAATAACCAAGGTTACACCATCAACATTTACTTCTTTTCCAGTGGCGGGAATGCCAAAAAATTCTCCAGTGTGTCTTCCCTTGAAATTCCAGTGCTTGACTATTTTACCCCCTTGCCCAAAAGCATCAACAATTGTGAACGTCACATCTGAAAATCCAGTCAAATAGTTTTTGTAATAGTCCTTGAAGCCTTGAATACCAACTATATTTTTAGGCGAAGTTATCAAGGTAACATTCTTGTCAAAAGAAGTTCCGCTAATTTTTTCAATTTCACGTTTGTTTATAATATCATTCCAAACAGCTTCATACATTTTAATATTTGCAGCAAGTTGTTCATTGGCTTTCGTTAATTCTATACATTCTTGTGATGGCTTATTCTGACAGCCTGTAACTAGGACTATTAGACACAGTCCGCAAGCGATAGTCGCAAATAATTTGTTCTTTTTCATTTTGTATTTTCCTTTTTTTAAATACCTACTCTGATCGGTTTTCGGCTTACCCCTCTTGTTGTCCTAAAATTACCGCTAACGGTTTCGGGCTTTGCGCTGGTGGGCTTTTGAAACCGTAAACTGTCTGCCAGCACCAATGTTTATTAATTGCTCAAATGTTTCTATTCGCACAGTCTGCCCACTAACGCAAACCCGTGTTAGCAGCAGTTTTTGTCAATTCAAAAAATAGTTTTTAACGTCAGTAGCCATTTCGATTACTTTTTTACTCTTGTCCTTTAAGCCCAAGTCAATTATTTTGTTTTTTATCTCTCTATTGTCAAGCACCTTCATTATTACTAATGTATTAAACCTGGTTTGCCAACTTTTATCTGCTATTCCTTTAAATATTAATTCTTCAATTCCCACTATTTTTCCAATCATTGAATTTATTTGTTCTCCCACAATGTAATAAAAAACAACAGTCCATGAATTTTGAAGTCCTTTATATAAAATATCAAAATTGTGTTTGCCAAGTCGTTGGTTTTCCCATATAGCCTCAATTGTTCTCAATAGTAAAATTATCTCATCTCTATGTTTGACGTAAGTATGCTTTAAGTCTGAATTTGGATAATATTCGTCAAGCTTCCTCAGTTCATTATTTGCATTATAGTTCATTGTGTGTCTGTCTTAATATTATCGGCATACTCTACTGTCTATTAGAATGCGTGTCACATAAATTATTTAGCAAGTCCGTTATAATCTGGAAAACTAATATGACAATAAAGTCTGCAAGTGGTGGTGTCAATCAAATATGTCCAATATGTCCGATTATTTATGCCATTTTTTATTAGCAATTTTTTGTAATCCGGAAGCTGCCTGTAAAGACTTGGAAGATAATGCATACAAGCGAGAGGTCGGGGTAATGTATCAGCGATTGGTTCAAAATTATTGTCAGTATAAAACTTCATGCAATCTTTTTTGTCAAGGTCGAGAATGGTTATTCTAATTACATCAGTGTCAACACCCGTTATAAACATATAATCTTCCGGAAATTTGATATTGGTTACAAATTCGGAGTGAGCTTTTTCAAAAGTTGAATTAGTGACAGATGTTGTGTTGTTATTGTTGTGGTTGGAAGAACAATTGCTAAAAAATAGAAATGATATAACTATCAAAAATATTTCTGTGAAATGCTTGTTCATTGCCCGTCTGTTTGAAGTCGCGGTGTCGCCCAAGAGTTGCCGATAACGTTTCAGGGCTTGCCGAAGTGCCGCACGCCATACTCTTCAAATATAAGTACAATCTTTCTTGCGGATTTTTGGCAAGCTTTTGTTAGCGGCAGTTATTTTTCAATGTCATTGAGAATTTTATCTAAATCAGGTGTCTCATTTAGCTTGGAAATATAATTCATAGTGCCATGCTTTTTCCAAATTCTGCTAGCGAATACTATTCCGACTATCAAACCAATAATGGTAATAATACTTCCAATTACAATTCCTGTTACAGTTGGCTCATAAACATATATAATGATACCTATCACTAATCCAATTAATAACGGTGAAGCTGCAATTCTAAGCCAGCCAAGTATTTCAAAAAAGGATTCAAAGATTTTCATTTTCTAAATTATATATACTGTTTTAAATTGCCGCTAACGGTTGGCAGCTACAAGAAGTTGGCGATTTCGGAGCACAACACTTTCTGCTACCACTGAACTTGATACGAAGCACAAAACTTGAATCAACCACTGAACCGCCAATTTCTTGTAGGTGCTGTTATGTGCAGTTTTCATTCATCTAATTTATTTAAAAGTCCTATCGTGTCAGCTTTGTAAAGGTCAAAGTCAACCTCTGTTCCTGTTCTTCCTAAAAAGTCAATTGTCCGTTTGTTTAGTCCGAAATAAGGTGTGGATGAATCAGGATTAATGTCAATGTCAATTACAAACTGTAGTCGGGTTTCCAGTTTTAGCTTTTCCTTTATCTGTTTTATTTCGTCAATTTTATTTTCGAAAATGTCAATAAGCTTTTCTAAATGAATTTCTAAATCAATGTCGCTACCTGCATCAATTTGATATTTCCATGATGTCGATTTTGGAACAGGGTCTTTCTTAATCATCACCGATGTCGGTTCAATTTTTAACTCTTTTGTCACGATGTCTGTGTCAAAAAAATCCGCGTCAAAAGAGAAATACAAGTAATTCTTGCATTCAGTCCCACTATATGTCAGTTTTTGGTATGTCATTGTAATTGCACATAACATTTAACTATCCGCAGTAAATATATCAAAACATGCGACTATCCGACAACAGTGTGCTGGATTAACGCAAGTGATAGCTGCGGTAATTTATCTCAAAATTTTACCCCGGCACCGAGCTTCAAACCAGTCCAGTGCGTTCCTTCAAGAATATTCCCTTTCGCCTCAGGCGTGGCTTCCAACGTGAGCACCGTAAGTGAATATTCATACCTCAGAAAAAAAAGAAACCGCTGTGTTTCAAAACCAACGCACGGATCAATTCCCAAAGCAAAATGCGTGAAGTAAGATTTATGAATTAATTCAGGCGATTGCGTTGGAGTAATCATATAGGAAAATGAAGGTCCGGTAGCGATGAAAAAATGTTCGTTGAAATCATATCCCAACGAAAACCGGAAATTGACAAAATTCATTTCCAGTTCGAAAGAAGTATCATGGACGAGTACTTCAGATTTTTTATCGGAATAATCAAGTTCCAGGAGAAGTGAAATCTTTTCTCCCAATAAAGCCTTTGAGAAAAACCCGGCTTCATAGCCGAGTGCAGAATTGCTTTTGATGCCATTGAGCTGATGGTATCCCCCAGCTATTTTAAATCCCATGTCTGCCTGGGAGAAGGATAATCCCGGAATGAAAATCAGCAGAAAAAGTAAGCTGTATAATTTCATTACACAGATTTATAAAAATATATGCCTTTGATGGTGTCAGGTCTTAGCAAAGCGTGACCTGACATATTATTAAAAAACAGCCGATAATTTTCTTCCGTTCTTTTGCCTTGACGCAAAAGAACCAAAAAGTCAAGCCAAAACTAAGCTTCATCGCTAACAGCCCACGCACCCCCGCAGTTTTGGCCTGCCCGCGCGCAACAGCCATTGAACTCCCTGAAACCCAAAGAAAGTCCTGGATGCAGATTACGCACTAAAATTAATTATGAATTCTTCGTGTGAATTAGTGTAATTCGTGGCTGGTTTTATTTCGAAGCCAAATCACGCTGATCTGATTTTCGTTTTTCGAATCGGCACAAACCTTCATCGAGGTAAGAAAGATACTGCTTGATATCGGGCGTATAACCTCGCGGCTTGGCAAGCACCTTCCCTTTGGTATCGAGAAGGATGTAGTAGGGTTGTGAATTTGTATTGTAGACACTGGCCTGCAAATCGCTCCACTTGTTCCCTGTGGTTTTTATTTTCTTTCCCGTAGTTGCAGAAATGGACTGCTGCGATTCCGGAAGCTCTTCTTTGTCGTCAACATAAAGCGAGATCAACACATAATCAGAACTCAAACGCTTCAACACTTTTGGATCACTCCATACGTTGTCCTCCATCTTCCTGCAATTCACACAGCTCCATCCAGTGAAGTCAACCATGACAGGTTTTCCCTGGGTTTTTGCATATCGCATACCTTCATCAAAATCATGGAAGCATGCTAGGTCGTGCGGACATTCGCCGGCATCACCCGTTTTCCACTCCTTATAAAATTCCGGCGGCGGAAATCCGCTGATCAGCTTAAGGGGCGCACCCCAGATTCCCGGTGTGAGGTAAAGTGCAAATGAAAGGGATATGATTGCAAAAATAAGTCTTCCGATTCCGATGTGTGTGACTTCGCTGTCGTGGCTGAAACGTAATTTTCCAAGGAGATAAAAACCCATCATCGCAAAAATGATGATCCAGAAAACGATGAATACTTCACGTTGTAAAATTCCCCAGTGGTATGCGAGGTCTACATTGCTCAGGAACTTGAGCGCAAGTGCAAGCTCGATAAATCCAAGACAAACTTTTACGGTGTTCAGCCAGCCGCCTGATTTTGGCAACGAATTCAACCAGCCCGGGAACATAGCAAACAATGCAAATGGAACTGCAAGTGCAAATGAAAATCCGAACATGCCCGCTACAGGCCCTATATAACTTCTTCCATGCGCCGCTTCCACAAGCAGCGTTCCTATAATAGGACCGGTGCATGAAAATGACACAAGCGAAAGTGTAAATGCCATAAAGAAAATTCCAACAAGTCCTCCTTTGTCGCTGGCCTGGTCGGCTTTGTTCACGATTGAACTTGGCAGCGTGATTTCAAATGCGCCGAAAAATGAAATGGCGAAAATGATAAAGATGATAAAGAAGAGCATGTTGAAGAAACCATTGCTGGCAAGATCGTTCAAGGCATCGCTTCCGAACGAAACTGTTACCAGCAACCCGAGCACGACATAGATCACGATAATTGAGGATGCATAAATCAATGCATTCATGATTCCTTTTTTCCTGCTGCCGCTGCGCTTGGTAAAAAAGCTCACAGTCATCGGTATCATTGGAAATACACATGGCGTCAGCAATGCAAGAAATCCACCGAGCATGCCTGCTATAAATATTCCCCAGAAGGAAAGATCGGCGGTAGACCCGGAGCCGTCCTCTGAAATTCCACATCCCGTTTCCAGCGGACTTTCCTGTGGAATGCTGGAAGTTGTAATCGCCGGTGTATCCAAAGGTGGAACCTGTACAGCAGGGTTTAAGGAATCATCGACCGAAGTACTTTCAATTGTCGAAGCATCCATTGACTTTCCGATTTTGAAAACGAACGGTGTATCCAATTGTGTGCAAACTGTTTTGCAAACCTGTCCGAAGACACTTCCCTTTATAGAAAAATCATTTCCTTTCAATTTTACTTTCTGTCGGAAGGTTACAGTTCCTTCAAAACTGTGCACCATCACCTCGAAAGTAGAGTCATATTCCTTGTGGGATTCAGGTTCCGTAACTTTTCCTACAAGCTCATAATTTTTATTCTCTTCAAAAGTAAAAACAGTTGGTAGCGATCCACCGTCAGGCGTAAACTGGGAATAAAGATGCCATTCCTTATCTATTGTTGCCTTGAAAACAAGCGTAGCTTCAGTGGCTGTCTGGTTCTCAATTGAAAACTTCCACCATAAATGGTACTCCAGCTCCGCAAATGAAAACTTCGCCGATATACAGAGGAAAACAAAAATTAAAATGTGTTTTCGCATGGATCAAATAAATAGTTCAGACTCTTTAGATAAATTATTTTTTCAAAGATTTATTTACGGACGATCGCCGATACCTTTTCCAGAATTCTCCTTTCGCAAATCAAATGACAAATTCCCTTCGAACATGATGCATACTTCCTTGCACGCTTGTCCGTCCACGTGTACTTTAATTGAACAATCCTCCTTGTTAATTTTTATCTTTTGTCTGAATACGGGATTTCCATCGAGCGTCAATACCTTCACTTCAAATGTCGAATCATAATCTTCATGTGCTTTCGGCTCCGTTACTTTATCTATGAGTGTATAACAATCATTTTTTTCAAAAGTAAACACCGTTGGCAGCGGACCTCCGTCAGGCGTAAATTGCGAATAGATGTGCCATTCCTTTTCGATGGTTGCCGTCATTACCAGCGTAGCTTCACCGGCTTTCCTGTCTTCAATAGTACAGATCCATTTAATAGGCTTCAGGGCCTGCGCCTTGGAAACGTTCATAAAAATGAGTAAAAGCAAACCAGTAACCAGTAGTTTATTCATTCCGGTAAATCATTGGGTGAGCGCGCAAATTAAAGAAATTTCATGAAGATTGCATGCATCCTGGCGCAGTTTAACGCAATTCTAACATAATTCTTCCGATGGTGTCAGGTCCGATAGCTATCTGACTTAACGGAGGTAGGTTCAAACCAATCATACATTTCCTGAATGGTAAGCTTCGATTTTGATTCCTGACTTAGGTCCTGAATTATTTTCCCGCTATCCATACAAACTATACGGTTTCCAAAATTTAAAGCGTCCTTGAGATGGTGTGTAACAAACAGAACGGTCAGATTAAATTCTTTGATAATCTTTCCGGAAAGGTTCAGGATCAGTTCTGACGTTTTTGGATCCAATGCAGCTGTCGGCTCATCCATTAGAAGTATTCTTGTTTCATCGCCTTTTGCATCAGCCATTTGTCCGGGCATCACGGCCATCAACAATGTCAATGCCTGCCGCTGTCCGCCGGATAAAGTTCCCATGGGCTGGTCAAGTTTGTTTTCAAGACCGAGAGAAAGCATATTTATTTTTTCCTGCACAAGCTTTTTGAATTTATCGCCGGTACCGATCACGAATCTCTTCGGTTGGGTACGGATTGCCGCCAGCCGGAAATTTTCAAGCACCGTGAGTTCCGGAGAAGTTCCCATTAAAGGATTCTGAAAAATCCTTGCAACCCAACGGCTGCGCCGGTAATCTTTGAAATGCGTTACATCTTTCCCGTTGATGAGGATTGTACCTGCGTCCGGCTTCACTGTCCCCGCAAGCACATTCAGCAAAGTCGATTTGCCGGAACCGTTGGAACCTATTACGACGATAAAACTTTTTTCGGGAATGAGCAGGCTTACATCGTGCAATGCCGTGACTGCAGAAGGTAAATTCCTGTTAAAAGTTTTACTTATGTGTTTTAATTCAATCACGTGAAGTTTTGAAATTGGGAATACTTACAATGATCAATACAAAGAGCGCAACTACAAGTTTCAGGTAAATTGGATCCACGCCAATACTCAGAGCAAATGCAAGGAGCATCCTGAATACAATGCTGCCGGCAATCACAAACACAAGCTGGATTGCAATGCTTCTGATTTGAAATGCTTTTGAAAAAATTTCTCCTATCATCACGGAACCAAGACCTAGTATCACGATTCCGATTCCCATATTGATATCGGCAAAACCCTGGATCTGTGTAATGAGAAAACCGCTCAATGCAGTGAGTCCGTTTGCAAGTCCGAGGCCAATGATTTTCATGCGGTTCGAATTCACTCCCAGCGCCCTGATCATGCTTTCGTTGTTCCCGGTGGCACGCATTGCCAGACCGAAATCTGTTTTCAGCAGCCAGCTTATCAGTTGCCATATGATGACGACAAAAATGATCAGCACAAAAAACTGTTGCGACAATTCATTCTGAAAAATCAAGAGTGAAGAAAAAACAGAGGCTACATCCATCAACGGAATGTTCGAGCGCTGCATGATTGCAAGGTTGATTGAGTACAGCGCCGTCATTACGAGAATACCCGCAAGCAGAGCATTTACTTTCAGCCTTGTGTGTATCATGCCTGTAACAGCGCCTGCTGCTGCTCCTGCAAGAAATGCTGCAAGAAAAATGATGGGAAGAGAAACATGCTGGACAAGCAAGACTGCTGTAACTGCACCACCCAAAGTAAAACTTCCGTCTGTAGTAATATCCGGGATATTAAATATGCGCATTGAAATAAAAATTCCAAGTGCAAGGGATGCGAAACCCAATCCAAGTAAAACAGCCGTGAGGTAAAAACCCATCCAGGATTATTTTATACTTGTAAAAGTGGAATCAAAGTTGAGATTAAATTGCTTTGCCTTTTCCGGACTGTAAACTTTTCTGCGCACCTGTACCTGGTTTGGCGCAATTCCTTCAGTCGAATTACTTCTTAGATATTGTGCAGCCTGTGCGCCGCTCTGGTAGCCCCATTGATACATGTCGGCTCCGAATGCTGCAACTGCACCGCGCTTAACCAAACCTTCTTCACTTGTAAAAACGGGCACTCCTGATTTCTCACAACTCTTCACGATCACTTCCATGCCGGCGAATACTGTATTGTCGGGCAGGGCAAAAAAGGCATCAATCTTTTTCCTGAGCAATGCTTCCACCACAAGTTGCGCTTCATTGCTGCTGTTGACCGGTAATTTTACCAATTGCAATCCCAACAAATCACAGGACTTTTGAACCCTGTTCATGGCATCTACACTTTGCGGTTCAGACTGGTTAAAAATGGTTCCGATTTTTTTCGCCGCAGGTAAAACCGTTTTGATCATGGCCACAGAAGTGTCGATGTATTCCAGCGTTTCATATGTTCCGAATAAATTCCTGGGAGCGCGTCCGAATTCATTTGTAAGTTTTGCAAGGTCTGGTCGCGGAGAAACCATCATAAAAATCGGGATCGATTTGGTTCGTTTTACGGTAGTGATTGTGGAAATCGTCGGGCAGGTTGCAATCAGGTCGGGGTTTTGAGAAATGAGGTAGTCGCATGCCTGTACAAGTGTTGGCTGTTCTCCTTGTGCATTCCGGTAAACGACCTGAATGGTTGTGTCCTTTTCACTGAACCCGCTGTCGCTGAGTGCATCAAAAAAACCTTTTTTGGCTTGCGCAAGCGTTTCATCCTGCAAAAGGTCAAGAAAACCAACCACAGGTATTTTTGGCCTATGTATTTTTTCCACGGGCTGGTCGCATGCAGAAATGAAGATTAAAACGATGATGGCAAATTTTTTCATGTAAAAAATTTGATTGCAATGTATGCTGAAATCATGAAATGAAATGCGGTCAGAAACCCGCCAAAAACTGAGTTGAAAAGCAGAAAAAGAGTTCTATCTTCGCGTTCTTTTTCAAGGAATATGAAGAAAATTCAAATGGTTGACCTGATCGGTCAATATGAAAAAATTCAACCGGAAATTGACAAAGCCGTGCTGGATGTAATCCGTTCATCGGCCTATATCAATGGACCCGAGGTAAAATCCTTCCAGGCGGAAATGGAGCAATATCTCGGGGCAAAGCATGTGATCCCTTGCGCCAATGGAACCGATGCCTTGCAAATTGCCATGATGGCGTTGGGATTAAAGCCGGGTGATGAAGTGATCACTGCCAGCTTCACATATGTCGCCACAGCCGAGGTCATCGCACTTTTAAAACTGACTCCGGTTCTTGTTGACGTCCTTCCGGATACTTTCCTCATTGATCCCAAAGCAGTCGAGCGCGCCATTACGCCGAAGACAAAAGCCATCGTACCGGTTCATCTTTTTGGACAGTGTGCTGACATGGAAGTTCTGATGGATATTGCGAAGCGTCACAACCTGGCGGTAATCGAAGATGTTGCACAAGCGATTGGCTCCGATTACATGCTGAAAAATGGTACTACCCAAAAGGCAGGGACGATTGGAACGATTGGATGTACTTCTTTCTTCCCCTCAAAAAACCTTGGATGCTATGGTGACGGAGGAGCGATCTTTACAAACGACGATGACCTGGCAAAACGCATGCGCATGATTGCAAATCACGGTCAGAGTACCTTGTATTATCATGATGAGATCGGGGTGAACTCACGGTTAGACAGCGTGCAGGCAGCGATACTCAGGATTAAACTCAGGCACCTGGATGAATATGCAGCTGCGAGAAGAAAAGTTGCTGACTTTTATGACAAAGCATTTGCCGGGAATGAAAAAATTGTAACTCCCGCCAGGACAAAAAATTCTAATCATGTTTTTCACCAGTATACCTTGTTGTTAAAAAACGCCGACAGGAATAAACTTCGCGAGCAGCTTGCATCCAAGGAAATTCCTTCAATGATTTATTATCCCGTTCCGCTGCACATGCAGAAGGCTTACCAGGACAGCCGTTATAAACCCGGTGATTTTCCTGTCACTGAACAACTCTGCAGGGAAGTTATTTCCCTGCCCATCCATACGGAGATGTCGGAAGAAACATTGAAGTATATTTCATCATCCGTACTTGACTTTTTGAAACTCGAAGTTGCAGCTGTTTAATCAGCCTTCAATCATATGAAAATAGCAGTTGTAGGAACAGGATATGTAGGTCTGGTTACCGGTACCTGTTTTGCCGAAACGGGTAATAATGTAACCTGTGTAGATATCAATCACGATAAGATAGCACGTTTGAAACGCGGTGAGGTTCCCATCTATGAACCGCATCTCGATATTATTTTCGAGCGCAACATCAAACAGGGAAGGCTTTCATTCACAACTGACCTGGCAGAAGGAATTGCAGATGCAAAAATTATTTTCCTCGCATTGCCCACGCCTCCCGGAGAAGATGGTTCTGCCGATCTTAAATATATCCTGCAGGTTGCGGAACAACTCGGCACATTGATTACAGAATACAAGATTGTCGTCAATAAAAGCACCGTGCCCGTAGGAACCTCTGAAAAAGTGAGGGCTGCGATTGCGAAAAACTGTAAATCTGAATTTGATGTGGTCAGCAATCCTGAATTCCTGCGTGAAGGGTATGCTGTGGACGATTTCATGAAGCCCGACAGGGTTGTGATAGGAACCACTTCGGAACAAGCAAAGAAGTTGATGAGTGAATTGTATGCTCCTTTTGTGCGTTCCGGAAACCCGGTTTATTTTATGGATGAAAGATCCAGCGAGCTAACCAAATATGCTGCAAATTCTTTTCTCGCTATGAAGATCACCTTCATGAACGAGATCGCAAACATCTGTGAACTTACCGGTGCAAACGTGGATAACGTGCGGATTGGCATTGGCTCGGATGCACGCATCGGAAAAAGATTCCTGTTTGCCGGCATTGGCTATGGCGGAAGTTGTTTTCCAAAAGACGTCCAGGCGTTGGTTAAGACTGCGTCCGATTACAAATATGATTTCACAACGCTGAAGAGCGTGATGAGCGTAAATGAAAAGCAGAAGCAGAGCATCGTAGTAAAGCTGAAAGAATATTTCGACGGCAACCTTACAGGAAAAAAAATCGCTTTGTGGGGACTGGCATTCAAACCCGACACTGACGATATCCGTGAAGCGCCTGCACTTTATATCATTGATGATCTCTTAAAAAGCGGAGCCTCCGTTTCTGCATTCGATCCTGAAGCGATGAAGAATGTAGAAAACCTGGTTGGAAATAAAATCCAATTTGGAAATGATGAGTATGAAATTCTGCAGGATGCAGATGCGCTAATCATTGCTACGGAATGGAGTGTTTTCCGTACACCTGAATTTGAAAGGATAAAATCCCTGATGAAAGATCCCGTAATTTTTGACGGCAGGAATCTCTATGACCTGAACCAGATGAAAGATCTGGGTTTTTACTATAGCAGCATTGGCCGTGCTGTAATCAATGCGCACGTGAAAACAGAAACTACAAAACGGTGAAAAGAATTTTAATCACAGGCGCTGCCGGTTTTCTCGGATCCAATCTATGCGATCGTTTTATCAGCGATGGCTATCATGTGATTGGCATGGACAACCTGGTCACGGGTTCCATGAAAAACATCGAACATCTTTTCAAGCTTAAAGAATTTGAATTTTACCATCACGACGTTTCTAAATTTGTAAATATTCCGGGCCAGCTGGATTACATTCTTCATTTTGCATCGCCTGCAAGCCCGATCGATTATTTAAAAATTCCAATTCAAACATTGAAAGTAGGTTCACTCGGAACGCACAACCTGCTGGGACTTGCTGTGTCAAAAAAAGCACGCATCCTGGTAGCCTCTACCAGTGAAGTTTATGGAGATCCTAAAGTACATCCGCAGAACGAAGATTATTGGGGAAATGTAAATCCCGTTGGACCAAGGGGCGTTTACGATGAAGCGAAACGTTTCCAGGAAGCAATGACCATGGCTTACCACAACGTGCATGGAGTTGAAACGCGGATCATCAGGATCTTCAACACCTATGGACCGCGGATGCGGCTGAATGACGGGCGTGCATTGCCTGCATTCATCGGACAGGCATTGCGTGGTGAAGACCTCACGGTATTTGGCGACGGTAGCCAGACGCGATCTTTCTGTTATGTTGATGACCTGGTGGAAGGAATTTGCAGGTTACTGTTAAGCGATTATCATCTTCCAATGAATATTGGCAATCCGGATGAGATCACCATCAGTGAATTCGCCGAAGAAATTATCAAGCTCACCGGTACGTCACAAAAAATTATTTACAAGCCTTTGCCGCAGGATGATCCCAAGCAGCGGCAGCCTGACATCACGCGCGCGCGCAAAATCATCGGATGGGAGCCAAAGATCACGCGGGCTGAAGGACTGAAACGCACACTTGAATATTTCAAAAGTCTGCCAAAGGAAGAACTGTATAAGTCAACGCATCTCTAGGAATGGAAAACAATATAAATTATTCTGCAGATAAAACTGCCGTGATTGACGAAGGTTGTAAAATCGGGAGTGGCTCTAAGATCTGGCACTTTACACATATCATGTCTGGATGTGAACTCGGTGAGAATTGCAACATCGGTCAGAACTGTGTGGTCTCCCCGGATGTGAAACTTGGACGGAATGTAAAAGTTCAGAACAATGTCAGCATTTACACAGGCGTCATCTGCGAAGATGATGTCTTCCTGGGCCCGTCAATGGTTTTTACAAATATCAACAATCCACGCAGTGCAGTTATCCGCAAGGGACAGTATATAAGAACGCTCGTGAAGCGCGGAGCAACCATTGGCGCCAATGCAACCATTGTTTGCGGACACACAATTGGAGAATATTCTTTCATCGGTGCAGGCGCTGTCGTCACCAAGGATGTAACTCCTTATGCATTGATGGTGGGTAACCCTGCAAGACAAACAGGCTGGATGAGCGAATACGGGCACAGGTTGAAATTCGATGCAAATGGTTTTGCGGTTTGTCCTGAAAGCAAACAGGAATACCAACTCGAAGGCAAGAAAGTAAAGAGAATAAAATAATCGTAAAGCAAAGTGACTTCAGTACAAGATAGAGCAGTTAAAATTGCAGTGGTAGGATGCGGGCATATCGGCAAACGGCATGCTGAAATGATCCGTAGAAATTCCGAGGCTCAGCTTGTTGCCTTGTGCGATGTCCTGCCCAAAGAAACTTTAAACATCCAGGATGATGTTCCTTTCTTTTCTTCCATAGAACATTTATTCAACTCTGAAATTGAATTTGACGTGGTCAACATCTGCACACCGAATGGGTTGCATGCTGAACACTGTATCATGGCGCTTGAAAATAAAAAGCATGTTGTGGTTGAAAAGCCGATGGCACTTACAGTTGCTGATTGCGAGAAGATCATCTTTAAAGCGCTCCAGGTTTCACGCCATGTATTCTGCGTAATGCAGAACAGGTACTCCCCTCCTTCCGTCTGGATAAAAGATGTGATCGAAAAGAAACTGCTTGGAAAAATTTTCATGGTGCAGCTGAACTGCTACTGGAACCGCGATGAGAGGTATTACAACGGAAAGAACTGGAAAGGCAGCCATGATCTGGACGGAGGAACACTCTTCACCCAGTTTTCGCATTTCATCGATATCATGTACTGGCTGTTCGGCGACATCAACGACCTCCAGGGTAAATTTGCCGACTTCAACCACCATTCACTTACGTCGTTTGAGGATTCAGGATTTGTTTCTTTCAACTTCGTGAATGGCGGAATGGGAAGTTTGAACTATTCCACTTCTGTTTCAGATAAAAATCTTGAAAGCAGCATTACTGTCATTGGCGAAAATGGAAGTATAAAAATCGGCGGACAATACATGAACGATGTAGAATACTGCCACATTAAAAATTACACGATGCCTGTGCTTGAAGCATCCGGTCCTGCCAACGACTATGGATCATATAAAGGATCAGCGGCAAATCATCATTTTGTAATGGAGAACGTAATTGATACTTTAAAAGGAAGAACGATTGCCACCACCAATGCGCTGGAAGGACTTAAAGTTGTGGATATCATCGAGCGCATCTATGCGTTACGTGATCTGAAAAAAATAAAAAGCTGACAAGCTTATACATGAATTGCATTTTACTAAAGAGGAATAAGAATGTACCAGGATCTGATTGATAAAAAAAAGAAGCTAGCCATACTTGGATTGGGATATGTAGGACTACCCATTGCGCTGGAGTATGCAAGGAAAATTAAGGTGATCGGATTTGACATCAGTGAGCCGCGCATTAACAAGATGCGAAATAGCATTGACCCAAGCGGTGAACTTGATGCTGCTGCATTCCAGGGATGCGACATTGAGTTCAGCTCCGATGCCGAAAAACTCCGCGATGCATCATTCTACATTGTAACTGTGCCCACCCCTATCGACGAACATAACCTTCCCGACCTGAAGCCAATCCTTGGTGCCACACGTTTCATTGGCAAGGTGCTGAAGAAAGGCGACTATATTGTTTATGAGTCTACGGTATATCCCGGCTGCACTGAAGAAGATTGTATTCCATTGCTTGAAGAACTGTCGGGTTTAAAATATATAACTGATTTCAAGGTTGGATATTCTCCAGAGCGCATCAATCCCGGTGACCATGAACACACCATCTCAAAAATTCTGAAAGTAGTTTCAGGATGCGATGCTGAATCATTGGACGAGATTGCAAAGACTTACGAAATAATTGTAAAAGCAGGCGTTCACAAGGCGCAGTCAATCAAGGTTGCTGAAGCTGCGAAGATCATCGAGAATACGCAACGCGATGTAAACATTGCGCTGATGAATGAACTTTCGATCATCTTCAATAAGATGGGCATCAACACGTATGATGTACTCGCAGCTGCCGGAACGAAATGGAATTTTATGCGGTTCCAGCCGGGCCTAGTAGGCGGACATTGCATCGGCGTGGATCCTTATTACCTTACTTATAAAGCGCAGGAACTTGGTTACCATGCACAGGTCATAAACAGCGGACGTTACGTAAACGACAGCATGGGATTTTATGTAGCAAAGCAGACGGTCAAAAAAATTGTTGCTACGGGCAAAGACCTTACAAAAGCTAAGGTCCTCGTAATGGGAGCAACATTTAAAGAGAATGTGGAAGACATCAGGAATTCAAAAGTCGCAGATGTTGTAAAGGAATTGCTTTCTTATGGAGTCAACGTGGAGGTCACTGATCCAAAAGCCAACAGTGCAGAATTGAAGGACGAATATGGTTTCGAGCTCATACCCGAAATCGGAAAAAACTATGATGCAGTGATCGTTGCAGTAAACCACAATGAATTTATTAATTACGACGAAGCATTCTTTAAATCAATTACTTCAAAAGATGCACTCGTTGTAGACCTAAAGGGAATTTACAAAGGAAAGTTGAAGGATATCCTATACTGGAGTTTATAATCAGATGAATTCAATTTTAGTTACAGGCGGAACAGGATACATCGGTTCACATACGGTGGTTGAATTGCTTAATAGAAATTATAAGGTTCATATTATTGACAACCTTAGCAATTCACGCATTGAAATGGTGGATGCAATAAAAAAAATTACCGGTAAGCATCCCGTATTCCACCAAATAGACTTATGTGATAAAGATGATGTGCGGAAGTTTTTTGATTCCAACGGCATCGATGCAGTTATTCATTTTGCAGCTTATAAAGCAGTTG
>Ga0190274_10000433_pt1 | contig 25618 bp, 22 predicted proteins | sample Popmic531T_FD_133002 | JGI IMG/M metagenome (GOLD analysis project Ga0190274, IMG submission 133002) | Populus adjacent soil microbial communities from riparian zone of Yellowstone River, Montana, USA - 531 T | ecosystem: Environmental > Terrestrial > Soil > Riparian zone | place: USA: Montana... | reverse complement strand
TAGCAATATGACGCCGACCATGATCCATGGCCAGCTTGAGGCAGCTATGAAGCGGTCAAACACAGTTACCGCACTTCTTTGCGCGCCTCGTGGCGATTGCTAATCGCGCGAATAAGTGCCGACAGGGTGCGCTCGATGTCGTGAATGCTCGGCTGAAGATCGCGGCGAGTAATTCTAACTAGCTCCGGCCTCGGATTTATCCTGCGGCGCTCGCCATATTTGCTTGGTAGAAGTGGTTGCATCGACTTCACTAAATCATTGCGAAAGCGATTAGTGCCAAGGCCACATATGGGCCAAGTAGAAAACATACATCGACAATTACCCAAGGCCAGCTTTTGGCCTCTGACGACTGAGCATCAGGCTCGGTTTGCTCACCGAGCCGGAGCGGTTGAGGATATTGCATTTCTATCACTGGAACATGCGTTCGCGGAAAATCCGCTAGCAACAACTTACAATAAAATCTTGCGCTTATCGCATCCCAACCACGGCTAAAGCTCCAGTAAACCAAGTTATGGTTAATTGGCGGGGGGCTCGCAATAGGCGGCCCAATCGTTGGCTAGGTCAAAGCGTATCTTGAGCAATTGGCCACGGCGATCTGTCGTATCGGAAGCAAAATGGGTTCCGGCGTATGTTTGAGTCAAATGGCCCGTGTGAAGGGCTCTCCACACGGGCCGGGGTTAGGCTTTCTGAGTAGGTAGTCCGTTTGACGCGCCCCCAACCCCCCAGCTGAGTTCGCGAAAGAGAAGCTATCTGATTCGCGGCGATCGAGAACGGTGTATAGGGGCCGCTTTCTCACGCTACCAAAGCAAAGCTTGTAAAGCGGCAAGGACCACTGTCAGCCCCATTGAAATTAGCAGAGCGAGTAATGCGTCTTCCAGAAAGGGCGGAAGCTTCATGCAGTAATGTAACTGTGCTCCCGCTTTCAACGCAATGGCCGCTCCATTGAACGGCCATTCCTTTAGAGCCATGTTTTTTTATTGGACTCGATGATTTCGGTACCAAGGTTTTTTGGCTTTAGCGGGACAACATTAGACTTTTGATTTTCGATCTTTGCCAGTCGTTCACTGATGTCATCCAAAGCGGGAAGGAGAAGTTTCAGCACTTCCTCATTCGACAGGTCGGTACCCCTCTGTCGAATGCCTTTCTGCAAGGCATTGATTGTAGGTTTCAATCCAAAGTTATTATGCATACGGCCTCCAAGGGATGAGCCGAGAATTTGTTAGTCACTCGACTTTACAACGCGGAGAACCTACGCGCGTTCCCAATATGCTCAATCCGTGCCCCCAGCGTGCCCCCGGCAAACCCGATCCGAATAAGGAATTTAGTCTCTCCATCTTGTCGCATATCTTGTTGATTTTGTTATGCTATTTAAGCCATTGAATCCATTTGGGCTCGTTCGCTACTGACGAACTATCATGGTCTGGATCAACGCTACGCGGTGTCGCTCCCGCCGGCTTGCAGACACGCTAGCGCACGCCCGTTAACAAAGGGTTCACCATAGAATTTAGGTGGTCGTTAAGGAGTGGCAGACTTACCGCGCGCCCTCGCCCACGATCGCAAACGGTCCCCACAGCGCCGGATAGGCGTTGAGCGGGTCCGATGGGTCGGCAAGGAAATCGAGCATCGCGCGCCGGAGCGCATCCGCTCGTCCCATGTCGGGGTTCTTCTGCATGAGATCGAAGGTGGCGATCGTGAGCTTGGTCGCGGCATCCGAGGCGACGGCCCAATGGGTTACCAAAAGCGCCCGCGCACCGGAATAGAAGAATGCGCGCGCAAGGCCGGAAAGCGCCTCGGCTCCGGGCTTGTCGCCCGCAATCGTGTTGCAGGCCGAAAGTACTACCCAGTCGGCATTGAGCCTGAGCTGAGCGATCTCGCTTGCGGTCAGAAGGCCATCATCGAGCGCGGTCGGCTGCGCCGGCATGGTCAGAGCGAGCGACGGCTCGCTCAGATTCTTGATATCGCCGGCTACGAGGCCGTGCGTTGCAAAATAGACCACGCGGTAATCGTCGAGCTTTGCCTGCTTCACCCGGGTTTCGCTTGCCTGCCTTCCCAGCAGGATATCGCTCGCAGGCGCGCCGAGTTTCTGCGCAATCGCCGTCAGCTCGTCGGCGGTATCGGGCAAGGGCGGCAGCGCCTGGCCCAGGTTCTCGCGGTCGACGTCCGCGCCCTGCCAGAAATCGCCGAAGGACCGCGTCACCACGCTGCGCGCTGCGATCTTGCGGCCGGACGAATTGATGGCGGGACGGCCGACGGACGGAGGAGCAAAGACAGGATCGCCGAAACCGATCATCGGACGATCCGCCTTGCCTTTCACCGCGAAGGCGCGCAGCGCCTTCAGGCTCGCAACCGCCGGCACCACGCTGACCGCATGGCGGCTCAGCAGATAGGCGGCCTTTCGATAACCGGTGACATCGGCCTCGGTGAGTTCGCTGCCGGCCGGCGCCGCCGTGACCAGCGGCTTCTCCACAACCAGCAGATGGAACGGCAATGCCGTAAGTGCCGCCGTCGGCACCAGCATGAGATGGCGCTTGTCGCGCAGCACCTCTTCGACCGGGACGAACAATTCGATGTAAAGGGCGTGCGCAAGCTCAAGATCGAACAATTCAGGCTTGCCAGACACGAGCGCCTTCTGGAACGCGTCGACATCGAGCCCACGCCGGAACGCGGCAATTTTTTCCGCGAGGTCATCGGCACAGATCGGAATTGGCTTCCAGTCGAACTTCTCGCGCGTCAGCGCAAAAACGTAGCTCGTGTCGCGCCCAACCAGCCAGAACACCATCGCTTCGTCAGGTTTCAACAATGCCTGCGCTTCCTGCGGACTCAACGGCTTCGGATTGGCGAGCGCCGCGAAATCCGGAAACTCCTTGTCGAGCCTCGCCGAGACAGCGGCGAGCCTTTTCTCGGCCGCGGCAATTTCCTTGCGCAGCCGGTCGATCCCGGCGCGGTCCTGCAGGTTGCGCGGCTTGGAAACTGCGTCGACCAGCGCCTTCTCGCTTGCGTTCCATTGTGTCGTCAGGTCCTGTCGCTCGCGCACAAGCTTCGAAAGCGCGTCGGTGCCGGCGGCGAAGCGGAGCGCCATCTGCTGCACGGCAGCGCCTGCGGACGATTGCGCCGCCCATTGTGCGGTCTCGAATGCGTCGCGGGATACCACGGCGGACGGACTGCCTTCGGCGGCCAGGTTGCCGATATGGGCGAGGAAATAATCCGACTGCTGCTCGATCACATCGCCGGATCGCTCGCTGTTGCCGGCGGTGGTATCGATCAGGGAATGCGCGATCAGGGCTGCGACGGCGCGGCTCGAAAACTGCGTCGCGTCGTCAAACCGCTTTTGCTTCGCGTAGGCACGGGCGAGATTGTTGAGGGTTCGCGCTACGCTCGGATGGTTTACGCCAAGCGCATTTTCACGAATATCGAGTGCGCGCCGATAAATCGCCTCCGCTTCCGAATAGCGGCCGCGCCGTTCGAAGACATAGGCGAGGTGATCGTAGGTGGTGCCGACGTCTGGATGTTCGGCACCCAACGCCACTTCACGGATGGCGAGCGCACGCCGGTAGAATTCTTCCGCCTCGCTTAGACGATTCTGGCTTCGCATGGCGATGCCGATATTGTCGAGGATCGAGGCGAGATCGGCGTGGTCCGGCCCGAGCGACTTTTCCTTGATCAGGAGCGCACGGCGGTAGGTCTTTTCGGCTTTGGCATATTCGCCTTGGTCATCGTAGACATTGGCGACGTTGTTCAAGGCGTCCGCGACCCGCGAATGCTCCGGTCCGAGCGACTTTTCCCAAATGGAAAGCGCGCGAAGATAGAACGCCTCGGCATCGGCAAGCTTATTTTGATCCTTATAGAGACCTGCCAGGTTATTCAGCGTCTGAGCGGTCGTCGGATGGTCGGGACCGAGCGTTCGCTCCGAGATTACGAGGGCACGCCGGTATGTGCGCTCCGCCTCGCGATACTTGCCCTGCTCCTTCAGAACATCGGCGAGATTGCTGAAGGTGCCGCCAAGCAGCGAATGTTCGGCACCAAGCTCCCGCTCGCGAACCACCGCAACGCGCCGATAGAGAACCTCGGCTTCGGCGTATTTACCGAGCGAGGCGTGATTGTTGGCAAGGTTGTGCAGCGAGGTCGCGACTTCCAGGTGATCGCGGCCATGCACCTTCTCCTTGATGGCGATCACCCGATAGAACAGGTCTTCCGCCTTCCGGTAATTGCCCTGCGTTCGATACAGGACCGCCAGATTGTTAAGCGTCTGGGCCAGCGCGGGATTCTCCTTGCCTGCGCCTTTTCGCGGATCGCGATAGCGCGCGAGTAAAACGCCTCGGCCTCCGCGAGCTTGCCGAGTTCCTGGCTGACATTGGCAAGATTGTTGATGGTGGAAGCCAGATCGACATGCTCCCTGCCGATGGCCTTCTCCTTGATGGCGAGCGCGCGCCGGTAATAGCCCTCTGCCTCGACAAATTTTCCCTGGGTTTCGTAGACGACGGCGAGGTTGTTGAGCGCGACCGCATAATTCTCGTGCGCCGTTCCGAACTGCGTCCTGACGCCGGCTTCCAGACGTTTGGCTTCCACCAGCGCCGCCTCGTAGTCGCCGGCCGAGTAGCGGTCCTTGAAGCGCTTCAGAATGGAGCCGAGATCCTGCGCGACCGCGACGGAAGTCATACCCGCAACGACAAGTCCCGCGAGAATGACCGCAAGGCGGTGGAAGCGCATGATGAAAAACCCTTCGGACCCTGGTGAAACCCTATCATCCGGGCGCCCAATGGGCGAAGCGCATTTCGCGCTCATGGTTGCGCGCCGGACGGATGCGACCTTGCCGAATTATGGTAATGGAGGCGTAACGCGCAGGCACCTTCTCCAGGAGAGCCTGACGCCGTGCAGTGGGAGGCTGAAAGGCGATGAATGACGAAACGAAGCGCCATCCACGCGGAGGCCTGTTCTTTGAGGATTTCGAGGTCGGGCGGACCTACGAGCACCGCTATCACCGGACCGTCACGCAAATGGACAACATGCTGTTCTCCAACATGACGCTCAATCCGCAGCCGCTGCATATCGACCGGCATTTCTGCGCGACCGAGACCGAATGGGGCCAGCCGCTGATGAATTCCCTATTCACCCTCGGTTTGATGATCGGCATGTCGGTGAGCGACCTTTCGACCGGCACCACCATCGCCAATCTCGGCATGCAGGAGACGCGATTTCCGCATCCGGTTTTCGAGAACGACACCCTGCATGCCTCGACCGAAATCATCGGCAAGCGTGAATCGAAGTCTCGCCCCGACGCCGGGATCGTGGAATTGCAGCATCGGTGCTTCAATCAGGATGGCAAGCTGGTGGCCGAATGCAGACGGCAGGCTTTCATCAAGAAGCGGCCGAAGTAAAATCTGGCCGTCATTCCGGAAGCCGCTATCCGGAATCCAGCGGCACATTTAAGTTTAGCTGGATTCCGGATTCGCCTGCTGCGCAGACGCCCCGGAATGACCGGAGAATATGATGCGCTCCCTTCTGTTCGTCCCCGCCGATTTGCCAAAGAAACTCGAGAAGGGCCTGACCAGCGGCGCCGATGCCCTGATCGTCGATCTGGAAGACTCGGTCTCTGCCGAACGCAAGGCGGGGGCACGAGCCAGCGCACTGTCCTTCCTTGGCGAAGTCGCGAAGGCCACATCGCGCCCCCGCCTGCTGGTGCGCGTCAATGCGCTCGACACCGGCCTGACCGACGCCGATCTCGACGCCGTCGTGCAAGGCCGGCCGGACGCCATCATGCTGCCAAAGGCGGAAGGCGGCGTCTCGGTCACGCATCTGCATGCCAAGCTTTCCGCCCGCGAGGCGATCGCGGGACTGCCGGACGGCGAGATCGGCATCGTCGCGCTCGCGACCGAGACCGCCTCCTCTCTCTTCACAACCGGGAGCTATCGCGGCTCGAGTCCGCGCCTTGCGGCGCTCACCTGGGGCGCGGAAGACCTCTCGGCCGAACTCGGCGCCGAGGCCAACCGTGACGAGAACGGTCGCTTCCTCGACCCTTACCGTCTGGCGCGCAGCCTTTGCATCGCCGGGGCCGCCGCCGCTGGCGTGCCTGCAATCGACACCGTCTATGTCGACTTCCGAAACGAAGCAGGATTGCGGCAGGAGGCTGAAGAAGCCCGCCGCGACGGCTTTACTGCCAAGATGGCGATCCACCCCGGACAAGTCGCAGCGATCAACGAAGTTTTCACCCCGACCGCTGAAGCGATCGCGCAGGCGCAGGCGATCGTCGATGCCTTCGCCGCCAATCCGGCGACGGGAGTCGTCGGTATCGGCGGCAAAATGTACGATCGCCCGCATCTGACGCGCGCAAAAGTCCTGCTGGCAAAAGCCAGCAAGCGCGGCTGAGGATGCTCTCGGTTCAAGACCCGAGAAGTTAAGCGACCACCGGCCCCTCGCCGGCTGCGATCATGGCGGCGACGCGAAAGCCGGAGCCTGCGCCAAGCGTCCAGCCAAGCGTGCCATGCCCGGTGTTGAGCCATAGATTGCGATAGCGAGTGCGCCCGACATAGGGAATGTTCGACGGCGTCGACGGCCGCAAGCCGCTCCAGAATTTGGCCTGTTCGAAATTCCCGGCGCGCGGGAACAGATTGCGCACATTGCGCAGAATGGCTTGGCAGCGCCCCTCATCGAGATTGCGCGAATAGCCCGACAATTCCGCAGTGCCAGCAATGCGAAGGCGGTCGCCGAGATTGGAATAGACCAGCTTGAACTCGTCGTCGGTCAGACTCGTCACCGGCGCGATGTTGGAGCCATTGGTCGGGATCGTCACCGAATAGCCTTTGGCGGGATAGATATTCAGCCGCACGCCATAGGGCCGCAGGAACGGCGCCGACCAGCTTCCAAGACCAACGACGACGTCGCGGGCGCGCAAGGTTCGATAGCCGTCCGGTCCGCAGACCTCGACTCCGCGAACTTCGCGCGACGATCGATCCGCATGCAGCGCAGTCACCTGATGGCTATACCGAAAAACGCCGCCCATGCGCTCGCATACATGCGCGAGTTCCTGTGTGAATTTCAGGGCGTCGCCGCTTTCGTCCTCCGCCGTGTAGGTCGCTCCCGCGATTTCGTCGCGCTTGTCGGAAAAGGCCGGTTCGATCTCCAGCACCCTGTCGATGCCGATCACTTCGCGGTCGCAGCCGTGCTTGCGCATCAGCTCGGCTACGCGCCCGGCCGCTTCGAATTCCGCCGGATCGCGGTAAAAATGCAGGATGCCATTGCTGCGCTCGCCGTAGTGAAATCCTTCCCGCGATCTGATCGCCTGGATCAGGCCGCGGCTTTCCGTGGCAAGCCTTACGATCTCGGTGGTGTGCCGGTCGGCGCGTGACGGCAGGCAATCGACCAGGAACCGCGCAATCCAGAGCCATTGATGCAGGTCGAGCCGTGGACGGAACAGCAGTGGCGCATCGTTGCGGAACAGCCACTTGAACACCTTGAACGGCGCCGAAGGATTGGCCCAGGGCTCGGCGTGGCTTACCGAAACCTGCCCGCCATTCGCGAAACTCGTTTCAAGACCTGCCGCGGGCTGACGGTCGATCACGCAGACCGACTTGCCGTTGCGGAGGTTCCAATACGCGGTATTGATGCCGACCACACCGGCACCAAGCACGATGACATCAAAATCTTCGGGTAAAGAGCCCATCCTCAAGCCTCCAGAGATGTAGGCACGCACTCGCGCTCCGGCGAATGCGGCCCCCTCTGTCATTGGCCTGAGAGTTTCACTGCACGGCTTGATTGCCGTTGCAGCTTACACCGTCGGCGGGAGCATCTGTTTGGTCGCGCGGTTGCCAGCATCATTGGCGCACGCGTCCTGCTCCACTCTTCAGAGTGTCAAACTTCGGAGCGGTTCTTTTGCCTGAGAGATTCCGGGGCGGTTGCTCCTTCGGCGCCAGCACCGGTCGCTAAACCGGTGCCAGTCTCTCCCGCTCACCGCATTAGGTATGTGATTCAAAGGCGAAAGTCGATGCTATCACGCGTTTATGACCCGCCGCGATAGGTCGCCGCGGGGTCGAAAGTTCTCCCCGATTCACAAAACTCGAGGGTGACATCGCCGGATTTCCCGAGCGGAACCGCCCGGTAGAAGCAACTCCTGCGTCCGGTGTGGCATGCGCCTGCGCCCGCCTGCTCGACTTTCAGCCATACCGCATCCTGATCGCAATCGACGCGCATCTCGACCACGCGCTGGGTGTGGCCGGACTCCTCGCCCTTGCGCCAAAGCTTTTTGCGCGAACGGCTGTAGTAATGCGCTTCGCCCGACGCGATGGTTTTCGACAGCGCCTCGGTATTCATGTGCGCGACCATCAGCAATTCGCCGGTCGCAGCATCGGTCGCAACCGCGGTGATCAGGCCGTCGGCATCGAATTTCGGCTGTAGCCGTGTGCCTTCCTCGATTTCTGCTACGGCGGTCATAACCGGTCTCCAAATGAAAATGGCCGGGATTGCTCCCGGCCATCGCTAAACTCCCGCGAGGCGCTATGCAATCAGCGCTGGCCGGACCGGATCGACGTGAGGAAACGCACCTGCTCGTTCGGGTCGTCACGGAATGAGCCGCGGAATTGCGTCGTCACCGTCAGTGCGCCGGGCTTGGTCACGCCGCGGATTGACATGCACATATGCTCGGCCTCGATCATCACCGCGACGCCGCGCGGTTTTAGGATCTCGTCGATCGCGGTCACGATCTGCGCGGTCATGTGCTCCTGCGTTTGCAGGCGATGGGCGTAGACATCGACCAGGCGCGCGAGCTTGGACAGGCCGACCACGCGATCCACGGGACGATAGGCCACATGCGCCTTGCCGTAGAACGGCATCATGTGGTGCTCGCAATGCGAGTTGAAGGTGATGTCGCGCACCAGCACGAAATCGTCATAGGCCTCGCTCTCGGCGAACGTCTTGTCCAACACGTCGGCCGGGCATTCGCGATAGCCGCGGAACATCTCCTCATAGGCCTCGACCACCCGGCCGGGGGTCTCAAGCACGCCCTCGCGCGCCGGATTCTCGCCGGCATAGGCGATCAGGATACGCACCGCCTCTTCCGCCTGTTCGCGGGTCGGACGATTCGCCGGCGGCTGCGGAGCCGCCCGTACATGTTCCGAAATGGGTTGAGCGGCCGAAGGGTTCTTCGGCCAGGGCTTCACAATCGCGTCCATAACGAGGTCTCTCCGTTCGACCGGGGCTCTCGATCCAGTAGCGGACCGGGCCGCCGGGGGTGTCACCGGGTCGGCCGCGCCACCCGTCTCCTGCCGGGCTTGGACGCTGCATTCCCAACACCCTATATAATCGGTTGCCGCCTTAACTCCAATAAGGCTTCCTCAAACGACTTTTCGGCCTGCCTTCATGCTGAACGACGTCTACAACAGCCGAATTCTCGAACTGGCGGGCTCAATCCCCCGAATCGGACGCATTCCCGATGCGCATGGCAGCGCTACCGCCCATTCGAAGCTGTGCGGCTCGACCGTCACGGTCGACCTCAAAATGGCCGGCGATACGGTCACCGATTTCGCGCATGACGTGAAGGCCTGCGCGCTCGGCCAGGCCTCGTCCTCGATCATGGCCCGCCATGTGGTCGGGTCGCAGGCCGAGGAATTGCGCACCTTGCGTGATGCCGTGCGCCGAATGCTGAAGGAGAACGGCGCGCCTCCCGCCGGCAAATGGGCCGATATTGCGGTGCTGGAGCCGGTTCGCGACTACAAGGCGCGCCATGCCTCAACGCTTTTGACCTTCGACGCAGTCGTCTCGGCGATCGACCAGATCGAGCAAAAGCGCAAAGCGGCGAAGGAAGCGCTCTCGATCGGCTAGGTCAGTCTCCGGCGGGCTGCAACCGGGCGTGCGCGGCACGGCCCTGCTGCGCGCAGGACGCTAGAAACGCCGGCAGGTTTTGGAAGGCATTGGTGTTGCCGAGCCGGATCGCCGCAGCTTCGGCATCCTCGAGCGTTGTTTCGACGGTAAGCGAACGGCTCGCAGAAGCAGCGAAGTTCTTCAGCACCGAGGCCGCTACAACGGCACTTGCCGACACCGTGCGCTCGCCGGCGGGCGACTGCCCAAGCGACAACGCGATCGCCCTGCCGGCGAGCCGTATTTCAACCGCCTTCAACGCTTGCGGTGCATCGGAAGCGCGGCGCGTTTCCGTATAGAGCAACTGGAAATCGTTCGACGTGGCTCCACAGGCAAAGGACACCTCAAAGGTACCCAGTTCCTCGCCTTCGATGGTAAGCGGATGGCGCCGCGTCAGCGTCGAGCTGCCTGAGCGGTCCGCCACCACCCAGCCGCGCTCCTTTTCGTGCTCGCGCTGGCCAGTCATTGCAATGCGCTTGACCGGAAACGACGAGGGCGACGCGGTGGTCGCGGCTTCCGGATTCGCCGGCCGCGCATTGGCGACGTCGGCATTGTCGAGATTCATCCGCCGCAATTCATCGCGTGTCAGAGAGCGCATCGGCTCCCAGGGCGGGATCCGCAGCGACACTTCGAGCAGTTCGACGGTGCCGCCCATCTCTATGGTGTATTGCGCCAGCTTGCCGATGTCGCGCTGAACCAGCACCAGGTCTTCCGCCGAATAGGTCGCGGCCGCAGCGTCGTCACGCCGGTCTCCGAGCCAGATCTGGTGCACGCGCACGCGCGCCTCGCTCGGCACCACGCGGCGCGAGCCTGAGAGCAGAACGAAGGCGCACATGGACTCGCAATCCGCACGCGGCGAGAGCGACGCATTGCGCGCGGCGGCTTCCGCTCCACCCGCGCCATCGATGGTGCGGCCCACGGTCGTCGTCATGTCGAGTTTGCGGATGGCGCGGCCGAGCGCAATCGCGCCGTGCACCGAACCGCCTTCGGAATTGAACGCAATGGTCGCGCCGCGGATATTGGTTTTCGCCGCGAAGGTTTCAAAATCGCGTGCGGTTTCGGCGCGGATCATGCCGGTCGCAGAAATCCAGACCTTGCATTTTGGCGCGCAGGCGGCCGGGCCGTCCTGGCGAAGAGCAAATTGCATCGGAGCCGAACGGGAGGGATCGCCTTCTGCAACCGGAATTGCGAAGGACACAAAGAGGCACCCCAGTGCGACCGCACCGATCAGGCGTCGCGTCATGCAACTCCCCCGGTTCTGTCCCAAGCCAAAATCGGCGTGCCGGCTTGTCTACGCCGGTAAATTGGGACCACCCGTCACCCACGTATTTTTTAATATGCAGGCTGGATTCGCGTCCAGCGCATACTTTGCTGTATGGCGCTACAGAAGTGTGCGGAGGCGGCGCCTGGAACCCGCGCCAGGGTTCAAGTTCCGCAAGCTTTATCGAGCGATTTGGAGGTTATATCCGATGCTGCGCCGGCGGAAATACAATTGAAAGCGGGCAATCAGGCAGCCCCGAATTGCACCGGGTGTGTCCGCAACGCACCACGCACGCTGGGCCGCGCTCTGATTAAGGCCTACCGTTACACATTCTCGCCCCTGATCGGGTTCCATTGCCGCCATCTGCCGACCTGTTCCGAATATGGCGACGAGGCGCTTTCACGCTTCGGGCTATGGGCGGGCGGCTGGATGACGCTTGGCCGGATCTGTCGCTGCCAACCGTTCGGAACTTCGGGGCTCGATTTCGTGCCGTTGGAGAAACCACGTAACGCGCGCTGGTTCCTGCCCTGGCGCTATGCGCGCTGGCGCGGAACCAACGAGACCCCGCCGGCCTGAACCGCCGGCTTTGGCGAGGGCGCGCGCTGCACGCGCGAGCGCACAAGATCGAGCAGGCAGACCGCAAGACCGGCACCCAGCACGTACCATCCCGGCCGGACCGCGAGCGAGAAATCGAAAATCGTCGAGAGCACGGTCATAGGCGAGACCTTGTACCAGAGCGCGATGCCGAAGGCTTCGCCGAGGAAGGTGGCGATCGAAACCAGAAGAGTCATCACGAACAGGACGAGGGTCGAAGGCTCGCGCACGCGCCAAGCGACCAGCCGATAGACCATTAGCCAACCGAACAATCCGGTGATGGTCGCTGGCAAGGTGAAGTCCGCCTTGGTCTGCTGGAAGAAATGGATGAGCGACAGGAAGGCGACGACATAGGTGATCTGATGCAGCCGGCGCCAGCGCGTGGCGCCCAGCCTCTTCACCATCGTGTCATTCGAGGTGATCGCGAGCGCCAGCAGACCAAGCCATGCAATGAATCCGATGGTGAGATAGAGCCGCTTGACGATCTCCAGCGCGACCTTGACCAGGTCGAATTTCTCGTCGGTGATGTAGAGCGCGATGTGCAATGTCGCGTAGACGAAGGCGCCGACCCCGATCAGGCGGCGCACTTCGAGCAGGCCGCTGAAGCGGCCGCTGCGCCGGATCGGCGTGATGGCGAGCGATACCAGCACGAAGATCAGCGCCCAATAGCCGGTGCGGTGGACCAGATCGTTCCACAATCGCCCTGGCACGCCATTCGACGCATAAGCCTGGATCATCAGCGCTGCCGGAACCAGCAGGAGCGAGAGCGCGATGACGCGAAGCGGCGCTACGCGTCCACGCCGGTCGCGCCATATTTGCCAAGCCCGGGTGCCGGAAGCCTGCGTCATTCCGTCCGACTAGCATATCGGCCGATGCGCACGAAGCATGCAATCGATAGCTGACGCGCTTGTGAACTATTTCGCGGCAACGAAGAAGAAATCCTCGCGGCCAGGCAGCGAGCCGTAATGGAACGGCTGCTGCTGCTTTTTGGTCGCCGCCAGCACGTCGTCACGCACGGTGTCGAGCAACTTGCGGATCTCGATGCCGGGCGTCTTGATGTTGCGTGCGAGCGCGGTTGCGAATGGCGAGTTCTGCGTGCCCTCCCCGTCGAGCGCGGTCTCTCCGGCCTTGGCGCCGTAGACCACCATGAAGCCGGCATCGGGCTCGATATTCGACAGACCCTTGTTGACCAGCCGGAGCGCGATGCTGCGTTGCATTTTCGGCACGAACGGATTGTCACGGCAGGCGTCGAGAATGACCAGCTTGAGCTTTCTCGCACCTTGCACCGAGGCGATTACCTGCTCCAGAGCCACTGCCTCGGTCTCTGCGTCGCGGTCGGCTTTCAGCCTGGCATCGACCGGCACAAGATAATTTACCCCGCCGATCTCAAGCCCGTGGCCGGCATAATAGACCAGAGCCCAGTCGGCGCTCTCGGCGTCTTTGGCGAAAGTCCGCAGCGTTTCGAAAAACTTGTCCCGCGACAGATCGTTGGCGAGCGTCACGGTCTGGAAGCCGGTGCTGCGGAGCGTCTGCGCCATCATGGCAGCGTCGCGAACGGGATTTTCGAGCGGCGATACATTTTTGTAGGCGGTATTGCCGATCACCAATGCGATGCGGCGTCCGGGAGTCACCGGCCCCTGCGCCTTGGCGAGCGCGTTCAGGCGTTCGCGCGCGACGATGCGCGCCTGCGCGGTGTCGATATCGTCGAAGCGGGTGAGCGCAAATGCAGCCGAGCGGTAATCCGCCCGCGCACGATTGGAATCGCCCCGCTTTTCGTAGAGTTGCCCGCGCCCGACATAGCCGGGCACAAAATTCGGATTTAGGTTCAGCGCCTTGTCGTAATCGGAAAGCGCGGCGTTGAGATCGTCCTTGCCGCGATAAGCGTCGCCGCGGCGCGCCAGCGCAGCGACAGAATTGGGCACAATTTCAAGCGCGGCATTGCAATCCTCGAGCGCGCGATCGAACAGGTTTCGCAAAATCTGCACCTGACAACGGCTGCGCAGCGCAAATTCGAATTTCGGGACTAGCCGCACCGCTTCATCGAGGTCGGCGCGGGCGCGGTCCAGATCATTCTTCAGCGTATAGGCGCGGCCGCGATTCATGTGCGCCATCGCGAAGTTCTGAATCTTCAATGCCGCGTCATAGTCGGCGATCGCGCGGTCGGCATCGCCGCGGTTGAGATAGATATTTCCGCGGTTGTTCAGCGCCCAGGAATTGCTCGGCCGCAAGCGTACCGCTTCGGTGAAATCGGCTACCGCGCCGTCGAAATCACCCTTGTTGGCTTTCGTCGAGCCTCGGCTATTCAATATCTGGTCCGCCGCCAGATTGAACGTGAGTGCCACGTCATATTCCTGGATCGCCCGATCGTAATTGCGCAAATTCGCGAATATATGTCCGCGCCGATAATGGATCTTCGCTTTCTGCTCGTCCGGAACCACGGAAGCAGACAGCGCGCGATCGCAAGCAGACAGTGCAACCTTGGTCGCAGCTTTCGTGTCTTGGCAAATTTCAAAGTCGCTGCGCGGCACTGGAGCCTTTGCAGGGGCCTGCGGAGCCGCCAGTGTTTCCGGCTGCTGCGGCGCCGCCTGTTCCGGTGACGATGGCGACTGCGCGTCCGCGCTCGCCGAAAGCACGGTCAGCGCAAGACAAATCCCGAAAGCCTGCACGCAAGAGCGAAGCGGCGCCATTTCAAGCTCCAAAGCTGGCAGGCGTTTTGTCGCGGCGGCATTATGCGCGGTTCAACTGCGCCGTGCGATCACAAGTCGGGGACGGCTATGCCCCGCCCGCCGCAGCGCACCGGAGAGGCGCCCAGCGCTTCCGACAGTCCCTTGGTCGAAAGCTTGAATTCGCGCACGCCGTCCTCGCGAAACACAATGGCGTCGGAGGCCGCGGCGCGCGCCAGCGCATCGCCCGCGACCGGTTGCACCCGCACCTCGGTTGCACCGGGGCTGCGATTGCCGTGGTTGAAGACGAGCACGAAGGCTTCGCCCGAACTGAGCCGCACCACCGGCTGCGGAGTATTTTCAGCGGTGCCTAGTTCGCGCCGCAGCATCACGGTGGCACGGGTATTCGGCACGCAGTTGATGGCGATATTGGTCGTGCGATGTTCCTGCGTCGGAAGAACTTGCGTCAGCGACTTAATGATGAAGGTAGAGCCATCCGGCTTGGCGTGACGGAACCAGCGTGTCTCGAAAAAATCGCCGGTCACAAGTCCAAAGCGTTCCAACTCCTCGCGCGACAGCCAATGCACGCGATTATGCGGGGTGCGGGTCGCCAGATCGATCAGTTCCGGATCGATGCCCGCAACCGTCACGTAGTGACGAAGCAGATCGTAGGACTGACTCTCTGCGGTCCGGCGCGCAATAGCTCCTGCGCGGCGAACGTCTTCAACATGATCCGCGCGCGCGATGACGCGATTGGCATGCACGCCGAATTTCGCACCCGGCCCGATCAGCCGCGTCGACGCGCCGATCAGCGCATAGGCGCAGCCCGAGGCGCAAACACCGCTCGAAATCCGAAGCCGCGCCGGCAACTCGCCGCCGGAACGCATGGCGCTGCGGCAAGCCGCATCCGCCTTCGCGGCATCGCGGCATCCTTCTGGCAAGGTCTGGCCGATGCCGGCGGTCATGCGCTTTTCGCGCAGCAAATGACCGATCGCGATCGAAGGCTGCAATTCGCCGCCGGGTGAGTGAAAGAAAATCGGCAATTGCTGGCGGCCCGGCACGGCCAGGAACTCGGAAAGCCGCTTGAGTGCGTCGGGATCGAAAGTGCCCTCCGCTCCGATCCAGGTATCGCAGCCCGGCCCGCAGGCATCCGGCCGGCCTTTGGCAATGAAGAAGATGATCGGCTCGTGCCGCAACACGCCGCGTTGCGGCACGGCTTTCTGCGGGGCTGCCTTTGACGGTAGCGCTCTGGGTGGCACCGGCTGGGCCAAGGTCGCTCCGGGCACGGGCGCCTGCGCGAGCGCGACAGACGCGCCGGCCGCCGCAGCCACCGGCAACGCCATTACATTAAGCAGCAGGACGCGGAAAAGGCTCATCGATCCGATCGCGGTTCGGCGGTTCTGGATGCAGCGCGACACCCCACAATCCCGCAAAGTGGTGGCGGAACCGGGGCAGTCCAGACCCGGTACGCCATCTATTTTGCGCGCACAAAGTAAAGAAACTTCGTCCTTTCGCACCCTTCCTGTTTAGGTGACCCGGATCCGGGCGGTGGCCGGCAAGCATCGCGATTGCCTCAAGCGATTCCGATGCTATATCCCTGCCCTCATCCGCTTACCCGCGCTCGTTCGCGGGAGTGAGCAACAGGAGTGAACGATGGTCACGCTGACCTTTCCCGACGGCGCACGCCGTGAATTTTCCGCAGGCATTTCCGGTCTCGATATCGCCAAGGGCATCTCGCCCTCGCTGGCCAAGCGCACGGTCGCGATGGTGTTGGACGGCGCGGTCGTCGATCTGGCCGACCCGATCACCGAAGACGCCAAGATCGAATTCCTCAATCGCGACGATCCGCGCGCACTGGAACTGATTCGCCACGATGCAGCGCATGTGCTGGCCGAAGCCGTGCAGTCACTTTGGCCCGGCACTCAGGTGACGATCGGCCCGGTGATCGAGAACGGCTTTTATTACGATTTCGCTCGCAACCAGCCGTTCACGCCTGAAGACCTGAGCGCGATCGAAAAGAAGATGCGCGAGATCATCGCGCGCGACAAACCCTTCACCAAGGAAGTGTGGTCGCGCGAGCACGCCAAGAAGGTGTTTCGCGACAAGGGCGAGAACTTCAAGGTCGAGCTGATCGACGCGATCCCGGAAGACCAGGAGCTGAAAATCTACAAGCAGGGCGACTGGTTCGATCTCTGTCGCGGCCCGCACATGACCTCGACCGGAAAGGTCGGCAATGCCTTCAAGCTGATGAAGGTCGCGGGTGCCTATTGGCGCGGCGATTCAAACCGCGAAATGCTCTCGCGCATCTACGGTACCGCCTTCGCCAAGCAGGAAGAGCTCGACGAATATATCAAGAACATGGAAGAGGCCGAGAAGCGCGACCACCGCAAGCTCGGCCGCGAGATGGACCTGTTCCATTTCCAGGAGGAAGGCCCGGGCACGGTGTTCTGGCATCCAAACGGCTGGACCATGTTCCAGGAGATCGTGAGCTACATGCGCCGCCGCCTGAAAGGCGACTATCAGGAGGTCAACGCGCCGCAGCTTCTCGACAAGTCGCTGTGGGAGACCTCCGGCCATTGGGGCTGGTTTCGCGAAAACATGTTCATGGCGAAATCGGCGGGTGACGAGACCAAGGACGAGCGCATCTTCGCCATCAAGCCGATGAACTGCCCGGGCCACATCCAGATTTTCAAGCACGGCCTGCGGTCGTATCGCGAATTGCCTTTGCGCATGGCCGAATTCGGTATGGTCCATCGCTATGAGCCGTCCGGCGCGCTGCATGGGCTGATGCGGGTTCGCGCCTTCACCCAGGACGACGCGCATGTGTTCTGCACGCAGGAGCAGATGGCGGAGGAGTGTCTCAAGATCAATGACCTGATCCTTAGCACTTACGCCGATTTCGGCTTCGACGGCGAGATGACGGTGAAGCTCTCGACCCGCCCCGGAAAACGCGTCGGGTCCGACGAGGCCTGGGATCATGCCGAAGGCATCATGCACGATGTGCTCAAGCAGATCGAAGCGCGTAGCGGCAACCAGAAGATCAAGACCGCGATCAATCCGGGCGAAGGCGCCTTCTACGGTCCGAAATTCGAATATGTGCTACGCGACGCCATTGGCCGTGACTGGCAATGCGGCACCACGCAGGTCGATTTCAATTTGCCGGAGCGGTTCGAGGCTTTCTATATCGCCGCCGACGGCTCGAAGACGACGCCGGTGATGATCCACCGCGCCATTTGCGGCTCGATGGAGCGATTCCTCGGCGTGGTGCTCGAACATTATGCCGGCCACCTGCCCCTGTGGCTTGCGCCGAAACAGGCGGTGATCTGCACCATCGTCTCGGATTCCGATGGCTATGCGGAAGAGATCGCGCGGACCGCGAACCGCCTCGGCCTTCGCGTCTCGCTGGACCTTCGCAACGAGAAGATCAACTACAAGGTGCGCGAGCAGTCGCTCGCCAAGGTCCCGGTGCTGCTCGTGGTCGGCAAGAAGGAAGCCGCCGAACGGACGGTCTCGATCCGGCGTCTCGGCAGCGACGGGCAGAAAGTCATGCCGCTCGACGAGGCGCTGAAGATGCTGGCGGTCGAAGCGCTGCCGCCGGATCTGAAGCGCGCTCTGACGGCCCAGGCTGCCTGATGTCGATCGAACTGTTCAAGCTCGACGGCAAGGTCGCGCTGGTCACCGGCGCGGGTTCGGGGCTCGGGCGCGAATTCGCGCTTGGGCTGGCGGCTGCCGGTGCCGACGTGATCTGCGCGGATCGCGACAAGGTATGGGTCACCGAAACGGTGTCGCTGATCGAGAACTCGGGCGGCAGGGCCTCACACCTCGTCTTCGACATCGCAAACGAGGACGAAGTAGCGATCGCGAAGCGCTCGGTGACGAATTCGCATGGCAAGCTGCATGTGCTGATCAACAATGCCGGCGTTGCACCCTTCCCCAATCGTCTGCACGAAGTCGATATTGCGGACTGGAAACGCGTGCTCGACATCAATCTCACCGGTCCGTTCCTGCTTACGCGCGCGATGATTCCTCTCATGCTTGCCGCGGGCTCGGGCTCGATCATCAACGTCTCCTCGATGATCGGACTCGTCGGCTTCTATCCCGATTTCTCCGTTTCGGGTGTGGCTTATGCGGCGACCAAGGCAGGGCTCACCGGCTTCACCCGCCAGATCGCGGCGGAATATGCCAAGGACAATATCCGCGCCAACGCGATCGCGCCCGGCTGGCACGGCGGCACTCGGCTTGCCGAGCATTTCAAGTCGAATTGGGGGCCGGACTATCGCGAGCGTTTCGAGGCCGAAATTGTTCGGGGCACGCCGATGGGCCGGCGCGGTCAGCCGAAAGAGTTGCAGGGGCTTGTCATCTATCTCGCGAGCGACGCGTCAAGCTACGTCACCGGCCAGCTCATTGCCCATGACGGTGGCTGGACCGCGATCTGAACTATCGCGCCTATCCGCCGAGCGTCTGCAGGAAGGCGATCAGGTCGCCCTGCTCGAACTCGGTCAGCGGCACCGGCTTCATCAGCGGAGACCGGCTCGGACGTTCGATGCCGCCCGAGACGTAGTGCTTCATGACATCGGCGAGCGTTTTGAATTCTCCGTTATGCATGTACGGCGCCCGCTGCGTGACGGAGCGCAGCGTCGGCGTCTTGAACGCGAATTGCATCAGCTCGCTTTCCGTGATCTCCCGGCCGCGGCCGCGATCGGTAGTCGTGGTGCCGATGTCGTGGAACTTGTCGTCGGTGAAGCGCCATCCCTCGTGACAGGCCGCGCAATTGGCCTTGCCGTTGAACAGGACAAAGCCGCGCTTGGCGGCGTCTGAAATTGCCCGTTCGTCGCCCGCGATCCAGCGATCGAAAGGCGCCTCTTCCGGCTCGATCGTGCGCTCGAAGGCTGAAAGCGCAATCACGATTGCATCCAGATTGATCGCGGAACCCGGCAATGCCTGTCTGAATTTTTCGGGATAGGTATCGCTGGCGCGAATGCGCGCCACGATATCCGAGACCTTTACCGGCGCCTTGAGCTGGAACAGCGACATCGAACCGGTGCCGATCGCCGACACCGCCTGCGCCTCGAGCGTGGCGTTGCGGCCATCCCAATCGAATGGAGCGCGGGCGTATCCGATCCCGATCAGCGTTTGCGTCTTGCGCAACGTCAATTGCCCGGAATCGCCTTTGCTGCGCGGTTCGTTCGCGGCCCATGCGGCCTTTGGCGAATGGCAGCTAGCGCAGGAGGTTTTGCCGGACGCGGATATCATCGGATCGAAGAACAATTGGCGGCCGAGTTCGACCAATGCAGGATTGTCAGCCGGACGCGCCGGCGGCCGTCGATACGCTTGCTTCATCGTGGCGAGATTGGCAGGCAGCGCTTCACTCTCAGCGCGGGACGATGTCACGCCCACGGCACCCAGAGCGATTGCGACTAGCGCCGAAAGGGTTGCGACGCGGAACATTGTTGCAAGCTATTGCGCGACGACCGAAATCTCGCGGTCGACGCCGGCGACGACATTGAAGTCCTGCTGGAAGGAACGGCCTTCGTTGCGCGCGATCACGCGGTAATCGCCCTCTGCCAGCACCACCTTCGGGAAAGCACCGATCGATTCCTTGATCACGTCGCCGCCCGGCGTCAGCACCGACCATTGCGTGTTGGCGAGCGCCTCGCCACCGTTGCTAGCGACCAGCTTCAGCGTGATCGCGGCGGCGCGGTGCGTCACGGTCACGTCGGTGACGCGTGCCGCCTGCACGCGGATGTCGGAGCGAACCACCGCATTGCCGTCGCCGTAGTGCGAAACGATGTGATAGGTGCCTTCCGGCACCAGCATCACCTCGCCCGTCATCGCATTTTGCGTGAGCGCGCGCTTGTCGCCGGCCTCGAACTGGCTGCCCTTGAAGATATCGAAATGGATCTGTCCGGACGGAATGCGGGCATCGCCGACCTTGCCCTCGATGCGGATGCCGCCGGCGGGAATGTCGAACACTTCTCGCACCGTCTCGGCGCGCAATTGCACCTTCTTGAGCGCCTGCGCCATGCCGAAACTTGCATGCACGATATAGCCGCCAGGCGGCAGCAACATCGTCGGGGCGGCAGACTTGTCCTCGCGCACGAGCCGCATCGCTCCGGCATTGTCGGGGCGATCGGGGTAGATGCGCCATACGATGCCGCTCGGGATCGTTGTCATGTCGCGTCCGAAACGCGCGGTGAGATAGAGCGCCACCTGCCCAGCCGGCACTACAGGTGCGGCAGGCAAAGCTTGCGGCGGTATCGCCGCCGTCGGTGACCGCTCGACCTGCGCCGGTGGCGGCAACGGCGCGACCGGAAGCGGAATCGGCGCCGGAGGCCGGATCACGTCGGGTCCGGGCGCCACCAGATTTGTGGGAGGAACAGAATCGGGGCCGATCGGCATCGGCCCGGTATTGGTGAAGGGTTGCGCGTGAATCGGCGGCGAACAAATCGCGGTGATGGCATAGACCATCCCCGCCACCGCCGTCCCGGCCCTGGCTCCGCTCACCCTCATGCCCATGTTTTCGTTGGAAATCGCGGCAAATTCAAGCCTGTGCCGGCCTTGTCCCGGATTTGTAAGGGCCTGCGGCCTGTGGTAGCGCCACGCCATGCCAGACGCACTTTCTCTTTTGACGACGCGCCGTTCGGTCAAGCCGATCGAATTGACCGGCCCCGCCCCTTCCGCGACTGAAATCGAAACGCTGGTCACCATCGCGTCCCGGGTTCCCGATCACGGCAAGCTAACACCGTGGCGCTTCATCCTGTTTGAGGGCAAGGCGCAAAACGCCATCGGAGACGCCATCGCGCACGCCTTCAAGGCCGACCGGCCGGATGCGACGCAGGACCAGATCGCGTTCGAGCGCAGCCGGTTGGCACGCGCACCCCTCGTCATTGCGGTCGTGAGCCGCGCCGCACCGCATGCGAAAATTCCGGAATGGGAGCAGGTGCTTTCGGCCGGCGCCGCAACGATGAATCTCGTCACCGCCGCGCACGCTCTCGGATACGCCGCGAACTGGATCACCGAATGGTACGCCTACGATCCGCGCGTCATGAAGGCGATGGGATTGGACCCGCATGAGCGCATTGCGGGCTTCGTTCACATCGGCAAAGCCGCGCGCCCGCCCGAGGATCGACCGCGCCCCGCTTTGTCGGAGATCGTGACGCGCTACGGCGACTAAGGTCCTGCGGAAGCCCACCATGTTCTATGACGCGCTTAAGCGAGACCACGGCCTGCCCCACGACCCGTTCAAGGCCATCGTCGCGCCCCGCCCGATCGGCTGGATCACCTCGATGAGTGCAGCAGGCCAGATCAATCTGGCGCCCTATTCCTTTTTCAACGGCGTGTGCAGCCGCCCAAACCTCGTGATGTTCTCCAGCGAAGGCCGAAAGGATTCGCTCGCTTTCATCCAGGAGACTGGAGAATTCGTCTGTAACCTTGCGACCTGGGATCTGCGCGACGCCATGAACGTGACCTCGGCGCCGTTTGAGCGCGGCGTCAACGAGATGGAGCGTGCCGGACTTGCGCCCGCGCCTTCCCGTCTTGTGAAGCCGCCGCGTGTCGCGGCCTCGCCTTGCGCGCTGGAATGCGTGTTGCTTCAGATTGTGCCGATGAACGACATCGAGGGTCGCGCGCTCGATGCCCATGTCGTGTTCGGCCAGGTCATCGGCGTGCACATCGACGATCAATTCATCAAGGACGGACTGCTTGATACCGCCGCCATGAAGCCGATCGCGCGCTGTGGCTATCACAATTACGCGGTGGTCGAGAGCCAATTCAAACTGACGCGGCCTACCAAAGGTTAACCTGGCGTTTTCACCATCGCGCTAAAATTGAGCGCACGACCCCTTGTATCGAATCCGCGGCCACCCAATCATCTGAATCAAAGGGTTGAATCGTGTTGCAGGCTCTGATCCGGCGTGCGGTCAATGGTGACCGCGCCGCCGAAGCAACGTCGGAGAAGAAGGCGCCGCCTCGTCCGAGCATAGCGCTCGCGCTGGGCGGCGGCATTGCGCGCGGCTTTGCTCATATCGGCGTCCTGCGCACGCTGGAGAAGCATGGCATCGAGCCGGACATTGTGGTCGGCACGTCGGTCGGTGCCGTGGTCGGCGCCTGTTATGCCTTCGGTAAGCTCCCGGCTTTCGAGGAATGGGCGCGCGGACTGACGACGCGCGGTGTGCTCGGCTATCTCGATGTCAGCCTTGGCGGCTCGGGTCTGATCGGCGGTGACCGTCTCGCGGCGCGACTGGAACAGACACTGGGCGACACCAGGATCGAAGACTTGCCGAAGCGCTATGCCTGTATCGCGACCGAACTCGGCACCGGCCATGAAATCTGGCTCACCCGCGGCCGGGTCGTGGATGCGGCCCGAGCCTCCTACGCGTTGCCGGGTATCTTCGCGCCGGTGCGCCTGGGCAGCCGCTGGGTGGTCGACGGCGCGCTGGTCAATCCCGTTCCCGTCTCGGCCGCGCGCGCGCTCGGCGCCCGCCTGGTGATTGCGGTAAACTTGAATTCGGACCTGCTCGGCCGCGGTGGTACGATCGCCAATCACGGCCCCGACGAGGACGATGCTCGAGTCCTGGACGAGATCCGTGCCCGCCCGGAAGGCATTCGCCGCATTCTCTCGCCCGAATTTCTGCTCAAGCGTCAATTGATCGGTGGCAAGCGCTCACCGAATATCGCGAGCATCATGATCGACGCTTTCAACATCATGCAGGATCGTATCACGCGCTCGCGCCTCGCCGGCGATCCGCCGGACGTCACGATCTCGCCGCATATGGGCAAGATCGGGCTGTTTGAATTCCACCGCGCCAAGGAAGCGATCGAGATTGGCGAGCATGCCGCCGAGCGCTCGATTGCCGATGTGTCCGAAGCGATTGCAGCCCTTGCCTGAGATCGCTACGCGGTCTGGATGTAATCGCGCAATGCCGATTGCTCGAGTTCGAGCTCCGCGAGCCTGATCTTGACCACGTCGCCAATCGAAATGATGCCTGCGAGTTTGTCGGAATCCACCACCGGCAGGTGACGGAACTTCCCGGCGGTCATCTGCTCCATCAGGTTTGAGACTGAGTCTTTCGGTCCGCAGGTCACCACCTTGCGTGTCATCACATCGTTCAGCGGCAATCGCAGCGCATCCGCACCATGCTTTGCGAGCGCACGCACGATGTCACGCTCCGACACGATGCCGGTAATGCGGTTTCCCGCGCCGGTGATGACCAGGGCGCCAATCTTGCGATCGGACATGATCTTTGCGGCTTCCGCGACTGTCGCGGTCGGCGCGATCGTTTCGACTTCGCGGCCCTTGGAGGAAAGAATCGTCGTCACATTCATGGCTTCGCTCCCTAGGATTTAAAGCGTGATGTGACCGAAACCGCTTTACCCTTTTCGGCACCACACTCTGACTGCGCTCTCCCATATCAGCCTGGACTTCACGCCAGTACGGCAACCATACGGTGCCAAGAGTGTTCCACGTCACAACGCCGCAGACCAGCGCGAGATGTGCTGCACTGCAATCACCCAGGGCAAATTATTGGCTCGAGCATGATGAAAAAAAAGACGCGATTTTTGGGACAACATCATGCTCCAACTTATTAAAATCGATCACGGTTATGATTTTGAATCGCTTCGATCCAAATCATCCTGATCTAGCCGCGGTATGGCGTTGCCGTAACCGGATCGAATAACCCGAACAGCATCAGCCCGCCGATGAAACCGCCGACATGCGCCTGCCAGGCAACGGTCTGGTCGTCACCGGTAATCGAGATCGAGCCGATGCCAAACAGCAGGTTCAATCCGAACCACACCGCGATGAAAGCGAGGATGCGCGGATCGCGCAGCGCGTCACTCAGCGGTAAAGCCGGCACCTTATAGCTTTCCTCGGTGCCGCCGAGACCCAGAGGCCCGCCGCGCTGGAAGGCAAATCGCATCGCCGCCGCCATCAAACCTGAAATCGTCGCCGAAATGCCGACCATCGGCGCCATCTGTCCGAAATGGGTGAGGAGATGCGCGAGCGCTCCGGTCGCCGCGGTTGCCGCACAGAATGCGAGGAAGCGAACGGGCCCGAACCGGCGCGCCAGCGGCGTGCCGAAGGCGACCAGCCAGATCGCATTGAAGCCGAGATGCATCCAGTCGCCGTGGATCAGCGCATAAGTCACGAAGGTCCAGACGTCGGCAGCGAGCCCGCCAGGCCAGGGCGTGCCCGGCAGAATATTGATGTCGTAGCGCGCGGGGATGAAGGCAAACAGCAACAGGAACTCGACCGTCTCGGTCTGCGACAGCAGCATCCGGCCAAGATGGATCAACACCAGCACCGCCAGCACGGCGAGCAGCACGGCTGGCACGTTGAACATCGGCTCGCGGATGCGGGAAGAATTCATCAAGAGGCGGCTTTCCGGGACCGGGACATGATCCCGAAAAATGGCGGCTCCGGCTTTCGGATCAGGTCATGCCCGGGCTAAGTCGCCCGCCGTTGCCTGTTATTCAAGGAAAATCGGCCGGGAGCCTGCTGCGCGGTCCGGGCAGGCGTCAAAATGCAACGGGGAGGGCTTTCACCCTCCCCGTCCGCTGTCCCGAACGTGTCTGCTGGCTTATGCCGGTCACGTCCCCTTGAAGTCTTCTGGTTCGAGCCAGGAATTCTGGTGTTCCTTGAGCTCGTCGTCTGGTTCGGCGCCGACCCTATTTGCGTCGCAGCCGATGGCCAAGCGCAACCTGCCGTTAACAATAACGCGGGCGTCCGCGGGTGCTCGCGCCTGCGCCCCAGCGGCGGCACACCGCCTGCACCTGTCTGCCTGTGACGCGCATTGCCCGCCGTTTCTGTCCCGCACCGGGACAGTCGCGCGGTCATTGCGGCACGGCCGGGACAGAATTGACATGAGACAGGCGTCGACCCGCGATTTATTCGGCTACTGGAATGCACTGCGGGGCTCGCGCAAGGCGCCGGACCGCAGCGAGATTAATCCGGGTGAAATCCGTGCAAGCCTGCCGGACGTGTTCCTGCTTGGACACGACGCGCAGCGCGGCCATCCCTTCCGCCTCGCCGGAACCACGGTCTGCGCCTTGTTCGGGCGTGAACTGCGCGGCACCCATTTTTCGGCACTCTGGTCGCCGGCCGGCGAAATCACGATGACCAACCTTGTGCAATGCGTCATCGAAGATTCCGTCGGTGCAGTGACCGCCGTTACCGGCCGCAATCAGGACGGCGCCTTGCTCGATCTCGAGATGATCCTGTTGCCGCTGACCTGCCAAGATGATGTGCGCGCCC
>Ga0190274_10000432_pt1 | contig 25637 bp, 27 predicted proteins | sample Popmic531T_FD_133002 | JGI IMG/M metagenome (GOLD analysis project Ga0190274, IMG submission 133002) | Populus adjacent soil microbial communities from riparian zone of Yellowstone River, Montana, USA - 531 T | ecosystem: Environmental > Terrestrial > Soil > Riparian zone | place: USA: Montana... | reverse complement strand
TACCAGGACAGGCGTGCTCGCGCCGGCGCAGCCGGGCCGGTAGATCCGTCCGCATTCTCGAGATCGAAGTCGGTCCGGTCCGGCCGCACGCTGGCGGGGGCCAGAACACGGCCGTGCAGCTCGACGGTCTCACCGTCGCGGGAACACGGCCAGTTACCTGCCAGTGCGGCCGATGCCGAGTACAGCGCCCACGCGCAGCCGGCGAGGCCCGCCGCGAGGACCGGCGCGCGGCGGAGCGCGCAGGCCGCCGCGAGCGCGGGCGCCGCCGCCACGCCATGTGGCCAGGGCGCCGGCAGCACGTGGATCGCCGCGGCGCCGAGGCAGAAGGCGAGCGCACTTCGAAGCATGCCGCCGGCCCTGCAAGCTGAAGTCCTGCAGGATGCCGGCGTCGACAGCGCCCCGCGCAGCGATCAGGCGCTGCGTTCGAGGAGAATCCCGTCCTCCAGCATGAGCACGCGGTCCATGCGCGCGGCGAGCGCGTGATCGTGGGTCACGATCACGAGGCTCGTCCCGAGCTCGCGATTGAGCTCCATCATGAGTTCGAGCACCTGGCGCGCGTGGCCGCCGTCCAGGTTTCCGGTCGGCTCGTCGGCCAGCACGATCCGCGGCCGCGTGATGAGCGCGCGCGCCACCGCCGCCCGTTGCCGTTCGCCACCCGACAGCTGTGCGGGCCGATGCGTGAGTCGCCCGCCGAGTCCGACGCGCTCCAGCAGGGCCCCGGCCTGGCGCGCCGACTCCGCCCGCGGCAACCCGCGGATCAGGAGCGGCATCGCCACGTTCTCCAGGGCGCTGAATTCGGGCAGCAGGTGGTGGAACTGGTACACGAATCCCATGGCGGCGTTGCGCAAACGCCCGCGCTCGGCGTCATCCAGCGCCGACATTTCACGTCCGTCGATGCGCACGCGCCCGCCTGTCGGCAGGTCGAGGCCGCCGAGCAGCTGCAGCAGCGTGGTCTTGCCGGAGCCGGAAGCCCCGACGATTGCGACGCGCTCGCCCTGGCCGATGACGGCGTTCACGCCCCGCAGCACGCGCACCAGGGCCGGGCCCTGCCGGAACTCCTTCACCAGGCCATCGCAGGCCAGTACGACGTTGTCGCTCATGACAGTGGGTCAGACCTCGTGGCGCAGGGATTCGGCAGGCTGTGTCCTGGCAGCGCGCCAGGCCGGATAGAGGGTCGCGAGGATGCCGAGCGCGAGCGCAACGATCACGATCAGCACCACGTCGGCCGGGCGGATTTCCGAAGGGAGCTCGGAGATGAAGTAGACGCGCGGGTCCACCAGCGCGATGCCGGTGACGTGCTCGAGGGCGGAGGCGATCGCCGTCACGTTGGCGGCCGCGAGCAGGCCGAGGCCGACGCCGATGGCGGTGCCGAGCAGGCCGATGATGGATCCCTGCGTCATGAAGATCGCCACCATGTCGCGCGGCGAACCGCCGAGCGTGCGCAGGATGGCGATGTCGGCCCGCTTCTCCTTAACCACCATCACCAGGGTCGAGATGATGTTGAAGGCGGCGACGGCGACCACCATCAGCAGCACGAAGAACATGATGGATTTCGTCACCTGGATCGAGCGGAAGAAGTTGCCCTGGCGGCGGCTCCAGTCGCTGATGTAGTAACGGCCCCCGAGGCTTTCGGCAATCGCGCGGATCCGCTGCCCGGCGGCGGCCGGGTCGTCGAACGCATACCGCAGGCCGGTGACGGAATCGCCGAGCCGGAACAGTCGACGCGCGTCGTCGAGGTGCACCAGCGCGAGCCCCTGGTCGAACTCGTACATGCCGGCGTCGATGAAGCCCGCCACGGTGAAGCGCCGCATGCGCGGCGCGACGCCAGCGGGCGTGACGTTGCCCTGCGCGATGACCACGAGCACGGCGTCGCCCAGCGCCACGCCGAGGTTCTCGGCGAGCCCCCGGCCGAGCAGGATGTGCCACCGTCCCGGCACGAGCTCGTCATAGCCGCGCCCGCTGAGGTGCCGGTCGAGCGCCGAAACCCGGCGCTCCGCCACGGGCTGGACGGCACGCAGGTCCACGGCGGCCGAGCGCTCCCCCGCCACGACCATCCCGCGGCCTTCGACGAATGGCGCAACGGCGACGACGCCGGCCGCGCTGCCTGTCTTGCCCGCAACCTCCTCCCAGGCGTCGAGACGCCCGGCGTCGCCCTCGAGCGTCGCGTGCGCGACCACGTCGAGGATGCGACGGCCGAGGTCGCGCTCGAAGCCGTTCATGACCGACAGCACGACGATCAGGGTGAACACGCCGAGCGCGATGCCCGTGATCGCAATTCCCGAGACGAATCCGACGAAGCGGCTCCCCTGGCGCGCGCGCAGGTATCGCAGCCCGATCCAGAAGGGCGTCTCATTCATAGCGGAGCGCATCGGCCGGTTCCGTCGCGGCCGCGCGCCGCGCCGGATAGACCGTCGCGAGCAGCGTCAGCGCGAAGGCGGTCACCGACACCAGCGCGACGTCCCCGCCCCGCAGCTCGGACGGTATCCGGGAGATGTAGTAGACGGCCGGGTCGAAAACCTCGAACCCGAACCAGCGTTCGAGCACGTGGACGATGTCGCCGGCGTTCAAAGCCAGCAGGATTCCGAGCCCGATGCCCGCGAGCGCGCCGATCCAGCCGATCACGGTGCCCTGCACGATGAAGGTTGCGATGACTCCGCCGCGTGAAAGCCCGAGCGTACGCAGGATGGCGATGTCATTGCGCTTTTCCGACACCACCATGACGAGGCTCGCGACGACATTGAAGGCAGCCACCGCGACGATTAGCAGCAGGATGACCGTCATCATGGTCTTCTCGAGCCGTATTGCCCGGAAGTACGCGGCATGTTCCACGGTCCAGTCCGTGCCGGCGGTGGTGCCGAGCGCTGCCGCCAGCAGCGGCGTGCGACGCGGCGCGTCGAATGGGTCTGCGTAGAAAACGCGGACTCCGGCGCTGGCCGCCGGCCCCGCGAGCGCCGCGACATCCTCGAGCGACGCAAATGCGAGCGTCAGGTCGTGATCGGCGAGTCCGATCTCGAAGCGGCCCGACACGGTGAATGCGCCTATCTTGGGCGCGAGGGCGCCGTCCTCGCCGGCGCGCAGCAACAGCAGACCGATGTCGTCGCCCTGCCCGGCCTGGAGCTGGGCCGCGAGCGCGCGGCCGAGTGCGACGCGAAAGCTGCCCGGAACGAGGTCCGTCACGCGCCCCTCGACCATCGACCGCGCGAGGGCACCGCCCTCCGCCTGGTCGCGCGCGTCTATTCCACGCACGACGGCCCCGGCGAGGGTGGCGCCACGCGAGAGGAGTCCCTGCACCTCGACGAACGGCTCGACGCGTTCGACTCCCGGCTGGTTTCGCGCGCGCGCCGCGAGGTGGCGCAGCCCCGCGGGGTCGGCCGACGCGGGCAGCGTCGCGTGGGCGGAGAGCGCCAGGAGCCGCATGCGCAGCTCGCCCTCGAAGCCGTTCATGACCGACAGGATCGCAATCAGCGCCGCGACACCGAGGCAGATCCCGGCGAGGGATACCCAGCTTATGAAGGACACGAAATACTGGTGCTGTCTGGCGCGGACGTAGCGCAGCCCGAGCCCGAGGGGCAATGGCGTCAGCATGTGCGGTAGTTCACAGGATTCGGGATGCCTATCAAGGATTTACTGTGGCAACCTCGACAGGCTTCCACCCGGTGCTACACTCAAAAGCGGAGGTACCGCGATGCCTATCCTACGCATTTTGCTGCTGGTTGCGCTCGGCACGGCCACGCCTGCCCTGGCGGAGACGCTTGGCACGGATACCGGCAATCCGGCCGCTGCCGGCGATCGCCCGAACCGTGGCAGCTCCATGTCGACGGTCGAGAGCCGTTTCGGCGCGCCGTCCAATCGGCATGCCGCCATTGGGAGTCCGCCGATCTCCCGCTGGGACTACCCGCAGTTCTCGGTCTATTTCGAGAATGACCGCGTGCTGCACACCGTCCTGGTGAGGAGCGCGCCCGCCGGCTGATCCGTCCGCCGGCCTGACACGAGGTATTCTGCACACCGAGACCCCGCCGGGTTCGCCCGGAACGGGGAGTTGTGCCTGCAGGATCCTCCATGCCCGAACCGCGGCCCGTCCCGATCCGGCTGCCCACCGGCACCCAGCGCCTGCGCTGGGGCGAGCTGTACGGCAGCAGCCCCGCGTACTTCCTGGCGGAAGCGGCCCGCGCATCCGCACCCCTCCTCGTCGTTACGGGCAGCGGCCGCGAGGCGGACCAGTTTCTCGCGGAACTGCGCTTCTTCGCAGCCGGGCGCGTCGGGGTCTGGTCGTTTCCGGACCGGGAGACCCTGCCGTACGATCCCTTTTCGCCGCACCCCGACATCGTCTCCGAGCGGCTGCGGACGCTCGCCGCCCTGCCTGAACTCGAGCGCGGCATCGTCGTCACGACAGTCGCCGCCTTGCTCGATCGCCTGCCGCCGCGCACTTTCATCGCAGCGCACGCCTTCACGCTGGCGAGCGGCGAGCGCATCGATCTGCCGCAACTGCGCAAGCGGTTGGCGGATGCAGGCTACGCACAGGTCACCCAGGTGCTGAGCCCCGGTGAATTCGCCGTGCGCGGCTCGGTCGTGGACCTGTACCCGGCGGGTGCGCCGCAACCCTATCGCCTCGACCTGTTCGACGACCTGATCGAGTCCGTGCGGCAATTCGACCCTTCCGACCAGCGATCCGGGGCGCGGCTCGCGACCGTGCCGCTGTTGCCGGCGCGCGAGATCCCCTCTTCTCCCGAGGACATCGCGGGCTTTCGCGGGCGCTGGCGCGAACGATTCGAAGGGGATCCGCAGCAGGCGACGGTGTACCGGGCGGTGACGGCAGGACAGATGCCGGCCGGCATCGAGGCCTGGCTTCCGCTGTTCTTCGGCCGTACCTCGGGCCTTTGCGATTACCTGCCGCAGGGCAGCGTGATCGTCGACCTCGTGGATCTCGAGCTCTCGCTCGCGCGCTTCGGCGCCGAGATCGAGACCCGCCACGAGGAACGGCGCCATGACCGCGAACGGCCCCTGCTGCCGCCGGCGGAATCCTTCGTGCCGCCGGGCGAGGCGCTTGCCGCCATCGGCCGCCACCCGCGCGTGGACCTGACAACCGTCAAGGTGGAGCCGATCGGCGCAACGCTGCCGTTCGAGAACTTCGCATCCAGGCCGCCGGCGGACCTGCGCACCGAGAGCCGCGAGGTGCAGCCGCTCGAAAAGCTGGCCGCCTTCCTGGCCGCGTTCGCTGGCCGCACGCTCCTCACCGCTGACTCGGCCGGCCGCCGCGAGGTGCTGCTCGACATGCTGCATCGCCGGGGCCTCACGGTCGACGTGATGGCCGACTGGCCGTCGTTCGTCGACAGCGGCAGCGCCCTCGGGCTTGCCGTCGCACCCGATGTCCGCGGTTTCTTCCTGCCGGACCGCGGCTTCGCGCTCGTGGCCGAGGAGCAGCTGTTCGGCGCCCGCGCCCGCCAGGAACGCCGGCGCCGACGTGCCGAGCGCGACCCCGAGGCGATCCTGCGCGAGCTCGCCTCGCTCTCGCCGGGCGCGCCGGTGGTGCACGAGGACTACGGCGTCGGGCGCTACCGCGGCCTGAAAGTCATGCAGGTTGCCGGTCAGCCGGCGGAGTTCCTGGTGCTGGAATACGCCGGTGGTGACCTTCTCTATGTGCCGGTGCACACGCTCGACCGCGTCACGCGCTACACCGGCGGCTCGCCCGACTCGGCGCCCTGGCACAAGCTTGGCACCGAGCAGTGGGCGCGTGCGCGCCGCCGCGCGGCCGAGCGCGTGCGCGACGTCGCCGCGGAACTGCTGGACCTGTATTCACGCCGGGCCGCGCGCGAGGGCCGGCCCATCGCATTCGACGAGAGCGCGTATCGCGCCTTCGAGGCCGCGTTCCCGTTCGAGGAGACGATCGACCAGCACGAGGCGATAGAGGCCGTGCTGGCCGACATGCGTTCGGGCAAGCCGATGGACCGCGTGGTCTGCGGCGACGTCGGCTTCGGCAAGACCGAGGTCGCGCTGCGGGCGGCGTTCGCCGCGGTTGCCGGTGGCCGGCAGGTCGCGGTCCTCGTCCCGACCACGCTCCTCGCGCAGCAGCACGCGCAGACCTTCGCCGACCGGTTCGCAGACTGGCCGGTGCGCGTCGAGAACCTTTCGCGCTTTCGCACCGGGCCGGAGCAGCGCGCAGTCGTCGCGGGCCTGAAATCCGGCAAAGTCGACATCGTGATCGGGACCCACCGGCTGCTGCAGCGCGACGTTTCGTTCCACGACCTCGGACTCGTCGTGGTGGACGAGGAGCATCGTTTCGGCGTCGGCCACAAGGAGCGCCTCAAGCAGATGCGAGCGGACGTCGACATGCTCACGCTCACGGCGACCCCGATCCCGCGCACGCTGAACATGGCACTCGGCGGCCTTCGCGACCTGTCGCTGATGACGACGGCGCCGGCCGAGCGCGTCGCCATCGAGACCTTCGTCGCCGAATGGAGCGACGGCCTGGTGCGCGAGGCCTGCCTGCGCGAAATCCGGCGCGGCGGCCAGGTCTACTTCGTGCACAACGTGGTCGAGGACATCGAGGCGTTCGCGGAGCGGCTTCGCCGCCTGGTGCCGGAGGCGGCGATCCGGGTCGGGCACGGCCAGATGCGGGAGCGTGAGCTGGAGCAGCTGATGCTCGATTTCTATCACCGGCGTTTCCAGGTCCTCGTCTGCTCGACCATCATCGAGTCCGGAATCGACGTGCCGACCGCCAACACGATCCTGATCGACCGCGCCGACCGTTTCGGTCTGGCGCAGCTGCACCAGTTGCGCGGCCGCGTCGGGCGCTCCCATCACCGCGCCTTCGCCTACCTGCTGGCCCCGCCGGTGGCGACGCTGCCGGACGATGCGCGCAAGCGGCTCGAGGCGATCGAATCGCTGGAGGACCTGGGCGCGGGCTTCACGCTGGCGACCCAGGACCTCGAGATACGCGGCGCCGGCGAGCTGCTCGGGGAGGAACAGAGCGGCCAGATCCAGGAGATCGGGCTCGGCCTCTACCTCGAGCTGCTCGAGCGGGCCGTGGCGGCATTGCGCGAAGGCCGGGATCCGGCGCTCGACGCGCCCGTCACGAGCGGCTGCGAGGTGGACCTGCAGCTCCCGGCGCTGCTGCCGGAGGACTACATCCCGGACGTTCACCTGCGCCTGCAGCTTTACAAGCGCATGTCCGGCGCGACGGACCGTGCCCGGCTGGAAGATCTCGAGGTCGAGCTCATCGACCGGTTTGGCCCATTGCCGCCACCCGCGCGGACGTTGTTCGTCATCCATCGCCTGCGCCAGCGCGCGGCACGCCTCGGCATCCGTCGTCTCGAGCTCGGCACGGCCAGCGGCGTCGTGGAATTCGGCGCGGAGAACAAGGTCGCGCCGGAACGGGTGGTCCGGCTCGTGCAGAGGCCCGGCGGCCGCTACCGGCTCGACGGCCCGTCCCGCCTGCGGCTGCGCATGGAAGCCGCCGACGCCGGCGTGCGGATCGCCGCCGCGGATTCGCTCCTCGAAGAGCTCGGCGGCTGAACTACGCGGGACGGTCACCGTCGAGCTGGAGCGCCGGACGATCGACGAGGCTCCGTGCCGCGGCGACGGCGCCTTGCCAGCGCGCGTCGCGCTCCACGGGTGCCGGTCCCGAATCGCGGCCGTGCAGGCGCGCGAGCCGCATCTGCCCCACCGGGTCCGGTGCCAGCCGCATCGCGTCGAGCAATGCGAGCGCCGCCGCGCGATCGTTGCAGACGGGAAGCACGTCGCAGCCGGCTTCGCGCGCGAGGCTGGCGCGCTCGACGATGTCGCCGAAAGCGGCGGCACCCGCCATCGAGAGGTCGTCCGCGAACACCGCCCCGGCGAAGCCGAGTTCGCCGCGCAGCACCTCGCGCACCCAGCGGCGGGAGAGGCTCGCGGGATGCGCATCGACGGCCGGGAAGACGACGTGGGCGACCATGACCGACGACAATCCGTTCGCGATCATCCGCCGGTACGGGCCGAAGTCCGCCTGCAAGTCCGGCCATTCGCGCCGGTCGACCGGCAAGGCGACGTGGGAGTCGGCGACGACGGCCCCGTGGCCCGGGAAGTGCTTGGCCGTGGCCGCCATGCCGGCATCGCGCATGCCGAGCATGTAGGCGACCGCAAGATCGCCGACCGCGCCGGCATCCGCATGCAGCGCGCGGTCGCCGATGACGGTGCTGACGCCGTAGTCGAGGTCGACGCACGGCGCAAAGGACATGTCGACCCCCACTGCGCGCAGCTCCGCGGCCATCAGCCAACCGAGCTCGCGCGCCAGTGACCGGCCCGCAGCCTGGTCCGAGGCGTATCGCCGCCCGATCTCGCGCAGCGGCGGCAGGCGGGTGAATCCGTCGCGAAAGCGCTGCACCCGCCCGCCTTCCTGGTCGACCGCCACGAGCAGTGCCGGCGACCGGACCGCGTGAATTTCCGCCGCCAGGCGCGAGAGCTGCGCCGGGCTCTCGTAGTTGCGGGCGAACAGGATGACGCTGCCGACCTGCGGGTGCGCGAGCATGTCGCGCTCGTCGGGCTCGAGCGCAATGCCGGCGAGGTCGACCATGACGGGACCGAGTGTCATGCGCGCGGCTTGAAGAGGGCGATGGACTCGACGTGGGACGTGTGCGGGAACATGTCCATGATTCCGGCGGTCACCAGGCGGTATTCGTGCTCACGCACGAGTATGCCGGCGTCGCGGGCGAGGCTGCCAGGATGACAGGATACGTAGACGATCCTGCGCGGGCGCGAGGCCGTGGCGATGGGCAGAACTTCCCGCGCTCCGGCGCGCGGCGGATCAAGCAGCACCAGGTCGTAGGCGTCGCGCGCCCAGGCTCCGGCCTGATCCGCAGCCGCCAGGTCGGCGACGTGGAACGCCGCATTCGAGATTCCGTTGCGATGCGCGTTCGCGCGCGCCCTTGCGACCAGGGCGGCATCGCCCTCGACGCCGGCCACGCTCGCGGCGCGCAGCGCGAGCGGCAGGCTGAAATTGCCCAGGCCGCAAAAGAGGTCCAGGGCCCGGTCGGACGGCCGTGGCGCCAGCAGCGCGATCGCATGCTCCACCATCAACCGGTTGAGCGCGCCGTTGACCTGCACGAAGTCGGTCGGGGCGAATTCAATGCCGGCCGTCAGTCCCGGAAGTCCATAGCGCAGCGGCGTGGCCGGCGGCGTCAGCGGCTTGACGGTTTCGAGTCCCCCGCGCTGCAGGTACAGCGCAACGCCGTGGCTCGACTCGAACGCGGAGAGCCGGGCCAGGTCGCCCGGTGACGGGTCCTCCAGCACCCGCAGCACGAGCGCGGTCGCATTCTCCCCGACGGCGACCTCGACCTGGGCCACGCGGCGCCGGATGTCGAGCGTGCCCACGAGTTCGGCCAGCGGCGTGAGCAGCGCGCCGACCGGCGGCGCCAGCACTTCGCAGGTCTCGAGGTCTGCGATCAAGGGGCTGCCGCGCTCCCGGAAACCGACCAGCACCTTGCCCTTCTTGTCGACGAACTTGCAGCCGAGGCGCGCCCGCCGCCGATAGGACCAGGCGGGGCCCGCGAGCGGCTCGAGCCAGCGCTCCGGCGTCACGTTCCCGATGCGCTCGAAGGCGTCGGCCACGATGCGGGCCTTGGCCGCGAGCTGCGCGCCGTGCGCGAGATGCTGCAATGAACATCCGCCGCACGTGCCGAAATGCCGGCACCGCGCGGCGACACGGTCCGCCGACGCCCGCAGGACCTCGACGACTTCCGCCTCGTCGTGGCGGCGCTGTCGGCGCGTGCGCTGGAAGCGGACCGACTCGCCCGGCAATGCGCCGCTCACGAACACGGCCTTGCCGCCCACGCGGGCGACTCCGCGACCTTCCTGGTCCAGCGACTCGATCTCGGCGGTCTCGACCGCGGCAGCCTGCTTCAAGCGCGCGACCACGCGCTGTCGTACTGGCGCCAGTGCGGCTCGTCGTGCTCCCCGAGCCAGGCCCGCACCCGGGCGGTCTCGGTTGCGAACTCGGGTTGCTGCAGGCGCCCGCGCACCAGCTGGAAGCGCAGCCAGACCAGGTAGGTATTCAGGACGTCCGTCTCGCAGTAGGCACGGATCTCGGCGATGCGGCCGGCCTTCCAGTAATCGAACACCTGGTCGCCTCCCATGCCGAGCTTGCCGGGCAGGCCGAGCAGGAGCGCGACATGCTCGAGGCTCGCGCGTCCCCGTGCCTGGTAGGCCGACAGGACGTCCATGAGGTCGAGGTGCCGCGCGTGATAGCGGTTCAGGTAATTGTTCCACTTGTAGTCGCGGTCGTCCTCGCCGGTGTCCCAGTAGGTCGGCGAGGCGATGCCATGCCGCAGCATGCGGTAGTGCAACACCGGCAGGTCGAACCCGGAACCGTTCCAGGAGACGAGCGTGGGGCGCAGCTTCTCGAGGCCGCTGAAGAAGCGACGGATCACGTCCTCCTCGGTGCTGTCCGCGGCGCCGAGGCTCCAGACCTGCAGCTGGTCGTCGCTGCGCAGGACCGTCGAGATCGCGACCACGCGGTGCTGCTCGAGCGGCAGGAACGAGGAACCGGTTTCCTCAGCCCGCGCGGCGAGCATCTGGTCGCCCACCGAGAGGTCGTCGCCTTCGAAGCCGAGCCGGCGCCCGAATTCCGCGTCGGGGACCGTCTCGATGTCGAACACGAGGCAGTCGGCGCCGCCGCTCATGCGCCTTTCTTCATCAGGACCGCGAAGGCGACCACGAGGCCCGCCTCGTCGGTGAGGCTCACGTGACCTTCACCGGCGCCGAGCCGGTCGGCGACGGCGCGCCCGCGAGCCGAAAAAATGACCTCCGGCTTGCCGCGCGCATCGGCCCGGAAACCGAAATCCCGGATCCAGACGCCGTGCCGGAAGCCGGTGCCGAGGGCCTTGGAGATCGCTTCCTTCGCCGCGAAGCGCATAGCGAGGAAGCGCACGGCGCGACGCCCCGGATCGAACAGCGCACGCTCTTCCGGCATGAGCAGCCGGTCCACGAAATGCCCGCCGAAGCGCCGGTACGTCGCCTCGATGCGTTCGACCTGGACCAGGTCCGTGCCCACGCCGAAGATCATGCGCGGCGCACGCCGGTCATGAGCCGCTTCATCTCCGCGACGGCGGGACCGAGCCCGCTCATGACGGCACGGGAGACGATCGCGTGTCCGATGTTGAGCTCGACGAGTTCCGGTATCGCTGCCACCGGCTGCACGTTGTGGTAGTCGAGCCCGTGGCCGGCATTCACGACCAGGCCCGCGGCAGCCGCGAGCCGTGCCGCGTCGGCGAGGCGCGCCAGCTCGCGCGCGCGCCCGGCGCCCGTCGCGTCCGCATAGGCGCCCGTGTGCAGTTCTACGGCGGGCGCGCCTGCGCGCGCAGCGGCCTCGACCTGCCCGGCGTCCGGGTCGATGAAGATGGACACGCGTATGCCGCCTTCGGCGAGGCGGCGGCAGGCCTCGGCGATCGCCGGCACCTGTCCCGCGACGTCGAGACCGCCCTCGGTCGTCACCTCGGTACGCTTCTCGGGCACCAGGCAGACGTCCGCAGGAAGGACGTCGAGGGCGATCGCGATCATCTCGGCCGTCGCGGCGATCTCGAGGTTCATGCGCGTCTGCAGCGCGTTCCGCATCGCCCTCACGTCGCGGTCCTGGATGTGGCGGCGGTCCTCGCGCAGGTGGAGCGTGATGCCGTCGGCGCCCCACTGCTCGGCGACCAGCGCCGCGTGGAGCGGGTCCGGCGACCGGCCGCCACGCGCCTGCCGCAGGGTGGCCACGTGGTCGATGTTCACGCCGAGCAGGATCGAATTTCCCGTCATCCGTCGCGCCCTCGCCGGCGCATCGCCAGCATCACGTCGCGGCTGGCCAGCACGCGCCCTTCGAGGCAGTGCGCGATCGCGGCGCCGAAAATTCCGCGCGCGGCGCGTTGCGCGTCGAGCGCGTCGAGCTCGCCGCGCGCGACCGCGAGCATCGCCCGCCCTGCATGGATGTCGGATCCCGGCTCCCCCTCCCGGACGGCGAGCACTCCGCGGCCGGGCTCGAAATGATAGTACCGGTCGGCCTCGACGGGCCGGTGGCTGCCGGCCTCGCGCGCGAGGTCGAGGCCATAGCCGAGCTCCTCGAGCAGCACGCGCTCGAACGCGCGCAGGGCCGGCTGCTCTTTCGCGCAGGCGAGCGCGGCCAGCGCCTCCCCGTAGGCGTCGTGGAGCGTCTCGTGGCGGTCTTCCTTCGGCAGCAGCTTCATGAGCAGCTCGTTCAGGTAGAACGCCGAGATCAGCCGGCCCGGCGCCAGTGCCGGCGATCCGCCGGCCGTTTCCACCGCCGTCAGCGTGCCGCCGTCCGCGTTGCCGGACCAGGACACGAGCAGGGGCACGAAAGGGCGCAGCACCGCGCGTTGCTGCGATTTCGGACGCCGCGCGCCGTGCGCGAACAGCGTGACGCGCCCGTGCTCGCGCGTCATCAGGTCGATGATCAGGCTGGAGTCGCTCCAGGGGCGGTGGTGCAGAAGCCAGGCCGGCTCGAGCAGCTTGCGCCGGGTGCCGGTCATGACGGCTCGTGGCCGAGCCGTTGCAGCATGCGGTCGTCGTCGCTCCAGCCGGCGCGCACCTTCACCCAGGTATTGAGGTGTACGCGGCGCCCGAACAGCTCGTTCAGCGCGAGCCGCGCGGCGCTGCCGATCGCCTTGAGGCGCGCGCCCTTGGTGCCGATCACGATCTTGCGCTGGCCCTCGCGTTCGACCCAGATGACCGCGTCGATTTCGGTGCGGCCGTCCTCGGTCGGTTCGAACCGCTCGATCTCGACCGCGATGCCGTAAGGCAACTCGTCGGACAGCGCGAGCATGAGCTGCTCACGCAGCGCCTCGGCTGCCTGGAATCGCTCGCCGCGCTCGAGGGCTGCGGGAGCCTCCTCCACGCTTCCTTCCGGGAGGTGGGCTGCGGCAGCCTTCACGAGTGCATCGAGGTTCTCGCCGCGTGAAGCGGAGATGGGAACGAGTGCGGCGAAATCGTGCCGGCCGGCCGCGCGTTGCAGGAACGGCAGCAGCGCCGCGCGCGGCTTCATGCGATCGATCTTGTTCACGGCCAGCACGACCGGCAGGCCGGCTCGAGCGACGCGCGCAAGGGCAGCGTCGTCGCCGGAAGCCCAGCGCGGGGCCGCGACGACCAGGATGGCGACATCCGCGCCGCCGATCGCCGCCTCCCCTTCACGGTTCATGAAGTGGGCGAGCCGGCTGCCTTTTGCGGCGGCGGAACCTGGCGTATCAGTCAGGATCATCCGGAATCCGGGACCGGAGACCAGCGCCTCGATGCGATGCCGGGTCGTCTGCGGCTTGGGCGTGACGATACTGAGCTTGCGGCCGGCGAGCGCGTTCAGGAGCGTCGACTTGCCGACGTTCGGGCGGCCGGCCAGCACGACCGTGCCCCAGCGGTGGGTATTCTCCGGGCTCACCCTGGGGATTTTAGCGCCGGATCCTCCAGGATACGCTGCGCGGCCTCCTGCTCCGCGCGCCGCCGGCTGCTGCCGTCCGCCACGGCAGTGAGTTCGAGGCCGGGAACCTCGCATCGGACGCGGAATTGCTGGTCATGGGGTTCTCCGGACACCTCGAGCACGCTGTAGGTCGGCGGTGCCTGTCCACGCCCCTGGAGCCACTCCTGCAGGCGGGTCTTGGGATCCTTGAGTTCGGCGGCGGATGGCAGGTCGGCGAGCAGCCGGTCGAACAGGCGCTCTGCCACCCGGCGCGCCCCGCCCAGGCCCTGGTCCAGGTAGATCGCGCCAAAGACCGCCTCGAGGCCATCCGCCAGGATGGTCGCCCGGCGCCGGCCGCCGGACTTCATCTCCCCATCGCCGAGCCTGAGCTGCTCGCCGAGGCCGAGCTGTGCCGCGATGGCCGCGAGCGCCTCGCCGCTCACCAGGCTCGCGCGATAACGCGAGAGCTCGCCCTCGCTCGCGTCGGGATAGCGCCGGAACAGCATTTCAGCGACGACGAATGAAAGGACCGCGTCGCCCAGGTACTCGAGCCGCTCGTTGTTGGCTGCGCCGTGGCTGCGATGCGTCAACGCCCGCGCCAGCAGGCCCGGGTCCGAGATGTCGACGCCGAGACGCTCAGCGAGCCAGCGGGCCGCCGGATCCACGGCGTCGCCGCTCAGCGTGCGTTCACGACGACCGACTTGTCGAACTCGACGAGGAACCAGACGTTGCCGGCGAGCGGCACGGTGTCTTCATAGAAAGCGCGCATGGTGAAGGTGCCGCCTTCCTTGCGGATCTCGATGTCCTCGGCCGTGATGACCTCGACCATGTCGATGTCGAAATGGCGTTCGACGGCCTTGCGCAGCATGAACTCGGTCGATCCCGGGTTGCTGTCGAACTCGTCCCGCACCTTCTCGAGGGTCGCCGCGACGCGCATGTACTCGAGGTACTTCGGCGCCAGGCGGATGCCGGCATAGACCCAGCCGCCGACCACGATGATCAGTACGAGAATCCCGATGAACGTCATGCCACGCTGTCTGTGCTGCATACCCAAGTCTCCCCTAGCGGATTCCGGTGCCCATGCGATCCCAGAGCAGGTGCCACCTGCGGTCCGGGTCGAACGAAAGCCAGATCGCCTCGGCCTTGCCGATGATATTGGCTTCCGGCACGTAGCCGACGTCGGGGTAGCGGCTGTCCTGGCTGTTGTTGCGGTTGTCGCCCATCATGAAGTAGTGACCCGGCGGCACCTGCCACTCGCCCTCCAGGCCGGTCCGGGTCTGGACCAGCAGTACGGCGTGCATGGCATCTCCCAGGTGCTCCTCCCCGACCTGCGTGAAAGGATACTGCTCGCTCTTGGGGCCGGTGTACAACTCGCCGACGTCGATACGTGACGGCGTACCGTTTATGAAGACCCGGGTCCCGGAGACGCGGATCCTGTCCCCCGGCATCCCCACGAGCCGCTTGATGAGCACCAGCGATGGCTCCGTCGGCTTGCGGAAAACCACGACGTCGCCGCGCTGCGGCATGCTGATGTCCACGATCTTCGTGTTGACGACCGGCAGCCGCAGGCCATAACGCCACTTGTTCACGAAGATGAAGTCGCCATGCACCAGCGTGGGCATCATCGAATCGGACGGGATGCGGAATGGCTCGTAAAGGAACGAGCGCAGCAGCAGCACGATCAGGATGACCGGGAAGAACGAGCGCGCGTAGTCGACCAGCACCGGGTCCTTGGCCGCGCCGCGCGCGCGCCGTTTGGCCTCGAACAGCCAGTGGTCGACGCCCCAGATGACGCCGGTGAACGCCGCGAGCGCGACCAGCACGAACGAGAAGTCAAAGACCATCAGCCACTCCCGCCTGTCATTTCTTGCTCATGCTGAGCACGGCGAGGAAGGCTTCCTGCGGGATCTCGACCGTGCCGAGCTGCTTCATCCGCTTCTTCCCTTCCTTCTGCTTCTCCAGCAACTTCCGCTTGCGCGACACGTCGCCGCCATAGCATTTCGCCAGCACGTTCTTGCGCAGGGCCTTGACCGTCGCGCGCGCGATGACCTGGCCGCCAATGGCCGCCTGGATCGCGACCTCGAACATCTGCCGCGGTATCAGTTCCTGCATCTTGTCGACCAGCTCGCGGCCACGCTGGTAGGCGCTGTCGCGGTGGACGATCATCGACAGCGCATCCACGCGGTCGCCGTTGATGAGCATGTCGAGCCGCGACAGCGGCGCCGCCTGGAAGTGGCTGAATTCGTAGTCGAAAGACGCGTAGCCGCGGCTCACGGACTTGAGCCGGTCGAAGAAGTCGAGCACGACTTCCGCGAGCGGAAGCTGGTACTGCAGCGACATCTGCGTGCCGAGCTGGAGCATCTTCTTCTGCACGCCCCGCTTCTCCTGGCACAGGCCGAGCACGCCGCCGACGTGCTCCGGCGGCACCAGGATGTTCGCGGTGATGATCGGCTCGCGCAACTCGCGGTAGTTTGGCGGCAGCTTCGACGGATTGTCGACCAGGCTGACTTCGCCGTCCGTGCCGAGCACCTCGTAGACGACGGTCGGTGCGCTCGTCACGAGCGCCAGGCCGTATTCGCGCTCGAGGCGCTCCTGGACGATGTCCATGTGCAGCAGGCCGAGGAAACCGCAGCGGAACCCGAAACCGAGCGCCGTCGACACTTCCGGTTCGTAGTGCAGGGCCGAATCGTTCAGCTTGAGCTTCTGGAGCGCGTCGCGGAAGGATTCGTACTGGTCCGACTGGACCGGGAACAGCCCGGCGAACACTCGCGGCTGCACCGACTTGAAGCCGGGCAGCGGGTTCTGGCAGGGCCGCGACTCGCTGGTGATCGTGTCGCCGACCGGGGCGCCGTCGATGTCCTTGATCCCGGCCGTCATCCAGCCCACTTCGCCGGTCGACAGCGAGTCCGCCGTGACGCGCTTCGGCGTGAAGCGGCCGACCCGGTCGACCTGCCACCCGCGCCCGGTGGACATCACCTGGACGCGGTCGTTCGGCCGCAATGCGCCGTTCATGACGCGCACGAGCGATACCACGCCGACGTAGTTGTCGAACCACGAATCGATGATCAGGGCCTGCAGCGGGGACTGCGTGTTCCCGCGCGGCGGCGGGATTCGCCGTACCAGCTCCTCGAGCAGCTCGGGCACTCCCGCCCCGGTCTTGGCGCTGACCCGGACCGCGTCGGTGGCCTCGATGCCGATGATGTTTTCGATCTCCTCGATCACGCGTTCGGGATCGGCCGACGGCAGGTCGATCTTGTTGATGACCGGCACGACTTCGAGCCCCTGTTCCAGCGCCGTGTAGCAGTTGGCGACGCTCTGCGCCTCCACGCCCTGCGCCGCATCCACGACCAGCAGCGCGCCCTCGCAGGCGGCGAGCGATCGTGACACCTCGTACGAGAAGTCGACGTGCCCGGGCGTGTCGATGAAGTTGAGCTGGTAGTCGAGCCCGTCCGCGGCCCGGTAGTTGAGCGTGACGGACTGGGCCTTGATCGTGATGCCGCGCTCGCGCTCGAGGTCCATCGAATCGAGGACCTGTTCCTGCATCTCGCGCGCCTCGAGGCCCCCGCAGGTCTGGATCAGGCGGTCGGCCAGCGTCGATTTGCCGTGATCGACGTGCGCAATGATCGAGAAATTGCGTATCTGCTGCTGCATCGGGGGGAAAGGGGACGCCTTTGCCGGACCGGCGCGTCCGGGGAAAAAGGGATTATACCAGCCGGCGGGCGCCGGCCCCGGTCAACGCCGGGTGAGCCGCCGGACCGCGTCGTGATCGAGCCGGCCATGGCAGACCACGCTCCCGTCGCAGGTCAGCACCGGCACCTTGAGTCCGAAGCGCCGGCGCGCCGTCGCGTCTTCGTCGACGTCCCGCACGTCGAAGTCCGCGAGGATCGCGGTCAGTTCCGCGACGAAATCGTCGCAGAGCGGGCAGTCCTCTCGCGTGTGGACGACGAACCGGTGTCCCGGCATCCGCGCTCGTCAGTTGCGGCGGTTCGCCGCGGCGCGCGCTTCGTCCGGCGTGGCGGCCGCCGGACGCAGGCTGGTGGCGATGGCCTTCAGCGTGCGCGTCGGCACCTCGCCGACCGCGGTCACCTGGTGCCCGTCGACGACCGTCGTGTACGCGGACGCGACACCCGAGCGGCTCGTGCCGGCCGCGGGCACCTGGCCCGGTCGCGGCACGCGGATGAAGACGGACACCGTCGCGAGCCCGTCGGAATAGACGAGATGGCCGACCGGCGCGTTCGGGCCCGCGAGCGCCTGCACGCCGCTCGCGGACAGGCGGAACCCCGGCGGGACCTGTGCTGCGCGCCAGGCCGGGGCTTCGTCGTCCGACTGCGGGGACTGCCGCACCCAGCGCAGCTTGCGGCGGTCCAGCGCCGGTTCGAAGGCGGAATCGGGAATGGCGTTGTCGAACTTGAGCCGGGTAAAGCGCAGGCGCTCGATCACGCGACCGGAGCCGTCGGAAAGGTCGCTGCGTACGGGCATGTGGGAATCCACGTCGATCCACAGCCGGTAGCCGAAGCGAAAGCTGTCGAGCGGACGCACGGCGACGACCGCGGTCGGGCCGAAGTCATCCAGCGTCTCGCGCCCCACCCAGTCGACCTTGTACCAGGCCGCCATGCGTCCCTCGAACTGGGGCAACGCTCCCAGCAGGTCGCTGCGGCCGGAACGGCGCTCGATGATCGCGAGCTTCTGGTCAGGCAGGTAGACCACGACTTCGTCATTCTCGCGCACCAGCTCGCGCCCGTGCCCGGACAACGACACCAGGCGCTCGGATACGACGCCATCGCGGACGCGGTGCGTGATCGCGAAGCGCTCGGTGCGACCGGCCGATTCGGAGACGAACTCGCCGAGGTAGCTCGCGTTGCTGAGGGCCGCGCCCATGCGCGCGAGCCATTCCTGCCCGCTTTCGGCGAAGGCGGGAGTCGCAGCGAGGCCGAGCGCCAGGGCGATGGCCGGACGCGGCGTCACGGGTCGGTGGTCTCCGCGGGGGGCAGCTGTTCCACGAACGCCGGGTCGTCGTCGCTGATGAGGCCGGCGCCGACGCTGCGACGGGCGAGCGGTGACGCATAGCCGTAGTGCGCGACCAGGTAATTAGCCAGCTCGGCCGGCGGGATGCCGGCGGGCGCATCGGGCGCGGGGGGCGTGACATAGATGTCCGCCGTCCCGTCCAGAGGATCCAGGTCGTCGGTCACCGGCTGCACCGGGGGAAGGTCGGCCTGCGCCATGACCGCATCGGGTGCAGCCGCGTCCTGCGACTCGATCTGCTGGACCAGCAGCACCGCACCCAGCGCAACGCCTGCCGCGACAGCCGCTCCCGCGGCCGCGCGCAGGAACGCGCCGTACCCGGGCAAGCGCACGAAGCGTGTCCCGCGCGCCGGCTCGCGGGCGATCGCCGCGCTCACGCGCGCGGCCACCTGCCGCGCGGCGGGCACGTCGCCGTCGCTGCGCAACACTGCGCCGATCAGCGAGTAGCGCGACAGGGCGCCGCGCAGCTCGTCGTCGCGCTCGAGGCGCTTCAGCAGCAGCGCCGACTCCGGGTCCGGCAGTTCGCCGTCCAGGAATGCCGAAAGCTGTTCCTTGATTCGATCCGTCATTCGAAATCTCCGATTCGCCCCAGGCCGCCGTCGAACACCTCGCGCAGGCTGCGATCGATCGCTTCGCGCGCGCGGAAGATCCTCGAACGGACCGTGCCCACCGGGCATTCCATGGTCTTCGCAATGTCCTCGTACGACAGTCCCTCGAGCTCGCGCAGGACGATCGCGAGGCGCAGGTCGTCGGGCAGCGCCTCGATCGCCTCGTTCACCGTGCGGCGAATTTCGTCCGTCAGCGCTAGCGCTTCCGGCGTCTCGGTGTCCGAGAGCCGCGCGTGCGCCTGGACCTGCGCGCCGTCCTGCAGGTCGAGGTCATACGACACCGGGCGCCGGCGGCTCGCCACCAGCGCGTTCTTCGCCGTATTGATCGCGATCCGGTACAGCCAGGTATAAAAAGCGCTGTCGCCCCGGAAGGCCGGCAACGCGCGGTATGCCTTGATGAAGGCCTCCTGCGCGATGTCCTCCGCTTCCGCGGGATTGCGAACGTACCGCTGCACGAGCTTCAGCACCTTGTGCTGGTACTTGAGCACCAGCGCGTCGAAGGCCGCCTTGTCCCCTTTCTGGACCCGGCGCACCAGCGCGATGTCGCCTGCTTCAGCCCGCATTGGCTCGACGACTTGCGCTGCGCCCTCTACGTGCACGCCCGATATGACCGGTTGACCCCTGGTTAGTTCGCAAGGTCGTGATTGGGCGGGCGACTGCCCCTCCTTTCGTGAAACAGCCCACGAATTCTAGCAAGTCACGCGGATCCAGGCCTTGAGCCTTCTGAAAGGGCCTGCCGGGACGGTGCCCCGTGGCAGCAGCCAGGCATAGCGCCGTCCCCCGGCCCGGACGTCCAGGCAGGCCAGGCCGGCAACGGCCCGCGAGCGCGGGCCGATTTCCGCCGCGAGCCACTGACCGCCCTCGCGCAACCGCACGCGGCATCCATCGCGATCGCACCGCAGACCCGCCAGGCGGTGGTGAGGCCCCGGCACGGCGGCGAGCGTGGAAGCAAGTCCCGCGAGGGCGAGCAGCGATAGCGGAGCTGCCAGAGCCGGCGGGACACGCGCGATCCAGGGGCACGCGGCCGCGGCCAGGTGCACGAGCAGCGCGAGCGCCGCAAGCCGCGCCTGCGCGGGCGGCTCAATTGCGAGGGCGAAGGATGTCATCGACGAGCGCGGCATGCGCGGCGTCCGGCGGGCGCGCGCCGCCGACCAGCCAGTCGGCGAGGTCCGGGTCGGGCTGCTCGAGCAGCCATTCGAAGGCAAGGCGGCGTTCCGTCCCGGCCTCCGCCCAGGCGCACTCGAGCCACCGCACGAGCAGGATGTCGAGCTCCTTCATGCCGCGGCGGCATCGCCAGCGAAGCCGTGCGCGCGTGGGATCGCTCACCCTTTACTCGTCGCGTTCGAGGATGCGGCGCTTGATGTCGGCGATGGCGCGCGCCGGGTTGAGGTCCTTCGGGCAGGCCTCGGTGCAATTCATGATCGTGTGGCAGCGATAGAGCTTGAAGGTCTCGTCGAGCTCGGCCAGGCGCTCCGCCTGCGCCCCGTCACGCGTGTCGACGATCCAGCGATAGCTCGCAAGCAGGGCCGCGGGGCCGAGGAAGCGGTCGGAGTTCCACCAGTAGCTGGGGCATGAAGTCGAGCAGCAGGCGCACAGGATGCACGCCGACGGCCGGTCGATGTGCTCCTGATCCGCGGGAGCCTGGCGTCGCTCGCCCGTCGCGGGCGGCGACGAAGCGGGCTTGAGCCATGGTTCGACCGCAGCGTACTGGGCGTAGAACTGCGTCAGGTCCGGCACGAGGTCCTTCACCACCGGCAGGTGCGGCAGCGGGAAGACGCGCACCGCGCCCTTGATGGAGTCGATAGGCTGGGTGCAGGCGAGCGTGTTGACGCCGTCGATGTTCATCGCGCAGGAACCGCAGATACCCTCGCGGCAGGAGCGTCGGAACGTCACCGTCGCGTCGACCTCGTTCTTGATCTTGATGAGCGCGTCGAGAACCATCGGACCGCAGCGGTCCAGGTCGATGTCGTACGTGTCCACGCGCGGCCGGGCGTGCGAGTCCGGGTCCCAACGGTAGATGCGGAACTGGCGCGTTCGGGTGGCGCCCGCGGGCGCCGGGTGGTGGCGGCCCGGACGGTCGTCATAGCGCGAATTGGGCGGCAATCGGAACTGTGCCATGGCGCTGCAGGCTCCTTTCAGTACGCCCGGATTTGCGGCGGGATGGCTTCGACGTCGCCCGCCCCGGTCCCGCGCTCGACCGGACGATAGTCGAAACGGACCCGGCCGGCGTCGTCGACCCAGGCAAGGCTGTGCTTCATCCAGTTGGCGTCGTCGCGCGACGGGAAATCCTCGCGTGCGTGCGCGCCGCGGCTTTCCGTGCGGTTCCGGGCGGAGTGGATCGTCGCGAGTGACTGGCGCAGCAGGTTGTCGAGTTCGAGCGCCTCGACGAGGTCGGTGTTGAACACCAGCGAGCGGTCCGAGATCCGCAGCTCCCGCAGCGCCGCGAAACAGCTTCCGAGCGCGGCACAGCCCTCGGCCAGCGAGTCCCCGGTGCGGAACACGGCGGCGTCGCGCTGCATCGCGCGCTGCATTTCTTCCCGCAGCGTGGCCGCCGGACGCCTGCCCGCAGCGCTCCGGAACCGGTCGAAGCGCGCGAGCAGCGCGTCCATGGTCCGGGGACGCGGTTCCGCGACGGTAGCTCCCGCCTGCAGTGTTGCCGCGCAGTGGGCCGCCGCGGCACGGCCGAACACGACCAGGTCCAGCAGCGAATTCGAGCCGAGCCGGTTCGCGCCGTGCACCGAGACACAGGCGGCCTCGCCGATCGCCATCAGCCCGGGCACCACCCGTTCGGAACCGCCGTCGCGGGTCAACGCCTCGCCTCTCACGTTGCAGGGAATGCCGCCCATGTTGTAGTGGACGGTCGGTTGCACGGGGATCGGCGCGCGCGTGACGTCCACGTTGGCGAAAACCTTGGCCGTCTCGGCGATGCCCGGAAGGCGTTTTGCGATCACGTCCGCGCCCAGGTGCTCGAGGTGCAGGTACAGGTGGTCGCGATGCGGACCGACGCCCCGGCCCTCGCGGATCTCGATCGTCATGGCGCGACTCACCACATCGCGCGAGGCGAGGTCCTTGGCGTTCGGGGCATAGCGCTCCATGAAGCGCTCCCCGTCGGAATTCCTGAGGATGCCGCCCTCGCCGCGCACGCCCTCGGTGATGAGGCAGCCGGCGCCGTAGATGCCGGTCGGGTGGAACTGGACGAATTCCATGTCCTGCAGCGGAAGACCGGCGCGCAGCACCATTCCGTTGCCGTCCCCGGTGCAGGTGTGGGCCGAGGTGCAGGAAAAGTAGGCGCGCCCGTATCCGCCGGTCGCGAGGATCGTGGACTGGGCGAGAAACCGGTGCAGCGTGCCCGCCGCCATGTCGAGCGCAAGCACGCCGAGGCAGACGCCCTCGTGCATGATCAGGTCGATCGCGAAGTACTCGATGAAGAATTGCGCTCGATGCTTCAGGCTCTGCTGGTAGAGCGTGTGCAGCATGGCGTGCCCGGTACGGTCCGCCGCCGCGCAGGTGCGCTGCGCGATGCCCTTTCCGTAATGGGTCGTCATCCCGCCGAATGGACGCTGGTAGATTCGCCCATCCTCGGTGCGCGAGAACGGCAGCCCGTAGTGCTCGAGCTCGATCACGGCGGCCGGCGCCTCCCGGCACATGTAGGCGATCGCGTCCTGGTCGCCGAGCCAGTCGGAGCCTTTCACGGTGTCGTAGAAATGGTAACGCCAGTCGTCGTCGCCCATGTTGCCGAGGGCGGCGCTGATGCCGCCCTGCGCCGCCACCGTGTGGCTGCGCGTCGGAAACACCTTTGTGACGCAGGCAGTCTCGAGTCCCGCCTCGGCAAGACCCAGCGTTGCGCGCAATCCGGCGCCCCCGGCGCCCACGACGACGACGTCGGTACGGTGGTCGATCACGGGGTACACGCTCATGCGGCGCCCCCGTAGGCCAGACGGGCGAGGGCCGCGGCGAGCGCGATGCCGGCAGCGAGGTGCAACAGCCGCGCGATGACGATGCACGACGTGCGCAGCGTCCCGGCGACATAGTCCTCCAGCACGACCTGCAGGCCCTGCATCGAATGCCACAGCAGGGCGACGCCGAACAACGCGCCGAGCAGCGCCTGCACGGGGCTGGCGAACCAGCCGGCGACGATCGCGTGATCCAGTGCGGGCTGCCCGAGCAAGGAGAACAGGAACCAGAGGCCGAGCGGCAGCAGCGCGATCGAAGTCATTCGCTGGTTGCGCCAGTGGCGGCTCGCGCGACCCGCGCTCACGACAGGCCCGCCAGGAAGCGTCCCGCGGGAGACAGCAGGAGCGTCGCCGCGCAGGCGGCGGCCGCCAGCGCCACGACCAGGGCACCGGACCCACGCGCCACCTTCTTCTCGAAGCCGAAACCGGCGTCCCAGGCGAGGTGGCGGATGCCGGCGAACAGGTGATACCAGAACGCCGCGAGCGCCAAGGCGAGCGCGATGCGCATCGGCAGCGTGCCGAGGAAGTTCGTCACGCAGGCATAGGCGTCCGGCCCGAGCGCGGCGGCCGAGATCCAGGCGACGAACACGAACCCGCAGGCGGACAGGTACAGCCCGCTCGCGCGATGCAGGATCGACAGCACCATGGTGTACATCGGCCGGTACACCTGCAGGTGCGGGGACAGCGGCCGGTCGGCGGGTAGTGGCATCGCTAAACCATTCTGCCAGAAGGGATCAGGCCTTCCCACGGCCAATTGCCGTGCGTTCGGCGAGATGCGCTGCGCTACGATGTCGCGATGGCGAACGTTCGCACCGCGCTGCTGCCCGACCTGGCCGTCGTCGCGGTCACGGGACGCGACGCGCGCAGCTTCCTCCAGGGCCAGCTATCGAACGACATGCTGGGGCTGGAGCGACATCCCGGCATGCTGGCGGCGTTCTGTAACCGCCAGGGCCGCGTGCTGGCGACGCTGCGGCTGGCGGCGCACGGCGACGATGTCCTCGTCGTGCTGCATCGGAAGCTGGCGCCGACGCTCATGGCCCAGCTTTCGGCCTACGTGCTGCGCGCCGACGTCCGTTTCGAGGACCGCAGCCGCCTGTTCGAGGTCGCCGGACTCCTCGATGCCGAGCCGGATGCACGCTGGTCGCAGGCAGCCGCGGCGGCCGCGGGACTCGCCATGATGGTCGCAAGTCCGCGCCGCATCCTGCTTGCAGGCACGCGGCCGGCGCTCGATGCCACGCTGGCGGCGATCCCTCGCACCCGACCGGAGGAATGGGACCGCGCATGCATCGCAGACGGCGAGCCGTCGGTGATGCCGGCGACCGCGGCCCTGTGGCTGCCGCAGATGCTGAACCTCGATCTCATCGGCGGCATCAGCTTCAGCAAGGGCTGCTACGTCGGCCAGGAGATCGTGGCGCGCGCGCAGCACCTGGGCCGGCTCAAGCGCCGCACGCTGCGCTACGTCGGCCCGCCCGACGCCACGTTGCAGCCGGCCCAGGCACTCTTCAGCGGCGAAGCACTCGCCGCGCAGGTCGTCGTCGCCGCACGGGACGAGTCATCCACCCAATGCCTCGCGGTCGTCGAGCTGCGCTTCTGCAGCGACCTGCTGGGCACCCGGCCCGGCGGCTCCGAGTTCGTCCCCGCCGACCTCCCCTACGCGATTCCGCCGCCCGCGCCCATCGACCCCGAGGACTGACGCGGGGAACGCCCCAGTCGTCAGGCTCCTGCCTGATCTTCGGCCTGGTGACGGAGCTGCGGGAACAGGAGCACGTCGCGGATGCTCGGCGAATCCGTCAGCAGCATCACCAGCCGGTCGATGCCTACGCCGAGTCCCGCGGCGGGTGGCATGCCGTACTCGAGGGCCCGGACGTAGTCCCCGTCGAAGTACATCGCCTCCGCGTCGCCCGCGGTGCGCCGCCGCACCTGCGCACGGAACCGCTCGGCCTGGTCCTCCGGATCGTTCAGCTCGGAGAAGCCATTAGCGAGCTCGCGGCCGTCGACGAAGAACTCGAAACGATCGGTGACGAACGGGTCCGAGTCCCGTGGCCGCGACAGCGGCGAGACTTCCGTCGGGTAGGAATGGACGAAGGTCGGCTGGACGAGGCCATGCTCCGCCGTCTTCTCGAAGATAGCCATCAGCAGCGCCCCGGCTCCGTCGTCCTTGCCGGGTTCGAGACCGAGCCTGGCGCAGGCGGCGCGCAGGCAGGCCGCGTCGCGGAGCTTCGCGCGGTCGAGGTCCGGGTTGGCGGCGGCGACCGCCTCCTCGACCGACAGCCTGGCGAAGGGCGTGCCGAACTCGATGCGCCGGCCCTGGTAGTCCAGGCTGCGCGCGCCGAGCACCGCATCCGCGAGGCCCTGCATCATCCGCTCGACCAGCACCATGAAATCCGCGCAGTCGGCAAAGGCCTGGTACAGCTCGAGCATCGTGAACTCGGGGTTGTGCTGCGTAGACAGCCCCTCGTTCCTGAAATTGCGGTTGATCTCGTACACGCGCTCGAAGCCGCCGACGACGAGCCGCTTGAGGTACAGCTCCGGTGCGATGCGCAAGTACATGTCCTGCCCGAGCGCGTTGTGGTGCGTGACGAACGGCCGCGCCACCGCGCCGCCCGGGATCGGCTGCATCATGGGCGTCTCGACCTCGAG
>Ga0190274_10000431_pt1 | contig 25654 bp, 28 predicted proteins | sample Popmic531T_FD_133002 | JGI IMG/M metagenome (GOLD analysis project Ga0190274, IMG submission 133002) | Populus adjacent soil microbial communities from riparian zone of Yellowstone River, Montana, USA - 531 T | ecosystem: Environmental > Terrestrial > Soil > Riparian zone | place: USA: Montana... | reverse complement strand
GGTTGGAGACTCGCTCCAGCAGGTCGTAGGGCAGGCGGGCCCAGTCGGCGGTCATCGCGTCGTCGGAGGTGACCGCGCGGATCACGATCGGGTAGGCGTAGGTGCGACCGTCGCCCTGCACGCCGACCGAGCGGACGACCGGGAGCACGCAGAAGGACTGCCAGAGCTGGCGGTAGAGGTCGGCGGCGCGGATCTCCTCCTGCAGGATCGCGTCGGCCGCGCGCAGGATGTCGAGGCGCTCCTTGGTCACCTCGCCGCCAACGATGCGGATCCCGAGGCCGGGGCCCGGGAACGGCTGGCGCCAGACCATCCGCTCCGGCAATCCCAGCTCGGCACCGACCGCGCGCACCTCGTCCTTGAACAGCATCCGCAGCGGCTCGACCAGCTCGAACTCGAGGTCCTCGGGCAGGCCGCCGACGTTGTGGTGGGACTTGATCGTCGCCGCGTGATCGCTACCGCCGGACTCGATCACGTCCGAGTAGAGCGTGCCCTGAACGAGATAGGCGGCGTCCTCGAGCTTCGCCGCCTCCTCCTCGAAGACGCGGATGAACTCCCCACCGATGATCTTGCGCTTGCGCTCGGGGTCGTCCTGCCCGGCCAGCTTGTCGAGGAAGCGCTGCTCGGCTTCGACGTGGACCAGAGGGATGCCGAACTGCTCGAAGGCAGCGACCACCTGCTCGGCCTCGTTCAGCCGCATCAGGCCGTGGTCGACGAAGACGCAGGTCAGCTGCTTGCCGATCGCCTTGTGGACCAGCAGGGCGGCGACCGAGGAGTCGACGCCACCGGAGAGGCCACAGATGACCCGGCCCTCCCCCACCTGCGCCTGGATCCTCTCCACCTGTTCTTCGATCACCGACTGCGGCGACCACTGCTGTTCGCAACCGGCAACGTCGCGCAGGAAGCGAGTGAGGATCTCAGTCCCGTAGGGAGTGTGGACGACCTCGGGGTGGAACTGGATGCCGTAGAGGCCGCGGTTGGGGTACTCGCAGGCGGCCACCGGCGAGCCCGGGCTCGAGGCCAGGGCGGTGAAGCCCTCGGGCGGCTCGAAGACCGCGTCGCGATGGCTCATCCAGCAGTGCTGCTCCTCGGGCAGGCCGCCCAGCAGACGCCCACCACCGTCGCGCAGGACGAGGTCGGTGCGCCCGAACTCGCCTGCCTCAGCCGCCTCGACCCGGCCGCCCAGCGCCTGGACCATCGCCTGCATCCCATAACAGATGCCCAGGATCGGGATCTCCAGATCGAGCAGCTCGGTCGGGAAGGCGGGAGCCCCCTCGGCGTAGACCGAGGCCGGGCCGCCCGAGAGCACAAGCCCCTTCGGCTTGCGCTCCCGGATCGTCTCCAGCGAGGTGCTCGACGGCAGCAGCTCAGCGAAGACGCCGCACTCGCGGATCCGCCTCGCGATCAGCTGCGAGTACTGACCCCCGAAGTCGAGGACGAGAACCTCCTCAGAGGCCTGGACCGGCGCCGTCGAAGCGCCGGCCTCAGTCGTCGGCGACTCCAACACCGGCCGAGACCGCCGCGCGCCCGTTGGAGCCCATCCCCACCGACTGCTCGTTCTGCAGCTTCTTGCCCTCACTCATCAGGGCCGGCGCAACCATCACCTCGGCCCGCTGGAAGGAGCGGATGTCCTCGTAGCCGCAGGTGGCCATCGAGGTCTTCAGCGCCCCCATCAGGTTGAAGGTGCCGTCGTTCTCCTGGGCGGGGCCGAGCAGGATCTCCTCCATCGTCCCGTCCTGTTTGGTCGAGACGCGCGTGCCACGGGGCAGCGAGGGATGAAAGGTCGCCATCCCCCAGTGGAAGCCACGACCCGGCGCCTCCTTGGCGCGAGCCAGTGGTGAGCCGACCATCACCGAGTCGGCACCGCAGGCGATCGCCTTGGAGACGTCGCCACCGGTGCGCATGCCGCCGTCTGCTATCACGTTGACGTACTCGCCGGTCTCCAGCATGTGCTGGGAGCGCGCCGCCGCGACGTCGGCGATAGCCGTCGCCTGCGGGACGCCGATGCCGAGCACGCCGCGGGTGGTGCAAGCCGCGCCGGGCCCGACGCCGACCAGGACACCGACCGCGCCGGTCCGCATCAGGTGCAAACCGGTCGAGTAGGAGGCGCAGCCGCCGACCACGGTCGGCACCGGCACCTCGGCGATGAACTCCTTCAGGTTGAGCGGGGCGACGGTGGTCGAGACGTGTTCGGCGGAGATCACCGTGCCCTGGATGACGAGGATGTCGATTCCGGCCTCGACCGCAACCTCGTAGTGCTCGCGGACTTTCTGCGGGGTCAGCGAGCCGCAGGCGACGGCGCCGCGCTCCTTGATCTCCGCGATCCGCTTGCCGATCAGCTCCGACTTGACCGGCTCGGCGTAGATCTCCTGCATGATCCGCGTCGCCTCGTGCTTGGGAGCCGCGGCGACCATCTCCAGCTTCTCCTCGGCGTTCTCGAAGCGAGTCCAGATCCCCTCGAGGTTGAGCACCCCGAGGCCGCCGAGCTCGTTGACCAGCACGGCGGTGTCGGGACTGACCACGCCGTCCATCGCCGAGGCGACCAGCGGCAGCTCGAAGCGATAGGGGCCAAGGGTCCAGCTGATGTCAATGTCGTCGGGGTCGCGGGTGCGGCGCGACGGAACGATCGCGATGTCATCGAATCCGTAGGCGCGCCGCCCCTTCTTGCCTCGACCTATGTCGATCTCCAATTAGGTCCTCCAGGGTGGCGTTGAGAACCCAGCCTACACTTCGGCGGGGACCTCCAAATCCTGGACGTGGACCTCGCCGAGGAGGCGCTCGACCTGGTTGCGGTCGACCATGCCGGCGCCGAAGTGCTGGGTCGACTCGGCGCCGCAGGCGACTCCGTAGGCGAGGCACTCGTCCGCCGGGCGGCCGTCGTAGCGGGCGGCGACGTAGCCAGCCAGGAAGGCATCGCCCGAACCGACCGTGGAGACCGGTTCCAGGGACTCGGTCCGCACCTCGAGAAAGCGCCGCTCGGATCCTTCGCCGACGACCGCCACGCAGCCGTCGGGCCGGGTGATCGCCGCCTCGACGGCACCGAGCCGGACCAGCTCGGAGAGCCCGTGGACGAGGTCGTCGCCGTCGGCGAACTCCTGGCCCACCAGCTCCTCGGCCTCGCGCTCGTTCGGGGTGACGACCGAGGCGCCGGCCCGCAGGCCGGCGCGCATCGCGTCCCCCTCGGCGTCGAGCACGACCGGCACGCCGCGCTCGCCGAGGTCCTTGACCAGGCGCGCGTAGAGGTCGTCCCCGGCACCCGGCGGCAGACTGCCGGCGAGCACGCAGAGCTTGGCGCCGTTGGCGAGGTAGCCGAGCCTCTCCACAAATGCCTCGACCTCCTCGGCGCTGACCGCCGGGCCGCGCTCGTTGATCTCGGTCTGCTCGCCCGAGGTCGGATCGATCGCCGCCAGGTTGATCCGGGTCTCGGCGGCGATCCGGGTGAAGTCGGTCAGCACCGCTTCTTCGCGCAGCTGCTCGAGAAGCCGGCTGCCGGTCGGGCCCCCGGCGAAGCCGGTGGCGATCACCGGACGGCCGAGCCGCTTCAGTGCCCTCGCGACGTTGATCCCCTTGCCGCCTGCGACCGTGCGGCTCTCGACGGCGCGATGGCGGTGGCCGAGGCGGAAATTGGGGACGGCGACCGTGCGGTCGATCGCGGCGTTGAGAGTGACGGTGAGGATCATCGTAAGAAGCGCCTCAGCAGAACTGCACCGATCAGTATCACGAAAATCGCGATCGCGATAGGAATCGGATCGGAGCCGAGGAGGCTTTGCGCGCGGTCCAGGAGGCTGGCCTCGGGAACCGACCGGCCGGCGTGCAACGGCACGGCGGCGGTGCGCAAGCCGTCGACGAAGACGGTCGCAGTGCCCAGCCTGTCGCCGCGCTCGACCGGCCCCTCGACCTCCCGCGGCGCCCGCACCGCGACGCTCAGGTGCTGATCGGAGCGCAGGCCGACGGAAACGCTGCGGGCGGCCCGCAGCGGCAGGTCGCCACCCGCGTAGCGGATCGAGGGCTCGGCGAGCGCGGCCCCCGCCCGGATCGGCTCTCGTCGCCGGTAGCGGGAGAAGCCGTAGTCGAGCAGCTCGATGTTGTCGGCGAAGCGGGCTTCGTCGCTGGGCGCGCCGATCGCCACCGAGATCAGATCCACCCCCTTGCGTTTTCCGGAGCCGACCAAGACGTAGAGGGCGCCGAAGGTATGACCGGTCTTCACCCCGGTCGCCCAGGGCGCCATCCGCAGCAGCTCGTTGATCGTCGTTATCCGCCGCCGCGGCCTGAGGCTGCGCAGCACCGCGCTGCGTGAATCGGCGATCTTGGCGAAGGCGGGAATTCGCAGTAGGCGCTGGGTCAGCGTCGCCAGGTCGCGGGCGCTGGAGTAGTTGCCGCGCTGGTCGAGGCCGATCGGGTTGGCGTAGTGGGTGTCGGCGAGGCCGAGCGCCGCGGCGTAGCGGTTCATCTGGGCGACGAAGCGCGCCTCCGAGCCGGCGGCGGCGCGGGCGAGGTCATAGGCGGCGTCGTTGCCGCTGCGCAGGATCAGGCCGTAGAGCAGGTCGCGCACGCTGATCCGCTGCCCCGGTCGCAGCCCCAGCAGAGACTCGCCGTATTCCGCCTGGTAGGGAGCGGCGCGAACCATGCGGTCGAGCGAGAGCTCGTGCAGGACGACGTAGGCGGTCATCAGCTTGGTGGTGCTGGCGATCGGCAGGTGGCGGGCGCCGGCGTGGGAGGCCAGCACGTCGCCGCTGCGGGCGTCGATCAGGGCCCAGGCCCGGGCCTCGATCTTCGGCTGTCCTGCCGCAGCCGCCCCGGCCGGGAAGGCCAGGAGCAACGCCAGCAGGCTCGCGACCACGATCGCGCCGGCGCGACCCACTACTTCAGCTTCAGCGTCTCTCCCGCGATCAAGATCTGCGGATCGACTTCGGGGTTGAGCGCTTCGATCCGCGCCACGGTCACGCCGTTGCGGTGCGCGATCGAGATCAGGGTGTCGCCGCTCTTGACTTCGTAGGTCGCGGGGGTGTTGTGCTTCTGCTGGCTGGCGTGGTTGGCCTTGCCGCTGTGGCCCCCACTCCCCGAGTCGTTTGAGTCCTCGCCGCCGAGGGCGCCACCGATAACTACGACCACGACGATCAAGGCCACCACGAGGGTGGCCACCGCGACGATTCGGGCGAGGGCTGATGAGCGCTTGTTCATAGGGCGTGACGGGCGATCGGATGGGCGCCGCAGATCGTATATACGGTCAGCGGCGTTCTAGGCGGTCGAAACATCCCAGACCGCCGCGCGAAGGCTCTCCGCCGCCGCCGCCGGATCATCTGCCGCAGCAATGCCGCGGGAGGCCGCAACCAGGGCCGCGGCCGGGCCCGGCGCAAAGGCGGGGCCCAGCAGCTCCGGCCGGCCACCCTGGGCACCGACACCCGGGATGAGGAAGATCGAGCGTGGCATCAGGGCGCGCAGGCGGGCGATGTGCTCGGGGGCAGTGGCGCCGACGACGGCGCCCATCCCGCTCAGGCCGACCTGCCCGAGAAGCCGCCCGGAGAGCCCGTCGACCAGAGCCGCAAGGCGCTCGTGCAGCGGCCTCTCCGGGCTCGGCTGATCCTGCAGATCGGCCGCACCGGGATTGCTGGTCCGGACCAAGGCGAAGACTCCAGCGCCGGCGGCCTCCGCCGCAGCGACCAGCGGCTCCAGCGCGTCGGCACCCAGCAGCGGGTTGGCGGTGAAGGCGTCCGCGCCGAGACCGGCCACCGGGCCCCACGGCGTCGGCGTCTCGCCGACGAGCGCCTGCGCGTAGGCGGCGGCCGTGACCGGCACGTCGCCGCGCTTGCCGTCGGCGACGGTCAGCAACCCGGCCTCTTGGGCAGCTGCGCATACCTCGACCAGAGCGGCCCACCCCGGCGCGCCGAGGCGCTCGAAGCAGGCGAGCTGCGGCTTGACCGCAACGCAGGCCGGCCCGGCGCGCTCGATCAGCGAACGGCAGTGGGCGCCCACCGCCTCGGCCGCGCGTTCGGCGACCGAGGCAGAGGGATCGCCGGCATCGACCCCGGAAAGCTTCGACGGATCAGGGTCGAGGCCGAGACAGACCTGGCTGCGGCGCTCTTCGACGAGCGCCGCAAGCCGATCCGCGAACGGAGGCTGGCTCAGCCTTTGACCTTGGTCTTCAGGGCCGAGCCGGCGGAGAAGCGGGGGACCTTGCCGCCCGGGATCGTGATCCGCTCGCCGGTGCGGGGGTTGACGCCCTGGCGCGGGCCGCGCTCGGCGACGTGAAATTTGCCGAAGCCGGTGAAGCTGACTTCGCCGCCGCCGCTCAGGGTGTCGGTGATCGCGTCGAGCACAGCGTCAACCGCGTCGCCCGCAGCTTTCTTGCTGCCCAGCCGCTCGTCGCCTGCAAGTTGGTCCAGAAATTCAGCCTTTGTCACGTCGAAGCTCCTCCGTCATGGGTGGTTGAAATCGGGCCGGAATCTAACAGCGCGCACGGCCGTAAAGCCGCATGGGACTCAGGATCCGGCGACCGTCATCGCCTCGATCAGCAGCGACGGGGTGCTGACCGAGCCGCCAAAGGGGACCCAGCGGGCGTCCGCGCCCGCGAGACGCACCGCCCTCAGCATCGAAACCAGGTCGCTGGCGACCGTGAACTCGCGCAGTGGCTCTGCCAGCTCACCGCCGCGAATCGCGCGCCCTGAGGCGCCGACCGAGAAGTCGCCGGAGACCGGGTTGACGCCCGAGTGCAGGCCGGCGACGTCGGTGACATAGACACCCTCGCCCGCCTCGCGCAGCAGATCCTCGAAGCCGAGCGTGCCGGGGGTGACGATCAGATTCGAGGTCGAGACCGAGGGCTGTGAGCGGTAGCCACCGCGGCCGGCGCTGCCGGTGGAGGTGGCGCCGCCGCGCCGCGCCGTGTAGGTGTCATAGAGGTAGGTGCGCAGGGTGCCACCCTCGATCAGGGCATTGCGGCGGCGCGGCACCCCCTCGCCGTCGAAGGGAGCGGAGGCCGAGCCCTCGGGATCTAGGCCGTCGTCGTGGAGCACCAGCGCCTCGCCGGCGACCTCGGTGCGGAGCCGCTCGGCGAACGGGGAGCGGCCGCGCTGTACCGCTCCTGCGCTGAGGCCGCCGCCGATCAGGGCGACGAAGCTGGCGGCGACCGTCGGCTCGAGGACGACGGGGCAGGAGCGCGACTCGGGCTTGCGAGCGCCGATCATCGCCGTCGCACGCTCCGCCCCCTCGCGCCCGATCGCGGCTGGGTCGAGTGCCTCCGGGCCACGGCCGAGGTCGAAGCCCAGACCCGTCTCGCGACCGTCGCCGCTCTCGGCGAGCGCCTGCACGTAGCCGTAACAGCTCGAGCGCTCGAACTCGCCCGAGATCCCGCTGGAGGAAGCGATCGCGACCCGCTCGTTGGAGTCGGCGTAGACGGCCTGCTCGACCCCGGCGACGCGAGGGTCGGCCTCGAGCGCGGCACGCTCGATCGCCAGGGTCAGCTCGGCCACATCGGCCAACGAGTACGCAGCTATCGAAGGGTCGCTCAGATCAGGCGCCGTGGCCGGTTCCGGTGCGCCTTTCCCCCCCATATCGGGGATAAGGCGCACCGGAAGCTCCGCGGGGCCGGCGAACTCGTCCTCGTCGGCGACGCCCGCCACCTCGGCCGCGCGCTGGGCGAGGGCGTCGATGCCGGCGTCGGAGAGGTCGGTGCCGTAGGCGTAGCCGACCCGGTGGCCGATCCAGGCCCGCACGCCGATGCCCCGCTGCGTCGCCGCGGTGAGGCTCTCGACCTCGCCACCGTGGGCGCGAACCTCGCGCCCGGCGTCTTCGACGGCGTAGGCCTCGGCGTCAGTGGCGCCCGCCGCGAGCGTGCGCTCGACGGCGCGCCGTGCCGGCTCGATCAAACTTCGGTCCCCCCCACCGTCATCGCCCCGATCCGGACGTGGCCCTGGCCGGTCCCGACCGGCACTTTCTGGCCCGCCTTGCCGCAGACCCCGGTCTTCATCTCGAAGTCGTTGCCGACCGCGTCGATCGCCGCCAGCGCCTGCAGGCAGTTGCCGATCAGGGTCGCCCCGCGGCAGGGACGCGTGACCTGGCCAGCCTCGATCAGGTAGCCCTCCGAGACGCCGAAGACGAAGTCGCCGGTCGCCGGATCGACCTGACCGCCGGCGAAGGACTTGGCGTAGAAGCCCCGCTCGACCTCGGCGATCATCGCCTCCGGCTCGATCTCGCCGGGCGCGATGTAGGTGTTCGTCATCCGCGGCACCGGCAGGTGGCGGAAGCTCTCGCGGCGGCCGTTGCCGGTCGAGGCGACGCCGTCGCGGCGAGCGGTGAGGCCGTCGTAGAGGAAGGCGGCGAGCCGACCCTGCTCGATCACCATCGTCTTCTGCGTCGGCGCCCCCTCGTCGTCGATCGCGTCGCTGCCCCACTCCCCCGGCATGCGTCCATCGTCGTAGGCGGTTACCAGGGGCTGGGCCACCTGCTCGCCGAGCTTGCCGACGTAGACGCTGGCGCCCTTCTGGATGTGGTCGGCCTCGAGGCCGTGGCCGGTCATCTCGTGGAAGAGGACGCCGCCGAAGCCGCCACCCACCACCACCGGCATCGAGCCGGCCGGGGCGGGGCTGGCGTCGAGCAGGATCAGCGCCTTGCGGGCCGCCTCGGCGGCGATCGCGGCGGGATCGTTCTCGAAGAGCTCGAAACCGCGATGGCCGCCGAGGGTCTCGGCGCCGGTCTCGACCGAGTCGCCACGGCGCGCAACTGCCTGAGCGCCGATCCGCACCCGGGTGCGATCGTCGCCGGTGAAGAGGCCCTCGGAGTTGGCGACGGCGACCTCGCGGCGAACCTCGGCGTAGGAGGCCATGAACTGGGCGATCTCCGCCCCGGCACCGCGGCCACGCTCGTCCAGATCCCGCAGCAGGGCCGCCTTGCGCTCAGCTGGAACGGCAGCCGGCGGCTGCTCGATCGGGTGCGGGCTGCTCGGCGCGGCCGCTTTCAGTGGGCGCGGCTCGGCGCTGTCAGAGCGCAGGGCCGCCGCGGCCTCGTCGGCCGCGCGCTCGATGTCCGCCGGGTCGAGCCCGTCGACGTAGGAGAAGTAGGTCGTGCCGCCGCTGAGGACGCGTACACCCGCCCCCCCGGCGCTGCCCGCCTGGGCCGCTTCGACTCGCGACTCGTCGATCGCCATCGTCAGTCCCGCGCTGCGTTCGGCGAACACCTCGGCGAACTCGCCGCCGTTGGCGAGCGCCCGCGCGAGCGCACGCTCGGCCACCTCCGGCTCGATCACCCGGCTCATGGCTTCGGTCGCTTTCCCGCAACCTCGATCAGCCGGCCGGCCGCGGCGAAGAGCTCGCCACCGGCAAGCGAGTCCGTCGCCTGGTCGCTGGACCTGCCCCCCGCGTAGTAGAGCCGCGCGAAAGGCCGCCGGGAAACCCGGCGGCGGCGCATGTAGGCGGCTGCCTCATCGGCATAGCCGGAGACGCGATCGAGCAGAACCCGGTGCGGCTTAGGCGGCATCGAGCCCCCTCCCGTCTCCGCCCTCGGCCAGATCGCGCAGGACGGCGCGCATGTCGAAGAACAGCAACGAGGAGAGCGCGAAGCGCTCGGTTACGGCCACGGCGGCGAGGCCGGCATGGCGCAGGGCGAAGACCTCCCCCTGCTCGGTGGCGATGTGAACCTGCTCGACCGGATCCTCGCCAGCGCTGTCGGCGACGTCGAACAGCACCTTCGCGTCCTCGCGCCAGCGCTCCGGGCGGCCGCTTGCCGCGAGCACCGTCCCGTCGGCTCCGAGGATCGCGCCACCGCGAAGGTCGGGAGACATCTCGGTCAGGTAGGCAAGAGCACCGGCAGCGGAGTCGCCAGCCGTCGATTCCACACCGCTCGTCTCACCGTCGGGCATCTCGGCCAAAATAGCGACCCGTGTCCCTGGCCCGAGCTTCCTGGATCACCGTAGTCTCGATCTGCGCGATCGCCGTAGTCCTCTTCGCGATCAGCGGCTACACCGGCTACTCGATCACCGTAGGCGCCGTCGGCCTCGCCGCAGCGGTCAATCTCCTGCCAAGCCCCTAGCGACGATTCCACGGCCCGGGTGGGAGGAGTCTGGTCGCCCTCCAGTCGAATTGATGTCGCACGCGCGCTTCGCGCGCTTAGCTCCGAATCTCGAGCGCGGCTAACGCCGCGCAAATATCGGATTGCATTTCCGCCGCCTTCGGCGACATTCGCCTGGAGGGCGACCAGGCTCCTCTCTCAACAGGCTCGGATAGAAGAAGCTTTGAAAGCGACGTCGCAAACCCAGATGCTGCGAGCACGAGTGGCGAAACCAAAGCTTGGAAAAGCTTCGGGCGGAGAAAGGGGCGTCGAGCGGTTCCTTTCGAAGCTTCGTGCGCTTCGAGAGGGGCTGGCGGGTGCGCCTCTGCGGGAATGTCGCCGAAGGCGGCCTATGCAATCCGGTTATTGCGCGGCGTAGCCGTGCTCCTTCTTCGGAGCTAAGCGCGCGCAGCGCGCGTGCGACATCAATTCCCGCGGAGGCGCACCCGCCAGCCCCTACCCCGCCCGGAACGGGCCCGAGCGGGCCCGCTTGGGGTCACGAACCGAGGTCTCGGGCTCGACGTGGATCAGGACCTCAGCCCGGGAGACGTCGGCCTCGATCGAGTCGCGCATCGCGTGCGCGAGCTCGTGGGCGCGCTCGAGGCTGGTGCCGGAGCGGTACTGGACGTGGAGGTCGATGTAGCGGCGGGCGCCGGCGCGGCGGGCGCGCAGCTTGTGGTAGCCGGCCACCTCGGGGGTGCGGGCGCTGGCGATCGCGGCCTCGATCCGGTCCATCTCCTCGTCGGGCAGCGCTTCGTCGACGAGCACCCCGGAGGAGCGCCTGACGATCCTCACCCCGGCGATGACGATCGCGCCGGCGACGGCCAGCGCCGTGATCGAGTCGAAGGCGGCGTTGCCGGTGATCTGGACCAGGCCGAGGCCGACCACGACGCCGGCCGAGGTGAGCGCGTCGGTGCGCAGGTGGGCGGCGTCGCCTTCCAGGGCCGGAGAGTCGTGCACCTTGGCCTGGCGCGAGAGGACCGCCGAGACCACGAGGTTCGCCACCACCGAGAAGCCCATCACCGCGATCCCGACGCCAAGCGTTTCCACCTCGGCACCGACGACGAGCCGATGGGTCGCCTCGTAGATGATGATCGCGGCGCCGAGCAGGATCAGCAGCCCCTCGATCGTCGCGGCCAGGCTCTCGACCTTCTCGTGGCCGTAGGGATGGTCGGCGTCGGCCGGCTCGTCGGCCTTGCGCACCGAGACGAAGGCGACGATCGAGGCGACGAGGTCGATCAGCGAGTGGATCGCCTCGGTGAGGATCGCGATCGAGCCGGTGATCGCCCCAGCGGCGAGCTTGATCGCGATCAGGAGCGCGTTGGAGGCAATCGAGAGCGCCGCCGCACCGCTCTTGGTGCGGATCATCGTGCCCTTGGCGTTGCCTCGCCGGCGCCCAGGCGCGCGGCCAGCAGCCGTGCGGCGCGGCCGCGATGGCTGATCTCGTTCTTCTCCACCTGGCTCAGCTCGGACATCGTGCGCGAATCGTCCGGGCCGGTGTCGTCAGGGACGAAGGCGGGGTCGTAGCCGAAGCCTCCCTCTCCCCGTGCCTCCTCGATCAGGCTGCCCTCGCAGCGGGCCTCGAAGACCTGCTCGGCACCGTCGGCACCGACCAGCGCCAGCGCACAGTGATAGGCGGCGCGGCGGTCCTCGCCGGTCTCCGCCACCTCGCGCAGCAGCTTTGCCAGGTTCTCCTCGTCGGTGGCATCCGCGCCGCCGTAGCGAGCCGAGTGGATCCCCGGCCGCCCCCCCAGCCCCATCGCCTCGATTCCGGAGTCGTCGCCGATCGCCGCTTCGCCGGTCGCCCGCTGCGCCGTGCGAGCCTTCTCGAGCGCGATCTCGGCAAACGAGTCGCCCTCCTCCGGGGGCAGCTCGACCCCGTCCGGCAGCGGCTTCAGCGTGAGGTCCGGCAGCAGTTCGCGCATCTCGCGCAGCTTGTGCTTGTTGGCGGTGGCGAAGATCAATCGGTACTACCCGTCAGGCCTGCCCGCCACCGGCCACCTTTTCCTGCACCCCTCGCAGGCGGGAGATCCCCATCTCGGCGAGGCCGAGCAACTCGTCGAGCGATGCCCGCGAGAGCGGAGTGCGCTCGGCCGTCGCCTGCACCTCGACCAGGCCGCCGTCGCTGGTCATCACCACGTTGGCATCGACCTCGGCGGTCGAGTCCTCGGAGTAGTCGAGGTCGCAGAGCGCCCGGCCGTCGACCATGCCAACGCTGACCGCGGCGACCGAGCCGTTCAGCGGCATCGTCTCGATCTCGCCGGCGTCGAGCAGCTTCTGCAGGGCCAGGCGCAGGGCGACGTAGCCGCCGGTGATCGCCGCGCAGCGGGTGCCGCCGTCGGCCTGGAGCACGTCGCAATCGACGTAGACGCTGCGTTCGCCGAGGGCCTTGAAATCGACCACGACCCGCAGCGAGCGGCCGATCAGGCGCTGGATCTCAACCCCGCGGCCGTCCTGCTTGCCCTTGGCGATGTCGCGCGCCTTGCGATCGCCGGTGGAGGCGGGCAACATCGCGTACTCGGCGGTCACCCACCCTTTGCCGCGCCCCTGCATCCAGCGCGGCACCGAGCCGTTGACGGAGGCGGTGCAGATCACCCTCGTCCGCCCCAACGAGATCAGCGCCGAGCCGTCGGCGGTATCGACGAAACCGGGATCGATCGTGACCGGCCGGATGTCGGCTGGCGCGCGGTCGTAGCTGCGAGAGGCGGGCATGGTGTCGCGAGTCTAAGTCAGTGGCAGGGCAAAACCGTCTCCCCAAACGCGGAAGGGCCGCCGAACGCGACCCTCCCTGCCCACTGGGGGTAGCCCTTTGACGTCCGGTGGGGGGCCACCGGCGCTCGCGAGCCTTGCGAGAGCATAGGCTTGTAATGCCTGAACAGTCAAGAATTTTCCTTTGGTAGAACGTTGAGGCCGCGCTGGGCGAAGTGCGCATCGAAGGCAAATGCCTCGCTCCCACCGTCGCGCTCCAGCAACGCGAAGGACGTCGCATCGACGTAGCTCCAGCGCTTGTCGTCGTACTGCTCGAGGATCTCCCAGGCCCTTTCCTCGGTGGGTCGATCGAGGTGAACGAGATCGATGGCACCGCCACCACGGAAGCGCCGCCCCCACTCGATCGCCTCGCCGCGGCCCACTCGGACCATCAGGGCGGTGTAGGTCTCCGCGAAGACGTAGTTCGAGGTGAAGAGCGCGACCCCCTCGGAGATCAGGCCCGCCAGCGCCGACCGCGCCCGCTCGTGCTCGGCCTCCGAGGAATTGCGCAGCGCGACGAAGGCGCTGGTGTCGATGAAGACCGACTTCACGAGCCGTAGAGGTCGCGGTCCAAGCTGCTGACGCTGGTCCCCTTGGGCCCCTTGCCGGGAGCCTCATCGACGAGGTAGCTCAGCAGAGGATCGACGGCGAGATCGACGCCACGCGCTCGCTCGGCGTCGATCAGCTGCCGCACCACCGCGGCAATGCTCCCCGCCTCGCCCGCCCGCTGTTTCAGCCAGCGGTACTGGCCCTCATCGAGATATAGCTGTGTGCGATGCCTCATACTGTAATACAGCATACGATCGACCCCGGACGGAATCCGGTTGATCGGCACCTGCACGGGATCGACCAAGGGACCCAGAGCACGAACGGCCGGAGGGGCGACCGTCGCGGGCCGCCCCTCCACCACCCCGGCTCTCATTTGAACGCCACCTTGTCGACCGCCTCCTTGATCTTGTTGACGATCACGTCGGCGAGCTCGGTGCCCTGTTTCCCGTTGAAGCCCCTCATCGCGGCCACCATCCCGACCATCAGCAACGAGACGAGCAGAATCAGGCCGACGTACTCGACCGTCCCCTGGCCCTCCTCGTCTCCGATCAGCTCGCGGATCGCCCGTAGCCGTCGCTCGAGCGCGGCGTGGAAGTAGCCCATTGCTGCGTAGAACATCGAAGCCTCCTTTCGCGGTTGGAGGCCAATGCTCGAAGGGCGCGACGCGCCGATCTAGACCTGAGTGAAACGAGTCTGTGACGCATGACCCTCCGAACGCTCGCTCGCAGTGCCGCGGGCGCCTCGATCGCCGCCGGGGCCCGTGGATACCCTCAGCCGCGATGCGAGTTCTGGTCGTCACCAACTTCGTGCCCGACGCCGGCGCCCCGCAGCGCGGGCGCTGGGTCCGCGATCAGGTCGAGGAGATCCGGCGGCTCGGGACCGAGGTCGAGGTCTTCAGCTTCCCCCCCGGTTCCCGCCAGTACATCCCCGCCACGCGGCGGCTGCGGCGGCTGCTCGCGCGCGAGCGCTTCGACCTCGTCCACGCGCACTACGGCCTCCCCGGCTGGTGCGCCCGCCTGGCAGGAGCACGACCGCTGCTCGTCAGCTTCCACGGCACCGACGTGCGCCACTGGCTCGTCGGGCCGATGTCACGGCGCCTCGTCTGGCGAGCGGACCTCGTCGCCGCGGTTTCGCGGGCGCTGTTCGAGGCAGAGGACGGCCGGCCCGGCCTGCCGGCGGTGCCGGGCTCGGCCGTCCTCCCCTGCGGCCCCGACCTCGGCCGTTTCCAGCGCCTGCCGCGCACGCAGGCGCGCCGCGAGCTCGGGCTCGACCCCGAGGGTCGCTTCCTGCTCTTCCCCGCCAACCCCGCCCGGCCGGAGAAGCGCCACGACCGTGCCGCCGATCTGGCCCAGGCCTGCGGCGCGGAGCTGCTGACCGGCGGCTCGATCGAGCCCGACCGGATGCCGCTCTGGGTCAACGCTGCCAACGCGGTGCTGGTCACTTCCGACTACGAGGGCTTCGGCCTCGCCGCGCTCGAGGCGCTCGCCTGCGACGTGCCGGTCCTCTCCACTCCCGTTGGCGTCGCGCCCTACGCGCTCGGCGGCATCCGCGGCGCCCTCTGCGCGCCCTTCGAGCTCGAGACGTGGAAGGCCGCGTCCCTGCCTCTGCTGGACTCCGCGGACCCCCGCGTCGAAGGCGCGGCACGCGCCGCGACGCTCTCGGCCGCGCGGATGGCCGAGCGCACGCTGGAGGCCTACCGCACCGTCCTCGCCAGCGCGTAATAGATTGGGCGCAATGAGCGAGCCGGCAGGTCAGTCCAGCGGCGAGGATCTCAGCGCGCAGGTCGAGATGGCGAAGCGGCGGCTGGAGGAGGCCGCGGCCGCCGCCAGCACCGCCGAGAGGCGCGTCGCGGCGGAGATCGAGGCGCTGGAGACCGACCTCGAGAAGGAGCGTGCCCGCGCCTCCCAGGCCCTGGAGGAGCTGCGGGCGGCGCACGCTGAGGAGTTGCGCCGCGCTCGCGAGGCCAAGGATCAGGTGGTTGCCGAGGCGGAGGGTCGCCTTGCCGAGATCGAGGCCCAGACCGTGACGACCGAGAAACGGATCGAGGAGGCGGAGAGGCGCGCGGCCGAGGCCGAGGCAGCGATCGCCGACGAGCGAGCACGCGCTCGCGGGGCGGCGGCGAACTGGCTTCGCGGTCAGGTCGAGGCAATTCGTCGAGAGGCGGGGCGGCGATAGCTCCCAGTGCCGAGTTCGACGTCGCCGTCGTTGGCGGCGGCGCGGCCGGTCTCTGGACGGCGCTGAAGGCGGCCGAGCAGGGCGGAGAGGTCTGCCTCGTCTCGCGCACCTCGCTCTCCCAGAGCGCCAGCTTCTGGGCACAAGGAGGGCTCGCCGCTGCGCTCGAGCCGGGCGATTCGCCGGCCCAGCACGCCGCCGACACGATCGCGGCCGGCCGCGGGCTCTGCCGTCCCGCGGCGGTGCAGGTGCTGGTCGACGAGGCGCCGGCCGCGGTTCAGGAGCTGCGCTCCCGCGGGGTGGCGTTTGACTTAGAGCCCGACGGCGAGCTCTCGCTCGGCCTCGAGGGCGGCCACACCCGCCGCCGCATAGTTCACTCCGGCGGCAGCGCGACCGGCCACGAGATCACCTCGAAGCTCGCCGCGATGGTCGCCGCCGAGGGGCGGATCGAGGTGCGCGAGCGAGCCTCGATGACGGCTCTGTGGAGCGACGGCGAGCGCTGCCATGGGCTGCTGGCCGACGACGGTGGGATCGCCGCCGGCGCCACCGTCCTCGCCACCGGTGGAGCCGCGGCCCTGTGGCGACGAACGAGCAACCCGCGCGGTGCGATCGGCGCCGGCCCGACGATGGCGGCGGCGGCCGGCGCGGACCTCGGCGACCTCGAGTTCTGCCAGTTCCACCCCACCGCCCTCTTCCTCCCCGGCACCCGCTTCGACGGCCTGCTGATCACCGAGGCGGTGCGCGGCGAGGGGGCGACGCTGCTCGACGCGACCGAGCGCCGTTTCACCGACGAGCTGGCGCCGCGCGACGCTGTCACTGCGGCGATCCTCGACCGACTCGACGCAGACGGCACCACGGCGGTTCGGCTCGACCTGCGCGAACTCGACCCCGCCAGGTTTCCCAACGTCTTCGAGTCGCTGCGAGAGGCTGGGCTCGATCCGAGCGCCGAGCCGGTCCCGGTCGCCCCCGCGGCCCACTACATGATGGGCGGGGTCGTCGTCGACCTCGACGGCCGCTCCTCATTGCCCGGGCTCTTCGCCGTCGGCGAGTGCTCCTGCACGGGCCTGCACGGCGCCAACCGCCTCGCCTCCAACTCGCTCAGCGAGTGCTTCGTCTTTGGCGGGCGCGCCTCGACAGCCGCTCTGGAGGAGCGCGTGACACCGGATCCGCCCGAGCCCGACGACTGGCGCTTCGAGCCGCCGACCGAGGCGACCCGCGATGCAGTCTGGAGCCTGGCCGGACCGATGCGGCGCCCCGAGCAGCTCGAAGAGCTGCTCGGCAACCCCTATCCCCTGGCGGCGGCAATCGCGGCCTGCGCACTCGAGCGCCAAGAGTCCCGCGGCGGCCACCTCAGGGCCGACTTCCCCAGCATCGACCCCAGCCTCGACGGCATCCACATCGTCCGCGAACCCGGCGGCCGGGTCCGCCGCGAGGGCTGGAGCTGAACCGTTGAGGTCGCGCTAGCGTCAGCGCATGCTTCTCGGAGTCGACGTCGGCGGAACGTTCACCGACGCTGTGCTTCTCGATGGCGAGGAGGTGCACACGGCAAAGCTGCCGACCACAGCGGAGGATCAGTCGCTGGGGGTGATCGCCGCGGTGGAAGAAGTCCTGCGGAAGGCCGCGGCTTCGGCTGCCGACATCGACGTCTTCGCCCACGGCATGACCGTCGGCACAAACGCGCTGCTCGAGGAGCGCGGAGCGCGCACGGCGCTGATCGCAACGCGGGGCTTCGGCGACGTGCTGGAGATCGGGCGACAGGACCGGCCCCAGCTCTACCGGCTCTGCGCGCCCAAGCCGACGCCGTTGATTCAGGCGGAGCTCCGCTTCGAGGCGAAGGAGCGGACGGGGCCCGAAGGGATCCTCCAGCCAATGTCAGACGCGGAGCCGGCCCGGCTGGCCGATCTGCTGCGAGACAGCAATGCCGAGTCCGTCGCCATCTGCCTGCTCTTTTCCTATCTTGACCCCTCCCACGAGCGAGACATCGCCGAGCACCTGCGTCGGGAGCTCCCCGACCTGCACGTCTCCACCTCGCACGAGGTGCTGCCTCGCTTCCGTGAGTACGAGCGCTGCTCGACCACCGCGATCGACGCCTACCTCTCCCCCCTGCTCGGCCGCTACCTCGACCGGCTCGGCGGGGCGGCCGACGATGCCGGCCTGCCCCAGCCCCTGGTGATGCAGTCCTCGGGCGGCGTCGCGAAGGCCGAGGAGGCGGCGCGGGCCGGCGCCTGGAGCGTCCTCTCGGGACCCGCCGGCGGTGCCGTGGGCGCCGGTTTGATCGCCGGCGTCTGCGGCGACGGCAACGCCCTCGGCCTCGACATGGGAGGCACCTCGTGCGACGTCTGCGTGGTCGAGGAAGGGCGGGTGAGGCGAACCGACTCCCGCACGATCTCCGGACGGGTGATCCAGCTGCCGATGGTGGACGTGCACACCGTCGGCGCGGGGGGAGGATCGATCGGCTGGCGCGACGCGGGCGGAGCGCTGCGCGTGGGGCCGCGTTCCGCCGGCGCCAAGCCGGGCCCCGCCTGTTACGGCAACGGCGGCACCGAGCCCACCGTCACCGACGCCAACCTGCTGCTCGGTCGCCTCGCCGCCGGCTCGGAGCTCTCCGGAGGCACCGACCTCGACCTCGCTGCCGCACGGACCGCAGTCGGCGACCTCGCCGCCTCGCTCGGCCTCGAAGAGTTGGAGACAGCGGAGGGCATCGTCCGGGTCGCCAACCAGGAGATGGTGCGAGCGCTGCGCGTGGTCACCGTCGATCGCGGCGTCGACCCCCGCCGCTTCGCCCTGCTCCCCTTCGGCGGCGCCGGCCCGATGCACGCCGTCGCGATCGCCGAGGAGCTGGGCATCGGGCGCGTCCTCTGTCCACGCGCCGGCGGCGTCCTCTCCGCGCTCGGACTCTGCGCCTCCGACCGGCGAAGGGACACCACGCGCACGGTAATGCTGAGTGGCCCGGATCTGACCGGTGAGCGGATCGCGGCGGAGGTGGAAGAGCTGATCGCCGACCTCGGTGACGGCATGGACGAGGCCGAGCCCGAGGCGGTCTACGAAATGCGCTACGCCGGCCAAGCCTTCGAGCTACCGGTGCCAGGCTCGACCCGGCCCGACCCCGATGACTTGGCCGAGCGCTTTGCCGCCGCGCACGAGGAGCGCTACGGGCACCGCGATCCCGGAGGAGAAGTGGTCCTCGTCCACATCGGCCTGGCGATGGTCGCGCCCGGGCCTCGTCCGCGCCCTTCCGCCGCCACCGAAGGCCGCCTCGAAGAAACCACCCGGGACACGTGCTTCGCCGGCGAATGGCTGGCGACCAGGGTGCTTCGCGGTGAGCCGGCCGCTGGCTTCACCGCCGAAGGCCCGGCGATCTTCGAGTTGCCCGAGGCAACCTTCGTATTGCCCCAGCACTGGGCCGCAGAGGTAGACGATGCTGGAACCATCCGCGCAAAGGCAGTCCGAGGATCGGGTGCAACGCGTTGAGGTCCTCGTACAGCCACAAAGCGTTACAGCGGAGAGAGGGATGACTGCCCTCGACCCGATCGCGCTGCAGGTGATGATCGGCGGCCTGCGGGCGGCCTGCGACGAGATGGGCGCGGCGCTGATCCGCTCGGCCTACTCGGCCAACATCAAGGAGCGCCGCGACTGCTCGACCGCCCTCTTCGACGCCCGCGGCGAGATGGTGATGCAGGCCGAGCACATACCGGTGCACCTCGGCTCGATGCCGGACGCGGTCGCCGCAGTTCTCGACCTCGAGCAGCGACCCGGTGATTCGTGGATCCTCAACGACCCATACCGAGGCGGCACCCACCTGCCCGACATCACCCTGATCTCCCCGGTCTTTCACGGCGGCGAGCTCGTCGGCTTCGCCGCCTGCCGTGCCCACCACGCCGACGTCGGCGGCCCGACGCCCGGCAGCATGCCGGCCGACTCGACCACGCTTGAGAAGGAGGGCGTGGTGATCCCGCCGACACGGGCCGATCCGGCCACCCTGGGCGAGCTGGCCTCACAGATGCGCTTCCCCAACCAGCGTCTCGCCGACCTGCGCGCCCAGGCCGCCGCCAACCGGATCGGCGCGCTGCGGCTCACGGAGCTGGCCGAGCGCCACGGCCCCGAGCATCTGCGCGCCGGCATGGACGAGATCCTCGCCTACGCCGAGCGCCGCACCCGCGCCGCGCTGGCCGAGCTCCCCGACGGCACCCACGTCGCCGAGGACCTGCTCGAGGACGACGCAAGAGGCGAGCCAAGGGACATCACCCTGCGGGTCGAGGCGACGATCCACGGCGATCGCCTCATCCTCGACTTCGCCGGCACCGACCCGCAGAGCGAGGGCAATCTCAATTGCCCGCTCTCAGTGACGAAGTCGGCGGCCTTCTTCGCCGTGCGCGTTCTGACCGACCCCGATGCCCCGCCCTGCGCCGGCGCCTACCGGCCGATCGAGGTACGGGCGCCCGAGGGCTGCCTGCTCAATGCCCGCCCTCCGGCCGCCGTCGTCGCCGGCAACGTCGAGGCCTCCAGCCGCGTCGCCGACCTCGTCATCGCCGCCTTCGCCGGCGCCCGACCCGTACCCGCCCAGGGCCAGGGAACGATGAACAACCTGATGCTTGCCGGCGAGGGCTTCACCTACTACGAGACCCTCGGCGGCGGCCAGGGCGCCTGCCCGGACCGCGATGGCCCGAGCGCCATCCACGTCGCGATGTCGAACACGCTGAACACGCCGGTCGAGGCCCTGGAGAGCGAATTCCCCCTGCGGGTGCGCGAGCTCTCGCTGCGACGGGACAGCGGTGGCGCCGGCCGCCACAGTGGCGGCGACGGCATCGTCCGCGAGATCGAAGCCCTCGCACCAACGAGCTACTCGCTGATCACCGAGCGCCGCCGGCATCCCCCCCGTGGCCGGAACGGAGGCGGCGACGGGGCGCCGGGGCGCAATCTTCGCAACGGCGAGTCGCTGCCGAGCAAGGCCCAGGGAGAGCTCGCTCCAGGCGACTCGATTCGGATTGAAACCCCCGGCGGCGGCGGCCACGGCGGTCGGTAAACACGCGCTTCTACAAAGAAGAGAGAGACGTGACAGTCGTCACTTAGTTGGCGATCCCGGGTGACTCGTCTAGAATGCCGAATTCGGGCGGGCTTCTCATCCTGGAACGGGGTCCGAGCTTTCCCCTCCCAGTCAAGATTTAGACCAACCTTTTCAAGGTACGACTTCAAATGCCGATCGCTTTCAAGGAATGGGCCGTGACGGTCCGCGCACTCGCCGAGGGCGAGCAGTTGCTGACCCTCCGCAAGGGCGGAATCCGCGAGGAGAACAAGCACTTCGAGCTCGATCACGAACGCTTCTTCCTCTACCCGACCTTCGATCACCAGCAGAACAACCTGGTGCGCGAGTCCCATCACCCCGAGCTGGGCAGGGCTCTCGAGGAGGGCGTCTGGCCAGACGAGGAACCGCCCCCCGGAGCGCTTATCCAGGACGGCGGCATCTCCCAGCCGGAGCGGGTTCGCCTGCGCGCCTGGGCCGAGGTCACCGATCACATCACGGTCACCGACCCGCGCATCGTCGACGGCCTCTCCCCTTATTACGTCTGGACTCCGGACTACGCCGAGAAGCGGCTCAACTGGAAGCGGCGTCACCCGCTGCACGTGCTGCTGCTCAGGGTCCACCGCATCCCGCGCCCGGTCACGGTGCGCGTCCGCGAGGAGTACCACGGTTGCCGCACCTGGGTCGAGGTCGACCGCGACCTTCCCTTCGAGGGCACGCCGGTGATGGCCGACGAAGAGTTCGACCGCGCCCGCGCCGAGATTCTCGGGGTATGCGGCGCCGCCGAGCCCGCCCTGGTCTAAGCAGCCAGTAGCCTCGCCCGGTGCCCTGGGTCGAGACGCAGTCACTTAGCTTCACCGCCCGCCACGACAGCGGCGACGCTGCCTTCGCGGAGCGCACGCTGGACCGGATGGAGGAACTTCGGCTGCGGCTCGAGGATCGCTTCGAGCGGGTGCCGGGAGAGATCACGGTTGTCGTCCACACCAATCCGGCCTGGCTGGCGATGGCCCACCCGTTCCTGCCTGCCGCGCGCTGGTCGGCGGCGCCGGCCGGACGTCGCTACCTGGCCGGCTGGGCGATGGCGACCGAGCTGCACGTGCTCAACGACCCCCACATGGAGCGCCGCGCCGCCGGTGAGGACTCGCGCGAGGCGCTGCGCGGCACCGCCGAGCGCCTCTACGCGCAGCTCGTGATCGCCGCCAACAACTCCGAGCTGCCGCCCTCCTGGACCCCGCGCCGCTTCGCCCGTTACCTGCGCTGGGCCTGGCTGGTCGAAGGGGGCGCCCAGTACTTCGCCCGCCAGGTCGGCCTCTACCGGGCGGCGGTGATCCGCCGCCTGCGCGAGAGCTCCCGGCCCTCGTTTCCCCCGTCCCGCCGCGACGCGGTGATCCTCGGCGGCACGATCTTCGATCTGCTCGAGGTCGAGCGCGGGCCCGACGCCTGCGAGCACCTCGCCCTCAACCTCCTCCCTGGCGGCGCCATGCCGACGCTGGAAGAGGCTTTCGAAGCTCGGATCGGCGAAATCGAGTCGGCCTGGCGCGACTACCTGCGCGAGATCAACCGGCCGAGCCTGGACTAGTCGGTGCCCGGAGTTCCCTCGAGCACTTCGCGCGCTTCCTCGAGGGCGGCCTCCGGCACGAGGATCTGACGTGGCCCAGCAGCGAGGAACTCGGGATTGTCAATGGTGCGCTGGACCATGCTCGGGATGCCGTGCTCGCCGAGCAGGCCCTGGATCATCTCGGCCTCCATCTGATTCAGCGCGTAGGCGACCTTGACCGGCCGGCTGCTATCTGATGAGGAACTCGGCATCGGCGATCTTCAGGTCTTTGAGCCAGTAGCCCTTGACGTCGGGATTGTCCGCGTCTTCGAGAGAAACGATCAGCCAAATCGCATCGGGCCAGTTGACCGCCTGGTTGACGTCGGTCTGCGAGGGATACGCCGCGCTCTTCGTGTGTGAGTGGTAGATCGCCAGCAACTCGCCGCCGTCTTCTTCGATCGCCTTCAGCGCGTTGTACTGGCCCTGCGGATCCATCTCGAAGCGCAGCGGGCTCGCGGCTGAGTTCTCTACCGGGATCACCACCCGGGCCTCGCCGTCGGCGCCGCCGACCATCCCGCAGCACTCATTGGGCAGGTCCTCGCGCGCGTGCGCGACCATCTCGTCGATCAGGGACTGCGCGATCCGCATCTAAGGCAGGTGAGCGCTTACCACCAGACCGTCGAGTCGAGATTCTCTATCTCCTCGATCGGCTTGGTGTAGACGCCGGACGAGAGGTACTTCCAGCCGTCGTCGGGGATCAGGAAGACGACGTTGCCGCCGTCGAGCTCGCCGGCGATGCGGGCGGCGATCGCGGCGATCGCGCCGGAGGAGACGCCGGCGAAGACGCCCTCCTCGTCGAGCAGGCGCTTGGTCCAGACGATCGCGTCGTGGTTGGAGACCATGATCTTGCGGTCGAGGATCGAGAGGTCGATGATCGGCGGGATGAAGCCGTCGTCGAGCGAGCGCAGGCCGTGGACCATCTCGCCCTGCATCGGCTCGGCGGCGACGATCAGCGTCTCGGGGTTCTCCTCCTTGAGCCGGCGGCCGTTGCCCATCAGGGTGCCGCCGGTGCCAAGGCCGCCGACGAAGGCGGTGACGTCGTCGAGCTCTTCGAGGATCTCCACCGCCGTGCCGTTGTAATGGGCGAGCGGGTTGGCCTCGTTGCCGTACTGGTAAGGCATGTAATAGCCGGGGTCCTTGGCCATCTCCAAGGCCACCTCGACCGCGCCGTTGGAGCCTTTGGCGCCCTCCGAATAGACGATCTCCGCCCCGTACATCTCAAGCAGCTGGGTGCGCTCTTTGGTCACGTTGTCGGGCATCACGACCTTGAGCGGGTAGCCCTTGCGGCTGCAGATCATCGCCAGCGCGATCCCGGTGTTGCCGGAGGTCGGCTCGAGGATCGTCTGTCCCGGCGCGATCAGCCCCTCCGCCTCAGCCGCCTCGATCATCGACTTGGCAACGCGGTCCTTGACCGAGCCGGTCGGGTTGTGGCCCTCGAGCTTGGCGTAGATGCGAACGTTGGGGTTGGGAGTGAGGCGCGGCAGCTCGACCAGCGGCGTGTTGCCGATCGACTCGACGATGTTGCCGAAACGCCCTCCGCAGGGCCGGTTCAGAAGCTCTCCTCCCGTCACTTCAAAAAGTATAGCCAGGGTGGCTCAAACCACCCAACCGCTCCCCGGGGGCGCGCTACTGCTTCTTTTTGACCTTGAAGGAGAAGGTCGCCGCGGAGGGATCGGTACCTGCGGCGCCGGTTGCCTGCACCGAGAACTTGTGTTTGCCGAGCTTGACCTTGTAGCTCTTTGGCGAGCTGCACGGTTCATACGAGCCCTTGTCGAGCTTGCACGCGAAGGTCGCGCCGGCGACAGTCGCGCTGAAGCCGAATTTGACCTTGACCTTTTTCTTCGTGGTCTTGATCGTTTCCCTGGGATGGCTGCCGATGGTCGTATCCGGGAGCGGCGCCGGAGCCGGAGCCGGAGGAAGGACGACTGGCCCAGGCTGCGTCGGTTTCGCGGGCGCCGGAACAACCGTGTAATTGACGCTTTCGGCTTCGGTCGTGCCATCGGTGTCTTCGGCGAATACTTTGAAGGTGTGCGAGCCAAGCGCCGCAGTATCGAGCGGCGAGCCGTTCGCGACGGGACCGGCGCAGGTCGCCACGGTCGCCCCTTCGGGTGGAGTGCAGAAATAGACCGCGTTGACGGCCTGGCCCTGGACGTAGGTGGCGCCATCGGTCGGGGATATGAGTTCGATCGACGGAGGGACGAGCGTGTAGGTGATCTGGATTTCCGGTTCCGCAGTCGGCGAGGCCAATGCCGGCAGGCCCAGCGGCGGCACCAACGAGGAGCCGCCGCCGCCACCGCTGCTGCCAACGATGCAGGCGCCACCGCCGCCGCCACCGCCGTAGTAGCCGCCACCGCCGCCGCCTCCAGGCCCAGTCGCGACGAAGCTGTTGCCGCCAGCGCCACCGGAGCCCAACTGGCCGTTGCCGCCTTGGCCGGAGGCTTCGCAACCGAAGGCGCCGAAACCCCCTTCAGTTGCCGTGCCCGCACCGCCACCGGGGTATGAGGTTTCGCTGCCGGGACTGCCCGCGGCTCCACCCGCACCACCTGGTTCTTCGCCCGATGCGCCACCACCGCCGCCGCCCGCGGCAACGATCAGCCGATGGTCAGGCGAGAGGCCGGACGATTCCGGCGATGTGCGGACATCGGAGGCGCCACCGCCGCCGCCCGCGCCGGCGGCGCCGCCGTTGAAGCCGCCGGCACCTCCTTCACCACCGTCTTTGCCGTTCCCGCCAACCTCGACATAGAGCGTCTGGCCAGGTGTCACGACCAGGTCACCGGTGACTACCGCTGCAGCTCCGCCGGGGACGAGGGCTTCGCTGGCGCCGCCATGGCCGCCGACGGCGACCACTTCAACACTGGTCACCCCACCTGGCACTTCGAAGGTCTGCTCGGCGCCGGTGAAGAGGAACGTCTGCGTCGTCGCCTGTGCCGGCGCTGCGGCGAGGAGCAGTGCGCACAGCCCCACCAGGACGGCCCCCAAGCCGAAGTGGCCATGGCGCAAACTCAAGATTTCTCGCGCTTGATCTGACACAGGAGGGCTTAACCTCCCAGACGGGTCGGACGAAGTCAACGAGGCCACCGCTATCCCTGCTGAAAGCGGAACGATGTTGCGTTTGATGCTCGCCGGCTCAGCCGCCGGCCATGGCCGGGAGGATGACGACGGTGTCACCGTCGGCGACGGCGGTGTCCAAGCCGCTGAGCACTCGCACGTCCTCGTCGTTGAGGTAGACGTTGACGTAGCGGTTGAGGTCGCCCTCCTCGCCGAAGAGCTGTGCCTCGGTGTCGGGATGCGCGGCGGTCAGTGCCCGCAGCACCTCGCCGACGTTGGAGCCGGCGACCTCGACCTCGGCCTGGCCGCCCGTCTGCGCCTGCAGGACCTTTGGGATGCGAACAGTCGCCATCAGGCGGGAAACCTACCGGCTAACCGGCGCAGAAGAGCTCGTAGTCGGGGAACTTGCCGAGCTCCGAGTCGGCCAATCTAGCCGGCGCGTTCTCGCCGCCACATATAGGGCAATCGGGGTCGCGGCGCACCTT
>Ga0190274_10000430_pt1 | contig 25657 bp, 11 predicted proteins | sample Popmic531T_FD_133002 | JGI IMG/M metagenome (GOLD analysis project Ga0190274, IMG submission 133002) | Populus adjacent soil microbial communities from riparian zone of Yellowstone River, Montana, USA - 531 T | ecosystem: Environmental > Terrestrial > Soil > Riparian zone | place: USA: Montana... | reverse complement strand
CAATTAAAGATTGCTGACCCATATTCAGAAAAAATTCTTGATCCTGTTGATGATGGTAGCATACCTGCTAGCACTTATCCTAGTCCTACGCCTTATCCATCGCAAACAACAGGAATAGTAAGTGTATTGCAGACAAGTGCCCCGGCTTATACATGGAAGGTTCCAAATTTTTCAAGACCTGATAAAAGAGGCCTGATCATTTATGAATTATTGCTAAGAGATTTTTTACAAGCTCATGATTGGAAAACATTAAAAGATACTTTGAACTATTTTAAGAAGTTGGGCATAAATGCAATTGAGATAATGCCTTTTAATGAATTTGGAGGAAACAACAGTTGGGGTTATAATCCTGATTTTTTTCTTGCACCTGATAAGTATTATGGAACAAAAAATAGCCTCAAAGAATTCATCGACTCATGTCATTCAAAAGGAATAGCTGTGATAATGGATATTGCATTGAATCATGCAACAGGTCAGTGTCCGCTGGCTGCATTGTATTGGAACAGTGCAACGAATCAACCAGCGACAAATAATCCATGGTTCAATGTAACGGCAACGCACCCATATAATGTGTTTAATGATTTTAACCATGAGAGTTTGTCTACACGTTATTTCACCAGTCGTGTAGTGGAGCATTGGCTTACAGAATATAAACTGGATGGTTTCCGCTGGGATCTTTCAAAAGGGTTTACCCAAAACACTCAATGTGGTGGAAGCACTACCAATGAAGCCTGTATGGCTGCTTACCATGCAGACCGTGTAGCTATCTGGAAAAGATATTATGATACTATGCAGGTAAAATCTCCCGGCAGTTATTGTATACTCGAACACTTTGCTGATAATACAGAAGAGATCGAACTTTCAAATTATGGTATGATGCTTTGGGGAAATAGCAGTTACAATTTTGAAGAAGCAGCAATGGGTTGGGTGCCTACATCAAATTTCGAATATGGAATCTTTAAAGTAAGGAATTGGACACAACCGCACCTGGTCACTTATATGGAAAGTCATGATGAAGAAAGAATGATGTATAAAAATCTTCAATTTGGCAATACTGCAGGTTCTTATAATACCAGGGATCTTTCCACTGCTTTGAAGCGAATGGAAATGTGTGCTTCATTTTTCACCATGATACCAGGACCAAAAATGATCTGGGAATTTGGAGAACTTGGATATGATTACAGTATTAATTATTGTACTAATGGTACGGTAAATAATAATTGTCGTCTTGACCCCAAACCAATTCGATGGGATTATATGCAAAACATCAGCCGTCAAAGATTGTATGATATTTATTCGGCGTTATTAAAACTTCGTTTCCATCCTTTATATAAAAACGGGTTTTTAACTGACCGGGTAACGCAAAATCTTGGTGGCGCATTCAAATGGTTACAGATAACAACAGATACATCGAATGTTTGTATCGTTGGAAATTTTGATGTAAATGCAGCAACAGGTACTGTAACCTTTCAAAATGCGGGCACCTGGTATGATTATTTAAATGGGAATACTTATGCAGCCACTGGCACCCCCCAAACTATAAGCCTGCAGCCGGGAGAATTTCATCTTTATCTTAATCGCAATATTACGAACGTGGTAACAACGCCTGTTAGTAATATTAATAACCAACCCCTAACTTTCAAAGTAAATGTTTATCCAAATCCTTTAATTGAAAATGGGGTTCTGGAAATTGAAAATGAGGAATCAGGGGCCGCTTCTATACAACTATATAATGAATCAGGGCAAAAGGTGCTTGAAAAATCCCTGGGAGTATTGGCAAAGGGTCTGCATAAAATTTCACTTGATAAAAGCGAAAGAAAAAGTTTTTCCCCCGGAATTTATTTACTTCGCATTTCTGTAAAGAACAGTGCGCAAACGAAAAAGCTATTATTATACTAATGCTACTATAAATTACTATGACTGCTGAATCATTTAAAAAGTTGAAGACCGCCGAAGCTGAAAAGATCAGTCATATTGATTATTTCAAAATAGCAATATCCGTTGACTGTGTCATTTTTGGTTTTGAAAAAAAAGAACTAAGGGTGCTGCTTATCAAATCGGATCTTGAAGAGTTTGCGGGCAAATGGTCATTACTCGGTGACTTGGTAAAGGTGGACGAAGATCTGGACAGCGCACCTTATCGTGTGTTAAGACAAAGAACAGGATTAGATGATGTGTTTCTTCAACAAGTAGGAAGTTTTGGAGCCATTAATCGTCATCCATCAGGTCGTGTTATTACAACGGCCTATTATTCACTGATCAATATCCGCAATCATAAATTAGAAATTACAGATAACGAAGTGCACTGGCATTCGCTAAAAAATCTTAAAGACCTTGCTTTCGATCATAAACAAATTATTGAATCCTGTTTGGAAAGACTCCGGGTACAGATCATGGATGAACCTGTTATTTTTAATTTATTACCCGAGAAATTTTCGTTGAGGGAATTACAGGATCTTTACCAGGCCATTTTGGGAATAAAACTGGATAGAAGAAATTTCAGGAAAAAAATTGCATTGAAAAACTGGTTAGATGATCTTGATGAAATGGAAGACGATGTGCCACACCGCCCCGGTAAGCTATATAAATTAAAAACAGGATTGAAGAATAACAAACTTGATGAAGTTGCAGAGAAAGCTAAATAGAAACTATTAATCTTGTCGGCTATAACATTCCCGAATAATCCACATTCGTTTAAAGCAAAGTTTACTCACACATAATCGCTAAATTTTTCCCATTGAAGGAAACTATCCATTTCGGAGCAGCGATTAAAAGATAAAATAGCTCTTAGTATTTTTCAACCAGTTTGACTTGTGATTGTTGGAGAAATTGCATTGTAATCCGTTGATTGGTTTAAGATTAAATAAAAAAAGTTGCATAAAATGTTGTTTGTTTCATAAATGTGTCTAAATTACACACCCAAATAGTACTTTTTACTCACGATAACTTCTAATGCTTATGTCCTTCAAAAATCTGCTTAAATCCGCAGCTGTTATTATCCTGCTATGTGTATCGCAGTTAGTAATGGCTCAAGACAGAGTAATATCCGGAAAGGTTATTGACTCTAGAGATAGTACTCCAGTTGTTGGTGCATCGGTTCAACCGAAAGGATCCAAAACCGGAACTGCTACAAAAAGTGATGGCTCCTTCACACTTTCAGTTGCTTCTAATGTTACCACACTTGTAATTAGCTCAATTGGTTACGCTTCACAAGAAGTTTCAATTGCCGGAGGAGTAACTTCAGTTGAAGTTTCATTTGTTGCAAGTGGCGGAAACCTAAATGAAGTGGTAGTAACCGGTTACGGTACTGCCCGTAAAAGAGATCTTACTGGTGCAGTTGCATCTGTTAAAGCAAAAGACTTTAACCAGGGTGTAATTACATCTCCCGATCAACTTTTACAAAACAGGGTTGCCGGTGTAGAAATTACAAACAATAGCGGTCAGCCTGGAGTTGCCACTACTATTAAGGTAAGAGGTAACAATTCTATTCGTGCTGTAAACAATCCACTTTATGTAATAGATGGAGTGCCGCTTGATGGAAGAACAGCAAGGCCAAGTGTAACACTTGCTGCTTTCGGTTCTACTCCAGAAACAAATCCTCTTCTTTATATCAATCCGAATGACATTGCACAAATAGATGTTTTAAAAGATGCATCTTCTGCAGCTATCTATGGTTCAAGAGGTGCTAACGGTGTGATCGTTATTACTACCAAAAGAGCTTCCGGAACCGGCACACAAGTTGACTTCGGAGTAAGCGTTGGTACAAACCTCGGTTACATGAAGAAATTTGAAGTTTTGGACGCATCTGAATTCAGAACTGCATTAAAAAAATATAACCAGCCAACTTCATTGGATAAAGGAGCTACAACAGATGCGATGGATGAGATCACTCAAAACAAGCTTTCTCAAAACTATAGCATGTCATTAACAAGTGGTGGTGAAAATGCCCGGTTCAGAGCCTCTTTCCTCGGATCAAAAACTTTTGGTTTTCTGAGAAATTCAGCTTTGGACAGATACCTAGGTGCTTTTGGAGGATCATTCAAATTCATGGACAAGAAATTGAGTATTGATTTCGATGTAAAGACCGGAAACACTGTTGAAGAGATTACCAATGTAAGTAACACTGCAGGTTCCCAGGGTAACCTGGTAAGCTCAGCACTTAGCTGGAACCCTACAGAACCTTTTAAAACCAGTAATGGTCATTATGTAGTATCCGGTAACGGTTCTGGAAATCCTCTTGCTTTTAGTGATGCATATTCTGATATTGCAAAAGTGACCAACTTGTTAGCTACGATCAGTGCCGGATATAAGCTTACAAATAATTTGGATTATAAGTTTTTATTTGCGATCAATCACGGAAACGGTGAAAGAAACACAAATATTGATGGCTGGCTGGGTGGTTTCCAGGGAATTTCTGGAGTTGGATTTGGACAAAAGTCATTTACGACTCTTACTTCACAAACATTTACTCATACGTTAAACTATCGTGCTAATATCACTGAAAAGTTAAGATTAGAAGCATTAGGCGGATTTGAATACTGGAAAACTGATTATAAAGGCTCCAACTTTTCAGCACAAGGGTTCAATACAAACCTAACAGAAGATACAAGGATAGCTATAAAATACACTGACATATTAAGAAATGGTCAGACACAACTTCCTCCTGTAACATTTGTAGATCCTCAGATCGAGTTGCAATCATACTTTGCAAGGGCAATATTGAATTATAATGACAAATTTTTAGTAACAGCAACTATCAGGGCTGATGGATCAAGCAAGTTTGGTGAAAATAATAAGTATGGCTACTTCCCTTCAGTTGCTGCTAAATGGAACATAAGCAATGAAGACTTCATGAAAAATGGCGGACTGTTTTCTAATTTGGCTGTAAGAGCATCATGGGGTATTACTGGTAACCAGGAATTTCCTGCCGGAGCTTCGCAAGAACAGTTTGGCTTCTTTTCGTATAATAGTGCAGGACAGGTTAACGTAGCAAACCCGGACCTGAAATGGGAAGAAACAAATTCTTACAATTTAGGAGTAGACTTTGGATTGTTTAATGGAAAGCTCTATGGAAGCATTGATTATTATAACAAGAATACCACGAATCTTCTTTTCCAAAGCACTGCTATCCAACCAGCACCCGCTTCTATTTATTTTATAAATCTTCCTGCACATCTCACCAACAAAGGACTTGAAGTCTATGTAGGTGCCACGCTTATTGAGAAAACTGATTTCAGTTTAGATATTAACCTGAACTATGCTCACAATAAGAATTTGCTGTCAGATTTTTATGGACCTGGTACCACAACTCCACTCCAGATCCTGACTGGCCAAATTAATGGACAAGGTGTATCAGGAACTTTAGCACAGATCATCACTAATGGTGTTCCTGTGAATGAGTTTAATTTGAAACAATTCAACGGCTTTGATGCAAACGGTAACCAGATAGTAAGTGCTAATCCGGGTTTTGCAGGTGATCCTAATCCACATGCAATTTTTGGTGTGGGGTTAAATCTCAGGTTCAAGAAATTTTACCTGAACGCTAATATGGGTGGTGCGAGTGGCTTCCTGATCTATAACAACACTGCTACCAATATTACCAACATTTCAGGTATCATTGGAGGCAGAAACATTGATATGGCTGCCTATAATTCAGCCGAAAAACCAACAAGTGGTGCTACGGCCTCAACAAGATTCCTGGAAGACGGCGATTATTTTAAACTAAGAAATGCCAGTATCCGTTATGAGATCGGTAAAGTTGGTAAATATTTCAAGAATGTAACTGCATTTGTATCTGGCACCAATTTGTTTGTAATAACAAAGTTTACTGGATTTGATCCGGAGGTGAATATTGATAAGAGCCAAAATAACTATCCTTCAAGAAGTATAGAATATGTTCCTTATCCAACACCAAGAGCGATCACATTTGGTCTAAACTTTTCATTATAAAACTCTTCAAAAAATAATTGTATGATAAAGAATAATATAAAATACAAAGTCATTGCGCTGTTCCTGGCTTGGGGAGTTGTCGGCTGCACTAAGCTTGATGAAAACCTGAACAGCACACTCACCAATCAACAAACTGCTGATGCATTAGGTGCTTCAGGTACAGGCTTGCTTTTGCAAACAGCCTATAACGACCTTGCAACACCTTTCAATGATGTTGAGCAGTTGATCAATCTTACAGGAAATGCTTCCGACGAATCATTGGTTCCTACAAGAGGAGGTGACTGGGATGATAATGGGAAATGGAGAGCAACACATGCTCATACATGGAATGCAGATCTTGCTGCGTGTCTATTGACATTCAACAGTCTCAATAAAATAAATTTTGATGCCACAAATGTACTGGCATTTAATCCCACACCTCAGCAGGCGGCTGAAGCAAGATTCATAAGAGCCTATGCCTTGTACAACCTCTTAGATCTGTTTGGTCAGTATCCATTCAGAAATCCAGGCGATAATCTTTTGAATGCTCCGGAAGTAAAAACTGGTGCTCCCGCTATAGATTTTATCATCAGCGAATTAACTGCAATCCTGCCAACAGTACCCGCAGCAAGTGCAAATATAAATTTCAAGGCAAATCCTGATGCAGTAAGAATGCTTCTTATGCGTTGCTATCTTAATAAAGGAGCATTCGCTAACAGGGCTGCGCCAACTTTTGCTGATGGCGATATGCAACAGGTAATTACGTTGGGAAATGCCATCATTACTTCTGGGCGTTATTCTTATACGCCAAATTATTTTGACAATTTTACTCCAGATAACCAGTCTAAAACTAAAGAAGCCATTTGGGCCTACAATAATACATCAGGTGTTTCTGCAGCCAGCCTCGATGTGAAATCTTTTTGGTTTAGAACATTACATTATAATTCTTTTGATCCTAAAGCACCAAACGCAGGATGGAATGGATTTTCTACAGTAGCAGAATTCTATAACAGCTTTGGTATAGCAGGCACACCAGCACAAACACCAGACGACACATTGCTTGATCAAAGAATTGGCGGTCGTTTTAAACCAGGGATTACTGATTTTCCCGGTTCAGGTTTAAGACCAGGATTGCTGATCGGTCAGCAATTTGATCACCTGGGAAATAAAAAACATTACAGGAACTGGGTTGCTGCTGATGGGGCAAATGCAAAACTATTGAGCTTTACTCCAGCTATCGCATCTAATATGATTGAGACTACTCCTGGGATATTGGAAACAACTGGTATCAGGGTAATGAAATACTCTCCTGACTTTCCACAGTATGATGGAGCTGCAGGTAATGATGTTCTCATTTTCAGATATGCTGATGTCGCTTTGATGGTGGCTGAAGCAATGATGAGAAAAGGTACGCCTGATAATGCAGGTGCTTTAACATTGGTAAATGCATTAAGAGCTGCTCGTGGAGCTGCTGCTTTACCATCAATGACATTAAATTCCACAACTAACACATATGCTCCTTTAACATTACTGGCGGAAAGAGGAAGAGAAATGTATTGGGAGTATGTAAGAAGAACTGACCTTATCCGTTTTGGTGTGTTCACAGTTGCTTGGCCATACAAGCCTGCAGATGCTGCAAAGAATTTGGTGTTCCCAATTCCGTCACAAGCATTGGCGGCCAACCCTAACCTGAAGCAAAATTCAGGTTACTAAATTCGATTACATGTGATATTTATATAAGCAGTTTTATCAAAGAAGCCATTTTAAATGGCTTCTTTGTTTTTAGTATGTGTTAAATAAAATAGATTTGAATTTCCCGATTTAATTATTTCTATGAAGGCAGGAATAATATTTTTTTTTATTGTTGTTTTGGTACCGTTGGTTTCATGTAAGCAGGAAACAAATAAAATGCCTTTGTTTACCTTGATGGAAAACACAGGTGTAAACTTTCGAAACGATGTTGAAGACGGTAACAAAGACAATAGCTTTCTCTTCCGTAATTTTTATAATGGTGGAGGTGTAGCTATAGGTGATATTAATAATGACGGTCTTGCTGATATTTTCTTTACTTCCAATGCAGGTAATAATAAACTCTACTTAAATAAAGGAAATTTTCAATTTGAGGATATTTCTGATAAAGCAGGTATTATTAAAGATGATAAATGGAACACTGGTGTTGTATTTGCAGATGTGAACAGCGATGGCTGGTTGGATATTTATGTTTGTTCTTCGGGTAATATGAGTACCGGAAATAGAAAGAATAAACTTTATATCAATAATGAGGACGGAACTTTTACCGAATCTGCCGATGTCTTTGGCCTTGGAATTTCAGGTTATACTACGCAGGTCTCTTTTTTTGATTATGATCTTGATGGCGACCTGGATTGTTTTGTGATCAACAATAGTCCTATTCCTGTCAATCAACTTAATTATTCTAATAAAAGAGACCTGCCGGAAAACGAATGGAATGTTGCCGAGTTTTTAAAAGGCGGCGGCGATCATCTTTTTCGTAATGATGATGGACATTTTATTGAAGTATCAAAGCAAGCAGGTATTCATGGTTCTTTGATCAGCTTTGGCCTTGGCGTATCTGTTGCTGATATAAATGATGATGGCTATCCGGATGTATTTGTTTCCAATGATTCTTATGAAAGGGACTATTTATATATTAATCAAAAGGATGGATCATTTAAAGATGAATTGGAACAATGGATGCAGCATGTAAGTTTTTCTTCAATGGGAGCGGACATAGCTGATATCAATAATGATGGCTATCCTGATCTTTTTACAACAGATATGTTTCCTATGGGCGACCACCGCCTTAAAACAATGGGGGCCTTTGATAATATTGATCTTTTCAATGCAAAATTAGAAGCTGGTTTTTATTATCAGTACCCTGTAAACTGTCTTCAATTAAATAATAAAAATGGGAAGTTCAAAGATATTGCCCGGTACAGCGGCGTACCTGCAACTGACTGGAGCTGGGGTGCACTTTTTTTGGATATGGATAATGATGGATGGAATGATATCTATGTTTGTAACGGTGTGAACCGTGATGTTACAAATTTAGACTTCATGAATTTTTTTGCGGATGAAGTATATCATAAAATGGTATTGAGCGGACAGAAAAAGGAAATGGATCAGCTATTGAAACAAATACCAAGAACACCATTGCCAAATAAAACTTACAGGAATGATAAGGATCTGAAGTTTACAGACATTGGTGAATCCTGGGGACTTGGGCAAACTACATTTTCGAATGGCGCAGCCTATGGTGATCTGGATAATGACGGCGATCTCGACCTGGTAATAAGTAATGAGAATGATCTTTCCTTTGTTTATAAAAACAATTCGAGAGAGACCAGCAGCAATAATTTTATTGGGTTAACATTAAAAGGCAGCGGTAAAAACACTTTTGCAATTGGAAGTAAAATAAAAATTTTTGCCGGCGGGCAAGTGCTAACAAGAGAATTAGTACCGAGCCGTGGTTTTCAATCTTCGATGGATTATAAAATAATTGTTGGCTTGGGGGAGACATCAAAAGTTGATTCGATGATCATTAGTTGGCCTGACAGATTAATTTCAAGACATTCATCACCTGGAATAAATAAAGTTCATGTTATTAATGAATCCGAAGAAAAAAAAGGAATACCTGTTGAAATAAAAATATCAACGCCTGCTTTTTTTACACGGTTACCGGGCAATTTTGAAAAACATACAGAAGATGAGATAGTTGATTTTTATAAAGAACGTAATATTCCAAGACTACTTTCCAAAGAAGGACCTAAAGCTGCGGTGGCAGATGTAAATGCAGATGGAATGGACGATGTTTTTATTGGAGGCACACCTGGACATCCGGGTCAGTTATACTTACAAACAAACGAAGGAATATTTGAAAAGAGAGAAGAAAAAAGTTTCCAGCAGTTTGGTGATTTTGAAGATGCCGCCGTTCTTTTTTTTGATTATGATAAGGACAATGATGCTGATCTTTTGATATGTCCGGGTGGCAATAGTAAAAAACCACCTAGCCGCGAATTACAATTACGTTTATTTGAGAATGATGGTAAAGGGAATTTTTCTATAAACACAACTGTTTTTCCCAATACAGATGTGAATGTATCGGTTGCAATTGCAAATGATTTTAATAATGATGGCTATCCTGATCTTTTTATTGGTGGTCGAAGTACGCCGGAATTATATGGTGTTGATCCGGCCAGCTATATTTTTGAGAACGATCAAAAAGGACATTTTATTGAGGTTGCTTCAAAAAGTAACCCTGATATTTCAAAGATCGGAATGGTTTGCGGGGCTGTATGGGCAAATGTATCTGGTGATAGTCAAAAAGAGCTTGTGATAGCAGGAGAATGGATGACACCTCGAATATTTTCGTTTAATAAAGACCATTTTGAGGAAATAAAAACAAATCTTAATGATCTCTTTGGCTGGTGGCAAACTGTATCTGCAGCGGATATCAACGGTGATGGGAAGCAGGATCTGCTATTAGGAAACATTGGAGAAAATTTTTACCTCCATCCTGATAAAAATGATCCTGTAAAGCTTTGGATAAATGATTATGACCAAAATGGTAGTATAGAAAAGATAATGACACAATCGATCAATGGAAAGGATATGCCTGTATTTCTGAAAAAAGAGATGGAAGAACAATTGCCATCTATTAAAAAGGGAAACTTAAAAAATGAAGTGTATGCAGGTAAGCCGATACAGAAACTATTTCCCAAAGAGTTATTAGATAAGGCGATCGTAAAACAATTTAATTATAATCAGTCTTGTGTGGCTATTAACAACGGGAATGGAAAGTTTACAATACAACCATTGCCGTCAATGTCACAGCTTTCCTGCATCAACGTATTTTATTCATTGGATCTGAACAATGATAAATTACCCGATCTTGTTACTGGCGGAAATCAGTTTGGCTTTCTGCCGCAATTCGAAAGATTGGATGCCAGCTTTGGGGATGTACTTATCAATAATGGGAATGGAAAATTTGTATGGCAGGATGATGCAAAGACTGGTATTGATCTTCGTGGTGAAGTGCGTGATATCGTTGAGATAAAAGGAAGAAATAAAAAATTCCTGCTGTTTCTGCAGAATAATGAGCATCCAGTTTTATTTGAAACAAAAAAGTGACGAATTATATTTTAAGAGTAAAGAATTTTTTTAGTGAAAAGATCATGCATTATAATATTTCTATTTGTTCTGATTGGCTTTTCGTGCACGGATAAGTCTTCAGAAAAAAAACTATTTACTCAAATGGATAAAACAGGTATTGATTTTACCAATACCGTTACTGATACTAAAGAGCTAAATATTATTAACTATAGGAATTTTTATAACGGCGGAGGAATAGCCATAGGAGATGTGAATAATGACGGGTTGGCTGATGTTTTTTTTACCGCTAACCAGGCAAGCAATAAATTATTTTTAAATAAAGGAAGCTGGAAGTTTGATGACATTTCAACGAAGGCAGGTTTCAGGGAAAAGAAGCAGTGGAGTACTGGTGTTGTAATGGCAGATATAAACACAGACGGATGGCTTGATATTTTTATTTGCAATGCGGGCAATATGGATGATTCGTTATTGCGAAGAAATCAATTATTCATCAACAATCATGATCTTACATTCACCGATTCTGCTGCGGAATTCGGTCTTGATGATATTGGCTACACAACACAAGTTTCTTTTTTTGATTATGATCTTGACGGAGATCTGGATTGCTTTATGATCAATAACAGTCCTATTTCTCCTGTTGTCTTGAATTATGAAAATAAAAGAAATATTCCCGATAAGGATTGGAACATCGCTTCTAATATGAAAGGAGGGGGGGATCATTTATACAGGAATGATAATGGTAAATTCATTGATGTTTCCTGGCAAGCCGGTATATATGGAAGCACAATGAGTTTTGGCTTAGGAGTAACTGTGGGAGATGTAAATAATGATGGTTACCCTGATGTATATGTTTCAAATGATTTTTACGAGCAGGATTATTTATACATCAATCAAAAAGATGGAACCTTTAAAGATGAAATGGAAAAATGCATGCAGCACACAAGCCTGGCATCTATGGGGGCTGATATTGGAGATATAAATAATGATGGTTATCCCGATATTTTTACAACTGACATGCTGCCCGGCGAAGACTTCAGGTTGAAAACAACTTTTGCTTTTGAAGATATTAATGTATACAGGTTGAAAGAACAGAATGGTATCTATCACCAGTTTTTTCAAAATACATTGCAGCTTAATAATAAAAATGGGAAGTTCGCTGATATTGCAAACTATGCAGGAGTAGCAGCAACTGACTGGAGTTGGGGCGGCTTAATGTTTGATGCTGATAATGACGGTAACAATGATCTTTATGTTTGTAATGGCATATATCATGATTTGATCAACCAGGATTTTCTTGATTTTACAGCTAGTGAGATCATGAACAAGATGGTCGCAACAGGTAAAAAGGAAGAGATGAATGTTTTGATTGACAAAATGCCTTCTATACATGTGCCAAACAAAATGTATAGGAATAGCGGAGATCTTCGGTTTGTTGATATCGGAGATAAATGGGGATTTTCAGAACCTTCTTTTTCAAATGGCGCGGCGTATGGCGACCTTGATAATGATGGCGATCTTGATCTTGTCGTGAATAATGTAAATCAACCGGCTTTCATTTATAAAAATAATTCCAGGGAAGAAAATAAGAATAACTACATCGGCATATCATTAACTGGAAAAGAAAGAAATGTTTTTGCTATTGGTTCTATAGTAAAAGTTTATGCAAACAAAGAAGTTTTTACGAGAGAAGTAATTCCAAGTCGTGGGTTCCAATCTTCAATGGATTATAAAGTTATTATCGGGCTGGGTGATAAAACAAAGGTTGATTCAATGATAATTCAGTGGCCAGATCTTTCTTATTCGATTTATATTGATCCTTTATTAAACAAGGTCTATAGACTAAATGAAACAGCTCAAAAAAAATATACTTACAAAATAGCGGCGAACACTGATACAATTAAATTTTTTACTTCAGTCGCAACTGTTTTTGATAAACATGCAGAAGATGATCATATAGATTTTTATTACGAAAGGAATATTCCAAAGATGTTATCCCGCGAGGGTCCGAGATCGGCAGTTGCCGATGTTGACAATGATGGAATGGAAGATGTTTTTATTGGCGGAACTGTTGGTCACCCTGGACAATTATATTTACAAAAAAGTGAAGGAATCTTTATAAAAAAAAATGAAAAGACTTTTCAGCAATTCCCGGATTTTGAAGATGGGGCTGTATTGTTTTTTGACGCTGATAAAGATAATGATGCGGATCTTTTAGTTTGTCCGGGTGGAAATACCGCACAGGGTGATGGCAGGCATTTGCAATTGCGTTTATTTATAAATGATGGGAAAGGGAGCTTTATAATTGATACAAAGGCCTTTCCTTACAATGCAGTTGATATTTCTGTAGCCATGACAAATGATTTTGATAATGATGGGGATAATGATCTGTTTGTTGGAGGTCGCGATGTACCTCAGCAATACGGATTATCACCCGCCAGCTATTTATTCGTTAACGATGGCAAAGGACATTTCACAGATATTGCGAAAATAAAAAATCAGGATATTGCGAATATAGGAATGGTGACGGGAGCAGCATGGGCAGATATAACGGGAGATAAAAAACAAGAATTAATAATTGTGGGTGAATGGATGGCTCCCAGGATTTTTTCTTTTGAAAAAGATCACTTTGCAGAAGTGAAAACAAATTTGAGTGAGATGTATGGATGGTGGCAAACTGTAACTGTTACAGATATCAATAACGATGGCAGGCAGGACCTTCTTTTGGGAAATACAGGGGATAATGGTTATCTAAGACCCGATGCCGATCATCCGGTAAAATTATTTTTAAATGACTTTGATAATAACGGAACAGTTGATAATATACTTGCTTATACTGTTGATGGAAAAGATAAACCAGTTTTCCTGAAACATGATCTCGAAAGTGCGATCCCTTCTCTTAAAAAAAACAATTTGCGTCATGCAGAATATGCCACAAAGACGATACAGGACCTCTTTCCTGTAGAAACATTAAATAAATCGATCGTAAGGAAATTTAATTATTCCTATTCATGCATCGCTCTCAATAATGGCAATGGAAAATTTTCTGTCCAAAAATTTCCACCGGGTCTACAGCTTTCCTCTGTCAACGTCATTCGCTGTATAGATGTAAACTCCGATGGCATTGATGATGTGGTAACGGGTGGCAATCTTTTTGATTTTCAACCTCAGCTTGAAAGATATGATGCATCATTTGGCGAGATTTTAGTCAATGATGGGAAAGGTAACCTAAGACAAGTGGACAATTCAAGAACAGGCCTGGATCTAAGAGGACAATTAAGAGATATTGCGATCATCAAACATAGAAACAAAAAATATTTTCTGTTTTTACAAAACGATCAGTACCCGTTGTTATATAAAATGAATGAGGATTAAAAAGCGAATGAGAAGACAAGCAACCATATTTTATTTGAATAAAACCTTTGTTGGGCTTGTTGTATCACTTTTTATACTAATAAGTGGTTGCAATGATAATGACCAAAAGAAGAAAGTTTCGGCATTATTTGAAGTGCTGGATGCCAAAAGGACCGGGCTCAGTTTTGAAAACAAACTTACGATCACCAGTGATTTCAACATGTTTAACTACATGTATTTTTATAACGGTGCTGGCATTGGTGCAGGTGATTTTAATAATGATGGATTGGCCGATCTTTTTTTTGCATCAAACCAGGGAAGAAATACATTATATGTCAACAAAGGGAAATTGTTTTTTAGTGATGTAACAGCAGAGGCAAATATTCCTGACGACAAAGGATGGTCAACAGGAGTATCTGTTGTTGATATTAACAATGACGGGTTATTGGATATATATATATGCAGGGTTGGGAAATATGAAGTTCTAAACAGTCGCAACCAATTTCTTATTTGTAAGAGAATAAATGAAAAAGGGGTACCAATTTATGAAGACCAGGCTAAAAAGTATGGTCTTGATTTTTCCGGCTTCAGCACGCAATCACTTTTTTTTGATTATGATCTTGATGGCGACCTTGATATGTTTTTGCTGAATCATTCTATACATCAAAATGGAATGTTTGCACCAAGGGAAAATTTTATCGGTACTTACGATTCGCTTTCAGGCGATCGTATTTTCAGAAACGACGATACGGTCTTTACTGATGTCACCAAACGATCTCGTATAAATAGTTCTGTTATCAGTTATGGACTAGGCATTGCCTGTTCGGATATTGATCTTGATGGGTGGCCAGATATTTATGCAGGAAATGATTTTCATGAAAATGATTATTTATATATCAACCAGAAAAACGGAACATTTACTGAGGAAACGAATGAGCGGTTAATGCACACTTCTAAATTTTCTATGGGTGTTGATATTGCTGATGCAAATAATGATGGTTACCCCGAGATCATTTCTATGGATATGCTGCCATCGGACCCATATATTTTGAAAAGATCGTTAGGTGATGATGAATATGATATTTTTTTTCAAAAGATAGATGCAGGGTATAATTATCAATATTCAAGAAACAATTTGCAGTATAACAGGAAAAACGGGATGTTTAGTGAGGTAGGTCTTTATTCAGGAGTTTATGCTACTGACTGGAGTTGGGCGCCCCTTTTCATGGACTTTGATAATGATGGATCAAAAGATCTTTTTATCTCGAACGGCATTCCCAAACGGTTGAATGATATGGATTATATAAACTTTATTTCGAACGAAGAGATCCAGGAGAAACTGAGAAGAAATGAGATCGATGATAGGAATACGGCATTGACAAAAAAATTACCTGAGATCAAAATTCCTAATAAATTTTTCAGTAATAAGGGTGATCTAAAGTTTACTGATATCGGTGCATATATTCCTGATAATAGATCTACTTATTCAAACGGTGCAGTATATGCTGATCTTGACAATGATGGTGACCTGGACATTGTTGTAAATAATATTGATGACCCCGCCTTAGTATATGAGAATAAAAGCAATGATAAAAAGGAACGGACCTATGCAACGATAAAATTAAAAGGCACTCAGAAAAATATAAATGCTATTGGCGCTAAGATCGTTCAATTCGAAAATGGCTCGATCCATGTATATGAGAATTATCCTGTGAGAGGATTTCTTTCCAGCATGCAAACTCCGTTGCATATTGGTTTGCATGCAATAAAAACAGATTCTGCTTTTCTAATATGGCCAGATAATACATACCAGCCCATACAATTAGATACCAACTCAAATCAATCAATAAACTATTCAAGAGGCCTGCCCATCTTTAACTATTCAAAAATTACCTCTTATAAGAAAAATGAATCAGTATCGATAACAGATATTACAGAAAACACGGGATTGGAATACCGTCATTTGGAAAATACATTTGCGGAATTTAATCGTGAGCCACTTCTTCCTCATATGATCTCATCAGAAGGACCTGCGCTGGCAGTCGGCGATATGAATAATGACGGGAAAGATGATGTTTTTATTGGCGCTTCAAAGGGATTTCATAATGCAATTTTTGTTCAGGAGAGCAATGGAAAATTCCGGCAAACAATAAATGAAGATATGGTTGCGGATAGTATGTACGAAGATGTTGCTGCCACTTTGGTTGACGTTAATAATGATAAATATGCGGACCTTATAATTGCAAGTGGTGGCAATGAATATTATGGAACAGATAAACATTTGTTGCCAAGAGTATATATAAATGATGGTAAAGCCCATTTTAAAAAAAGGGAGGATGCGTTTGCTGATATTTATATGACAGCTTCCTGCGTTGTGGCAAATGATTTTAACAAAGATGGTTTCATCGATCTTTTTATTGGGGGCAGAGCAATGCCATGGACCTATGGTCAATTACCTCCCTCTTATTTATTACAAAATGACGGCACTGGAAAATTCACAGATGTTACAAATACAAATGCAAAGGATCTTAAGGAAGTTGGAATGGTAACCAATGCGAATTGGGTTGATATTGATAAAGATGGCGATGATGATCTGCTTGTTTGTTGTGAGTGGGGAAGTATTTATGCTTTTGTAAATAACAATGGAATTTTTACAAAAAAGAGTTTGACTGAAAAAAAAGGGTGGTGGAATTTTATTTTACCATTTGATGCAGATGGAGATGGTGATATGGATCTGTTGGCCGGAAATCTTGGCCTTAACAGCCGCTTGAAAGCAAGTGAACAACAACCAGTAAAAATGTATTACAACGATTTTGATGACAATGGGAAAAAAGAACAGATCATCACCTATTTTGTAAGTAATAAAGAGATACCATTTGCCACCAAAGAAGAAATAATAAAACAAATGCCTCCTCTTAAAAAGAAATTTTTATACGCGGAGGATTATGCCAGGTCTTCACTTGAAAAAATGTTTTTGGAAAATAAGCTACAAGAGGCTGATAAATTTGAAGCGAATTATTTTTCTAATACAATTCTTATTAATGATGGGAAGATGAATTTTACCCTCGCTGCTTTGCCGTGGGAAGCACAACTGACTTCTTACAGGGATGCAGTGATAGTAAATGCAAACAATGACAAGTATCCTGATATTTTTTTAGCAGGAAATTACTATGATAATAATATACAGATGGGAAGATATGATGCCGATTTTGGAACATTGCTTATCAATTCCGGAAGCAATTCATTTATTTGTGAAAGGATAGAAAACGGCATTATTAAAGGACAGGTTCGTCATGTAAAGGAAATTACTATCGGTAAAGAAAAAGCCCTGGTTCTTGCTAAAAACAATGACAGTTTAAGAGTTATTAGATTTAAACTACAGGGTAATAAATTTTAGTGATCCATTTAGTGCTATCTGGTTCTTTTGACCTGTCTGTTATCAGCGACTGAAATGGTATAGCTATATTGCTGCGCTGATAATCCGTAATATATTTTTCCATTTGTTTTATTGCTTCGTTAATATTTTTTTGATCGCCTCTTACCTCTGCAACGAGTATATTCCCGTTTTTTACCATTTGTTTCAAGGAGATATTTTCTTTTTCAGGGAGCATTTTATTTACAGGCACACCAACTCGTACATAATAATTTATGCTATCCCCGCTTTCAATATTGAGCATTGGAGAAAACTCTTCTTTGCCATCCGTCTTGCTGATGTGATCTCTTATTAAGTTTACAAGCGAATAAATATCACCTGTGGTGGGATAATGTGGAAACACTTTACTGGTTGACAACAAAAACTGCATTTCCACTTTCTCGGATTTTATATCATAGCCATATAGGTCTTTCACAGTTTTCGTGTGATCTTTTAAAGCTATCAGAAGGTCATCAAACCCATTTTTAATTTTTTTTGCGTTGAAGTAGTTTCTGATCCTGCCTACAGGATTGTTTCCGCTATTCAATTCTGTTTCAATTTCAATTCCAACACTATCCTTTTCAAATGAAACGATCTTCAGCAAGCTGTTATAAGAGCTTTCTTTTTTAGTAAGAGCTAATTCAAACGAATGATGACGGATTTTTTCAATACTGTAATCATAACCGGAATAAGAGAATATTTTCTTTGAACTTGTATCTGCTGAAATTTTTCCTGGCCACCATTTTCCCCAATTACTATCTGCAAACAAAAAGCGAGAAAGGCCTTCACCATTCGCCTGGTATGTTATGGCGCTTGATACCTTTAGCTTTTGCGGAATTAAGATATAACTGCCAGCAAGTAATAAAATAAATAAGATCACAATAGCAATCACAATTCTTTTCATATTCCTCATCCTGGTTATACTTTGTTTTTCTTTACTCATTAAAATGCTCCGCAAAAATAAGGTGAAATAAAAGCCTCTGCACTCTCATTTTAATTGACTTTCCGAAACCTTTAAATTGTAAAGAATCGCAGGCAAATCAATTATAAAAGACTAAATTAGTTACAATTTCTTCTTGTTATTAAGCGCCCCTACTACTTAAAACGATGCTTGCTTATGTCTTTTAATACAGACTTTAGTTTGAATCTACTATTTATGAATTAATAAATTAAAATGAATGAATAGAAATTTAGTTATCTGGTCGATCACTGTTGCACTCGGAGGTTTTTTGTTTGGAATGGATGTAGCGGTTATATCAGGAGCGGAACAGGTGATACAAGATCTTTGGGGTTTAAGTAAACTGATGCACGGCACTGCGATCGCTATGGCATTGTATGGAACAATACTTGGCGCTATTGTTGGCAGTTTTCCTGCAAATAAGTTTGGACGAAAAAAGACATTGCTTTGGATCGGGATCATTTTTCTTGTTTCATCAGTAGGAGCGGCGATCGCACAAGATGTAAATACGTTTATGGTTTTCCGGTTCCTTGGCGGATTTGCTATCGGCGCTTCTTCAGTCGTTGCTCCAATTTATATTTCTGAAATAGCCCCTCCAAAATATCGTGGTCGTTTAGCAGCCTCTTTCCAATTGAATATTGTTGCAGGGATCTTGTTTGCCTACTTATCAAACTATCTATTACAAGGTGTCGGTGGAGAAAATGATTGGCGTTATATGCTTGGAGTGGTAGCCGTCCCTTCTTTGCTATTTTCAATTTTTATGATGTTTACTCCTGAAAGCCCCAGGTGGTTGATCCTGTATAGGAACAATGAAGCCGAAGCAAGAAAAATTTTTGCATTAAGCGGCGCACCGGCAGATGAATTAATTCAAGAGATAAAAAACTCTGTGCAGCAACAAAAAAAAGAATCGCTTTTCTCAGGAAAATTTAACCGTTATATACTACTTGCATTCCTTATCGCTTCTTTTAACCAACTCTCAGGTATTAATGCCATTATATATTTTGCACCAAGAGTATTTAAAATGGCAGGATTGGAAAAGAGCGGGGCATTTCTTTCCAGCGTAGGTATTGGTGTTGTCAATTTTATTTTCACATTAGTAGGCTGGTATCTTATAGATCGTCTTGGGAGAAGAACATTAATGTATATTGGTTCTATCGGATATATTGTCTCTTTATCATTGATCGCATTTTCTTTTTCAGGGGATACACATGCAGGAATAACATGGTTTGTATTTCTTTTTATAGCTGCACATGCTGTTGGGCAAGGCGCCGTCATCTGGGTTTTTATCTCTGAAGTTTTTCCAAATTCAGTGCGGGCTGCAGGAATGTCATTAGGTAGTTTGACGCATTGGTTTTTTGCTGCATTGATATCACAAACATTTACATTTTTTGCAGAATCGCCTTCAATAGGCCCAACAATAATATTTGCATTTTTTGCGATAATGATGGTGTTTCAATTATTATTTGTATGGAAACTAATGCCGGAAACAAAAGGCATAGCTTTGGAAGACATGAATGCAAGGATCGGTCATTAAAAAGCTTCTAATGGAAAAAATTCTTTGTATCGGCGAAGCATTGATCGACATGATCTGCACTGATAAAGGAAAGCACTTATCAGAAGGGGAGAATTTTTTAAAAAAACCCGGCGGAGCCCCCACAAATGTTGCAGCTGCTATTGCAGCGTTAGGTGGTGATGTGGAATTAGCAGCTAAGATCGGAAAAGATCCATTTGGTCAACACCTTATTGATGTTATGGATTCATTTGGTGTAAGCACAAAATGGATGTTACAGGATGAAAATTATTTTACCACATTCGCTTTTGTCTCATTGATGGAAGATGGAGAAAGGGATTTTTATTTTAATCGTGGTGCTGACGGGCAATTGAACCGTGATGAAGTAGATGCTATTAATCTTGAAAAATTTTCGATAGTTCATTTTGGTTCAGCCACTGCTTTTTTACCAGGGCCATTGCAAATTGCTTATCAAAGCCTGCTGCAAAAATCATTGCTGCAGGAAATTTTTATCAGCTTCGATCCAAACTACAGAAGCTTATTGTTTCAAAACGATCAACGATCTTTCATTCATCAAAGTTGGAATTTTTTAGATTGTTGTCATTTCTATAAAGTAAGTGATGAAGAAGCAATGATGCTGACCGGACGTTCAACCTTAACAGATGCTGTGAATGATTTTTTATTAAAAACAACATCAGTATTTGCGATCACATTAGGGAAAGAAGGAACCTTACTGGGTTTTGATGGAGAAACAAAGATCATTCCCAGCATAGAAATAAATGCCATTGACACAACTGGTGCTGGTGATGCATTTGTGGGAGCAGTGCTGTTCCAGCTGGCAGACAGACCAGTAAACGAGATTAGGTCATTGACAATGTCAACATGGGAGAAAATAATTGCTAATGCTAATAAAGCAGGTGCAAGAACCTGTGAGTACATGGGTGCCATGGAGGCATTTAAACATTTAAGCGGCGATATATTTATGTGAAGTGAATCTTTTATTAGCCCAGCATTATTAATACTATTAAACAGCTCTTGCGTCGCACTCTTTTACGTCCGGTAATTCTATTCAGCTTTTATTTCCGGCTTCCCATACTTCACAATTAAGGCAAGCAATACGCCATTGGTCCAACCAAACCCATCCTGTCCGGGATATTCACCGCCCCCTGCTTCAATATGAGTATCGACCACATTATACTTTTCCATCAGCTTGCCAGTACGATTATATACATCGATATTCAATTTCATCCAGCGCATTGAAATATCTTTTGCCAATTCTTTTTGCCCGCAACGATCAAGACCCCAAATAGTCATCCATTGCAAAGGAGCCCAACCATTAGGCGAATCCCATTGTTGATCTGTATTTCTTTCTGTTGTAGTTACTCCACCGGGTTGTAGCAACTTTGATTTAATTGCTTCAGTAGCTTTTTTTGCTTGCAGGCTTAGATAATCAGGTTTGCTTTCAAAAAAACAAAATGGATACATGCCCGCCGGCGTGACCTCATTTAATATTTTTTGTGTTTTAAAATTATAATCGCAGTAATAATTCAGTTTTGAATTCCAGCAATATTTATCAATAGCAACTCTTCTTTTATCTGCTTTTTTTCTGAACTCATTTGCCAAACTATCTTTTCCTCCCGCCTGGTATCCTTTTGAAATTGCATACTCAAGATTGATCAAAAGGGCATTCAGATCAACAGCAATATAATTTGTTGTTTGAATGGAAGTGATGCTCTTGCCATCAGCAAACCAGCGATTACTAAAATCAATTCCACTTTCAGCTCCGGCACGCAAATGTTTATACATTTCTATTACATTCCTTTTTGATTTTTTTGCAGTTTCAAAATCTTCCTTCCAACTTTCCTGTCTCGGCACATTGCTATCATCCCAATAACGATTTAAAATAGTTCCATCTTTCATCTTCACAACCCGACGATAAGCCTGTCCAACTTTTAATTTTGAAGCCCCATCCATCCAAAACTTATATTCATTTTGTAAAGCAGGAAGGAAGGTGACATAGACATTATCTCCTTTTATCGTAGCAAGCAGTTGCACCATTGCAGCAAAGAAAGGGGGCTGTGAACGACCAATGTAATAACTCCTGTTCCCATTTGGAATATGTCCGTATGTTTCTATGAGGTAAGCAAAATTTTTGATCATGTTCTCGATCATTTCCGTTTCACCACTTTCTTTTAATCCAAGCATAGTGAAATAAGAATCCCAGTAGTAAATTTCTCTAAAGCGACCACCGGGGACAATATAGGGATATGGTAATGGCAATAAAGAACTTCCTTCGATCTTTTTATCAGGTTCACGACGCAATGCACCCCAAAGATTTTTAATATGCATCACAACATCTTTTTCCTGCTGAATATAATTGATAGTTGGCGGCGCAGGAGGCAGATCAAAATTCTCTTTTACAAAAAGCTCCAATGAAAATCTTAGTGCAGGATTTTTTTTAATAGCGAGATAATCTTTTACAATTTCCTTTGGATCTTTTTTGGGCACACAGTCCACAAAAGTTTTTCCATCAGGGAAAATTTTAGACATCTGTACGTCTTTAAACAATTCGCCATAAACCTGGTCGGGAGTTTGCACTTTTGTTTGAGCCTGGATCAGCTCAAAAGAAAAAACAAGGAGGAGGATAAGTGTAGCTTTTTTCATACCGGTAAAATTCACTTTAAAGTTACGTGAACAAGACCGTAGAACGTATAATGAAGTGCAAAACTAATGTAATGTACCAGGGTTGAATGCTTGCCAGCTATGCCAGAATTCCTGGGATGCCGGCAGGGGCTTTAATGAAAAAGTTGTATCAATACCTTTACCATCTATCCTTAGTTTATAATTATTGAATAACAATGTATCGCCATTCAAACTAAAGGTTGCATTCTCGGACGGACTTTCAAAGGCAAAAAAGCTTTTTTCATTTTTAGATAGAACGATCAAAACAGGAGTTGAGCCAATTTTATCCTGTATTAATTTTTCTTTCTTCAATTGATTCCAATCGTATGCTTTACTTTCTTTGCCAGTCTTTACGCCAATCACCCATGATTTTTCTTTCCATGAAAGACTATCGGTTCCGGTTAATTTACTTTTGCTGGCTCCGCTCTCAAACTTAAATGTGCTATCATAAGATTTTATAAAACTTTCATCGGCCTGCATAATAAGAGAGTTGGGGTTTAATTGAAGCCAATCTGATAATGAAGTTTGTGTGCTGAGTACTTCAGGCAATTGTTGTCCTTTTAATTTACCGGTTATTGCTTCGCCACTAACCTGTCTCCACCAGCTTTTTGTTGTTTCATCTTCAAACATTGCATTGAAATGATCCATTCCAACAAGGCGAAATTTTTCAGGCTTGCCATTTACTAGCGGCTCATACACTCTGCCTGTTCTGCAAACGGTGCAATAAGTAATGATCATTGGTTTGCCGCCAACAGTATCTTGTACCTGGTGGTGATAACCTAAGAATTGTATAGGATATGCTTTTGTTTCTCCATTATTTGCAACACCGATCACTAACCTGTTTGAATCAACCTTGTTTTCTGAAGAACTTACCATCAAAACTTTTTTTGGTTGGTAAAACATATGATCAGCAGCCATTACAAAATTTGTCATATATATAACAGCAGCAACGATAACTATCGGAAAAAGTAATAACCATTTTCTTTTCCATTGAGATCTGAACAAACCAATAAAGATCATTGCAGCTAATATGCCCCTGAATATCCAACGCCATTTATAAAGAAAATAGGCAAGATCAATGCTATTCATTTGCTGACTGCCAGGCATGGGCATTATGAAATAAACATTTGCTATCTCAAATAAGAGTAAGCCGATCAAGCCAAACCAAAAATATTTTTTCATGCAGTTAAATTAGTCTTTGTAAAAATAAACCCCTGCGTAGAAACGAAGGGGTTTTATATGCTTATATTATGTCCTATACAAAATTTTGAAATGTTTATTCTGCGCCATCAGTTCTTGCCCTTGCTTTAGCGTACTCGCCAACCTTATTACCAGATTCAAGTCCTTTTTCACAATCACTTCGATAATGAATTGCAGCGTACATCCGGGATAACGATGCTTCTTGTGCCATATTAGTATAGTTCGTTGCACGGGATGGAATGATATGACCAAGAATAGTGGCAGCTGCGGCACTAAAAGTTGAGTGACCAGATGTATAAGATGGAAAGTTTGGTAAACCTGTTACAGTTTTTATCGTGTTATTCATTTGTGGCGGACGTGGATTGAAATAAACATATTTTGCGTCCCAGCATACAATAGCTGCGTCCATCATAGCCATATTCAATAGCGCCATATTTCTTGCCCATCGTACTTCACTGAAATTTTGCTGTACAAAATCTTCAGCAGCTATCTGGTTCCAGTGACCGGGAGGCGTTGGGGTACTAATGCCATCAGCCCAAAAATGCGCAATCGCCCTTTGTTCAGGTGTAATGCTGGTGCTGAAATGACGGATCTCTTCCAATTCATCTTTGAATTTTTGTGATGAAGTTGATGGTGGTGCTGGAGGACGAATCGTTGTTACCATTGTTATTGAATCAAATAACCATGTTTTTACTCTTCCAAATAACATTAGCATGCCTGGTCTTTTTGGATTTTCCTGGCTATACCATGGTATCTCGCCTCTTGCAATACAATCCTGTTCAAATAGAGACTGAATTGTAAGACTACCTCCAGCAGTACCCGCCCTATCACCTCTTGCTCTTGTAACAAATTTTTGTGCAACTGCTTTTCCTAATGCTTCGCCCGCATCCAGATCGCTACGAACATTGGCGCCGGCGATCAATCTTGCTTTTTTATGTTCTTCCACTTTTTGCTGAATAAAATCCTGGTCGCCGGGAAAAAGTAATTTCATCATTTCGCCAACAACGCCAGCAACAACTGCATCTTCCGATGGATAAGATGGAAGATCAGATTTTGGAATTAATACATTTACTGTAGCATCTACAGTAAATGGAGCGGGACGATTATATAATTTTTTATAATGCCATGCTGCTACCAATGCATCATATTGCGCTGCTGCTACATAAGCATAAGCTCTCGATGCATATGGAGGATTAGCAAATGGAAATTGCGGATAAGCTAATGGATTGTTTGCATTTGGTACAGGATAAGTTCCGTCTGGATTTTGATAAGGCGGTAAATTATGTTTTGCAACAAGTTGTCTTAAAATTTCATTCCAACGGAGAACGGCACCGGCACTCCAGTATTTTACAATTCCTTCTTCATCTTTGGTAAGATCAGCCTGCCATGTTTTGATCTCATTTATTTGCGCAATATAATCCGGAGTAGTAACTGCAATAGGTGCCGCAACCGGAAATTCAGTTGGACCCGTTAATAATATTGGCTT
>Ga0190274_10000429_pt1 | contig 25661 bp, 20 predicted proteins | sample Popmic531T_FD_133002 | JGI IMG/M metagenome (GOLD analysis project Ga0190274, IMG submission 133002) | Populus adjacent soil microbial communities from riparian zone of Yellowstone River, Montana, USA - 531 T | ecosystem: Environmental > Terrestrial > Soil > Riparian zone | place: USA: Montana... | reverse complement strand
ACTGCCGACTGCCGACTGCCGACTGCCGACTGCCGACTGCCGACTGCCGACCGAAAACCGCTGACCCAAAATAAAAATGATCAAAATAGGAAACATCGAACTAGGAGAATTCCCCCTGCTACTCGCCCCAATGGAGGACGTGAGTGATCCGCCTTTTCGTGCTGTTTGCAAGGATGAAGGTGCGGATATGATGTACACCGAATTTATTTCATCGGAAGGTTTGATCCGCGATGCACGTAAGAGTGTAATGAAGCTCGATATTTTTGAATACGAGCGCCCGATTGGTATCCAGTTGTTCGGTTCTGATATTGATTCCATGCGTGAAGCAGGTAAAATTGCCGATGCATCTGAACCTGATCTGATTGATATCAATTACGGTTGTCCTGTGAAAGGAGTTGCGTGTCGTGGTGCCGGTGCCGGATTGCTCCAGGATATTCCAAAGATGGTAGCGATGACATCAGAGATTGTGAAAATTGCTACTCGTCCGGTGACAGTGAAAACACGTTTGGGCTGGGACGACGGTACTAAGAATATTGAAGAAGTTGCAGAACGTTTACAGGATATCGGTATCGCTGCTTTGTCGATTCACGGAAGAACAAGAGCGCAGTTATACAAAGGTCCCGCAGATTGGGAACTGATTGGAAAAATAAAAAAGAATCCGCGTATTAAAATTCCTATTTTCGGAAATGGCGATGTGGACTCCCCACAGAAAGCTAAGGATATGCGCGACCGTTATGGTGTGGATGGTGTGATGATTGGAAGGGCAAGTATTGGCTACCCATGGATATTTAAGGAAGTGCGACATTTTTTACAAACTGGTGAATTGCTTCCTGCACCTGATGTGGAACAACGCGTTAGAACCTGTCGCAAGCATTTGAAACGTTCACTGGAGTGGAAAGGACCTATTACAGGAATCCATGAAATGCGCAGGCATTACATCAATTATTTCAAAGGCTTTGATCATTTCAAGGACTATCGCATGCGTTTGGTGACTACCTACGAAGGGGATGAAATAAATTCTATCCTGGATGAGATCCTGGATCGTTACAACAACACGGTTACTGTAAGTTAATCCAGTTTACTTCGCGCTCTTCAGTAAGCTGATTTGTTCGTGTGCTGAAATTTTTGAAGAGGCATACCACGCGGCAAGGAATCCAATTGCGAAAACTATTCCCAGCACATAAAAGAAATCGGCTACCTGCATCTCCACAGGATACGCATTGATGAGGAATGATTCGCTGTTGTCGAGTTTGATGATGCCGAATTTCTGTTGCACAAAGCAGATAATTCCCCCCAACGTAATCCCAACCAAAGCACCGAACATGGTGATGAGGATTCCTTCCAGAAGGAAAATATTCTTGATCATTTTATTTTCCGCGCCAAGCGCCGCCAGTATTCCGATGTCTTTTTTCTTTTCAATAATCAGCATTGTGAGTGAACCAATGATGTTGAAAATGGCAATGACAAGAATGAACGACAGAATAAAATACACTGCCCATTTTTCTGTTTTCAGAATTCGGTAAAGAAACTCGTGCTGCTGCAATCGTGTTTCAACTTTAAAGTCGCCACCAACCGCCGCTTTTATTTTATCACGAACTTCTTCTTCATCAGATCCGGGAGTCAATCCTATTTCAAGTGAAGAAACTTTATTCGGACTGTCTATGATTTCCTTCGCAAAACGTAACGGAACCAACACGTATTTAGAATCAAAATCCTGCTGAATCACAAATACACCCACTGGTTTTATAATACTTATGTTGAAAGCTTCTTCTGGATTCAATATCGAAGCCGGTTTTCCTTTTTTAGGAATGTAAATGCTGAGCTGGTTGAAAGGATCGTTGAGAACCAACGAGAGCGAATATGCGATACCGCCTCCTACAATTGCGTAGTTTGCATTGCCATCTTCAAGAATCAATTCACCATCGACAATTTTATCATTCAGTGCCGCGATCTTCAAAAAATTTGCATCCACACCTTTGATAGTTCCAATAAATTGACGGTCGCTGAATTTTATAAGCGCATTCTCTTCAAGTGACCACGACAAAACCGAAACGCCTTCTGTTTTTTTTATTGCACTTGTATCCAATACTGATGGATCAAATGTTTTTCCTTTCATCGCTGTGATCTTGATGTCGGGATCAAAGGAATCGTAGAGTGAAATCACGAGTCCGCTGAAGCCATTAAAAACCGACAGCACAATAATCAGTCCCATGGTACCCACCACGACACCAACCACTGAAATGATAGAAATAATGTTGATTACATTCTGTGACTTCTTCGAGAAAAGATATCTTTTAGCTATGAAGAATTCAGGTAGCATGGTGCGTTATTTCCAGGCTTTAACTATGAGTCCTGTGCCGGTAGGATGTTTCATGTGCGTATCGAAATAATTCAACACAAATGAAATAGGGTAGGCCACCAGGTAATAGAAAGGTAAAACAAGGAATCCAATTATCCTCGGTACTTTGCCCAGGAAAGTAATCGGGTATTTCATCGACAACCTCCAGGATATTTTTCCGGGAGAACCGTATGAATAACGAGCATCCACTTTCGAAAATCCTGCGGAGCGCAGTTTCTCTTCAATTTCTTTGATGTTATAACCGTCACGCACATGTTCTTCAATAAAAGAAGCTTCTCCTTCACCGTGCACATCAGATCCTCCCTGGTCGCTTGGAGTGGAAATTAACAACATCCCACCCGGATTTAACGAGCGGTGAAAGTTTTTAAATACCACTACATCTTCAAGAATATGTTCCATCACATCCACCGACAAAATCAAATCGTATGAATTGTCCCTGTAATATTTTGTTAAATCACCAACCTGGAAACGCACATGCTCCGCACCGATTTCACTGAAAAAACGATTGCAATCTTCAACCTGTTCTTCTTTCACATCTACTGAAAGAATATTGTAAACCTTGCTTTTTGTAAACAGCCAGTAAGTGTATTGTCCGAAACCGGCTCCTGCATCCAGAATATTTGCATTCTGCGGAGTTGATTTCATCCACTCACGCAATTCCTTATGTACATGCCATGCACGCAAAAGCAATAAATCAAGCAGCCCGTAAAAAGTTTTTCTCAAAAAAGGGTTTTTGTTAAACACGCTACCCAAAGAGCGCTTTATTGGATCATATTCCATACAGGAATCTTATTTTTTTATAAATGAAATTTAACTTTAATCATTTTCTTTTACTTACTTAATATGATTTAAGTGACAAGTGACAAGTGTAAAGTGACAAGTAAGTGACGAGTGGCGAGTGACGCGTGACGAGTTTTTTTGTTGACCGTTGATCGTTGACCGATGACTGGCAACTGCCGACTGCCGACTGCCGACTGCCAACTGCTGACTGGCAACTACTCCTTCTCCTCCGGTGGTATCACAATATCCTTCATAATCTTATCAATCTTCTCAGCGTAATCCAGCGAGTCGTCGATAAAAAATTCAAGCTCAGGAATAATTCTGGCTTGGTTGCGGATGCGTTCACCGAGGATTTTTCGGATCTCGTGAGTATGAAGATGTAATTTCTGAAGTACTTCTTCCCCTTTGCTCTGAAAAACACTGATGTGAATACGGGCTTTCGATAAGTCGGGTGTTATTTTAACACCGGTAACGGTTACGAAGGAGGTGCCATAGAAATTCCTTCCTTCTTTAAGAAAGATATCGCCGATCTCCTTCTGAATCAACCTTGCAAACTTTAATTGGCGTGTAGAATCCATACCGCAAAGTTACGGTTTTAGAAAGAGTATTCCTAATGAGATTCAGCAGACATAAGATTTTTAAAATCAATAGTTTAGCACAAAATTATTTTGAAATTAAACCCTTCTTTCCTTCAGCCTGACAACCTTCTTCCCGTAAGGTCTCAGGGTGCTGTGACGGTCAATGCCGAAATAGTATCTTTGTGCCGTGAAAACTTATTTCCGTATCGTCAGGCTGGTGAAGCCATACATGGGTTTTGCCATGTTAAACGCCCTTTTTAATATTCTCTCCGTAATCTTCAACCTCTTTTCATTGACCATGGTGGCTCCGTTCCTGGATCTGCTGTTTTTGAAGACTGATCAGGATTATGCCGACCGTTTGGCTAAAGGAGTGCCGGTGATGAAAATGTCGGTGGATTCGCTGGTCGATAATTTCTACTATTATTTCACCTCGATTATAGTTGATCCTGAAAAAGGAAAGTTATTTGCACTGATCACTATTTGCGTGATGGTGGTAGTGATGTTCTTCTTCAAAAACCTGACACGGTACATTGCAATGTTCTTTATGGCTCCTGTTAGAAATGGAGTAGTGAAAGACCTTCGCAACAACATGCACCGCAAAATCATGGATCTTCCGTTGGCGTATTATTCCGATGAAAGGAAAGGCGATATCATGTCGCGTATGACGACAGATGCCCAGGAAATTGAATGGTCGGTGATGAGTTCGCTCGAAGCAACTTTCCGTGAACCGCTGACAATCCTGTTGTTTTTATCGACGATGATTTACATCAGTCCGCAACTTACGCTGTTCGTATTTGTGTTGTTGCCATTGACTGCATTGCTCATTACAAGAATTGGAAAAAGCCTTAAACGTACTTCCGTAAAGAGTAAGGAACGACTTGGTTCATTGTTGAGTATTATTGAAGAAACCTTATCGGGATTAAGAATCATCAAAGCATTTAACGCGGAGCAACCTATTCAGCAAAAGTTTGAAGAGCTGAATGTGAAATACACCACGACTATGAATCGTATGTATCGCAAAACAGATCTTGCTTCTCCGATGAGTGAGTTTCTCGGCGCCTGTGTGTTGGTGGTGGTGATGTATTTTGGTGGTAAACTTGTGCTGTCGGAAGATCAGTCGCTCACTGCTGCCATGTTCATTGCATACATCGCAATTTTTTCACAGATCATTCCTCCTGCGAAAGCATTTACAAACGCATTCTATAATATTCAGAAAGGAATTGCATCAGCCGATCGGATCAATAAAATTCTCGATGCTGAAAATGATATTGTCGATAAACCGGATGCAATTGCCATTGATGGATTCAACAGTAAAGTGGAATACAGCAATGTGAATTTTAGCTATAGAAGGGGTGATACCGGAAATGTGTTGCACCAGGTAAATCTTGTACTTGAAAAAGGCAAAACCATTGCACTCGTCGGACAATCGGGCTCCGGAAAAACTACACTTGCTGATATGTTGCCTCGCTTTTATGATCCTACTGGTGGAGTTATTTCCATAGATGGATATTCGCTCAGGGATTTGAAATTAAAATCAATTCGTTCATTAATAGGAGTGGTGTCGCAGGAATCAATTTTGTTTAATGATACTGTTGCGAACAACATTGCATTTGGTATGAGTGGTGTGAGCCAGGAAGCAATTGAGCGTGCCGCGAAAATTGCGAATGCGCATGATTTTATAATGGGTATGCCCGAACAATACCAGACTAACATCGGTGATCGCGGAAGTAAAATGTCGGGAGGACAACGTCAGCGTGTGAGCATTGCACGTGCAGTTTTGAAGAACCCACCGATACTTATTTTAGATGAAGCCACATCCGCACTCGATACCGAATCAGAACGCCTGGTTCAGGATGCCCTTCACAAACTGATGGCCAACCGCACTACACTCGTCATCGCGCATCGCCTTTCCACGATTCAACATGCCGATGAAATCATTGTGATGAACAAAGGAGTTATTGAAGAAAGAGGAACGCATTCGGAGTTGTTGGAAAAACGAGGGTTATATAAAAAACTCTACGACCTCCAGTCATTTTCGTGACCTAACCCCGTCGGGGTGGGGGGACCCTCCTGGACTAGGGAACAATCTTTAAAAGCACACCCGTTTCACTTTTCGGCCCCATCTTCCGCTGGCCAATCACATACACATCACCATTATCATCTTCACCCATGGAATTTATTTTTCCATCGATATCATTTTTGCCGGTGTCATTCACATTGACTTCGATACGTTTCCAAACATTTTCTGAAGTGCGACGGATACAAAATAATTTTCCGTTCCAGTCGCCGAAAAAATAATTGCCGTGCAATGATGGGTAGTTTTTACCACGATACATATGTCCGCCAATCACGCTGATACCGGTATCGTGATCGTATTCGGTAATGGGAAGTTTGGTTCCTGTTTGATCACAACCCACAGCAGGGTTGAAGCAATTGTATCCTTCAAGAATCCGCCATCCGTAATTTCCTCCTTTTACAATAATATCTATTTCTTCATATTTATTCTGACCCACATCACCACAAAACAACCAACCGGTCACTTTGTCAAATGAAAATTTCCATGGATTGCGAAGACCATAAGCAAAAATTTCAGGCTTGTGCCCATCCTGATTCACAAACGGATTGTCGGCAGGAATTGCATAAGGTTTTTCATGATCCACATCAATGCGAAGTATTTTACCAAGCAGCGTACCTAAATCCTGGCCATTTCCAACAGTGCCGTGTTCATCATTTGCACCTCCGCCATCACCGGTACCGATGTATAAATAACCATCAGGACCAAATGCCATAGTGCCACCGTTATGATTACTTTCAGGTTGAAGAATTTCCATAATAACCCGTTCTGCCATATCTGCCTTGTTGGGATCAGTAGCCGAGACTTTATATTCAGCAATCACACTTTTGTGATCAAATTTCGGAAGCTTGTCGGGAGCACTGTAATAAATAAAAAAGCGACCGTTGTTTTTATAATCGGGATGAAATGCCATACCTAGCAATCCTTTTTCGCTATAAGCAATATTCAATCCATCTAAACGGGAAGAAACATCCAGGAAAGGAATTTCACTTAGGACTCCGTTTTTTACAATCCTGACTTTTCCTGATTGTTCAAATACAAAAATTCGTCCGCTGCCATCATTCGGTGTTGCCATCCCAACAGGAGAAGTCAATCCTGATACAACAGGCACCAGTTTGATTTTAACTACATCGGACTGAGCTCGTGCAGAAGCAAGCAATCCAATTAGCAACATTGTTAATATTGAAATTCTAATCATTTGAATATTTATTAAACTCAAAATAAAAAACTCAAAACTTAAAATCAAAAATTGTTATTCATCATTCGTTATTGTGGATCTTTCATTTTTCTGGCGATAATTTTCAACCCATTCTCTAATTCTCTCATTTTATTTCTATTTAACTACAAACTTATGACTATACGATTTCGACTCGCCTTTAATTTCCACCAGATAATTCCCGGCTTTTAAATTTGCAATATCCACAATGTACCCATGCTTTCCTTTATAAAAATATTTTTCATCGATACGGTTTACTAGTTGCCCGTTCATGTTTAAAATCTGCACATCGAATATTCCTGCTTTATTAAAATTCATTTCCAGGTTCAGTTTGTCGCTTGCGGGATTCGGAAAAATTTTAACCAGTGGCTCATCATTTTTAATTGGTTCTTCAACGTTGGTTTGCAGACCTAGAATCACAATTGGTTGTCCGAAAGCCAGTGGTTTATCCAACGCATCATACACACCAATCCTGATAAACGAAGGTTGTGTCATATCAAGTAACGGCAGGTTGTTTGTATCAATTAGTGCTGCATTATAGAGATAGGTAATTGGTTGAATTGTTGAATTCAAGAGCACTTGCGTAAGTCTGATTTTGCATCCTGGAGGTGCCTGCGTGAGATGAATCACCGGTGCTACATTATTCTGGTTAATAAATCCCCTGTCGCCCATTTCTAGATTTGCAAGTGTGTAATAAAACTCGCCCTTGAATAATTTCTGATTTCCGAAAAACATTTTGCCGAGTGAAAGTGCCGCCAGTAATTCATAGTCGGAACTGTCAGTCGACCAGATGTAAGTATGAAAGAGATTGTCTTCATACATCCATTCATTTCCATGCGCATCGCTCACCCCATTTCCGTAAAGGAATAATCCGTTAGCTGTTATTTTATCCCAAGTGGAAAGATGCCTTGCAAAATCACTGCCTCCACGTTTGAAGTAGCCCACTTCGAGTATATCAGAACCATAAGCCTGCATGCCCAGAATAAAAAGTGCAGTGGTGTCGGAGCGGTAATCCTGAATTGAATCTGAATCGAGTGACCAATCTGTGCCGAACATGTGATTGAATGAAACAAGTCCACCTTTGAGATGCACCTTATTCACCCAGTTGTTTACGCTTCCATAAATTTTACCTTCAAAAATCTGGTGATTGTTTTCTGATTTAGGGAAGAAAGCATTCATGTGTTCAAAACCGCTGTATTCTACACCTAAAATATTGTGAGTATGATGCGTCGACGAATAGTCATCCAGTACACGCTTCTCTCCAAAAATGATACTGTCGGTTTCAAAATAAATAGGGACAAGTTGAAAATCCTTAAAGCCTGCACCAACGGAAGCTCCCTGCTTTGCCATCAATTGCAATTCCATATCTGAGATGGTATTGTCGACTCCGTGATCAAGTGTATCAATTGCATCCCATAAATCGAGTGCAACTTGTTGCCAGTTATTTGTGAGTGGCACTGTTACAGTTACTGAATCGATGTTGTTTGTACTGACAACTGCTGGAGCGGAACCTGGAACAAATTCATAAGTAAGGATATCCTGTCCGGTTTGTTGGCGATGATGCCATGCGAGACGGAAAATTATTTTGATACTTGTGAGAGTGGAATCAGAAGTGACTGAATTCATCTGAAACTGCAGCACCGGTTTGCTGACCATTGGTTTGTTGAAAGCAAGATCTTTCACAAGTCCGGTTAACGACCTTGGGCTATATGAAAATGTATCAGGAATTACTGCTCCAGCCTGACCAAAAAGCAGAAGGAGCAAAGTATCACTTCCAAACGACGCCATTGAAATACCTTGTTTTGCCATGCATTCCCAATGGTGAATTCTTCCGGTACCACTGGTTGGGACGTTTTCAATATCGAGAGTTGTCGGATTAATAGTCGCGCCATCAAACGACATTACAAGCGTATCCTGTTCAAATTGTCCGTGATGTTCTGCCCACCATAACACATCAATGCCCACACTATCAGATTGCCAGTTGTGAAACTGAAGCGATCCCGGTTTTGGTGAACCATTATGATTCGACCACCCATGAATGTGCATTTGGGTAACATAGGGTGTTTTGCCGGTAAATGAATTCTGAGCCTGCAGTTGTGTTGGCAGACTAAAAATGATCAGAAATAAAATGAAATAGTTAATCCTGTAAAGTGAAGGCATGGGTTTGAGTGACTGAGAAAGGTGGGTTGGTTAGGTAGTTCAAAGCTACAAAATTCCGGTTTTTAAAACGAATAGCCCGGATTTTAAACTTTCAGGTTCATAAAGACTTTTGGTATCAGGCAATTACAGTTTTTAAGATGGCTTTCTGCAGCATTGCTTCCCTAAAAACAGTACCTTTAAGGCAAAATTAATCTGTATGAAAAACAATTCCGGTTTAATCAGAATAGCAGGACTTTTGGTGCTGTTTATATCTCTTTCATCCTGTAATAAAACTTACATTGGAGAAGGTAAACCTGTAGTAGATGTGAGAGAAATCGGGAAATTCGATAAAGTGGTTTTGAGTATGAATGCGAAAGTGAGAGTGACAGATACCACTGCAAATTTTTGCATTGTAAGAGCCCAGGAAAACATACAGGAAGCAATAGTGACAAGGATTGATGGAAATACGCTTGTGATTACTTCCAGGGGTGTCCTGATTTCTGATGAGCCAATTGAGATTGAAATTGGAATAAGCCAGGCGTCCGCATTTGAAGTGAACGGATCGGGTGAAATTATTGGAATGAATACTATCAAAAATGAAGAAGTGGATTTCGAAGTGAATGGTTCCGGTGTGTTGAAAATGGATGTGGTTGCGGTTACGGTATCCGGTGCTGTTTCTGGCTCAGGAGAAGCTACACTGACCGGTTCTTCCAACGATTTGAATGTTGAAATTAATGGTTCCGGACTTGTAGATGCACAAAAATTCAGTACACTCAAATCGAAAGCGAGAATATCAGGATCAGGGCAGGTAAAGTTATTTGTGGAACAATCCCTTGAAGCAAATGTTGGGGGAAGCGGAATTATTAGTTACCGTGGCAATGCAACAGTGCAAAAGAAAGTGGCAGGCAGTGGCCAGGTGATAAAAATTGATTGATAAGTTGAGTTTATTTAACACACATTTGAATTTTATTATTCAGGGAAAAAACAATCGCGAAATCCTCGCCGATGTGCGTATACCTGAAAGCAAAAAGCCTCTTCCGGTTGTAATTTTCTCACACGGATTCAAAGGTTTCAAGGACTGGGGTCCGTTCAACATTGTTGCAAGGTTGTTTGCTGAAGCCGGTTTTGCATTCGTGAAATTTAATTTTTCTTTCAATGGTACTACTTTCGAAGAGCCACTTGAGTTCGCCGATCTCGAAGCTTTTGGAAATAATAATTTCACAAGAGAACTCGATGACCTCGAACAGGTAATCGATTGGCTTGCCAATGATAATTCCTTGTTTGATGTGGATTTAAAAAGGATATACCTGCTTGGCCATAGCAGGGGAGGAGGCATCTCAATTTTGAAAGCTTCCGAAGATCCCAGGATTGCTGCAGTGGCAACATGGGCTGCCGTTGCTGACTTCAGCAGGTTTATCACAGGTCAGGATATTGAAAACTGGAAAAAAACAGGTGTGCATTTTATTGAAAATACTCGCACCGGACAAATGATGCCGCTTTACCTCCAGCTCTATTATGATTTCATGGAAAATCAGGAGCGTCTTCACATAAAGGAAGCTGTAACAAGGATGAATAAGCCATTATTATTGGTGCATGGTACAGAAGACGACACGGTTGCATTGAATCATGCAATTGAATTACTTGGGCAAAATCCCGCAAAGGCTAGATTGGTAACGGTAGAAGGTGGTGATCACGCTTTTGGTGCCGCACATCCATTCATTTTGGAAGAGTTGCCTCCTCTGTTTCAACATGTTGTTGAGGAATCAATTCGCTTTTTTAACTCTAAATGAAACTCTCATCCATTCCGGTTTTTATTAATATTACTTTCTTTGGCGAAATGGTGATGTGTTTAATTATTTTCGTGGCTGTTTCAAGAGTATGAAAATTGCAATAGCAGGAACAAGGGGAATTCCGAATAATTACGGAGGCTTTGAGCAATGTGCCGAATTTTTATCGGTACTCCTTGCCCGTAAAGGTCACCAGGTAACTGTTTATAGCACGCATTACCATACATACCAGGAAAAACAATTCAATGGAGTTGAGATTCGTCATTGTTACAATCCTGAATTGAAAATTGGTACTCCCGGCAATTTTATTTACGATTACCTGTGCATGCGCGATGCTGTGAAACTCGAGTATGATATTCTGTTGGTTCTCGGTTATACTACGGCTTCTGTTTTTTATCCATTTATGAATTACGGAAAAACGGTTCTTGTCACGAACATGGATGGACTCGAATGGAAGCGTGACAAGTGGAACAGCGTTGTAAAAAAACTTGCAAAATGGTTTGAGAAACTTGGAGCCCGTCATTCACATTACCTCATAGCTGACAATATCAAGATACAAGAGTACCTTTTCAATACTTACAAACGGGAAGCAACTTTTATAGCTTACGGATGTCAGCCATTCACTGATCCTGATGAAACAACCTTAGAGAAATCGAGTGTCACCAAACAAAACTACAGCATCCTTGTAGCTCGCATGGAAGCTGAAAATAATATTGAGATGATTCTGGAAGGATACTCCCGTTCAAATCAAATGGGTAAATTGCTGGTGGTAGGAAATCTCACTACTGAATATGGCCGTAATATGCAGTCTAAGTTTGGTCAGGATGCACGAATTATTTTTACCGGTGGTATCTATGATCTGAAGCAACTGAATAATCTCCGGTATTTTTCGACATATTATTTTCACGGGCATTCAGTAGGAGGAACCAATCCGTCGCTGCTGGAGGCTATGGCTTCGAAATCCTTCATAATTGCACATGGAAACGAATTCAATGAAGCAATCCTGGAAGAGGATGCATTTTACTTCACCGATTCCACATCGCTTGCAACCCTGCTGAATAAGCCGGTGATCGACGCACAATCAAGGACGAAAGCAATTGAAAACAACTTCCGTAAAGTCCAAAACATCTATAATTGGGACCTCATAGCCGATCAGTATGAGGAACTTTTCAGGAAATTGCTGAAGAATTGATTTATTCACAACTCACGTTAAAAACTTCTTAGAGGAAAGGTGCTTTTAGCCGTTAAAGTGATCAAATTTGCTTTATTCCAAACTCTATGAGAAAACACACATCATTACTATCATTTATCCTTGTTCTGAGTATTATTCTGATTTGCTCAGGAATGGCTACGGCACAGCATTATTATCTGCCTCTGAATAATGAATACATGTCGAGGTTTGATTCCTCATTGTACAGGGTAGGATCCACTTTTCATACTTCCGTGAAACCATATATCAGCGATGAGGTGATTGCAGTTACTCCGATTGATTCACTGGAAGCCTTTAAAATGAAGGATAAAAAATTCTACAATACGCTTGTGGGGAGAAAAATTTTCAAAGAACATCTGGTGCAGGTTCGTGAAGATGATTTTTACCTTTACGGAGATATCGATTTCGAATTTAATGGAGGAAAATCGATGGAAACAAACCTTGATAAAAATTGTGTAATCAATTCAAGAGGTGTTGTTGTTGGCGGAACTTTCGGAAAACATTTTTCATTCAACTCATCGTTTGTTGAGTCCCAGTCGTCGTTCTCCACTTACCTGGATTCCACTATTCGCGAAACACTTGTTGTTCCCGGTGGAAGCAGGGTAAAAAATTACAATGGCAAATTTGATTACGGAACAGCAACCGGTTCAATAGCTTTTTCATTGAAGAAACATTTCAGTTTTCAATTCGGACATGATAAAAATTTTATTGGTGATGGTTATCGTTCCATGCTGTTATCGGATAACACCTACAACTATCCATTCCTGAAAATTAATGCCAACTTCTGGAAAATAAAATACATGGTGCTGTATACATTATTCCAGGATGGACCTTATCCGAGTCTGAATGATGAAACAGCATTCAGAAAAAAATACGGTACCTTCCATTATCTTGATATCAACATTGGAAAACGTTTGACATTTGGTGTGCTTGAAGGTATCATCTGGAAATACGATTCTACAAGGGCATTTGAAGTACATTATCTGAACCCTGTAATTTTCCTGAGGCCTGTGGAGTTTTCAATCGGTTCACCCGACAATGCTCTCGTTGGATTCAATCTTCGATATAAACTCAGCAGTCACACATATCTCCACGGACAATTAATGCTCGATGAATTTAAGAAGGAAGAAGTTACGGCCGGCGATGGATGGTGGGGTAACAAACAATCATTCCAGGTGGGATTGAAAGCATTCAGCATTTTCAAGATCAGAAAACTGGATTTCACAACCGAGTTTAATTATGCGCGGCCTTATACTTACCAGCATCGTACAACAGGAACTGCATATGCGCATTACAACCAGGCGCTCGCACATCCCATGGGTGCGAACTTTTGGGAAAGTGTTTCCTCAATTAATTACTCATGGAAACGATGGAATGTCTTTTTCCGGGGAATTTATACCCGGGTCGGATATGATATTGATAGTACAGGAGCCCCTGTAAATTATGGAAATAATGTACTTAACAGTTACGACACACGTCCCAGCGATTACGGAAATGAAACGTTACAAGGTCTTGAAACAGAGGTGATTAATGCAGAACTAAGATTGTGGTATTTATTGAATCCAACCAGTAATATGGTGATAGAAGCAGGGACACGAATTCGCCAGACTGATAACAGGTATGGTAAAAATGAAACGGTTTTTGTGTATCTTGGGTTCAGAACTAACCTGACGAACAGGTACTTTGATTTCTAAAAGCTTGGGTTCGATTGCCGGAAGCCCTTTGGTTCAATAAAAGTTTATACCTTTAAAAGATTGAAGTTTCCTGCCGAATTCGCTAATTTCACCCCCGAATTAGTAGCGCTCACAAAATAAACAGCATTTAGAAAATTGGTACTCCATACATTTGTTAGAATTACAAATTGCCTTTCATGATTAACATTGCTTTTGGTTGTATAACCGCCTTTATCATTACTTTCCTGGCTATTCCCTCAATCATAAAGGTTGCGATTATCAAGAACCTTTTTGATGAACCGGGCGAGAGAAAGGCACATAATTCAAGTGTTCCAACACTTGGAGGTTTGGCTATTTTTGCAGGCGTAGGTTTCTCTTTTACATTCTGGTCATCGGGTCTTGGCGATGAAACTACTCAGTACATTATTGCTGCTTTAATTGTGATGTTTTTCATTGGTATCAAAGACGATATCATAGAACTCACAGCAAAAAAGAAATTTTACGGTCAGCTTATTTCCGCAGTCATCATTGTTGTTTTTGCAGAAATACGGGTAACCAACCTGTTCGGTGTTTTCGGAATCTATGAAATCCCATATTGGTTCAGTATCATTTTTTCACTGTTCACTATTCTGACTATCGTAAATGCATTTAACCTTATTGATGGTATTGATGGACTGGCTGCCGGAATAGGAGCGATAGCATCGTTCGCATTTGGCCTCTGGTTTTACAATTACAACCAGATATCACTGTGCATTCTTTCTTTTACACTATTCAGTTCATTGATTGCCTTCCTGGTGTACAATTTTTCACCTGCAAATATATTTATGGGTGATACCGGTTCACTGATTATCGGACTAATCCTGGCGGTTCTGGCCATTAATTTTATTCAGCTGAGTTTCGCCTCTCCTCCTTATGCGTTCCCGTTCCGGTCTAGCCCTGCCATGGCGATTGCAATCCTGATTATTCCACTGTTCGATACTTTACGGATATTTATACTCCGTGTCATGCAAAAGCGATCGCCTTTTAAAGCCGATCGCAACCATATGCACCATGTACTGCTTGATATGGGTCTGTCGCATCGTGGAGTTTCCCTGACCCTTTATTCGGTCAACATCATTTTCATTATGGTAGCGCTTTTGCTGCGCGACATCTCATCTCTTGTATTGTTGATCGTGCTGTCATTCATGGCTATCCTTTTCAGCATGGCCCCTTATCTAATACGGTTGCTTTTCAAAGCCAAACCGGTTGATGTGAAAATCTGAGTTAAATCAGTCCATTTCTTCTCTTTTTTTGCAAGAATTACCGGAATTCGTTCCAGGGTGAAGGTTTTGCACAAATTTTCTGATAATTGCAATCAATTTCCTGATTACCAGTAGCTTAATTTTGCTTTCGGGAAATGAACGTTGAGTCAGTCATTTTTCATGATAGTGCCAAATAGCTAATCACCAGCGATTTATATAATTAGAGAAGTCTAAGTTCATTTTGGGGAATTTGATGCAGATAGTAACTATTTGGATAACTGGTTGTAAGAATGACAGCAAAAGGGATAAATAATTTCTAATTTTGAACGATATTTAGAAAAAGTCCGTTATTTAACTGTATTTAAATTAAACCTGATGAGATTACTGAAATGCCTATGTCTGTTTTTAATAATTGGTGCTTGCGGTATCACCACCGGTTCTGCCCAGTTAGTAAATAAACCGGCAGAGCCTGCTTTTCAGCAAAATGACCCGATTGTCGAAATGCTCGACAGCCTGGTTACTCTGAATCATGTGATCAGGTTTAATAACGTGAGCACTTATGGTCAGGGCGTAACTACTAAAACGGATCTTCCTTATTACAGCGATGAAATTTATATGCAACGGATGTCGCAGATTTATTCTCCAATTCCATTGGTGTATAATGATGAAGTAAAAAAGTATATAGATTTATATGCTTATCGCAAAAGAGAATTGACGAGCAGAGTGATGGGTTTGTCGAATCTTTATTTTCCATTGTTTGAAGAAATACTTGACAAGGAAGGTCTTCCTCTCGAGTTTAAATATTTGTCGGTAGTAGAATCAGCTCTCAACCCTGTGGCTGTTTCTCATTGCGGTGCAACCGGACTCTGGCAGTTTATGTACAACACGGGTAAGTTGTATAAACTTGAAATCAATTCATATTATGATGAGCGCCGTGATCCGGTGAAATCAACTTACGCAGCCTGTCAGTACTTTAAAGATATGTATGCAATTTATGGCGATTGGTTGCTTGTAATTGCTTCTTACAATTGTGGTCCGGGTAATGTGAACAAGGCGATCAAAAGAGCCGGTGGAAAAACCAATTTTTGGGAAATTGCCCGTTACCTGCCTGCTGAAACAAGAGGTTATGTACCTGCATTCATCGCAGTTGCTTATCTTATGAATCACACCAATGAGCACCAGATTTTTCCTGTAATGCCTGCTTATAATTATTTCGAAGTAGATACAGTTGCAATCGACCGTCAAATTTCTTTACGAAAAATTGCTGATGCAGTTGATCTTCCAATTGAAGTGATTACTTACCTGAATCCTTTGTACAAAAAAGGAATCATACCTGATACTGAAGAACCTAATTTCCTGCGTATCCCTTCTGCAAAATTGAATGCGTATCTAGCGGCAGAGCCTACATTATTTGACCCTATTGTGACTCCTGAACCAGTTGCTGCAGTTAACAGCAATTCAGCTGAGATTCTTCTCGCAAGTAATTCCAGTGAATCAACAAATGTTGCATACAAACTGGAAAACAAAAAAGTAAAGAAAATTTATACTGTACGTTCCGGAGATAATCTTTCTGTGCTTTCTAAAAAGTTTGATTGCTCAGTTACAGAACTGAAATCGTGGAATAAATTAAGGTCCAATTCACTTATGAAAGGACAACGTTTAAGCTATTACGCGATTGTTAAAGTGAAAGTGCCTGTTGCAAAGAAAGTAACCACTACAGCTACGTCAAAAGTTGAGGAAACCAAACCTGCTGATTCAGCCCAGGTGAATGAGACGGTTGCGAACAATCAAGCTTCAACTACTTCTGAAAAAGAAACCGTAAAGAAACCTGAAGTCATTTATCATATGGTTCAGAAAGGTGATACTTTGTGGAATATTGCTCAGCGCTACGAAGGTGCAACTGTAGAACAATTAATGAAAATTAATTCCATCACTAACGGAAAGAGTTTGAAGCCCGGTACCAAAATTAAAGTCAAAATCAACAGTTAAATCCGGGTTGATTACATACTTGTAGTCAGCAGAAATACAGGGAAGTTTATTTTTTTCACTTCCGCAGTTCCCCATCCTTCACGTAATTTTTCTTTGAATATCGTAACAGGGTGCTCTCCAAATTTTTTTATGTAATGTTGAGCTGCCGACCAGGTGCTTAAAAATCCTATCAGCTGCTCGAAGGTCCATTCACACTCCATTTGAAATGCAGGATGAGGTTCGCGGTTAAATGGAAACCATAGCGTCTCGTATCCTGCATCTACTAATGCCCGTTCAGGATCCCAGAATGGACCAAGAAGACCGTCGTATAATTCCATTACCACCGCATCAGTTTCTGCGTCAATTGTCGGTAATTTGTATCCGAATAAAGCCAGCAAACCACCCGGCTTCATTATTCGTTTCGCTTCTTCATAAAATTTTGGCAAATCAAACCAGTGAGCTGCCTGTCCAACCGTAATCAAATCAAACTGATCATTTGCAAATCCGGTTTGTTCTGCGGAAGCGATTGAATATTGAATGTTGTTTCGTGGCGTGCTGTTGCTGATTTGCTTTTCGCTTATATCAATGGCTGTTACTTTTTCAAAATACTCAGACAAAGCCACTGCCACTTGTCCATTTCCTGTAGCAACATCAAGTGCATATTTCCGTTCATGCACCATCGACAAAATATAAGTGTACAATTCCTCCGGATATCTCGGACGATAAATCGCATAATCCCCCGCCTGCTCTGAAAAATTATCTTTTATCACTGCCATTTTCTCACCGATTGAATTTGATTAAATGGATCTTACTTTTTTTATGCATTATAACTAATGACCAATGACTTTCACTTGACTTTCCCCTAACGAATCATGAAAATATTCGAGTAACTTCATCACAAAACCAAACCATCATTTATCATCTATCATTTATCATTTCTTTGCAGCACGTAGCATCTCCCCATAATTCATTTTTTTCACAATCGCTTCAAGCGACATAGCTATACGTTTCGCCTTTGTAGCATCAGTCTTTGCACTTGAAATCCATTTCGAAAAATAATTCCGGTGACTTGGGGCAAGCTTAAAAAAAAGCTCCTTCGCTACTTTATCTTCTTCAAGACAATCCAACAGATCCTGGTCAAGGAGTATTTCACCGGCATCATGTTTTATTTTCAAAGTCACTTTCTGTCCTTCTTTTTTATGAATGCCTTTACGGATGTTGGTATTCAATGGCAATATAAAATTTCCATCACCCATTGGCAGCAATGCGACTTTCTCGATAGGGAAGGAGTCGATTTTGCCTGAAACACGAAAGGATTTTTTATTTCCAGGATATAACTGAAGCGCGAATACGGAAGGAATTTCAACATATCTCCATCCCGTTTTGTCGCCTTGTTTTCCGAATTTGTCGATAATTGTGTCGAGTGTGATTGCTTTGCCTTTCATCTGAAATAAGATGGTTGAAAGGTTTAAAGTTAGGAAAAAGTACCTTAATTAAATGAGGTTCTTCAACAATCGGAAATGTCAATCAAAAAAAATCCGGTTGCTGAATTGTATCAACAACCGGATTTTTTGCTTCGTTTAAAATATTGTTTCAAACTTAATTGAAAGCGCACAGGATACCACCCATGATTCCCATACAAACAGTCCAGAAGCCACTGATGATAGCGATGTACTTAAAACTTCTTCCTTCAAACAAGGCGTTTACTGTTATAATTGGAGTAACCAGAAAAATCCCTGCAAGGGTTCCGTGAAGACTGCCGTGTTTAAAAGTGCGGAAGTGGTCTCCGAACCTGGTCATAAAATCCTTGAAGTAAATTGCCGCTTCAGAAGTAGGATTATTAAAATCAGGTTCATCTATGAAAAGAGAAAACACACCGTACTGGTGAATCACAATTGATAACATGGAGAAAGCCAGAAAGAACGCCATAAGATAAGTAAGGCCGAATACTTTGAACATGTTCATGGCTCTTCCTTTTTCCTGAGTCATACCGGTTTCTACCATCCATGCCTTACCAAATACATTTTGATTGTACCATACAAAGCCAAGGATTAGCGGGACAAGTGCAGCGAGTGCAACTACAATAAAATTAATATCCATGATCGAAATGAGTTTAACTGTTAAATCAAAAGATGGTATGTTTAGAAAACCTGTGAAGCAATTTTCTTTATAATGTCTGCATTACTCATAGTATAATAATGAAGGCATGGGATTTTGTTTTTCATAAGTTCCTTCGACTGCGCTACACACCATTCAATTCCTGCTTCCTTTACAGCCTCATCCGTTTTACATTGCTCTACCAGCTTCACAAGATCATCGGGCAGATCAATATGAAAAGTTTTAGGAAGTAATGTCATTTGTTTTTTACTGGTGAGTGGCTTCAAACCGGGAATTATAGGGACATCAATTCCGGCTTCTTTACACTTTTTAATAAATTCAAAAAATTTATTGTTATCAAAAAACATCTGTGTAACGATGTATTCAGCACCTGCATCTATTTTCATTTTGAGGTAACGCATATCGGTTGCCATGCTTGGAGCTTCAAAATGTTTTTCCGGGTAACCGGCCACCCCAATGCAGAAATTTGCAGGGTCTACATCTTTCAGGTCATCATCAAGGAATTTACCCTTGTTCATATTGGATACCTGTTTTACCAGGTCAAGAGCATAATTATTGCCATCCGGATCAGGAGTGAAGCTGGTTTCGGTTTTGATTGGATCACCTCGTAGCAATAATACGTTGTCAATACCGAGGTAGTTCAATTCAATGAGTGCATTTTCCGTTTCTTCTCTTGTAAACCCTCCGCAAATAATATGAGGAACAGCGTCTGTCTGGTAACGGTTGATAATAGCTGAGCATATACCCACAGTCCCGGGTCTCTTCCTGATAGCTATCTTCTCAAGATAACCTCCGTCACGCTTCTTATAGATGTATTCTTCCCTGTGATACGTTACATCCACAAAGGGAGGCTTAAATTCCATCAAAGGGTCAATGAGGTCATATATGGATTTAACACTTCTTCCCTTCAAAGGGGGAAGAATCTCAATTGAAAACAGTGTCTTTTCCGCTTTCTTAATATGCTCTGTAACTTTCATGGCCGTAAAAATAAATAAAAAAACCCCGCCTTAATGGGCGGGGTTTTTATTCGATTCAAATTAGACTATTCTTTTCCGCGGATGATTTCAACGGCACCTTTATAGTTCTGACCTGTTTGAAGTACGATAGTGTAGAAGTAAGTTCCATCAGATACTCCGCCGCCATCCCAGTTGTTCTGGTAGTTGCTGCTTTCATACACCTGATTTCCCCAACGGTTAAAGATGAACACCTGTGTGTTAGGATTGGAATCAAGATTCTTGATGAAGAATACCTCGTTGCTGGCATCACCGTTAGGCGTGAACACGTTTGGTACTTCAATTTCACAAGGAGCTTCAACGATAACTACTTCGTCAGTTCCTACACAAGCATTGTTGTCAACAATTGTAACCTGGTAAGCTCCATAAGCAGTAGGAGTATATGTAGGAGATGTGCTAACCTGTGTTCCGTTAGAAGTCCAAACATATGAGCTCGCATTGCTGGTTGTAGCATCCAGAGCAGGGAAAGGTTCTCCAGGACAAACACTGTGATCTTCACCAACGTTGATTATCGGATTTGCATTCACTGAAAGGATAGCATCATCCATTCCTGTACAACCATTGGCATCAGTAACAGTAACAATATAAGTTCCTGCAGTGTTAACAGTGATCTGTTGAGTTGTTGCACCATTTGACCACAGGTAAGTTGAGTTTGTATTTCCTGCATCGAATGTCTGAGATGTTCCTTCGCAAGTTCCAAGATCAGAACCTAATGCTACAACTACCGGAGCTGCATTGGTCATAGAAGCAGTAGAAGTTGCAGTACAGTTAAGACCATTATTTGTATTGGTAACAGTAACTGTGTAAGGACCTGCAGCAGTAGGAGTGATAACCTGAGTAGTTTCGCCGGTGCTCCATATATAAGTAGCTCCAGGGTTTCCTGCATCAAGGGCAGGGAAACTTGCACCAGGACATACTACACTGCTGGTAAGACTTACTACTGGTGTCTGAACAACTGTAAGGATATAATTATCAGAGCCAGTACATCCTGATAACGATGTTACGTTCACAGAATATGTACCTCCAACTGTTGTTTGTAATGTTTGAGTGTTAGAACCTGTTGCGATACCATCAATGAACCACTGGTAAGATCCGTTTGGAACACCAGCATCAAGAATTGGCAATGGATCGTTAGAGCAAAGTGTCTGATCCAACCCTAATGCTACAACCAGTGAAGGTTGAGTTGTGATTATCACATCATCAGTTCCGGTACAGCTTGTGCCTACGCTAACTATTACTGAATAGGTACCAGCAACAATTGGCTGATATGTTTGATTGGTTCCGGATGGAATAGGGTTTCCGTTTTCATACCACTGATATGTTGCACCAGGATTGCCGGCATCCAGCATTGGAATAGGATCCGTATCGCACAGCGAAATGTCGGAACCTAAAGTAACTACAGGAGAGCTTACAATTGTGACCTGAACAGAGTCGCCACCGAAACAAGAAGGAGTTGCATTTACGTTAACTGAATATGTTCCTGAAACAGAAGCAGTGATAGTTTGAGTTTGGTCAGGAAGAGTAATACCATCCAGTGTCCATACATAAGTTGCACCTGAAAGACCTGCATCAAGAACCGGAAGCGGATCAGTATCGCAGATAGTTGCATCTGCTCCAAGATCCACGATAAGGTTATTAAGTACATTCAGTACAGCAAGTGTATCTCCAGGAAGAATGTAAGTAGCACAACGGTTAGTAAATGTATTTGCATCCGTTCCGTTTTGAACGATCAGATAAACAGGAGTTGCAGGAGAGATCGCACTACCAAAGTTGAAAGTAAGAGTAGCTGAATAACCATTACCACCTGGGCAATTTGAAGTAGATGTAACAGGGTATGGAGTACCGTTAGCATCGATCAGCACGAATTCACTTCCTGTTGATGTAACTGTGTTACATACGATTTCATAATCAAAAGTGATTGTCACTTCGTCGAATGAACATCCAACATCAATTAGTTCTGTATTAAAGATACCCGGATCAATGACCTGGAAAGGAATTGAATCAAACTCTGGCATCTGAACACCACACTCACTCAGGAATGTGTTGTTATCAAAACCAACTTTTGTGAAAGCATATGTAGTTCCAACTGTAAGCGGGTAGAAGAAAGTTACAAGGATACTGTCTGTTTGTCCGTTAACACAGTTAATCGGAGTAGCAGTCATAACAGGATTCAACTGACCAGAAGGCGTGAGTATACGAATATCTGTAGGAACTACTGAACCGCACTGAATAGGGTTATCAAGAACGATGTACACTGAAGTATCACCGCAATAAGCTGTAAAGGCAGGAGCAGGGTTACCGAAAGGATCAGTAGGAGGTGCGAAAGCTGGAGCAGTACCAATACATCCACCTACTACGTTCATCTGGATATCACGACGTACTTCACCGATTAAAACACCGTTACGATATTCCTGACAAAGCACAGCAATTACACCTACCTGAATTGTGGAAGGAGTAAAAGTGATAGTTCCTGTTTGTGGATCAATTGTGATAGGTCCGATTGAAGCAATCGGTTGTATTGCACTATAGCCTGCAGCGTATGGTAATGCCAAAGTTGGGTTACTCAATGCAGGAATCAGTGAAAACACCAGTGAATCACCATCAGGATCAATTGCACCCTGGTTGTAGAAGAACTGATTTCCTACACAGAATTGTGTTACAGGAATAGCAGTGAATACAGGAGAACTGTTAACTGGATAGTTAAAGTTATCCAATGTAGTTTCCACATAGATATCATATGAATCAGGATTGGTTACTGTATTGATTTGTGCATTCCTGCAGCACTCTGAAAATGAGAATGTCCAGTCTACACAGGGGCCAGGCAATGTTACTAATCCCTGATAAATATATTCCTCAACACCATATCCACTACCTCCGTTACAACTTGTTGTAACAGTAGGAAGACAAGGTGACGGTGGGATTTGTTGTCCTGAACCTGCAATCTGGTTCAAAGTAACGCTTCCGGTAAATGTTCCACCGCATCCTGTGAAGTTAATGATGTGGGAAGTTGGTGCAGTAATACCTGCGCAATCCCTGTAGAACCTGACAGTTACTAAATACTGGTTTGGTCCGACATAAGTGTAGGTAACATCTGCTCCTACGGCGTGGCTTCCGTAAGATTTCATTGAAATCAATGACAGGGCAGTAAACAATGTTGCTGCTACCAGGGTAAAAAATTTCTTCATTAGCATTTTGTAGTTTGGTTTTGGTAATTATTGATCGTGTAGTTTTGTTTTAGACGCAGATTATTCCTGACAGGATGCAAAGGAATACTATCTTTTTAAAGTTATTGTTCCTTTTTGTGTGTTCTTCTCCCCGTTTTTGCCGGTGGCAAATATAACATAAAAATAAGTTCCCTCTCCGGCATTCTGAGAGTTGTTTAATTTTCCATTCCAGCTGTTGTCAACTCCTGTATACCGGTGAACCAACTTGCCGGATTTGTCAAATATATTTACTTCTATATCAACATCTTTGGATGTTTTGACTGCAAATTCGTCATTCACGCCATCACCATTCGGAGTAAAGATATTTGGGATGTCAGTAATTGATAAATCGGAGAGTACTTCAATTTTGATCAAATCAGTGAAATTTTTTCCCGTTTCGTCGGTATGTTTATAAGTAACAAGGTAAGTTCCGGGTTTTTCGAAAGTGTGACTTACCTGAATTCCTTTAGCTGTTTCCGAACCGTCGCCAAATAACCATTCATTCTGGTCACCGTTAGCAGTTGCAGTGAAACCGACTTGAAGTGGTGCATATCCAGATGCAGGTTGAGCCTGAGCCTTGATTTTTACCACTTGATTTTCAGTGTTTTCAGAAGTTCCAACAGTGGATTTAGCAGGAGTGTTTGAATCCGTTCTCTTTTCAGGTGTGTTAACCGCACCCTCTTTTTGATCAGAAACTGATTGTCCTGCAGAAGTGGTTGTGCTTAAATTTTCAGAAGCTGTTTGTGCAGGCTCTGAATTAGTGGACTGATTTTCAGAAACATTTGAAGAAGCAACCGGAGTATTGACATGTTTCTCTGATTGGGTTGAGGTCGCAGCCTGACTTGGAGCGGCTATAATTTCAGAATTAACCGCAGGTTGATTGATACTTGTTTCCGTTACAGGAGCAGCTTGTTGCTGAACAGTTTTGTCGGAAGCGGTATTTTGCTGATTGTTATAAATATAGTATCCGGTAATTGACGAAACTACCACCGCTGCTCCGGCTACCCAGCCTAAAATGGCTGAAGAGACTTTTGAAGTCGCGGCCGCCATATTCACGACGGAAGAACCATCAGGGACTGACGGTACTACTGGAGTTTGGATTTGTGAAGCCACCTGCTGCCAAAGTTCCGGCCGAACCGGTGCTTCGTAGTTGCTAAAGGTGTCTTTAAACAGTTCTGCTATTTGATCTTTTTCTTGCACTTATATGGCTTTTTCGGTTTGTAACATTTTTTGCAAATAAGCTCTTGCTCTTGAGTATTGTGATTTTGAAGTGCTTTCGGTTATATCCAGCAGTTCTGCAATTTCTTTATGTGCGTAACCCTCAATGGCATACAGGTTAAATACGGTCCTGAATCCTTTAGGCATTGTTTTCATTAGGTTCATCAGATCTTTAGCTCCTATCGTTTCTAAAACGTGTTGGTAAGTCTCTGATGTGTATTCAATCGTTTCTATATCAATACTATGTCTAAAATTCTTGTTCTTTCTGAATGCATCCAGGGCAGTATTTACCATAATTCGCTTCATCCAGCCTTCAAGTGATCCGTTTCCTTTGAAAGTATCTATTTTCTGGAAGATCTTAACGAAGGCATCCTGCATGATATCTTCGGCTTCTTCGATACTTTCGGTGTAGCGGGAACAAAGTCCTAACATTCTGCCACTGAAGGTTTTAAACAGGTGCTCTTGCGCCTGCGCCTCCTTCCGGACACATCTTTGGACCAATTCCTCATCTGACATATGATCACCGTTCATGGCGAAGACGTTATAGTTGCACCAGTTAGTTGCATGGGGTTGCGACAAAAAGTAAATTTAGTGAAAAATGAGTGACAAGTGACAAGTTCAATGTGACAAGTCCGTACTCATTACGAATTAGTTACGAGTGGCGAGTTGTGAGTGACGAGTTCAAAAAGGAACCAATGTCGATAAATAATAATATCGTTACGGCAGCACTGAGCGAAGCGAAGTGCTGCCGACTGCCGACTGCCGACTGCCGACTGCCGACTGCCGACTGCCGACTGCCGACTGCCGTCCGGTCGCCTTTTTTCCCTACCTTTGCACCCCTTATGGAAAACATCAGAAATTTCTGCATCATCGCACACATCGACCACGGTAAGAGTACTTTGGCGGATCGGTTACTTGAATATACCAACACGGTTTCTAAGCGTGATGCCCAGGCTCAGGTGCTTGATGACATGGATCTTGAAAGGGAACGTGGGATTACCATCAAGAGTCATGCGATTCAGATGAATTATGAACTCGACGGTAAGAAATATGTGTTGAACCTGATTGATACTCCCGGCCACGT
>Ga0190274_10000428_pt1 | contig 25665 bp, 46 predicted proteins | sample Popmic531T_FD_133002 | JGI IMG/M metagenome (GOLD analysis project Ga0190274, IMG submission 133002) | Populus adjacent soil microbial communities from riparian zone of Yellowstone River, Montana, USA - 531 T | ecosystem: Environmental > Terrestrial > Soil > Riparian zone | place: USA: Montana... | reverse complement strand
GGCCCGCGACTGCAGGTGCAGTGGGTGGCCGCGTCCGGATGGTCTGCAGGTCCGACTACCCACCCGCGGGCGGTGAGCATCTGCGCGGCGTCTAACGGCGCGAGCAACGGATGTGCATTAGTCCGGTCCGGCGATCCGGGAGGCATCGGCGGTTCCGGCTGTGCCATCATGTCGATCAGTCCTTGTGTTGCTTTCGGGTGAGGTCCGGGGCACACGGGGCGGCAGTGGCCGTGGGGAAGCGGCTACGGGCGCCCGAGGGGCGAGCCGTATGGGACGTCCCAAGCCCCGTACAGCTCGCCCCTCGCGGTCATCTCGGGACGGGCACCGCCGGCAGGGGCGCCGAGGGCAGGGGTGTGGACTCCCCGCGCCAGTCGAGATCGCCCGCGTGTCCGCCGTCGGGATCGGTGCGCGTCGCGAGCAGCGCCGCGCCGAGCTGCTCGCGCGTGGTGGTGAGCGCGTCGGCGTGGCCGACCTCGATAAGCACATCGGTCATCATGTCCGGATCGACCTCGAACGGAACCCGCTCGTTGCCGCACTGCGCGATCACCGAGTACACCCGGGCATCGGCGGGTGCTCCCGGGGGCGGATCGATCGGCTTTGCCCAACCCGAGCGGATGATCGTCCACACGGTGTGCCCGTCGTCCCCGCGGACCGCGTCCCGGGCCCGCACGTGCCGCCACGGGACCGGGGTCGGCACCAGGTAGTCACCCGGCACGTCCGGGGCGCTCACGGGCGCTCACCGACCGCGCGCGCCATCGCGTCCCGCTCGCGCTCGGCGTCCCCCGGCGCGAGCAGCGTTGACACCGCCGTGTCAGAGCACGGACCGGCGAGGATCTGCGCCGCCAGCCCGAGCGAGACGGCCCGCGGGTTGCGCCGCATCACCCGGCCGAACCCCGACCCGAGCGAGGTCGCCCCGAACGTCGGTTCGGTGGACCAGACGAACGCGACGTCGGGTCCGCTCTTCCCGGTCCGGGCGATGCGGCACCAGGCGATCAGGACGTGATGGGTGACGTCGTCCCACTCGGGATCAATCCCGACCGCCCGCAGGGTGATCGTGGTACACGGTTCCAAGATCTTCAGCTTCGGCCGGGTGCCCGAGTCCCGCGGCGGTCCCTTGCCCTCGCGCAGCGCCCACCCGGCGCCGCCGATCATCCGTACTTCCCATCCGTCGGCCGCGTGCGCGACCGCGGTACCCGGCCCCTTCGGCAGGTCGTCGGGACTCATCTCGCCGTGGAACACCCCGGCCGGCAGCTCGTCGAGCAGCTCGGGCGCGAGGTACGCCGCCTGCGGATCGCTGCCGAGCGGGACGGGCGTGAACCCGAGCGAGGCCAGGTCGGGAAGATCGTCGACGCCGCGCCACCTACTCGGCATCGTTGATCACCCGCTGCGCCTCGATGCGCTCGATGCCCTCGATCTCGATGCCGACGGTGCGCGAGATGCGGTCACGATGGGCGACGAGATGCCCGGCGCTCACGTACCGGTCGATCGTGCGCTCGGCGACGCCGAGCCGTCTCGCGGTGGCCGCGCGGCTGATCGTCGGCGGGTGTTTGGGCACTGGTGCCGGGTGTCGTTTCGTCGGTGCTGTCTGGGAGGGTGCGGCCGTGGTCATGGCGTAAGCATCGCACGAGGGGTCAACTTGTGTCGCGACACGTCGAGGGTCTACGTTGTACCACGCAGGGGCGGCCCGTCCCCTGGCATATGTCCAGTCCAGTCCTAACCTCACCAGGAGCTACCGCAATGGCTTTCGAGCGACCGGTACGCACGAAGAACTATCTCGATCTCTACGAGGAGACGAAGCGAGGCGCGCGACTGCTCGCGTTCCGCGTGCTCGACGTCGACCTCCCGCCGGAAGAGGGGCGCTACCCCGACCCGCAGAATCCCGGCCAGAAATCCAAGGTGTATCCCGTGCTCGCCGATGTGATGGTGATCGACGGACCGAACGCCGGCACGTGTTTCATGCGCAAGGTCTACAAGTACGCGATCACGAATGCGCTGCGCGGGGCCGACTCGTCGGACCCGAACCCGACCGTCGTCCCGGGTGCCGAGATCGCCATCCGCGCCGAGCGCGGCAGGGGCACGAACTCCAATGCGGTGTTCGGCAACGAGCCCGACGACGAAGAGTTGGAGATCATCGAGCGGACGTTCGAGGAATTCGGGGGATGGCCGCAGCCGGCCGCCACGCCCGGCCCGCGTGTCGAGCCCGTCATCGAGCGCGCCAGCGGACCGGCGACGCGCCCGGGGCCCACGACACGCACCCCCGCTCCCATCCAGCGGGAACAGCCCGTGCGTCCGGGGCCCGTCGGCACCGGCGGACCGGTCCGCCGTCCGGGGCCTGCAGCGGCACAGCCCGCGGCAGCCGCAGCGGCGCCGGCACAGCCGGCACAGCCAAGCGGGAGCGGTAGCGCGCGCCCGTTCGGGCCGCGCCGTGGATGAGCCCGAGTTGCCCACGGTGGCAGCCCGAATGGGAATGGGCCCCGGCATGGACGAGAATCACGAGACGTTCGCGATGCACTGCGCGGGCGCACTGTCCGCGTGGGACGACGCGGACGACTGGCAGCGGCGTGCGATCGAGGCGATCTGTTCCCCGCTCGCGACCGCGCTGTGCGGTGCCTCGCTCGCGGTCGACGCCATGCTGCCCGACGAGCCCGAGCCCGAGCCGCCGGCACCCAACACGCCGGCCCGCTGTACCGGGCTCGTGCACTACGGGCACCACGCGGCGCAGGTTGCCGTGTGCGGGCAACCGCTCGTCAACGGGGAATGCCGCAACCACGGGGCCCCGGAATCCGACCCGACGCCCGCTCACCTGGGAGAGCAATGAGCACGTTCGTCATGCACCACACGCAGCAGAATTACGGCGTGAAAGAGAAGACCACGGATCTGCTCGTGTGGCAGGCCGCGGACGCAAGCGCATCGAGCGCCGCGTACCTCGTCGCGTTCCTCAATGCACACTGCCGCGACATTCCGGCGCACGTCGTGCGCCGTGCGCTGTGCGCGCTGGGAAACGACCTCTCACCGATCGACACCCCGCCGAGTGCCATCGAGGGGAGGACCGAACCGGCCGGGGCGCCGCGTAGCCGCTAAGCGCATCCGGTCGGCCGGGTGGCGCCACCGTCCACGGCACGGCGGCGCCACCCGGCACCCTATCGAGTCGTGATCGCTCCCCGCGCACGCCGTTTGTCGTGCCTCCGCCGAGTCGTCCGACTACCCCGCTACAAGATCAGGAGATCGCCAGTGCTCACCCGTTCCACGGCCGGATTCCGGGCCGCGCGCGTTGCCACCGAGGCAGCCGCGCGGTCCGCCGCATCCGGCGACCTGCCCACCGCATCGCGGTGGGCCCACCTGGCAGCGCGCGCCGCGCATGCCGCCCACCTCGACCGGGAGGCCGACCGATGAGCGCCGGCACGCCGAGCCCGACTGCCGAGCGGCTGCTCGCGCTGCCGTGGGTGTCCGAGGTGACCGTCCGCCGGCCGTGCGACGGCATCCGCTGGTCACTCGTGCCGATGTCGGGGCCGATCCCCGCCGCCGCGCATTGCAGCCGGCGAGCGCGGCTGCGCTACGAGGCGACGGAGGAGGCGCAGCGCACCGACGGAGCCGTGACCGGGCACTACTGCCTCACCCATGCGCAGGTCGTCGCGCTCGGCGGCAACGTCGAGCGGGCCCGCATCGAGAAGCTGGAGCGCCAGCGCGCCGCCGCCGCGCACGCTCGGGCGAGCAAGCGCCGCAAGGCCATGACGTCGGTTCCCACCGATCCGCCGGCCGAACAGCGCGCACCCGAGCCCGCGACCGCGACCGCATGACCATGACCGCATGACCATGCCCCCGCGACCCCCGTCCGTTCACCGCGGACGGGGGTCGCACCCGTACCGCGGGTGGTACACTTGACGCCCCCACTCGTCCACCTGGGAGGACGACGACATGGCGAAACGATCATCGGGCGGATGGCTCGACTACTGGTTCTCATCCGACCGGCCGGCCCGTCCCGGCACCCGTTCGCGCTCGGGCTCGCGGTCGGGCTCGCGCTCGGGCTCGGGCGCCGGCTCGCTCTCGTGGTGGCTCGAACCGTGGCCGGCACGGCGCAGGCCCACCCGTGGCGGTACCGGCACCCGCGGACGCAGACCACGCGTCGAGGAGGGGCGACACTGCCCGATCTGCGGGAAAGCTGCGCGCTGCCGCTGTCGCGCCGCACAGGGGACACCGATCCCCCGCAAGCGCGCCCCACGCGGCGGATACGGCGTACCGCCGGACTTCCGCGCCTACGGCGCTATCTGGTGCGGTGGTTGCCGGCACCGGATCAACACCTATACCGGCAAGTGCATGAACACGAAGTGCCCGCGCTAGATCGAGAGGCTTCCCCATGACGACTACCGACGCCGTTGACATGAATGTGTCAGCGCCCGAACTCACCGAGCAACAGGCCGTCGAGCAGCTCGCGGCCGAAGGCGCCGCCGCTGTCGACCGGCCGCAGCGCTTCACCCGGCCCGGTCCGGTCACCTCGCACGAGCAGGACATGCGCGAACTGTTCGAGCAGCGCGAGGACGACCCGCCGCCGGACGTGCCCCGTGACCAGTGGGACCGGCCGATCATCGTCACGCCCGACGGCGACGTGCGGTCCTACGTGCGCGCCTCGTCGTACGGGTGCATCGAGGACAAGTACGGCATTTCGAGGTGGAAGCGCGGACAGGTCGTGATCGGCATGTCCCGCGCGTTCCACCTGTACCAGCGCGCGCAGTCCGTATCCGGCACGCTCACGAAGCGGGACCGCGCGACGATCTACGAAATTGCCGACCGCGCCGAGCTTGTGGCCGGCAGCGATGCCGGCTCGCTCACCGGTACCGCGCTGCACCTGCTCTCGGAGCGCCGCGACAGGGGCGATGACCTGTCCTACCTCGACCCGACCACGACGGCGTGCCTCGACGCGTACGGGCGCCTCATGGCCCCCTTCGAGGTGCTCGCGTCCGAGATGTTCGTCGTCTACGACGACTACGGCGGAGCGGGCACGCTCGACCGCGCGGTGCGGCTGCGCTGGGATCTCGTGTTTGCCGACGGACTCGTGATTCCGGCCGGCACGATCGTCATTATCGACGTGAAGACCGGCAAGATCACATCCGTCAAGTACTGGATGGCCGAGTATTCGTGCCAGCAATTCATTTACGACGGAGGGGTGCCCTATTTCCCGGGCGTCACCCACCTCGCCGATCCGAAGGTGCGCAGCGTCGGCAACATCGAGCGGGTCACCGATCAGCCCGGAAACAACGGGCGCGTTTCTTGGGATGAGGTCGGCGTGCCCGGCGGCCCGAACCACGACTATGCGCTGATCTTGCATGTGCCGGCGTCACAGCCGGACAAGGCGCGGATCATCCTGGTCCGGCTCGGCGAGGCCCGGCTCGACGCGGACGTGTGCCGCGACGCGTGGGCCCGGCGTCGGGTGCCGTGGGCGGACCGGTACGCCGCGCTGCCGGCGTCACAGCTCGTGCCGCCGGACGAGCGCGAGGGCAAGATCAAGAACCTCGAGGTTGACAACGCCGTGTCAACGCCGGCCGAGCCCGCGCCGGCCGAGCACGTGAACCCGACACTCGTCGCGGCGCTGCTCGAACGCATCCGCCGCGCGCAGCACCCGGCCGACGTGCAGGCCATCTGGGAGGCATGGGAGCAATCCCCGTCGTGGACCGACGAGGTGCACAACGCGTCGGTTGACCGCTGGGACGCGCTCACCCCGCCCGAAGACGTCGCGGCGTGCGACGGCTGCAACTACGACACCCATCGTTGCCCGGGATGCGGGACCGACACCCCGCACGGCGTCGCGATCTGCGCCCCGTGCTCGCTGCGCCTCGCCCTGGAAGACGCACCCGACCGGCCCGCGATCAATGTGCTGTGGATCGCGCACGGGCCCGACGGTGATGGACTGTGGACCGAAGAGCACCAAGCGGTCGGCATCGAGCGGTACCGCGCGCTGCCGGCGACGGAGGAATGGCCCGACCTCGACACCGAGGGGCTCGCGGACGAGCCCGAGCCCGAGCAGCAACCCGAGACCGACGGGGGCCCGTTCCAGGGCCCCGACGACGACCCGGCCGGCCCGCCGATCACGTCCGGTCCGCTCACGCTGGCCGGCGGCATGCGCGGCATGGATAGCGTCGAGCCGCCCGAGCAGCCGGCCGCGTACCCGTTCACGATTCCGGGCGAGCCCGAGCACGGTTTCGAGGACGAGATCATTTTGTGGTGTCACGAGTGCCTCGTGCCGGCCGGCCACCCGGCCGCCGATGACCCGATCGCGTGGTGCGACTGCCCGCCCGGGGAAACGTGCATGGATGCCGCCGTCGCGTGCCGCAACCGCAGCCACGACCCGGACGCGTGCCCGCACAAGCCCGAGCCCGACAGCGCGCCCGAGTGCGCCGGCTGCACGCTGGTCACGGTCGACGGGGCGCTCGTGCACGAGATCGGGTGCACCGTGGCCGGCCCCTCGTGCGCCGAGCACGGGGCGCACCCGGGCACGGTCGACTGCCCGCAGTGCCCGCCGGCCGGCACCGAGGCGATCGACGTCGCGGACCTGCGCGACATGATCGAGGAAGCGCTCGACACGCAGACGGTCGACGACCTGTACGACCGCTACGGGCCCGATGCGGGCGGCCCGTGGGATGACGACTGCAACGCTCGCGCGCAGGCCGTGTACGACCGCTACGGAGTGCCGGAAGGGGCGCAGTCATGACCCGCATCTACCGCGAGCCCGGGGCCGGGTTGACGTTCGTCGAGCGCGGGGCCGGGGGCGGTGGCGTGATCATCGTCCCGGACCACGGCGGACCGGGAGATGTGATCTTCCGCTTCCGTCCGGTCGACGAGTCCGACGCCGCGACGCTCGTGCACGACGACGATGCACCGCGCACCGTGTCGGCGGAGTACGCGGCCGACGCCGCCGATCAGGTCTCGCAGATCCTCGACGCGCTGCGCGAGGCGATCGGCGCCGCGCGGATTCCCGCCACCGCGAAGGCCGACCTACGGGACGCGATCACCCGAGCCACGGGGGCGACTTCGTGAACGTCACCGTCGTCTACGGCAAGATCGTTGACATGGATGCGGCCCGGCGCTGCCAGCGCTGCTACGGGGGCGGCAGCGAGCGCCACGGGGCTCGCAAGGGCGACACCTGCCCGCACTGCGACGGCACCGGCGTGCGCCCGGAGGGGTGGGCCTACGACGCCGGCCCGCTCGACGTCGAGATCGGGGATCTCGTCAGGTGCCCGCCGACGCCGTACAGCGACGGCGAGGCAGTGATCGGCACGGTGGTCGCGCTCGACGCCGAGCCGCGCCCGGGGAAGGCGCTGAAAACGATCATCGGACGAGTAGGGGTGCCCTCGTGACGCACCAGTGCCCGCGGCCCGAGTGCTCGCGCAGCGTGCCCGACGACATGTTCGCCTGCCGGGGTGACTGGTACGCGCTGCCCGAAGCACTGCGCCAGTCGATCTGGCGAGGTTGGACCCGCGGCACCACCGACGAGCACCACTCGGCCATGTCGGCCGCGCTCGACTGGTACCGCGAACACCCGCCGCGGTACGCCACCCGCGACGGCATGGCGCTGCGCCACACCCGCGAGCGAAAGTAGGCGGGTGCTGCCTCCGCACCTGTCGCCGCGCGATCGGATCACGATCGAGCTGCTCGACATCGGTCCCGACGACGGTCGCCGCGTCGGGACCGATGCGCGCACGCTGCGCGATGGCGCGCTCGTGCGCGGGCGCCGCTGGCAATGGGACTCGTCCCAGACGCCCGACGGTGCGTACCGGTTCCGTCGGAAGTAGCCCGCACGAGCGCTCACGGGTGGTACACTCGCCCGATGGCCCTCTTCCCCGCCTCGCACTGGCGCGCTCGCGCCGCGTGCCTCGGTGCCGACCCGGAGATCTTTTTCCCGGTCGGCGAGCCCGCCGACCCGTTCGACGTCCGCAACGCCGCCGCGCTCGCGCTGTGCGCGGTGTGCCCGGTCCGCGCCACGTGCCTCGCGGAGGCGCTCGATCGCATCCCTGACGGCGTCGTGGGCGGCATGACCGCCGGCCAGCGGCGCGCGTACCGGGCGCACGTCGCACGGCGCGCAGCGCCCGCTACAGCCCCGGCCGCGGTGCCGGCAGCGCCCGAACCCGAGCGCGTGCCCGTGCCGGCACCGCGACCGCGCCGCCGGGTGGCAGCAACGGGGACCGACGGCACGAGCCCGAGGAAGGCGACTCGTGCCGTCGGTGTCGGACTGCTCGACGCGGGCGAACCGTGGAGGAAGATCGCCGAGCAGCTCGACGTGAGCTTGCGGACCGTGGAGCGGTGGGCGGCATGGCACGGCACCCCGCGCCCGGCCTACGTGCGCCCCCGGCTGCACCCGTTCTCGGCGAAAGAGGCGCGCCGCATGGGTGGCAGCGCACCTCGCCGGCCGACCGATCTCGCGCGCCGCGTCGAGGCTGCCTCGTGAGCGTCCCGACGCCGGCCGGCCCACCGCCCGGCACTGGACAGTGGGTGATCGTCTCCCGGTACCAGCCCGAGCCCGGAACACTGCCGGTCGTGAACGTCTACGGCCCGTGGGCGAGCAAGCGCGAGGCGATCAACAACCGCCGGCGTTACGAGCGGGAGACCGCCGACGACGTGCGCAGTGCGCACGTCGAGTACCGGGTGCGCGAGATCATCCGCGGGGACCTACCGCACTACTGATCACTCCGCGCTCGCGTGCGCGCCGCGGTCGGCCGCGCGCGCGAGCAGGTTGGCTGCCTCGGCTGCCGCGCTGTAGCCGAAGGGTGCCATGATCAGCACCTTGGTCATCGCCTGCCACATCGTCAGTGCGGACACGGCTGCCTCAAACCCGCTGTCGACGAGTTTCTCGATCGTTTCGATCTGCTCGCTCGGGCGGTCGGCGGGTGTGCTCATGTGCGGTGGTGCCTTCCGTGGTGCGGTGAGGGGAGGGATGGTGCAGCCGTGGTGCACGCACCTTACGGCGTATGCCTCCACGGGACGACCGCCCGACGGAGCATTCCAGGCGCGCCGGCCGGCTCGTGTGGCGCGTACCACCCGTGGAAAGAATTTCTGACACTCCTCTGTCAATCGGTGTACCACCCGTGGTACGGTGGTCCTACCACCGAGCGAGAGGCCCCCACGATGACCGCAAACGACCGCCCGCAGCCCGCGACCCCCGACGTCGTCAAGATCGCCAGCCCGATCATCGAGGCGATCGAGCACGCATGGGCCACCATCCGGGCCGAGCACACCGACCTCCCCGCGGTCGTGGTCATCATGGGCGGTGGGCTCGTCCCCGGCGGGATCAAGCTCGGGCATTGGGCCCGCGACTCGTGGGCCGTGCGTGGACATGACGCCGAGGATGCGCTCGACACGCTCGGCGCCGACGCTGCCGCCCGCGTCTCGGAACTGTTCGTCGGTGCCGAGGGGCTCGCCCGCAAGGGGCACGACATCCTCGCGACCCTGCTGCACGAGGCCGCGCACGGGCTCGCGCACGCTCGCGGCATCGAGGACACGTCGCGGCAGGGGCGCTGGCACAACGGCCGGTTTGCCAAGCTCGCGGACGAGGTCGGGATCGACGTCACGAAGGACAAGAACATCGGCTATTCGATCACCTCGATCCGGCAGGAGACAATCGACAAGTACATCGCGACGATCGCCGAGCTGGAGAGCGCGATCACCCACGTCCGCACGCTGCCCGCGATGATCAAGGTCACGCAGCCGACGACGCCGGCACCGGTCGGCGGTGGCGTCGCGATCACCCCGGCACCCGTGCGCACTCGCCGGCCCGGCGCGACGTGTGACTGTGGCCGAGAGGTGCACATCGCCCGCGCCGCGCTCGCGGAGGCGTCGATCATCTGCGGTAAGTGCCTCGGCCCGTTCACCTACGCGTGAGCCCGAGCGGGCCCCGGGGGATCGCCCCGGGGCCCCGGGCCCGCGTCTGCAGTCCTAGGCGCCGGCCGGCCGTTGACCGTCGCCTGTCAAAGAATCTTCCCCGCGGCTGTACCACCCGTGGTACAGTAGAGCCATGACAGAGACCAGCACCCCCGCCGCCCGCGAGATCACCGAGCTTGTCGTCTGCCCGGACTGCGCGATCGTGCTCGCGAACGGTGACAGCTCGGGCATCGAGGACGCCGACGCCCACCTCGACGCGATGAACCGCGAGCTGGCCGGCGTGCGGAACGTCGTGATCGTCGACCGGGCGGACACCGGTTTCTGCACCGACACCTGCGACGCCTGCGGTGCCTTCACCGCCACCGACGACTGGTACGACGCGACCGCCGAGATCGCCTGATCGCCCGCCGGCCCCGACCGGGGCCGGCACCCTTCCCCGCACGAGGAGATCATCATGGACCCGAACGCCACCCTTGCCGAGCTGCGCGACCTGATCGCGAAGTGGCAGGGCGCCGGCTCGCGCGGCGCGTGGACCGAAGCGCAGGCCGATCGGACGATCGAGCTTGCGGCCGACCTCGACAGGTGGATCAGCAAGGGCGGTTTTCCGCCCGCCGCATGGGTGCGCGCCCTGCGTTGATCGCTCCGCCCCTTACGCCGTAAGCCCCTTCTGACACCCGCACGTCAATCGATCACCTGGGAGATCAACTCATGAAGACCGTCACTAAGTCCAAGCGCCACACATCGCACGCGTTCCACCTGATCATGTCGATCGTCACGATGGGCCTGTGGCTGCCCGTATGGGCATGGATGACCTTTCAGAACATGGCGATCAAGGAACGCAGCGTGAGCTACGGCCCGGCCGTGATGCCCGTCGCGATCGCGCTGCCCGCCGACGTGGAGACCCCCCGCGAGCGCGAGCCGTGGACGCGCGAGCGCGTGATCCGCACAGCGGTGCCCGCGCTCGTCCTGCTCGTGCTCGTGCTGATCATCGTAGCGATCTGATCATGGCGCAGGAACTGTGGCTGATCATGATCTGGGAGAACGGTCGGTGGAAGATCATCGAACAGCACGTGCGCGAGGACGACGCGCGCGCACAACGTGATCTCTATCGGCAGGAGGCGCCGGCCGGCACCGTCCGCGTCATCCACTCCGCGGACGGTGTGTAATCTCGCCCCCGCACTGCCCTCGTTTGCCCGCAGCCCTCGGCGCACCCGCCGGGGGCTGCGGTATTTCTACCTGCATACCACGCGTGGTACACTGGCCGTATGGCCCTTCCCCGCCCTGGTCAGCTCTCCGCCCTCGTCCGCCTGATCACCCGCGTAGCCGACGCCGAGCAGACCACCGAGACAGAGATCAAGATCTCGCTCGGCCTGCTCACCCGTACGCCGTGGGGAGTGAGCGACGCCGGCCGCAGCCTCACCCGCGCGAGCGCCTCCGCCATGATCACGCGGCTGCAACAGCGCCTCGACCGGGTGCACCCGTGAGCGCCCCGACCGGCGGGCTCATCCCGCACGCGATCGGCGCGCCCGTGCAGCCCGACGCGTTCGTGATCGTCACCCACTACCGGCGCGCGCACGGCCGGCCGGCCGTGATCCACGCGTACGGCCCGTACTCCACGCGCGAGCGCGCCGAGACCGCGCTCGCCCGCATGCGCGAGATCGACGCCGCGCAGTACGGGGACCGCCACACACTGATCAACTATTGGGTACGCAAGATCATGCCCGAGAGCCCGACGAGCGCCCGCGCGGGCTCGTCGTGAGTACCACGCTCACCCTGCAGATCACGATCTTCTGCGCCGCGGTGGTCGCGCTCGCCTGCGGGCGCTACGCCGAGCAGCATCGCGACCCGGCTACCGGCATCCTCGCCGTCGTCTCCGGCATCGTTGGTGCGCTGCTGCTCGCGGTGCTGCTCTACCGGGGCCCGCGATGACCGCCGGCACGCTCCCAGACGCCGCAGCACCGTCCCCGACCGGCCGCCGGCTCCGCGACTACCAAGCGCACGACGTCGACACGCTGCGGGCGCGCTGGGGTACCGGAACGCTGCACCGGCTCGCGCTCGTGTGGGCGACCGGGCTCGGGAAGACCGACCCGATCGCGAAGATCGCTACCGACGAGATCGGCGCGCTGCCACTCTGCTACGCCGGCCCCGTGCTGATCTTGGCTCACCGCGGCGAGCTGCTCAATCAACTCCGCGACCGTTGCCGCGCATACCGCCCGGACATCCGCGTCGGCCGCGTGCAGGCGCAAGATCGCGAGTACGACGCGCCGATCATCGTCGCGACTGTCCAGACCCTTTCGCGCGCGAGCATCCGCGACAAGATGCCGCACCCGCGCCTCGTGATCGTGGACGAGGCGCACCACGCGGCAGCGAAGACCTACGAAACGATCATGCGGTGGGCCGGGTGCTACGCCACCGAGATCGCCGATCCGGAGACCCCCGGGCAGACGATCATCATTCCGCCGACCTGCCGCGCGCTCGGCGTGACCGCGACGATGGATCGCGCCGAGCGCCGCGGGCTCGGGCTCGGCGACGTGTGGCAAGAGGTCGTCGCCGAGCGCGGCATCGCGTGGGGGATCGACCACGGGCCCGATGCCGATGACCCGTACGTCACGCGCCCCGTGTGGAGGGGCGAAGGCGAGCCGCCGGCCGGCTACGCGGCGCGCGGGTGGCTCGTGCCCGTCCGCGGGCGCACGGTCGTGGCCGAACACGTCGACCTGTCCCGAGCGAAGATCAGCCGCACGACGAAGGATTACGCGAACGCCGATCTCGGGATCATGATCGAGCAGGACGCGCCCGAGATCGTCAAAGCCTGGCACGAGGAAGCGCTCTTGCCCGACGGCAGCCATCGGATTACCGCCACCTTCGTGCCCACCCTGGCCGCCGCCCGCGCCTACGTTGACGCGTTCGTGTCAGCGGGCGTGACGGCCGAGATGGTGGAGGGGAAGACCCCCGCGCACGTCCGGGGCGACGTGTACGAACGGACCGGCATCTATGGCCGCGTTGCGACCGGGCGCACGCAGGTGCTCGTGAGCGTCGGCGTGCTCACCGAAGGGTGGGACTGTCCGCCCGTCTCGTGCATCCTCATGGCCCGGCCGACCCTGCTCGATCATCTGTATCAGCAGTGCGTCGGCCGCGGGACGCGCCCGCTCGACCTCGCCTATTGGTTCCGCTGGGACGGCACGCCGTACCCGCCGAAGCATGATCTACTCGTGCTCGACGTCGTCGGAATGACCGATCACGTATCGCTGCGGACGCTGATCAATCTGCTCCCGGGCGCGCCGTACAAAGGTCGGCCGTGCGACAAGTGCGGAGAGCCGAAACCGTGTAAGTGCCCGCCCGATCCGGATGCGCCGGCCCGCGACCGCGACGGCAATCGGCGCAAGCTGCTCGGGCCCGCGGACTACCGCGACGCCGACCTCTTGCGGGACGCGCGCGATTCCGGGCTCAATTGGCTCTCGACCATTCCCGAGCCCGGCGGGTACGAGGGGATTCCATTCCTGAAAGTGCGCGGCACGGATTGGGATTACTACGTGATTCTGTGGCACAACGCCGACGGATCATGGTCCGGCGGGTGGATCACCGCGAGCGGCCCGCACATGGGTGGGTGGGTGATCGAGGAGACCGACGAGTACACCGCCCGCGCCACCGTCGAGGGCCTCGAACTCACCAGCGTCCCGGGGCCCGTGCACGAGTGCGCCGAGCGCCGTGACGAGCCGTGGCGCCTGGCCCGCAAGCGCCCGAGCCCGAAGGCAGCGCACTTCGCCGCGGGGCTCGGCGTGCCGAACCCGCAAGATCTCACCGCAGGCGCGTGCAGCGACGAGATCGATCGCCGGCTCGCGACCCGCCGGCTCGTCGCGACATTCTGACGCGTACCTCCCGTGGTACGTTGGCCGCTCTTCCCCCACGAAAGGATCACGAGATGCCCGAGCACTCCCCCGGCTGTCCCTTCGCCGAAGGTGAGCCGCCGCCGCCCGAAGGTTCGTTCGAGGCTGCGACGCAGGCCGCGGTGTACGCGTTCCTCTCCGAGATCAACTATCCGCACGGGACAGTGATCACGATCGCGGGTGCGTTCCGTCCGCTCGACGACGACGGGCTCGACGTGATCCACGAGATCCGGATCGGCATCGGCCCGCGTGCACAAGATCGAATGGCGGCCGACTATGCCCGCGAGCAGCTCAATGCGGACGGTGCGCCGTGGATGAACTGACGCGCGTGCCCACTGACGCCGAGCTGCGCGCCGTGGCGGAGGCCAACCCCGTACGCGCGCGCGAGCTGCTCGGGTGGCTGCTCGACCCGACCGACTCACCTCCGCCGGCCGCGTGGACCACCCGCGATGGCGGGTGGGAGTCCGGCGCGTGCGCGGCACCGCTCGACGGGCCCGACGAGGATGCGGGCGCGCTGCTCGCGGACCTGAATGCCCGCGTCGAGCGCCTACTCGCAGCGAAGCGTGCCGGGGGTGGCTCGTGAAGCGGCACCCGATACAGACGATCATGGGCCGGATGGCGGCCGAGCAGGGGATCGACGTCGATCAGATCAATCACAGCACCCGGCACCGCGCCGCGATCACGCTGCTCGTCGAGCTGCTCGACACCGCGACGATGCCGATCATCGTGCATACCGACCTCGTGCCGGCCGCCGCGCTCACCCTGCGCGCGTACGCCGAACTGATCGAGGCCGCCACTGAGGCGATCAATGACAGCCCCGATCTTGCCGGCCTGCGCGACATGGTGCGCGACGCCGAGACCGCCGCCGCGTACCACCGACGGGGGGCCCGATCATGACCGGCACGCACCAGGCGAAAGGTGATCGCCACGAGCGCGCCGTCGAGGCTGTGCTCGGCCCGCTGCTCGCGCCGGAGCTGCTCGTCGAGCGGCAGACGCGTGCCGGGTACAACCGCGACACGGGCGACATCCACGTACTGACAGCCGACCGTCAACACCGGCTCGCGACCCTGCAGTGCAAAGACTGGCCGCAGACGCAGTGGCGCCTACCCGAGTGGCTCGGCGCGCTCGACACGCAACGCGCGTTCGCCCGCGCCGATCACGGCGTGCTCGTGCTGAAACGGGCCCGTGTGCTCGACGCCGCGAGTGCGTACGCGCTGTCGGACCTGCAGGGGTACGCGCGGCTGCTCGGCGAGGTGGCGCGGCTGCGCGCCCGCGTCGCGCACCTCGAACGGGATCGGCGGATCTTGTCGGATCGGACCTACCGCAAAGATCTCGAACTCGACGAGCTGCGGGCGCAGTGATGACCATCGTGTGCGGCATCTGCCTATTCGTCCGCGAGGGGCTCGCACCCGACGCCGTGACCGTGATCAATGGGCAGGCCGTCTGCGACGATCACGTGCCGCTCGTCGCGCAGGGGAGCGAGTGGAACTCGATTCTGGTGATCGCCGGCCGCCGCGTCCGCGAGGGCCTGCCGTTCACTCCGACCGGACGGGGCGCCGAGTAATGTCGCTCACCCGCGGTACGGTTTCCCCCGTGTCCACCCGCGAACTCTCCGCCGACGCGCGTCGTGCCCTGCGCCGTGCGGCAGCTCGCCATGCCGATCAGGGCTCGACGAAGAGCCTCGCGGACCGGAACGCCGAGATCGTGCGCTGGCACAAGGAACTCGGCCGCGGGTGGCTCTCCGCCATCGCCCGCGAGGCGCACGTGTCCCGCGTGCAGGCGCAGCGCATCGTCAAGGCAGCGAGCGAGACCGCGCCCGGTCAGCCGATCCCACCGACGCGGCGGTACTACCAGTGACGACCGCCGGCTTCGTACTCCTCAATGTGATCTTCGGTGGCCTCCTGTTCTGGTCCGGCTACATGATCGGCAAGAGGCGCAGGTAATCGATCACCGTCCGCCTGGGAGGGACACATGATCATCGGATGGCTGCTCGTCGGCTCGCTCGCGGTGCTGCTCGTGCTCGCGATGGCCGGCGTGCTCGTCGACACGATCGTGTGGGTACTCGGCCCGACGTTCGTCGAGCAGGTGATCACGTGGGGGACCGTGGCGATCGTCGTGGCCGCGGTGCTCGGGATGAGCTACTACGCGCACAGCCGCGACGTGATCCGTATGCACTTCCGGCCCGACCCCGGCAACCCCGACCACGCGCACGCGGCAGCGCACGAGGGACGCGGGCACGCCGCGGTCGGCTACGGGATCCGGCGCAGCGCGTGGGGCATCCGCGCAAAGATCAACGAGGACGGCTCGGGCGAGTGCACCGTGCCGCGCCGCGGGCTCACGCTGGCCGAGTCGCTCGCGATCACCTACGGCGGCGAGGTGGCCGCGGGTGATCGCGGGTGCAGCTCCGATCAGGCCCGATTCAAGCGCGAGCTACGGCGCTCGCCGAAGCGCTACCGCGACAACATCACGACCGAAGCGCACACCCTCGCCCGTCGGCACCACTCGAACTCATTCGGCGCCCGCGTCGAGCGCGCGTTGCTCGCCCGCGGTCGGTGGTAGATCCGAAATTCTGACATCCGATTGTCAATGTTCCACCTGGGAGGAACGATCATGGGACGTACATCCACTACCGCCGGCAGCGCCGGCACCGAGCCCGAGCGCCGCGAGCCCGAGATCATGACATCGGGTCACCTCGCCAACATCATCACGCTGTCAATGATCGAGATGATCGAGGAAGCGACCACCCGCTACGAGGGGCTCGGGCTCGGCCGCCGGATGGCCGCCGAGCTGGCCGCGATGCGCGGCACGGTCGACGACGTGCGCCGCTGGCACTCGCTGGCCGCGATCGACTGGCGGACCGGCCTGCCCGTGACCGACGTCGACAGCGACAACGGCACCGCAGACGCCGCACTGATCGAGACCATCGAGCAGGCGAAGTCATGAGGCGCGCGCTGCGCGCCGCGCTCGTCGCGGTCGCCACGCTCGTGCTCTCGCTCGCGGTCGCCCGTCCCGCACTCGCGGACGAGCCGACCGGGGAGTGCATCACCGGGGGTGCGTGCACGCACCAGTGTTCCCTGTTCTGCCTACTGGAGGACACCGAGCCCGAGCCCGCGAGCGACGACTCATGATCATCATGCTGCTCGTCGCGCTCGTCGTCCGCCACCGTCGCCGCGCCCGTGAGGAGGCCGCATCATGATCACCGCCGATGGCAAGGGGTATGCACCGGACCCGCCCGACGACGAGCCGTACGACCCGCAGGGCGAGCCCGTGGGCGGACCCGATTACCGCCCGCCGGCCGTGCGCACGGCGCCGCCCGGGTTCACCCCGCCGGCACCGCGCGGCCCCGTGTGGAGCGGCCCGAACGCGCAAGATCGGGACTACTTCGACGGACCGCACGAGCCCGACGAGGACGAGCCCGAGACCGACCGCGAGCGCATCCTCCGCGAGGACAAGAGCGCGCGCCTCGAACGGATGATCTGGCGTAACGCGTTCCTCGGGCTCTACACGCTCGCGCTGATCATGTACGCCGGGTGGGCACTCACCCGCGACGGCATCGCGTGGAACCTCTCGGCGTTCGTGGCGCTGATCGTCGGTGCCGGGGGTGTCGGTCTGTTCCTCGTCTCGCGCGAGCAGGGCGAGCGCGAGATCGAATACGAGCGCAGCAAGCCCGAGACGCGCAGCACGACGGAGCTGCCCGGCCTGCGCCGGCCGGCCGGCATGGGCGCGTATCCCGACGAGCCGTACGACCGGTAACGGGCCCGTCCCGTGACCTATGGGTGCCGATCAGCATCTCGATCCGGAGGATCGAGTAGAGCTTGCGGTGGTGGCTTACGAGCTGTACCGCAAGCTCGGCAGCCTGTCGCAAGTACGCGAGCATCTCGCCACGCACCCGACCACGCTGCGCGTGAAAGGCTGCCGGCACCTGTTCTCGCGCGACACGATCGGCACGATGATCGACGACGGGCGGACCGCGGAGCGGTACGTCGACCTGCTGAAATTGCAGGATGCCCGCGCCGATTCTGACATGCGGCTGTCATTGCTCGGCTCGATCGTGCACGAGTGGATGCGGCTGCACCCCGCACGCGACACCGACGACCTCATGAAAACAGTGCTCGGCCTGCTGAAAATCGAGCAGGCCCGTATCGGATTGAACGGGTGGGCGGCACCGTCCAGGGTCGCCCACTCGCTCGATCCGGGCGGACCCGCATTGCCGCCCGAAGACATGGTGCGTGCCATCGCGGCAGCCCGCACGGCCGACGAGGAACGGCGCCGCGCGGTCGTCGCGACGAGCTATCCGGATGCCACCGTGGTGCCGGCCCGCCGATCGCGGCGCCGGCCACCCACCGACGAAGACAGGCAGACATCGTGACCATGACCTACACGCAGTGTGTGATCACCGTGGACGACTACCGCCGCGCCGCCGACCCGGCCGGCCTGCTCGCGTTCACCGACGGCGAGGCGCGCAAGGCGCTCCAGCCCGGCCGTGGTGAGCCCGCGGGCGAGGTGCTCACCGAGTGGTGGGCCCGACTGCCCGGGTACGACGTGCACGCGATCGACGGGCGTCGGTGGGTGCCGTGGTCCCCCGATTCCCCGCTCCCCGCGCACGCCGATCAGCTCGCCTGCCGCGCGTCTCGGCAGTCATGAGTACGTGATGCGTCGGGCGACCACGGCCGAGCCCGAGCACCTCGATCTACCCCCGGAATTCCCGCCGGGGGTAGACCCGCGGCACTACCTCGCCGACTGCTACGCCGACGCGTGGGGCGAGCCCGGCCGGCTCGGCTGCACCCCGCGCAACGCCTGCGGACGGTGCGGCGCCTGCTACCGGCGCGCGGTCACCCGGCACAACCCGATCGCGTTCTCCGTGACGTACCTGTCGCATCTGTTCAAACGCTATCCAAACGAGCACGGGGTGCCCGTCTGGTCATTCTGCGATCTGCACCTCGACATGGCCGATATCGGCCTGCAGTGGTCGATACCGGGCGAGCATCGGGATGCCCTGTTCGGCCCGCGGGACTCCGCGAAATCGCTCGGGTGGATCGAGCTTGTCGTGTGGGCCCTCGCGCAGGGACACCGCCGGTACGCGCTCGCGTTCTCCGCCACCCGCGAGCAGATCATTCCGCAGATCGCGGACGTCCGGCGCGCGCTGCGCGGCCGACTGCTGCTCGCGGACTTCCCCGACCTCGCCGTGCGCCGCGGGCCCGGCAGCCGCGACACGATGACCCACGTCACGACCGGCGCCGGCACGGTGGTCGGCCGCGGGCTCGGCGACAGCGTGTACGGCCTGCGCGAGGAAGACACCCGGCCCGAGATCATCATCTTTGACGACGCCGACCTCGACGCGGTCAAGATGACGCCGACGGAAAAGATCAAACTACTTGCCCGGATGCGCGGCATCCTGCCGATGAACCTCGACGCCGCGGTGCTCGTGGTCGGCGTGCCGACGATGCCCGGCAGTCTCGCCCACGACATTGTGTGTGCCGCGCAGCGCCGCCCCGGTCTGCTCCCCGACCGCGGCCGATGGATCAACGATCTTGGTTTTCGGGCCCACTACTGGCCCGCCATCCTCGACGAAGGGACACCGATGGAACGCTCGCTATGGCCGCAGAAATGGTCACTCCGCCGGCTGCGCAAGATGCAACGCCGCGACCCGATCGGGTGGGCATTCGACTACAGCGGAGACCCGTCCGGCGCCGCCGCGGTGCGGCTGTGGACGCCCGAGAGCTACCGCTACGCGCGCCCCGGGATGCGGCTGCGCCGCCGCGCGCTGTCGATCGACGGAGCCGTGACCCGGAAGGCGAGCAGCGACCGCACGGCGATCACCGTCGGCGGCATCGCGCACGAGGGCGCGCGCGAGGTCGTGATCGAGCACGCCGAGATGGGTCGGATCACCGGGCACGAGCTGCAGACCCGCGTGTGGACCTATGCCGAGATGTATCCCGAGACCCTCGATACGGTGCTGATCGACGGGACGAACGGCGGCGAGCTGTGGCGCGAGGTGCTCGAACCGTGGCCGGACTCGATCGAGTGGGTGATCGTGTACTCGCTGTCGGGGCACAAGCGCGCGCGCATCGAAGCGCTGCACCGGCGCTATGTCCGTACCGCGGTGCTGCACGCGATGCGGCTGCCCGAGCTGGAAGATCAGCAGTGCGCGTGGGTGCCGCCGGCCACCGCCGGCAACGATCACCAGTCCGATGATCTTATGGATTCCGAGTCCGGGCTCGTGCGATGGTTCCTCGATGGATGGCCTGGAGACGAGATACCCCCCGACGTCACGGCCAGGATCGCCGCTAGCCGCCTCGGAGCGCCCACCCGGGGAGTCGTCCGCCCCGGTCCCCGCCGCGTCCGGTAGCGGGCACGTGAACCCGCAGGGCGACCCGGAAGACGAGCGCGCCACCGAGAGCGAATTCGAGCCGACCCTCGCCGGTTCGTTCACCGAGCCCCGGTTCGTCACGCACTACGTGCCCGACGGGGACGGGTGGACGGTGACCGACACCGATACCGATGTGCTCGTGTGGGCGCTGCGCGAGAGTGAGCACGCCGGCAACGCCGCGTCGCACCTGGCCGGCTTCCTCAACTCGATCACTGCCGACGACCATCGAAAGGTGCCGAGCGCGTGGGAGATCCGTCGGATTCTGCGCCCGCTGTCGGACCCGGCCGGCGTGTGAGCCCGCGCGGCTACACCGCGTCGGGGACGTGGCTCGACGAGTCACACGCACTGCTCGACGCCGCGTCGTCGCTCGACCGGCTCGACCCCGGGCCGATCGAGCGGGCGAGGGTGCGGCCCGTGCGGCTCGGCACGCTCGACGTCGAGGCGATCGCGCTGCACGCCGAGACCCTGCGCGCGGTGTTCGCCACGATGCACGAGGCGATCGAGGCGCTCGGCGCGCACTGGCAGCACGAGATCGTGCCGGCCCTGCTCGCGATGAGCGAGCAGCTCGCGCGGATGGATGCCCGGCAGGGTGCGCGGCAGGTGGACGCCGCGCGCCGCCGCCGGCAAGGCAAGGCAACGACGACGCGCGGACGCCCGTCCGACTACCCGACCCCCCGGCGTTGACACGCGCCTGTCAATCTCGAGCGCGATGATCTTGCTGATCGAGCCGACGGGTGATCTCGTCGAGCTTGCCCTCGATCCGGCGCGTGTCTTCCTCGCCCTTGGTGAACAGCACCGAGGACAGTCCCATGATCAGGATCGCCTCTACCGCGAGCTGCCAGGATTCCGACGCGTGGTTCTCGGCCACCCGCGCGACGAAGTACGACACCGCGCCCGGCCACTCGAACGCCTGCCCGTGCGATGCCTGCTCGGCCGTGTACTCGTGCAGGTTCGTGAACCACTGCACGACACCGAACACGAGCCATAGCCCGAGCAGGATCCACACCGCGCCCCATCGGCGCAGGTGCCGCGTCACGTCGTGACCGGCGGTGCCGGCCGGGGGTCGTGGTGCTCGTGGTGCCGGCTGTGCGGATGCACCGGCGGGTGCGCGCTCACGTGCCGCAGCGGTGAGACCGCCCGGATCAGCCCGACCGCGAGCAGCGCACCGGCCAGCGGCGCCACGAAGAACACCCACACCTGCGACAGCGCCGCCGGATGGAACACCGCCGGCCCGAGCGAGCGCGCCGGATTGAGCGAGGCGCCGGTGAGCGGAATCCCGACCGCCACCATGCCGGCGAGGGTGAGCCCGATCGCCACGCCGGCCAGATTGCCGGCCCCGTCGCAGCGGGTGGTGAGCAGCACGACGAGCACGAGCATCGCGGTCATCGCGACCTCGATCCACAACGCGCCGCCGAGCCACACCGTCTCGCCGTAGCCGTTCGTGCCGAGCCCGCCGGTCTGATCGTGCACGCCGCCGAAGCTCACCATGAGGCGCAGCGCGCCGCCGGCCAGGATGCCGCCGACGAGCTGCGCGACCATGAATGCCGCCGCCTCCGCCCCGCGGATTCCGCCGGTGAGCAGCACGCCGAGCGTCACGGCCGGATTGACGTGCGCGCCCGATACCGGTCCGAGTGCGTACGCGATGGCGAGCAGCGTGAGCCCGAACACGAGCGCCACGCCGAGCCGCCCGATCGTGTCGATTCCGTAGATCGCGGAGCCGACTCCGAAAAATACGAGGATGAACGTCCCGAGCGCCTCGGCTGATATGCGGTGGATCATGTATGTCTCCCGTCGCCGTGCCGGGGCGCCTCGAACGGTAAGGCAAGATCGAGCGCGTGCCGCACTTCCGCCTCATCGGAGGACACTCCGCCGGCCGGTTCGTCCTGCTCGACGACCCGCTACCCGTCGAGCTGCGCATCGCCTACCGCATCCCCGCCGACCCGTTCGAGCCCGGCGCGCTCGCGAATGAGAGCCCGGACTCCCCGACGTTCGGTATCGACATCTATGACCTGGTGATCTTCCCGCGCGAGGGCAAGGGGCAGGGGCCGACCGCGCGCCAGTACGTCTACGTCGACACCGTGCGCGAGCCGCCGACCGTGCCGCGGTGGTCGTGGCGCCCGCACGCATGATCGTCATGCGGACTGCTCGGCGCCGATCTACGATCGCTCGGCACGTGCGCGCCCCGGCCCACTCCGGAGGGGAAGGCGCGGCGAGGGCGCGCACGTGTCGCTCGTGAGGCCGCCAGACGCCGCGTAGGCCCTGCAGGCCCGAGAGTGCCGGCCGGAGCGCCCGAGCCCGCAGAGAGCCGTACAGCGCTTGATCGTGCGGGCCCCGTCCGCACCGACAAGGCAGGGAAAGCCACCCGACGGCACGAACGGGGCCCTTGCCCCGGTCAATTACCTGTTTCCGGCCGTGCCGTGGTGGCCGACTGCTCGGCACTCTCGTGCGCGAGCCGTGCCAGCATGTCACGTCGCGCCACCACCCCCGCGAGTTGCAGCCCGCGATGCACGAGATAGGCGCCGAGCACATCGCGCCATGACCCGCGCTCGACCACGACGCGCCCGTGCATGCTGTATCCCTGCCGGCTCATGGGTGGCACGGTACGCCGGCCTAACAGAGTCGCCAGATCTGCATGCTCGCCCGGGTGATGTTCTGCACCGCGCCGCTGTCGTGGAAGCAGTAGAGCCGTACCACCTGGCCGGCCGTAAATCCCGCGATGCGCGTGTAGTCGAACGCGCATCGGCCGCCGGCCCCGGTAAAGTACTTGTTCCATTGCACCCATGCGCCATCGCCCTCGGTGGTGCCGATGCCGAGCGCGAGGTTAAAATTCGTGCCGATCCCATCGGCCAGGCGCACGAGCGCTTGACAGAAATACGTACCATTAGCCGGGATCGTGTACCAATCGGGGCCCGAGTCCCACCCCCCGCCGTTGTTTGCCCACACCGTGCCGGCCGCGTTAATGCGCGTCCACGTCGCATTAGGAACCGAGGTAATGGTGCCGACGCCGTCCCCGTTCTCCACGTCGAGGTAATACCGCAGCGGGGACAACGCATAGCGCCCGTCATTGCGCGCATCCTGTGCGGGCGCGAGCCCGGTATTGAGATAGTCGAGGATCTTTTGCACGGTCACGGTATCCCAGGTGACCCCGGCATATCCGCGATAGGCGCTCGTCGGCAAGGTCATCGGTGCCGCCTCCACTCACTCCACAAGATGCCGCCGCCGGTCAGCGTGAGGAAGACCACGAGCGCCCACGCGAGCCAACTCGTGCTCACGAGAGCCTCGACACCCGCATACACGAGCCGGCCCGGATCGTCGTATCGTGCACCGCCGGATTGCTCTGCGCGAATTGCAATTTACACGTGCCGCTCGTGCCGCCGAGCTGCAGATAGGTAATCGGGATCGCGAGCGAGGGGACGACGTTGTCACCCGAGCGCGCATGAAAATCCGTGATGATCGACTTTACCGCGGCATCGAGCAGCCCCGGCGTACCGCCCGAGCTGCCCGGCTCGACGCCGTACACGCCCCACCACGAGCCCGTGTAGATCGGACTATCCCCGCCGGCCGCGCCCGCCGGCACGATCCATGCGAATTTAATGTCACCGGCCTCCGTCGCGTGGTAGGCGAGGAAACACTCGACGAGGTACGACGCATTAGCGTCGCCTTGAAAGGCGAGCCCGGTAATGTCGCGCTGCGCCGTGGAGTTGTTACAGATCTGCGGAGTCGTCACCCGGTACATCTGCGGGAGTGAGTTGATCTCGTTTGCGCGGATGATCTGCCCCGCCGCGTATTGCACCATTGACATCCTCCTGTCAGAGACCGAACACCGGCGGGGCCCATAGCTGCACGCGGGTGCCGACGGGGCGCGTGACCGGCATCGGCGTGGAGAGCGTGAAGGTCTGCCGCGCACCGGCCGCCGCGGTGCACGCGGTCGCGGTCACCCGCACCGCGCCGACGTCGAGATCCAACGGGTAGTCCGCCGCGTTCGTCGTCCACGCCGCGCCCGCGAACACGTCGACCGTCAAAGAAGTAGCACCGGCCGCCGCGAGTACAGCGATCTTCGTATCGTTCGTGTCGACCCGTGCCACGAATTCCGGCAGCGCGCCCGACGTCGGGCCCACCCGGGCGACCGCCCACGGCCGATAGGGCGCCGTGTTCACCTGCGCCGTCCACGTCCGCGGAGTGATCATTTGCTCGTATCCCGCGACCGCGAGCGACACCGCGTCATCGGGCGCCGCGATAGTCACCGAGCGCAGCCCGACGACGTCGACCCGGGCCCCCGGGATGACCCCCGTTCCGCTGGCCGCGGTACCGAGCCACTCGTCGAGCAGCTCGGGATGCGCCCGAAAATCGAGCGTGAGTTGCGGGTACCGGTAGCCCTCGACCGTGCCCTGTCCGACCATCCACGCCGCGTACTGCACGAGCGCGGAATCGTCGCGTACGCCGACCGTCAGCGACGAGTCGTACCGGCCGATCAGCGCCGTCCCGAGCGGCCCGGTCTCGTCGAGGAACATCGCATTGGAGCCGCCCCGCCGGCTCACCGCGGCCCGGTTCACCCGGCTCGCGTCATCGTGCACGGGGACGAATGGAATGCCCACCTCGCCGGCCGCCGCATTGAGCGTGAGCGTGGCCGCCCGCGCCTCGCGGTAGCGCTTCGTCGTGTAGGTCAGCCCCGGCCCGACGCCGTCCCACAGGATGCCCTGATCGGTCGTCTCGCAGTCCCGGAACAGCTCGATGGTCGTCCCGGGGGGCTGCGGTCCCATCGTGTCGGTAATCGACGGGATGAGGTCACCGGGCGGGTTCAGCTCCGTATACCACACCACGTTTTCGGCGGCGAGCCGCGAGAGGCGAACTCCCACGTTCTCGCCGTCGTACGCATTGAGATGCTTAATGTTCTCGTTTTCCGACGTGATGACGCTGCGCACGACGATGTGCCCGATCGTTACATCCATATGACCGCCGTCGGTGGTGGTCTGCACCCGGCGTGCCTTACCCACCGTCGCGGTAAACCCGCTCGTGAATTGAATGGCGCCCCGGCTCGCGGCTGCGCCCACCTCCAGGAAATCGACATCGGCCCGGATGTTGGCGCCGGACTTGGAAAGCTGTAGCCCGAGCTGCCCGCGTCGACCGTTTATGTTCCCGATGTTGGCGACGTCGATATCCATTGCGATCGACTGGAAATTCCGCCATGCCCGGATCGTGACCTGTCCGGTGGACTTGTAACGGATCTCCCAGAATGACGGGTCGCCCGTGGTGATGAGACCCATGAGTACCGACTCGTTATTCGACCCGGGCGCCGGCATGTCGATAAGGAAACGGAGCTGGATCGTCTCACTGGTAACCGGCGTGTAATCAGGGATGTCCCCGTACCATTCCGAATCGTTCATGAGCGGCAACGGATCCGAGCAGACAAATGCCTCGGAATCGGCGAGTCGCGGGGTGGCCGCCGGCAGGTCCGGATTAGAGCCACCGTGCAGCCGGCCGGCAAAGTACATCGGATTCCACTGCGGACGCGCGGGCGCGATCTGCGTCGCGTTTTTCTCATCC
>Ga0190274_10000427_pt1 | contig 25708 bp, 16 predicted proteins | sample Popmic531T_FD_133002 | JGI IMG/M metagenome (GOLD analysis project Ga0190274, IMG submission 133002) | Populus adjacent soil microbial communities from riparian zone of Yellowstone River, Montana, USA - 531 T | ecosystem: Environmental > Terrestrial > Soil > Riparian zone | place: USA: Montana... | reverse complement strand
CTTTCTTTATTTTGTTCTGTATTGATATCACCACAGCCATAAAGAGAAGCAAAAAGAAAAACTATTAGACAAGGGAAGTAATAATTAAGACGGTTCATTATTTCTATTTTTATGGACTAAAAATAACCTAACGAAACTATGGTGTAGCTACCTAATAAATAAAAGGCAGGATATGACAATTCAGGTCCGGATCACAGTAATTCCATATCAACGTATATCAAGTTTGCTCTTCTGACAACTTTTCCAGTAATAAGCGTTCTTCTGAAACCTTTTCAAGGACTATCTTTTTTATTCTTGTATACTCATCCGGAGAATGAAACGTTCTCGCTATATATATTCTAACCATCGAAACCGTCATATCCGATAATTCAAATTCTTTTCCGGCAGATTTCCAGTCTTCAGAAGACGAATACCCAATACTGCTTGAGTTCTTAGTGGCAATGATTATAGGTTTTTTATCAAAATCTTTAAATGTTTCGTTAGCATACTGGTCTGCCACTGCATAAATCTTCTCATCAATAAGCGACTTAAGTTTAGAATTTATTTGCTTTTGTATATCTTTTATTTTGGGCAATAGTTCTTTCTGTTTCCCCCTTAGTACGATCTTATTTTCATATACTCTTTTAAAAAGCTTTCTGCGAATAAGATCATCGAGAACTGATTTTTCATAGTCATTTATACACATTTCAGATTTAACCGTTTCCGAAACGAATTTTTCATCACTATTTTCTAAATAAAAGGTAATCAGTTTATCCAGGCTTTTAATATTTAATAGTTTTTTATTGTCATCTTTGAATGTAGAAGTAGAATAGGTTAACATGGTATTTGCGGCCCGATTAGTTTTGTGAAAATATACCTGATTAAATAAATGTGTTCTGCACTGTATAAAACGAAGCATTGAATCCAGCCCGCTTTGCCTAAATGAAAGGTGTACATCAGCACCTTTTTTCATGGCTTGAAATGAAGAAAATATTCTGTTTGTATCGTATATTCCATAGGTTACACCAGAAAAATAGCTGTCTCTTAAAAAATAATCCATCCGATCCGCATCAATGGGAAATGCAGAAACAATTCTTGAGAAAAAGTGAGTATAGGAATTGCCATCATTATCAAGCAAATCTTTTAACTCTAAAAAAGTGGGTTCAATTATTTTTACAATCCTTTCTGCTGAAATAGCATTAATTATTGTAGCAGCCGAGATAGAAAATTTGTAAGGATCTGCGTAACAGGCTTTCTTCAATTTATCTATTAAGTAAAAAACAAAAGCGCATGAAATAGATTCATGTTCAACCTTTTTATGATCAGTAACAAGTTTATCAAATCCTTTTTCATAATTTAATAAACATTCTTCACTAGTCACTATATTTAAAAATGAATCCTTGTCAATAGAAAAATCATCGAATAAGTGAGACATGGGGCCATGGCCTATATCATGAAGGAGAGCAGCTATTCTTAATTCCTGATAATATATTTCTTCTTTTTCTTTTAAATTATTTAAATCAAAAAAACTTGACTTCTGCGAAACTGCGTACTTGGTTCTCTTTTTTTCTCCCGTGGCATAATTTTCTTTGCAAGAATCAAATATTTTGCCTGCGGTATGCATAACGCCTATCGAATGTTCAAAACGTGTGTGGTTTGCCGAAGGAAATACATAATAAAGGAATGTGTTTTGTTTTATACGTCTTAGCCTATAGAATAATGGTTCAGCTATAATCCATTTTTCAATTTCCGATAATTTTATATCCCCATGCAAGGGATCAAGAATACTACCATAATAGTTATCTCTATAGTCTGCCATAAAAGAATATATAAATTTAATTTGAAGACTCTTGTCTTTATTGAAAGCTAATATTTACAGACAGCAAAAATTGTTGCAGCAGGATCAGCAACAGCAAAAAATTAAAGTACGTAAAGCTAAAAATAGCAAAGACCTGAAACCGATATACTAATAAGCAGGAAAAGACAAAAATTGCAAAATGGTAAGTACTAAATTCAATATGAAATTTAAAATTACCTTTTATGAAAAAATCATTTTTTTGCCTGTTAATAATTATTGCTGCAACTGCATGCACTAAAAATGAAGGCTCAAACATCGATCCCAATGGAGGAAAAAAAGGAGCAGCCAATACACAGCAGCGTGAAGTTAAGGAAGAAATTAAGACTGCAGGTATGAGAATGGATGACAATGGAAGAAATTAACCTATAAAGAAAGGATCTAACGGACGCTGATCGTTCAGTGATCGTTTGGCGATCTTATAAGTTGAAGAGACATCTGACCAATATTTTTCGACTTGTCTTCGTCATTCGTTATTTCTTTAGCGTGAGAAGTTGTTTTCGTTGCTTTACTGTGAGCCCGGCACTGCCGTTCAACCTAAAACAAATTGGCTTTATTAAAAATCTTAGACCAAAGGCAGTGAGATGATCATTGAGGATTTTCCATACCCCAAACTGCTGACCCTGTTTCCTAATAGTGTGATCGCCGATATGGTCGACTACATAAAAATTATCCCAAATAAAAAGTTATGTTTTTTCGTACCTAAGAGTCCTTCCAGCAACGTAAAAGGTATTTATGTGTTTTGTTCAAATACTATAATCAACGAACTGCGTAAAAAACTGAAGTCTATTAAAGTTGTCTACAACACTTATAAGGAAACACAGCCCTGTCTTTTTATGAATGAAATGTCGACCAATTTTAACGCTGATCTTAAATGGCTTGCCAGATGGAGCCAACGATCAAACATAAAAGCTAAATAAATTTTACAGTAAACTATCTGGAAACCAGATGGCGACATTTTTTATCATACGCTGTTGTCAATAACTGCTTAAAGCTTACAACGATAACTTTCGGTATAAATGAATTCGCATATTTGAATGAACCTACGGATCCTAAATTAAATTTCTCAAATCAACTCTTGCCAAAAACCTTTGCGATCACTTGCTTGTAGCTATTTCCAACGGGGATCTCTTTTTTTCCTATCTCTACAGTTTCATTGGCAAATGCGTCAACTTTGTTGACTGAAACAATATATGATTTGTGGATCCGGACAAACCCGTCTTTTGCAAGTTCCTTTTCAAGTAAATTGAGTGTTTGATAAGTAATGATCTCTTTCTTTTCAGTGACCACCTTTACATAGTTCCCAAAACCTTCAAAATAAAGTATATCATCAAGCATTATTTTGATCATTTTTTTATCACTCTTGATATAGATGAATGAGCTTTCTTTTCTTTGCTCACCAGGCTGGACATTGCTTAATTGAAGCCGGTTAAACACCTTTGAAATTGCTTTTAAGAAACGTTGGAATGAAACAGGCTTAACAAGATAATCGATCACATCATACTCATATCCTTCGAGGGCATGTTCCGGGTAAGCGGTGACAAGAATTACTAAGGGTTTATTATCCAGAGATCTCAAAAAATCAAGACCGGAAAGCTGTGGCATCTTAATGTCAAGGATCATTAACTCAATTTTTTCTTTACGCAAAAAATTATAGGCCTCCAGCGCATTACTGCAAGTTCCCGCGACTTCCAGTTCCTCTATATTTTTGATATAGGAAATTATAATATCGGTGGCAATCGGCTCATCATCTACAATAAGACATCTTACCTTCATTCGCTGGATTTTTGTAAAATAAGTCTGACACTATATGAATTATTCTCATTTTTAATTTTTAGTTCATGACTGCCCGGATACAGGAGATCAAGTCTTCTCATAACATTTTTCAATCCAAGGCCAGTTACAATTTCACTGGTTTTTGTATTAACCGGCAAACTATTCTCAACCGAAAACGAAAATGTATCATCACTAACCTCCACATCTATGCTTATCCATGCATTCTGCATTGATTCGCTGAATCCATGCTTAAATGCATTCTCAACAAATGGCAACAATAAAAGTGGCGCAATAGAGGTCTTAGAAATATCACCACGTTGTTTAAAAAAGATATCGAAGTTATCTTTATACCTTATTTTCTCCAGTTCCATATAATTATGCAGGTGACGGATCTCTTTCTCCAACGGCACCCTGGGAACATTCGTCTCATAAAGAATATACTTCATAAGATCTGACAATTTTAAAATTAACACCGGTGCAGCGTCTGATTTTGCCAGCGCTAATCCATATAAATTGTTTAGCGTATTAAAAAAAAAATGAGGATGGATCTGGGCCTGTAAATATTTAAGCTCCGAATATAATTGCTCTTTTTCAGCCTCCCTTATACGACGTTGTCCCCTGAACCATTCATCAAATGCTTTAATACATAAGGCAATTACTGCCGGGGGATAGGTAATAAAAATTGTCTGGATGACGGGTGAAGATACCCAGTAAGTAAGGTTAAGAGGCTCATGCTTCGGATTAAAAAAATACTCGTACACGTACTGGTAATAAATGTACAAATTGATCACTCTTTGCAAGAGCCCTGCTGCAATTACAGATACAATAAATAAAAAGGCAAAGGTCCAGTACTTTTTCTTTGCAAAAAATTTAGGGAACAGGAAATAAAGTGTCCAGTACGTTAATGCGATTTTGGCGACCAGGTAAAAAAGCTGGTGAGTGAATGATTCAGCATACCTGATCTCTCCATTTTGAACTTTGGGATATGCAAAAGCTGAAATTGTCCAGAATATCAACCAAAACAAAATATGAAAATTAATTTTCTTTATCCAATTCGTGGCTGAGCCGGTAGTGGGATTCTCATTCATATAAAGATTAAATAAAGTCCGTCAATATCGTAAATCTATCCTACCATTTATTTATTCCAGTGGTATTTATGTAAACAGTATTAATTTTTATGTCAACAACGTTTGAATAGTTTATTCAATGCTGTCATGATAAGGCTGCTGTTTACATAATTCTTATTCTTTGGCTTTCAAATTTGACTTCCTTGCCAACAGATCCCCACAAAAATGAATAATTGGACCGAGACTTTCTTTTATTACAAAGATATTTCTTTCCATAGCGAATTTGTGAGCTTTGTAGATGATACGAACTTGCATCTTGTAAATACCCCGTGTACTACAGATAAAGTATTTTTTATACGATCAAAAAAAAGCACCAACACAAATAAGCAGGAAACCCTGAACCTTAAATTTGTCATAGAAGGTTTTGCTTCTTACAGACTGGGTGGCCAAAAAATAAATTTGCGGGAGAACGAACTATTGATCGCCGGAAAAAATTCATCTGTTTGTGATATTTCCAATCATCAAAAAGAAATAAAGAGCATCAGTATTGAAATTTCGCAATCAACCATCGATGAAGCTTTTGATCTTTTGTATAAAAACAATATCATCCAGCCAGGCGATGAATTCCGGCAATACTTTTGCTCGCCGAATTTCCTGGACCAGGTAGTCGAAATAGCGGATCTGCCTTACCAGGATATGCTGATACAGTTAAGATCAGCTTTTCAACGATCCGAACTCGATCTTTCTTGTATCGATCATGACTGGTTTGTGAATTTGACAAAAAAGATCATTTCCCGGGAGTATGAGCATTTTATCATCTTAAATAAGTTGAGTTCCTCAAAGAAAATGACAACAAGAAAAGAGATCTTTTCGAGGTTGTTAAAAGGAAAAAAATATATGGACGAGAATTATTTAAGTAACCCCGGGGTTTCAGAAGTTGCTTTAAATTGTAATCTCTCTGTATTTCATTTTTTTCGGACTTTCAAAACAGCTTTCCGGTTCACTCCCTACCATTATATGTTGCAAAAAAGGCTGCAGCATGCAGCTTCATTAGTAATTATGCAGAAATACACTTCGACTGAGATCGCCATGATCTGTAATTTTCCTGACGTCTTTACTTTTAGCAAAGCCTTTAAACGCCGGTACGGGTTCTCACCTTCCAGGTGGGTTGTAAATTCGAATGCTGCCTGAGCATAGCTTTTTTAAATACCTCTTTATTACAAATTAAAAAATACTCAGCTATCTAAGATGCTTTAATCTGCCAGGAGTTTTTCAAGTTGCTGCAGTAAGTGATCCATTCTTCGTTCGACCGACAAATAGACATCTTTATTTGTAAGATCAATGCCACCTTTCTTAAATATTTGATCAGAGAGGAAAATGTCAGTATTCTTCAGCCCTTCTTCAACCAGGTGAATTGACTTGGTGTCACCGTTTCTGATCTTTTCACTTAAATAGCAAGCAGCTGCCATCGATGGAGGCCAAAACAAATGCTCATAGGTGAAGAAAAGATTTGAATTGTTTATCCAATCCATCGACCAGTCTTTGTCAACTCCAAGCGAATCACTAAACCCAAAGTAATTTTTTAACAGGTCCGAATACATCATGGATATTTGTTGACCACCCGGGGGCTCCTTCTTATTGATGAGCTGCGCAATTTTCAATTCGAGTTCTCCCATAATGAGGTATTGAAAGTATTGCCTATAAACCCTGTCAAGTGCAGAGATCAAATAAGCAATTTTTTCTTTTTTGTTTTGCGCATTTTCAACCAGGTAATCATCATGTAATATATTCCCAACATATAAAATTGCGTTGCTATAAATAGGCGGGTCAAATTTGGATCCAGGTAGATCATTTTTTGAAATACTTTCATACGCAATGGTTAACATCACAGCACCTGCGTAGGCTCTTGAACTTGAAAACCTGTTCCGGTAATCCATGATCGTATACGAATTGCCTTTTCCAATGGGCCAATAAATTCCATACGTCACTCTTTTTGTTTCAGAAGGAGATAAATGAAACCACGGTTTTTTCATTATCTCCCCGGCCCTGCTTAAATATTCTTTGCCCATTGGTTCAAATGCCTGCAATACTATTTTTTGAGCTTCGTCAATCGGGAATTCCCTGGTTAATCCCGGAGCAGTAATATTAATTGCAGAAATATCTTTTTCGTTCACTCCTAACACGCTGTTGCGCAGCCGCAAATATTTTTGAAGTGTGGGCAGTGTTAGCTTTGTGTAGTCGAGCATTTTTTGAAAACTGCCTTCAGGCAAGCCGTCTTTTAAAAAGAATAATGCGTCAATGCCATTTTTAAATTTTTTATATGTCGCAAGTTGTTCGTCGGCCTCAATTCGACGAGTGAGTAAAAGACCAAAAGTACTTTCATGGTTTTTTAATTTTTGAAATATTTTGATTTTGCATTTCTTACCAAAGCCGTATCAGGTGATGATTTCAACGCGCCAAATTCTGAAGGAGTTAATTGAACGGGAGCACCATTTCTTTCAATCGTGGGCCAATCGAGATCTGATTCCATTAATGATAGATAAGTATCCCCTGCCAGGAAAGGCCACCTGCCCGAAATATTTGAAACTATTTTGTTCGTCTTTTCATCCAAAGACCAGGGAGATGTAAAAAGGAAATAATTGATCGTTCTTCTATGAATTCTCAGACGCGGTTCACTAATCAACCACTCATTCAATTTTTTAGCTCCAATTTTATGAACTTCATTTTCCACGAAGCTTATAGCTGATTCTACTTCTGATTCTAAAAGAGTGCCGGCATTTTTTTGATAATTCGCCTGTTCTAACTGCGTATTTACTGATGAGTATAAAAAACCATACACTGACAGTTTATGGGCGCGCCAACGAAGATCTCTTATCTTATCTAATCCGTCTGCTAAATCAGTGGAGGACCGGCCTAATGTTCCTTTAACTTTTTCAATGGTTGACAATTTTGATAATATCAACTTTCTTTCATTATCCCATTCGGTGAAATCGGAATAATAACTGCCACTAAAATCCCATACATACTTTGTGATATCCTTATTTGATGATTGCTGACAAAAGACGTGCGCACTAAGAGCAGGAAAGATCAGTGAAAAAAAAGAAAAAAGGTATCGTATCATGAATTTGTCGTTTTACTTTACGTTTATGCGGGTAACAATCCGGGGATCAAAACTTTTGTATTGATTTTTGATCCATCTATAATTATCGAATCGATTTTCTGACCATATAAAAACAAGTTAAAAAGTACTGATATAAAAAAGAGCTAAAGCTTTTTCATTGTTTTTTTTGCTTGAAAATAAATTGTAATCCTGGTGGTTAACTCCCGTTACTCAAGTAAGCAGTTTTTGACATTGTTATTTTCCATCTTTCTTAAAAAATATTGTTTGATCCGATCTATATTTATTTTTCGTCATTTTTACGTTGTGTGTCCTGGCTGGCTTTAATAATTAAATTGCATAAACGATCCTACCTGGTTAAGATCAAATCCTCATCATGAAAAAAAAAGCAATTATGAACCGGCGGGCTATGTTGCATATCAGTACACTTGCTGCTTTAGGCTGCATCAGCAGGTCATCCATAAAAGATGAGCCGGGAGCTTCGATCAATTTTGACCTGAGGGCGGATCTGGAAAAAAGGGCGATCCCTTCCAGTGGTGAAAAAATACCGATCATTGGTTTGGGTACCTGGCGAACATTTGATGTTGATCATTCTGAAGAAAAAAGAAAAACGCTGCGTGATGTGTTGAATGCTTTGGTAGAGAAGGGAGCCTCGGTAATTGATTCCTCGCCAATGTATGGATCTTCTGAAACGGTGGTCGGAGATCTATCCAATGAGCTAAAGATCCGCCCTAAACTTTTTCTTGCAACCAAGGTATGGACACCCGGCAAGGAAGAAGGTATAGAACAGATGAATAGTTCATTCCGTAAAATGAAAGTTACTAAAATGGATCTCATGCAGGTCCATAATTTAATTGATGTACATACACATTTAAAAACTTTGAGAACCTGGAAAGAGCAGGAGAAAATAAAATACATGGGAGTTACTCATTATGTCCCGGGATCTTACCCGGAGTTGATGCGGTTAATAAAAAATGAAAACCTGGATTTCGTACAATTCAATTATAATATATCTGCCCGGGAAGCCGAGAAAGAGTTACTGCCGCTTGCAAAAGATAAAGGCGTAGCTGTTATCATCAATCGACCCTTTGAAGAAGGTGCCTTATTCCAGGTGGTTAAAGGAAAAGCATTGCCCGAATGGGCCAATTTATACGATATACAAACCTGGGCACAGTTCTTCCTGAAATTCATTGTCAGCCACCCTGCAGTTACCTGCACCATACCCGGCACCAGTAAAGTAAATCACCTTGAAGAAAACCTCGGTGCGGGATCCGGAAAAATGCCTGATGATGCAGGCAGAAAAAAAATGATAGAGTTTTTTAATTCAATTTAAAATGAAATGACAAATTAAGTTACAATATAAAATTTAATAATTTTTTTAAACCAACCTGCAATATGAGATACCAGTTTTTCAGAATAAGTATTCTATCTACCATTCTTTCTATTTTGATCTATGGGTGCGCGATGAAAAGCGAACCGATAACTTTTGCTGCTACCAGCGAAAGTTATGAACTAAAAGTGGAAGTAATAGCCGACAGCAGTCATATAAGAATTCCATTTGCGATGGCATTTTTACCTGATGGTAAAATGCTGGTAACAAACCGGGCTGACGGGAAGATATTCCAACTGGATGTTAATGATCGCGAGTTAACAGAAATTAAAGATGTGCCTAAGACCCTTGAAAATCGTGACGCAGGTATGCAGGATATAATAGTTCATCCAAACTATAAAGAAAATGGATGGATCTATTTTTCCTATGTAGAAATGAGGGCTGATTCATTAAACACCATGGTCGTTGAAAGGGCCCAGTTGAAGAATAATAAAATGACCGACAGGGAAAAACTTTTTACTGCGCTACCCTACTATAAAGAACCTAATCACTTTGGCGGTCGTCTTATATTAAAAGATGGTTACTTGTTTATTACTATGGGTGACCGGTATGACCTCAAAGATTCAGCCCAATTATTATCGAACCATCTTGGAAAAGTAATGCGGATATATGAGGATGGTCGAATACCTCCCGATAACCCATTTGCAAATGCAAAAAATGCAAAACCGGAGATATGGAGTTATGGTCACAGAAATGCACAAGGACTTACACTTCATCCACAAACAGGTGAACTATGGGAACATGAACATGGCCCCAAAGGAGGAGACGAAATAAATATTATTAACCCGGGGTTGAATTATGGCTGGCCGGTGATCTGTCATGGGATAGATTATGATGGTAAACCGATCGGAATGGGAATTAAAGAAAAAGAAGGGATGCAGCAGCCGTTATACTTTTATCTTCCTTCAATTGCCCCTTCCGGAATGACATTTTATACTGGTGATAAATTCCCAAAATGGAAAGGTAATTTATTCATTGGAGCTATGGCCTTACGACACCTGAATCGTGTAGTAGTTGAAAACAATAAAGTAATACACGAAGAAAGAATATTAAAAGAGCTTAACAAAAGGGTACGCTCTGTAGCCCAGGGGCCTGATGGATATTTATATGTTGGCGTGGATGGAGGAAAGATCTTAAGAGTGAGTCCAAAATAATAACAAGCCAATTTTATTATGATCACAAAGTATCAATGATCCATAATAGCTGCAAGCCACTCACAACATGCCGTGTCCGGGAATAATGGTTGCAATATCCAGCCGGCGATCAGTCGGTCAATTTTTTTTTATGATATGACGGGTAGCTTTAAAATCATCAGCATCGATACGAAGCAAATATATCCCGACAGGCAATTTCAAGCAAAAGTAGAATGAACCGTTCGTAACCCTGGGAATCAATAATAAAGCAAACATTTGTCATTACCTGCTAGCTTGACAACTGGTAACTCTTTAATTTAACTCATAGACTAATTTACTTTTTAATAAAAATAAACTATGAATAAATTATTCAGCGTGGTAAGTCTATCCCTTTTTTTATTTTTTTCATTGACTTCAAAAATTTGCGGCCAAATACCGATCAATGATATTCCTGAACTGACCCGGGTATTTAATGCGGACAGGATCGAAGCTGCTAATTATAAGCTGATGATGTATAATCAAAACAAGGATACGATCTCAAGAATCACTGTTCTCAAGCGTGATATTTCCAGGGAGACATACCAGTCAGTGCCTTGTATCAGAATTACAGAAAACAATCAAAGTAACGGGTCCAATACAAGATCCATGATCTACATTGATGCAAAAATATTACGGCCTCTCTACTATGAATATTCAGAAGGCGACACGGTCACTCAGAAAGCATCTTTTGAGAATGGTAATATGACTTTAATTGAAACAAGAAAAGGTATCGAAAAAAAAACCCAGGCAGTGATCGCCACAAAGATCTTCCTGTCAAATTGTTTTAGTGAGATTCTCCAAGCAAATGATTTTTCAAAAAATCCGTCGATCAAATTCGAAACAATTACGCCAGGAAGAACAGCAAATCAATTCATCGTTCAGCGCATCGGCGAGAAACAATTGATAAGTTTTAATAAGCAGGCAATTGATTGCTGGATCCTGAAATTTACAAGGCTTGACAATGGAAAAGAGACTCCCGCTGGTTACAGGTTTGTTGACAAAAACAACGGCAAGGTTTTATTATTCAAAACGCTCATAGATTCAGATGCATTTTTTACTTACCAGGTGTTTTCGTTCAATTAAACTATTTACTAAATCCAAGCTTTATTTTATACCTGTATCTTCCACCAAATTCCTGTTCTAATTTCAACACTTCGCCGGTTTTCTTACTGATCCAAAATGTTTCTTTTCTACCAGGGTCCGGGGAGTTATACAATAACCAGCAATTAATTTCTGAATTATCATATCCTTTAAGCTTATCACTGCCAATAACGGTATAGGTCTCTTTTGAAGGGTTAAATGGCAAGGCTGGATCATAAAAATTTATTACAAAAGCCCTGTTTTCTTTAAATGGCAAAAGAGGAAAAACTTCCAGATCAAGATGCCAATTAAGTACAAATTGGTTCAATGCCTGGTTAAATGCCAGCAGAATTCTCTTTGTTCTCGACGATGTGTCGCTATCGTTCAAAACAGCGCCATTGACACTCACTTTTTTTTCGATGAAATCAGTAACAGTTGTTCCACGTCCTCTCCACCAGCTTTCCTGGTACAATGGGGAAAATGTTTTTTCATCATTAACACTGTATGTTTTGTGTAAGACTGAATCGTTATCTTCCCATTCCTGGGTTACTGTAATAGCATCTTTTCCGCGAAATCGTGTATGTGCTATTTCCCTGCTCCACAAAGCATATGTTTTCCTGCTGCTATCCTTTCCATTCCTAAAATATACCAGCCAGCGATGCATCCCGGGTATTAAAACTTTTGTATTAATTTTTGATCCATCTATAATGACCGTATCGACTTTCTGACCATATACAAGAAAGCAAAGCGGCAATGAGAGAAGGAGTGCCTGGAGCCTTTTCATTATTTTTTTTCTAAAAATAAACTGCAACTCCCGGTGGATATTTCCCGCTATTCAAGTAAGCAGTTTTTGACATTATTTATTTCTCATTCATATTATTCAATAACAAGACTACATATTGCTGCATAAAACTGGAGTATTCCAAACTGTCTCATTATGTTAAAAACTGCTTATTTGATAACCAGTAAAAGTCAGGTAACTCCTATAGTTACTTTTGTAACTGTCTTCCTATAAGAGAAAGTTTCTCATTTGTAGGTATGTTTTGTTTTAAAAAGAAGAAAGGGTGTTGTCTTACAGCACCCTTTTTGATTTGAACGTTCATTATTTAGTTTCGGTTGGAGATCAAATGGACCTTCCCAATAATTTTCATTTAAAGATAAATGTTACCAACCCAAAGTGACCGTTCCCATGCAGACGGAGGAGTGAATCGCTTTTAAGATGACATTAAAAAAAACTGCCGGCCGAACAAGTTCTCAACCGGCAGCCTGCTTATGAACAATCCTACATTTTTATAATCTTCACTTCTTTGTGTTCCTTACCATTCATCACCCGTATATAATAACTGCCCGGTAGATATTTATTTCCCAACTCAACCCGGTTGCCGGTAACATTCAGCGTTTCTTTCAAGCGTCCCAGGTTGTCGAAGACCTGCATGATCGTCTTTTGTTTTGGATCGGGCACAGCAACATTTACTATAAAGGTCGATGTCGATGGATTCGGCGCTACATTTACTTGCAATGATGATACTACCTCTTCTTCTTTTGCCGGTGCTGTTGTGGTTTTTTGTGTAAGGGCATTATTAATATTTACAATAGTTCCGCCGATCATAACTGAGCTATTCGTGCCAACCAAATTAACAGGATTTGCAGCATCACTTGCATTCGGTTGATTATCGTAATAAATTTCTCCGCTTGCTTTGTTATAAATTTTCATTCTCACTTTATCAGTACCTGTTCCATCAAGCTGTCCATCGATAACGGTCATTGTAAACCCGATCCCGCTTTGTCCGCCAATAACTTTTCCCGTGCCCCTGAACTGTGCTTTTGCTCCCTGTACCACCATGTAGTCAAAGTTCAGCGCATTGAATTCGAAATTCCCTACTTTAAGTTCAAACTGTACTTCTCCTTTCGGGTTGGTTGCATTTTTAAAATAATTCACCGTGAAGCCATAGCTTGCTTTCCCGATAGCAGTTGGATCAGCTTTGTAAGCTCCCGCTTGCGAATTGAACCAGCCACCTCCATTTGTAAATCCACCATTTGGATCATAGATCACTACGATCTCTTCAAGGTCATCATTTGTATTAGTCCAGGAAGTAATACCCGTTTGATCAGTAAGATTCATTTGTAATTTATAGATACCGGCCGTAGTGAATTTATAACTACCTGTCATCTTTCCATTCTTAGTACCAGAAGGCTCTGTTACTATTGCTTTCACTTGGGTGTTATCATCGATCAGCCATTTTCCTGTGTGCTTGTTGCCTTGCTTATCCCAGAACACGCCATTAAAGTTAATTGTGGAACCAACAATAAACGGACTACCAGAATGCGGGGATGTAATATTATGTGCAATTCTCACTTCGGTTTCTTTGAAGGTAGAATTTCCACTTGCATCTGTACATGTTACACGGATCGTGTAAACTCTTGCCTCCTTTCCATTGCCCCGTTCTGCTCTAAGCTTAAGATGAGTAGCATCTATGATCTGCCAGTCCGGTGATTGATCATTATCCCCAGTTCCCTGAAGTTCCTCATTGCTTGTAACGGTGACCACAGGCGTACAACCACAGTTATCAGTACTTGTATAGCTGAGCACTATATCTTTCATTTTATGATCCGGTGGCCAGATTACTGAAGGTGTTGCCACAACTGCGCTTACTGTTGGTGGTGTATTATCTGACACTGTAACTGTAAAGAAGCATATACTTTCATTATTTGCAGCATCTTTAAATACATAGGTCACTGTGGTTGTGCCCGCGCCGAATGTAGAACCGGGTGCATGCGAGCGGCTGAAATAATTCAATGAACCATTGCAATTATCGGTTGCAGTCGGCGATGTCCATGTTGCTGTTGCCTGGCAATTTGCTCCCGCAGTAACGGTAATATTTGCAGGGCAATTTGAAATGACAGGCGCTGTGTTATCAACAACTGTTACACTGAAACTGCATGTTGACCGGTTGCCCGCACCATCTTCAAACACATACGTTACCGGTGTTGTTCCAATTCCGAAAGTTGCTCCGGGAACATGTGAACGGCTTAACCATGTTGTTATATTACTGCAATTGTCAGTTGCTGCCGGCTGTGTCCATGTAGCTGTTTGCGTGCAATTATTATTGCCGACGCCTGTATACACTGTAATATTTGAAGGGCATCCGCTTATTACCGGCGCTGTATTATCAATCACGGTAACTGTAAAGCTACATGTAGAAGTATTATTATTTACATCTGTCGCTGTGTAAGTAACAGTTGTATTCCCGATAGGGAACTGGTCACCTGGATTTTTATTTGCAGCCAGTGATTGAATACCGCAATTATCTGTTGGTGTTGGTGCTGTCCATGTAGCTAGCTGGTTACATGTATTGCGACCCGGGCCCGTATAAACGGTTACGTTGCCGGGGCACGATAGTACAGGTGGTGTATTATCAATTACGGTAATTGTTTGCTGTGCAGTTGCCGTGTTATTCGATCCGTCTGTGGCCCTATAAATAAGTATCGTATTGCCAACCGGGAAAATATTTCCTGCAGGTACACCAGTGATCGCCACAGTTGGAGTACCGCAATTATCGCTTGATGAGGCCGATCCAAAATCAGCTATTGAAACCAGCTTACTGCAGACAACTGCTCCCGCCCCTGTATAAAATGTTTTATTTGTTGGAGGAGTAATTGATGGAACCTGGTTATCATTAACTGTTACCTCAAACGTGCAGGTGACTTCATTACCAGCCGCATCTTTTGCTTTTACCATGACAGTTGTAATTCCTTTAGGGAAATTATACGGAGAAAAGATCTCTGTTGCCCCGATATAATACTTCAACGTTAAACCTGTTGAACAATTATCAGTTGCAATGGCAGCGAACGGAACAGAAGCGGTACATAAATTATTGGCTGTGTTTGCCAATTGGTTTCCTGGACAACTGGTGATCTCAGGATCTTCCGTATCATTTACTGTTACTGCAAACTGGCAACTCTGCCCGGTTGATGCAGATGAAACAGTTACCATTGTTGTACCAACCGGGAAGAAACTTCCGGAAGGATGACTATAGGTCAATGTTCCGCAATTGCCTGTAGTGGTAGCAGGGCTATAATTTACAATAGCACCGCATTGTCCTTCATCATTGTTTACAGGTGATACAACAGGACAAGTGACCTGGCATGCCACCCATGTAACTGTATTATCTATGCTGGTTGAAGCGTTATTGTTGTGACCTGCGCCATCCGTGGCTACCCCTGCATTAATTGTAGCGATAACAGTTCCGGTAGTTGTCATTCCACCCACGGCCACATTGAAGGTAGTACCATTCATTGGAGCGATCTCTGTTACTGTTGCCGTTGTTGCTCCAGCTGTTCCGCTTACTATAACGTCACCGGTTGCAAAGCCTGTAACAGATTCATTAAACACAACAGTAAAGTTTATAATGGTACCACCTGAAGGATCTGCTTGTCCTGCCGCCTGGTCAATTGTTACTGAAGGTGCGGTCCTGTCAAAAATTACGCTGCTGCTATTTGTAGTTGTTGCTACCTGTGCGCCTGTATTGCCAACTCCATCGGCAAAGTCAATTGTAAATGGAATTATTCCCTCTGCATCTGTGACAAGCATTGTGTAGCTAGCAGTAAAGCTGTTACCCGCGCCTGGTGTTGTTGTTACTGAATGCGTGGCGATCGTAACAGTTGGAGTTCCTATTGTTTCAGAAGCTGTAAAACTCAACGTAATAATATCACCAACTTTGGCATAAGCAGTATTGGCATTGTTGGAACTGATCGTTACAGAACTCAATACAGGAAGTGTATGATCGAAGCTATATATTTCACCTGTTATAAATCCACCATCAAGAGGTTTTGAATAGTTATCGGTAATGCCGGTGCCTGATGCGTTGACATCAAGTCTCATCGTTCCATCACCGGTAATGCTGTTCACCGTAACATCTATAGAAGTCCCGGTAGAGGATGAAACAGATGCGATCGTTCCATTAACGGATGCTGTATTTGCGAGTGTAAAATCGGACACATCAACTCCATTTACAATTTTGGAGAAATTAACTGTATAAATTACTGTTGTTGCATTCGTCAAAGAATTCAATGGTGTCTTTCTTACAACACTGCTAACTACTGGCGGAGGATCGAGTAATGTGATCGTTGGATCAAAAAGGCTTATGGTCCTGGGATCGTCCGATAAGAACGAAAGGAAATTAAGACCACTTATCGATAGTTGGTTGGAAATTGATGTTACTGCAGGTGGAAGCCCGCTATTGATCGTTACATCATAATAAATTACAATACTGTCACCTTTTTTCAAACGGGGAACGTTCACTGGTGTGGTTTGCGAAAATGCGCTTAGCGAGATCGCAAAGATGGTGGTAAGGACAAAGATCCGAAACAGCAGTAGCTTAGTCATAATAAGGCTTGAGAATGATAAACAATTTGTTTTGGTCCGTCTTGATTCGATAACTGTTTTCCAGGGACACTGCTGCTTTGCAGCATGGATCTTTATTGTTGGTTTTTCTATTCTACTGGATAATGATCTTTTTGTTAAAGGTTTCGTTCTGTCCGCGAATTGAAATTGCATATACTCCTTTGCTTACTTGTGGGAGCAGCAGTTGCTGTGAACTAATGCCGCCACTGTATTGTATCTTTTTACTCCATATCATTTGTCCTGCGCTGTTATAAAGCGACACCTGGTAATCTCCTTTCTGCACATTATACATTTGAAGGTTGAGTGTGTTATTGATCACAGGAACCGGTGTAAGGGTAACTCCCCTATTCTTCTGGCTGAAGTTTACAATGACAACATAGGAGTATTTATATTTCCCATCAATGTCCACTGATCTTAACCTGTAAAAATTCTTATTTGTGAATGGAAGATCGTCTGCAAAAGAATAATCGATATCACCCTGCCTGTTGGTAGCAGCTACTTCACCGATCTTGGCAAAATTTATTCCATCATTACTTCTCTCAATTTCATAGTGGCTGACATTTACCTGAGATGTCACTTTCCAGTTAAGTTGCACTTTTCCATTTTGCCCGATGGCTTTGAAAGTCAGAAGTGTTACTGGTAAAGGGAATGAGTTTAACAGGGTGATCGTAGGATCTGCTAATGGACCGGTATCCGGATCATCGGTATTAAATGTGATGATATTAGAACCGGTTATTGTTCCCTGATTGGAGATCTGCGAACATGCGCAGAGATTGTTTATAGTAACATCATAGTAAATAACAACACTATCAAAAGGTTTTAACGTCCCGATAACCAGGGGATTTAACTGAGCGACTGAATTTTGAAAAATCAGTGATCCCAAAAGAAATGTATATATCTTAAATAATTTTCTCATAGCTTTTTATTTAAAAAGGCGGTGTTGCACAAGTTGATCCGACGAAAATCCTTTAGTGTTGTCGTTGCATTTTGCGTAGCTCGCTTTCATTACAATAGTTATATGGCGATGAAAAATTTTATTCATAAAAAGAATTGAAAGGATAAAATGTGTTCATAAGATCTTAGTTAAATTTTAAATGGTACTATTTCCCCCTTTCGCTCGTTTATGAAATCGGGCTTGTAAACGTCGATTGAATAATTCATTGGCAAATATCAACATTGTTATTGAAGAGCGATTTGATCTTTGTAATGCAACAGATACTTCACTCGTGGGATTAAAATTCAGCTTCGGCCTTTTTCGCCATTCTAAGTTTGCAACCGGAATGCTACCACAGAATGAATTAGCTACGCCAGTAATGCTTGTTGCAATTATTGCATCACAACCTCCTACAATTCCCGGGTTTTGCGAATTCAAATAGTTTATAACTGTTGGGTTAGTTTGGGCTCCAGCAGCAAGCCCTTCTAAATTGACCGTAGGAGTATACACAACGCTCGCTACCGTTTGGTTTGCCTGACGCAACTCAATTCCAAAGAAACCGGTTCCATGTGTTGAAGAACTATTTCCACTTATTCTTAAGCACGCATTACTCCTTCCGCGAACCTGAACACGGATCGCATCGAGTCCACCAGCCAAAACATTTGAAATATTATTTGTAAGAGCAAGAGATAAACTCCCGGCCGCATTGGCGGTTCCACCGTTACTGCTTACTTCTGCACGAATTCCATAGTCAAGCCCGACGTTATTAACAGTATTATTTGTCACATTAGCATTTAATGTTCCATAGCCCTGATTGAAAAGGGAAATACCGAACCCACTCATCCCAGCTCCTGCATTATAAACAATGTTATTTTTAATTACGCCAGTAATAGAAGCAGGCGTTCCACTTGTGACCAATGTTCCGTTAAAGATGTTTATTCCAGTGTTAAGTAACGGTTGGTTTGTTACGCCATCAGTTCCAATTTTATTTCCCTGCACGTCAAAGAGCATTACGCCATTATTAGCAACACTTATATTAATACCCAGATTGCCTTCATTATTGCCAGCAGTTCCCCGAATAATGGTATTATTGAGCACCGAAATATTAACACTTCCATTGCTTGCATCAACATTAATTTCATCGGTTCTATTACCCTGAAATAGGCAATTAGAAACTGTACCTGTCATACTCACTCCCAGTGTAACCGTTGCAAAGCGAAACCCTATATTACCTGACACCGTACTATTATTCAGAATATTGGAATTTGTCAAATTGAACGAGGTGAGAGTTCCTGAAGTGTTTTCAATTCTTATATTGTCTTCAATCGATCCGCTAATGATCGATTCAAAAATTGAATTTGCATTTCCAAAAATGTTACCAAATATGACAGTTCCTTCCCTGGACGCAACATTGTCGCCATTTGTGCCCACGATAGATGAATATTCGATCTTAATGTTGGTGACATTTGTACCAAAAATTCCATAATTCTGATTCACGCCATTTACGGTCATTCTCCGCAACGTAACACCTGATGTGCTATTAAGGTAAATAGCGGTTCCAAGGGTGCTACTGCCATTAGTCGCCAAATCGTCCTTATTAGAAATAATGCCACCAGAACTATTGCCACCTTTTGTAGTATTACTTCCGTCGCCGTTGACAATAAGTCCCCCTGTTGCTCCTGTCGTATTTAAAATTATACCAGGTGCAGATCCACCATTTGACGAAATTGATTGAAAGTTCAAATTGCCTGCACCGATAGTTGTATTGGCAACATTCAATGCTGAGCCGGTAGTTGATATAATGATATTTCCTGTTCCTGCAACACTGATCGTTCCTCCGCCCGTTGCATTAAAACCAACACCACTTGTCGTAGTAAGCAATAAATTATTACCACTGAAATTTATAGTTGCACCGGTATTGGAAGTGAGACTGATCGCATTCCCTGTAGAGGTACTGAGTGATTTTGTTCCTGTTCCATTTATAGTTATCGTTCCTCCTGTTTCCCCGTTTACGAGTATTCCCGTTGTTGCACTTGTTTTGCTAAAGCTGCCGCTGTAAGTAACATTTGCCGTGCTTGCATTGATCCTTAATACTTCATTCGTTGGATTGGTAATAGAAGTTGTGGATGGAAAACTAAATGTACCTGCTGAACCATTTAAAATATCTATAGCTGCATCGCCACCATTTAGCGTTACTGTACCACTGAATGTATAAGCTGCATCAGCATTATCAAACTGCAGTCCCGAACCGTTCGTTGCACTTAAGGTATTGCCAGCTGGAAATGTAATTGCATTAGTAGCGTGGTTAGTGATACTTACCATTGCAGCATTACTTGCCTGGGTTATATTACCATCATAAGTGATCGTAGCAGTATTAGCAGTTCCACCAACATTGAATGCAATGCCGGTTGGGCTTGTTATACTCATTGTGCCTGATGTCGTCGCAAAATTGAATGTACCACCGCTTCCATTTAATATATCAACACCTGCGTCACCGCCACCCAAGGTTGTTGTTCCAAAAAAGTTATAGGTACCATCTGCATTATCGAATTGCAATCCTGTTCCATTTGTTGCCGACATTGTTCCTGTTTGTAACAATACAGTTCCTGTACTATGTCCGCCTGATACACTCAGTAGTGGTTGTGTTGCCGTTCCTTGAGATGCAGATCCGCTGTAAGTCAGCGATACAGTGCCGCCGTTTACATTGATCACTGCTCCTGCCCCACCCGTCAAGCTACCTGCATTGACGGTCACAGTACCCGCTGTACCAGTAAGATTAATTGCATTCACCGCGCCATTGGTAGTGAGCGAAGCAAGTGCCATTGTAACATTGTTACCGGTTCCTGTAAGTGCGATACCACCACCAGTTGTTGTTGTTGTCACTGTCCCCACATTTACGTTTACACCTGTAACAGTTGCACCTCCATTGGTTATTGCAGTTAAAGTTCCGGTTGACATATCGAGTCCATCGACTGAAACACTATTAGCAAGTGTTATTGTTCCGCTTAATGTTGGCTTAGTTCCTGCACTGATCGAAAGTGTTCCCACCGTTAATGCATTACCTGCGCCTCTTAAGGTCTGTCCCGATTTAAGTGTCGTGTTACCTGTTGTATTTCCTGAACCGGTATGTACAAAAATGATTTGATTAATCTGTGCAGCAGTGCTGGTTGTTGCAAGATCAGTATATGGCCGGTGCGATGAACCATTTGCAGTACCATTGGCACCTGCATATGTATTGTTTACATACCATACCATATTTGCTATGGTGAAATTGATCGTAGCAGTTGCGGCTACACTGTTGGATGTTCCAGTGTACGAATAACTATCCGACCCTGTAAAACCATTTGGTGGTGAATAGATGAATTTACCATTTGCACCAATTGTAATTGTACCGCCACTGGTAGTAGCTGCGTTGGTCACAGCCGTAATTGCAATCGCAGCATTAGAAGCATCATTGGTAATGATATTTGTAGCGTCGCTTGTAAATGGAGTGGCCGGTGCTGAATGTGCATCTGCTACCAGTTGTGTATTGCCTACAACAGATGTATAGGAATCATTGGTAAGTTTTGGCGCAACATTCACTGTAATATTTATGGAAGCTGTACAACCATTCAAGTCAGTTGCTATGATAGATGCACTGAATGAACCGGTAACGGTAGGTGTACCAGCTCCGGCACCTGAAGTTGAATTAATGCTGACCCCTGTGGGTAATCCTGTTGCTGACCAGTTGATTGTTCCTGTACCACCCGTATTGGTATATGTAACGGAAGCTACAGCAGTATTATATATAAGATTGATCACCGCGCTTCCATTTACAACAAGTGGTGCAGGATTATTGAGAGTAGTTGTAGATGTTTTGATATAACCACCGGCATCTTTTACGGCGAGGTTATAAAGACCGGATGCAAGACCGGTGAATACATTTGATGCCTGGTACGTACCTGCGGCACCGGTTATAGAATACTGAAGCGTTCCATTCCCACCCGTTGCATTAAAAGTGATGCTTCCATTTGTTCCATTATTGCAGGAAGGGTCAACATTAGTTGTATTGAATGTAATATCCGGCGCTACAGTAATGTTAACGACCGCATCGTTATTAGGAAGGTTTCCATTACCTGTGATGTATGCAAATTTGTCAATGCCGGAAAAGCCAGCTGGTGGCGTATAGCTAAAAGTTCCATTCGCATTCAAAGTGATCGTGCCACCGGCATTTGTTGTTCCCGCATTTCCTGCATTGTAAAGTGTTGCATTTCCTGTTGGGCCGTAAGTGAGTACCGCTGTTGGTACAGGTATCCCAATATCATTTACTAATACAGTGGTAGCATTCAAAATGGTATTGAACGAAGTTGTATAATCATCATCCACTGCAACTGCCGATGTCTTTATTGATCCCGGAACCATGGTCGTATTTGCAGGTGGTGTTGGTAAATTTATCTCAACATTATTAGCGTTGCCGGTGCCTGAATTTTTAACCACGGTTTGGTAACGGATCACATCACCTTCATTGAACTGGTTGGGTGTTCCATTATCCACCTGGAGCAGGTCAACTAATGTTGCGGACATAACAGGTGTTGGCGTACCTGCAAAAACCGATACATTATCCAGGCCAAGGCCCTGCACATTCGTATTGCTGCTTATAAATACCCAGCGAAAATAAATATCTGCATTGTTCGCTAAACTTACATTGATAGTAACTGTTCGATTCAAAGTTTTGGGAGTAGTGAAGGTAGCTGCATTTGCGCCTGTAGGAAAGTCTGCAGTATTAATATCACCTGTGGACTGTGCCGTGAAAGTATTACCATCGGTAGAATACGCAAAAGAAACAGATGCCGTGGATGAATTTATTATATAACGCTCAACAGCAAATGAAATAGTCACTGAACTTACGCTGCTCCCTGTAGTATTGCGATAATAAGCCATAATGGAGTTAGGACTAGTATAAATTGCACTTGTCATAAAACCGATGGCCCTGTCAGTTCCGGGTGTTGTTCCCCAGTTATAAGCGCCGCCTGTTGCCGGCAAACCACTACTTGCAACTTGCGAAACAGCTGTTAAATTTCCAACTGTTGTCCAACCGGCAGTGGCACCTGCGCCAGCAGCCGACATTTTCCAATTGGCAGGAAGATTTGTTCCTGCTGCGATGGAATTAAAATTTTCGGAAACGATCGTGGTTGCAGGGATGGGTACCTGTGCTTTTGCACCAAGAAATACAAGAGCAAGAGTAAATGATAGCAGTGTTTTGGATGTCATAAATACAGTAATAAGCGATAATAAATAATCTGATTTTTTCGGGCTTACGGCCAATAAGTTTGTCTGGAGGTATTGGGTATCGTCAAATGATGAGAATGGTGAACTCTAAGAACTATTTTGGAAGTGTCGAAGCTATCCAAAATTAGAAAACCGAAAATGTCAAAAGCTGCTTATTTGAGGGAGGACTCGTTCTCTTAATAATTACTGAATAAAAACAGGAACTTAGAAATTTGCATTATGCAATAAGTATTGTAATTGTGTACTCAAAGATGGTTCGTGAGATCTGATCTCTTTTGAATCAAACGAGAACAATGAAGAAAAATTTATACATGCAGAATCCCTCGTTTTATGACCTGTTCGCTGCGGGAACAGAAATGCTCAGTAAACGGCAACAATTTTTTTTGAAACAAACCGGCAGGTCGAAAGATATACTTGAAGTTGGGCCGGGAACAGGAAGTTTATCGCTTTTTCTCGCCGAACACAATAAGAATATAACCTGCGTTGAGCCTTCGCCGACAGTAGTGATAAATTTATCAGCAAAAATTTTCGGCTCAGTCAAATTTAAAGAGCGGGTCACACTAATTCCAAAGAAACTTGAGCAGGCAGGGCTCAATAAAAAAAAATTTGATCGTGTTATAATTTCCAATGTAATGCCCTATATCCATGATGATCGTGAGCGGGAAAGGATGTTGAAGACAGTGGGAAGAATAACAAAGATAGATGGAAAGCTGATCGTTACTTTTTTTACTCATTCAATGATGCATCCTGAAAAAAAACATTTTGATGAAGAAAGATCGGTTGGAGATTCAACAATTAAAAAGTATGTAGAAGTTAAAAAGCTGGTCAATGTCAAACGACAACTGGTAAAGGTGCGTTGGTTCTTTGAAAGTTACCGGTATGGAAAGCTGGCTGAAAAAGTTAAAGAAGAATTTATTTGCCGCTGTGATGAAGCACATGCCATTGAACGAACGCTCTCAAAAAGCGGATGGATGATCGAATCTGTGTTTTCTGATCATGATTTTTCTCTTTTCAGCAAGAACCCCGATTCTGAAATTATGATCGTGACAGCCAAAAGAAAATGACAGTCGAATTTCAGCTAATATGAAAGTGAAATTTTTACTCAATTCGCATACTCTGGTTGATCTTTTGAATGGATAAAATGCCATGAATTCATATTTGGAATGGCTGCATATTAATATGCTCACTTCAACCCACAATAATCTTTGTAATAATATCTGCGGTTCATGCAGATCCAATGTTACGTTCAACTGAAAAATGCAATATAAAAAAGTCCCCGTGTTCGGGGACCCTTCTGATCAAAGACCATTAACCTTATCATTATTGAGAAAATCGTGCTGAAGATAATCGATACAGCTAAACCAGTTTGTCGAATACTGCTAATTTCATAAATACTTTGTGCAAAACATTTACTTAATGATATAAATTTATCACACATTGCAAAATAGATAAATGCGAAATGATACCTTAAATTTGATCGAAGTGATCAATGATCTAAATTTATCCTGAACTTCATAAATTAAGAGATGACCCTTTACCAGTTTAATTCACTAAATGAAACGCAGCAGGCGGAAATGCTTTGGGACAATGGTGTTCATATTGGCGAACGGATAGACTCCGAGCACACGATCGCACTTTATCAAATTTATAATTTTTACGTGGAGGTTTTTTATCACAGGGGGTCGAATGCAATTAAAAAATTCAGAAGCTTTTCTTCTACAGATCAACTGGCTCCTTATACGGTGGGTATTGATATCTCAGTAGAAGAATGAAAAATTAATCTATTTCAATTACAGAAGTATCAAAAATTTATTACTTTAAAATGTTACCATTTTATTTGGCTCAGTTATTTGATATACCCTTTGCCTCATATAATAAATCAGTCAAGACTTTGTAAAAAAGGAGTAGTTGCATATTTTGTCTAACTATTTCTTTCTCGACCTTGTCCGCGTTGTTTTGTGCTTTTAAGAATGTCTTAAATTCATTTGAATAGTAATAGTCTTGCGTGGGGAGATATTCAACCTTAATTTGATTAAATTTGTTTACCCACTCCAGATCTAATCTCTTTGCATTGAAAGCCAGGTCATCCAATTGCTTTTTTCTAGCGTCAGTAAAAATGAATTGAATATCAAAATCTCCCGAAGTTTCAAAATCCTTAATAAGCGTTAATATATTCATTGCGGTCTCCATGCTCCCTTGTATATATTTTTCATAGTCTTTGGCGGTGGCCTGGTAAACAGTATAGTCACTTATCTTTTTATCTATTGAAAGTTTAAGGGCATTATCGTTAGGATTAATTGAAATTTTTTCTATCTCTTTAGTGATCTCCAAATAGAGTTTTTCTTGTTTGGATTTATTATCAAGATAATTCTCCAGATGACTTTCTGATTCGGTAATTAATTCAGCCAGGGGTGAATATAACCTGTTTATATTCTGGTCAATTGAAACAGAACGGAAGATGGGTCTATTGCCCGCTTTGAGACTTTGCAGCTCTTTAAGAGTAAGACCCGTTTTTAAAGGAACTGTGAGAAAAGACATTTGCAGACAATAATTTGTTGGTATAGCCCAACCCAGTGACCCTCCAGTATTAATAGAACCTGACAAAATCCCAATTACCTGTGAATTTAGAATAACAGGCGCACCACTCATACCTCCATAAATTGTT